>Ga0335080_10009396_pt1 | contig 10222 bp, 9 predicted proteins | sample Lox_Sample_34_FD_206720 | JGI IMG/M metagenome (GOLD analysis project Ga0335080, IMG submission 206720) | Soil microbial communities from Loxahatchee National Wildlife Refuge, Florida, United States - Lox_Sample_3.4 | ecosystem: Environmental > Terrestrial > Soil > Wetlands | place: USA: Florida... | reverse complement strand
AGAGCGGAACGGGCTCCGGCACCGTCAATTCGAGCCCCGCCGGAATCACCTCCGGCTCGACCTGCTCGCGTGCCTACGCGCACGGCACGATGGTTTCGCTTACCGCTGCCGCCTCGTCACGCTCGCAGTTCGCCGGCTGGTCCGGGGACTGCTCGGGCAAGGGCGCGTGCAACCTGGCGATGAGCGCCGATCACGCGGTTTCCGCCCATTTCCAGGCGAAATGCATCGTCCAGAAGGAGGAGACAGCTTCGCCCCCGGCTTCGGCTTCTGCGAGACGACGCGTCCCTTCTTCACCCTGGCCGAAAAGGCCTTCTTCACCTTCCCGACCGAGCAGTGCGCCCAGCGTGAAGGTGGGCCTCGTCGTCAGCAAGGGGAAGAAGAGAAGGTGAGCTACGCGCTCGAGCCGAGCCCCACGGCGACGCCTGCGATCACCACGCCCGCGAGCGTCACGTAGGCGAGCGAGCTGACGAAGCTCGTCCGGAAGAAGCGCCAGCGCAGCCAGGCGAGGGCCACGAGCTCGAACCCGACCACGCAGCCGGCGACGACCAGCGCCGCGTGGTAGTGCGGGATCAGGAACGGAAGCGTGTGCAGGATCCCGCCGACGAAAGTGCCCAGGCCGGTGATCGTCCCGCGCACGAGCGGCCGGCCGCGGCCCGTGAGCTCGCCGGTGTCCGAGAGCCCCTCCGAGTACGCCATGCTGATCCCGGCCGCAATCGCCGTCGCCGTCCCGGCGATGAAGGCGGCGTGCGGGTTGTGGGTGTAGATCGCGACCGCGAAGATCGGCGCGATCGTCGAGAGCGATCCGTCGATCAGGCCCGTGAGGGCGGGCTGGACTCGTTGGAGGAGGAACTGCTGGTTCGGGCTCATGACTAGAGTATATCAGTCATTCAGCAAAGCAGCAGGAGCATAAGGCATGCCTTACAAATACGGTCAGGAGGGCCTGACGTGCGGCTGAGGCTAACGCTGGAGTACGACGGCACCGCCTTCCGCGGCTGGGCCGCCCAGCCCGGGCTGCGCACGGTCGAGGGCACGCTGCGCGAGGCGCTCGAGAGTGGCTTCGCGACCTGGTCGGAGCTCGCGGTCGCCGGCCGCACCGACGCGGGCGTCCATGCGCTCGCCAACGTCGCCTCGGTCGAGGTCGAGGGCGGCCCGCCCCCCGACCGCGCCCGCGAGGCGCTGAACGCCGAGCTGCCCGAGGACATCGCCGTCGTGGAGGCGGCCGAGGCCGAGCCCGGCTTCCACGCACGCCACGATGCGAAGGCCAGGAGCTACCGCTACCGCGTCTACCGGCGGGCGGCGCGCTCTCCCTTCGAGAGCAAGCGCTCGTGGTGGTACCCGCACCTGCTCGACGAGGAGCGCCTGGCCGAGTCGGCCGCCCTGCTGCTCGGCGAGCACGACTTCCGCGCCTTCACGCCCACCGAGACGCAGCACAAGGTCTTCGTCCGCACGGTCGAGTCGGCGATCTGGCACCGGCGAGGCGACACGCTCGAGCTGGAGCTCACAGCCGACTCGTTCTTGCGCCACATGGTGCGCACGCTGGTCGGGACGATGTTCGAGCGCTCGCCTGAGGAGCTCGCGGCGCTGCTCGAAGGCCGCTCCCGCAGCGAGGCCGGCACGACCGCTCCGCCCTGGGGCCTCTACCTCGTTTCGGTGCGCTACTAGAACGAGTACGAGTGCTGCCGGCTCAGGAAGAAGCCGTGGCCGCTCTTGTTGCGGCAGCGCAGCCCGACCTTTCGCGAGAGGCAGGTGAAGCCGCCGCGCGACCACCGCTGCCCGTAGCGGAGCACTTTGCTCGTCGGGATGATCGCGGTGTCGCCGTGGCAGGTGACGTCCACGCGGCCGGTGCTGTGCATCTCGAAGCTGTCGCCCCAGTCGAAATTGCAGCCCTTCGGCTTCGGCGGCTTCGGCTTCAGCCTGCTGCCGATGTCGCAGCGCAGGTAGGGGCCTCCCTTGCCGAGCGACGACGCGTACACGCAGCCGATGTTCCCCGACGGCGTTCGGAAGGAGCGGATCGACGCGGCGGCCGGCGCCGCGAGGGTGAGGGCGAGGGCGAGAAGTCCGACGAGAAGGGCGCGCACGGCACCATGCTAGGCCGTCGCTAGGATCGTCTCAATGGCGACGGGGACGCAGAAGGGCGTGCAGCAACGGCTCGACGAGCTCCGCGAGCAGGTCGACCACCACCTCTACCGCTACCACGTGCTCGACGACCCGAAGATCTCGGACGCCGAATACGACCGGCTCTTCGACCAGCTCAAGCAGCTCGAGGAGGAGCATCCCGAGCTGGTCACGCCCGACTCGCCGACCCAGCGCGTCGGCGCGCCGCCGAGCGAGCGCTTCCGGAAGGTCCAGCACCTGACGCCGATGGGGTCGCTCGAGAAGGTGACCGACGACGAGAGCCTGCTCAAGTGGGCCGAGGACGTCCGCAAGCGCCTCGACTCCGACGCGCCGGTCGCCTACGTGATCGAGCCCAAGATCGACGGGCTGGCGATCAACCTCACCTACGAGAACGGGCTGCTCACCCGCGGCGCGACCAGAGGCGACGGCGTGCAGGGCGAAGACGTGACCGTCAACCTGCGCACGATCCCATCGGTGCCGCTGAAGGTGCGCGGCGACGTGCCGGCCGTCGCGGAGGTTCGTGGCGAGGTCTACATGCCGCTCTCGGGTTTCCGCGAGCTGAACGCGCGGGTCGCGGAGCTGGGGCAGAAGCTGGCGCCGAACCCGCGCAACGCCGCCGCCGGCTCGCTCCGGCAGAAGGACTCGTCGATCACGGCCTCGCGCCCGCTCGCGGTCTGGGTCTACGGCATGGGCGCACGCGAGGGCGTGCAGCTCGCCTCGCACTGGGAGGAGCTCGAGTGGCTGCGCGAGCACGGCTTCCGGACGAACCCGTTCGTGGAACGGCTGGAGACGATCGAGGAGGTGGCGAAGCGCTGCGCCGAGTGGGAACGCCGCCGCGCGGAGCTCGACTACGAGATCGACGGAATCGTGATCAAGGTCGACTCGCTCGAGCAGCAGGCGATCCTCGGCGCGCTGCACTCGCGGCCGCGCTGGTCGCGCGCGTTCAAGTGGGCGCCGATGACCGCGGAGACGAAGCTCCAGAAGATCGCGATCCGCGTGGGGCGGACCGGCGCGCTGAACCCATGGGCGATGCTCGAGCCGGTGCAGGTCGGCGGCGTGACGATCTCGCGGGCGACGCTGCACAACGAGGAGGACATCAACCGCAAGGACATCCGCGAGGGAGACCGCGTGATCGTCCAGCGCGCGGGCGACGTGATCCCGCAGATCGTGGGTCCCGCCGGGCCGCACGCCAGGGGGACAAAGCCGTTCAAAATGCCGAAAAAGTGCCCTCTTTGCGGGGCAAATATCGTCAAGCCCGAAGGCGAGGCGATGCACCGGTGCCCCAATCGCGCGTGCCCGTCGCGCGGCCTGGAGACGCTGATCAACTGGGTCCAGGGCCCCGCAGACATCGACGGGGTCGGCGAGCAGCTGATCCGCCGGCTCTGGGAGCTCGGCCTGGTCCGCTCGCTCCCCGACCTCTACCGGCTGACGAAGGAGCAGCTGCTCGAGCTGGACGGCTTCCAGGAAAGGAGCGCGTCGAACACGATCGACGCGATCGAGCGGTCGAAGGGAACGCCGTTTTCGCGCGTGCTTCTCGGGTTGAACATCCCCGATGTCGGTTGGGTGACGGCGCAGAACCTGGCGCGGCACTTCGGCGCGGTCGAGAAGCTCGCCTCGGCGACGCAGGAAGAGATCCAGGAGGTCGAGGGGATCGGCCCTGAGCGCGCGGAGGCGATCGCCGAGTGGTTCTCCGACAAGGAGAACCTGCGTCTCGTCGGGGAGCTCGAGCAGCTCGGCCTGCGCTTCGAGGCGGGAGCCGAGGAGCGGCCGGTCGAGGGGCCGCTGACCGGATCGACCTACGCGATCACCGGGACGCTCGAGGGCATGAGCCGCGACGAGGCCCGCAAGGCGCTCGAAGCTCTGGGAGCGAAGGTCGGCGACTCGGTCTCGAAGAAGACGACCGGCGTGATCGCCGGCGAGAGCCCCGGCTCGAAGCTCGCGAAGGCCGAGAGCCTCGGCGTTCCGGTGCTCGACGAAGCGGCGCTGAAGAAGCTAGTGCGAGGCTAGGACCGTCGCGAAGCGGTCCTGCGCGCGGCGGGCCCAGAGGGCGGAGACCGGGTGGCCGTTCTGGACGACCGAGAACACGTAGCGGCTGCGGACGTACCCGGACAGCGCAGATGCGAGGTCGGTCGTGCCCGTCTTGGCGAGCACGTGCCCGCGCGCAGGCGGGCGGCGCATCCGGTCTGAGAGCGTGCCGTTGATCCCGGCGACGGGGAGAACGGATGTGAACCAGGGCCGCATCTCCTCGTCGTTCCAGGCGGCCTCGAGGATCCCGGCGACCTCGTCCGCGGTGACCCGGTCGAGCTGTGAGAGCCCGGAGCCGTCGGCGATCCGGACGCCCGCGAGCGGCACTCCGGCGGCGGCGAGGTCGCTTGCGACGAAGGCGGCGCCGGCCTTCGTCGTGCCGGGGGTCGAGGCCAGCGCGCCGAGCTGCTTGAGCAGGAGCTCGGCGACGAAGTTGTCGCTGGCCCGGTCCATCCAGCGCAGGATCGCGCTCAGCGGCGGCGAGTCGATCGACGCGAGCGGGACGCCGTCGCCGTGGTCGAGGCCGATCCCGGTGCCGCCGGCGACCGAGACGCCGGCCGCCGCGAGCGCGGTCCGGAAGCCCAGCGCGGCCGAAAGCGCCGGGTTGCGCGAGACCCGGCCGCGGTAGACGGCGCGGTCGACGGTCAAGGCCGAGAGCGGCGGCGACTCGTTGATGTAGTAGCCGGGCTTCCAGCCGGGCCCGGTGCGGCGCGCGTCGAAGAACGACTCGTCGCCGAAGATCGATCCGGTCACCCGGACGATCCCTGCGGCGCGCACCTGGTGCGCCAGCGAGAGCAGGCCGGCGCTCGAGAGCGTCGGGTCGCCGTGACCCACGAGCAGCAGCGCGCCGCGCCAGACGTTGCCGTCCTGCTCGCCGCGGCCGACCACGTCGGTCTGGATCCTGAACGCCGGCCCGAGCGCGTCGAGCGCCGCGTAGGTGACGCCGAGCTTCTCGTTCGAGGCCGGCGCGAGCGAGAGCGTGTCGTTGTCGGCGAAGACGGTGGTCCCGGTCTGGAGGTCGAATACGAGTGCGCCGGTCTTGGCGGCCGAGACGTGCGGCACCTTCAGCGCCCTCGCGAGCTGCCTGGCCAGCGTCGAGCTGCCCGCCCCGGCCGGGGCGGCGAGCAGGAGCGCGGCCAGCGCCACGACGGGGAGACGGCGTCCCATCGGCACCATTGTTCGGAGCATCGACCCGAGCGTCAAGTCTGGGCCGCACGGTCCTCCGGGATGGGTCGTGTGGCCCTTGTCGGCCCGTGGAGGACTACTCGATAATCGGTCGGAGCTGTCTGTGGCCCCCGAAGCGATCCCAGCCCTGCTCGACGAGATCGACGAGCTCCTCGCCGAGCCGACTCTCTCGCGGGAGCCGGCGACGCTGGCGCGGCTCGAGCGCACGCTGACGGACGGCTATGCGCACGCGCTCTCGCTCGAGGCCGAGCGGCAGCGGCTGGAGCGGCGGATGTCCGAGCTCGCGGGCCAGCTCCACGACGGCAACCAGGAGCAGAAGGCCGAGGAGCTGGTGCAGGTCTCGAAGCGCATCTCGTGCAAAGGCGCGCAGATCGAGCGGCTCAGGTCGACGCTCGAGGCACTTCGCGCGCGGGCGCGCGAGGTTCGGGGCACGACTCCGACGTCCTAGACGATCCCGCTGCGGACCGCGTAGACCGCGGCCTGGATGCGGTTCTCGATCTGCAGCTTCATCAGGATGTTCGAGATGTGGTTCTTGACGGTCTTCGGGCTGATGTGGAGCTCGGTGGCGATCATCGCGTTGTCCTTGCCGCTCGCGATCAGCTTGAGGACGTCGAGCTCCCGCTCGGAGAGCTCGGCCCGGATCGCCTCTCCGGCCTCAGGCGCCCCGGCCGTGGCCCGGACCTGCTGGAGCACCTTGCCTGCGATCGCAGACGAGATGATCGACTCGCCGACGGCGGCCGCCGAGATCCCGCGGATGAGCTCGTCAACCGAGGAGTCCTTCAGCAGGTAGCCGCAGGCGCCGGCGAGGATGGCCTGGAGCACGTCCTCGTCCTGGTCGGAGATGGTCAGCACCAGCACCCGTGTCAGCGGCGCGATCGCCGCGATCTGGCGGGTGGCCTCGATCCCGGACATGCCGGGCATGTTCAGGTCCATCACGACGACGTCGGGCGCGACCTCGCGGACGAGCCGGACGGCGTCGGCGCCCTGGCCCGCCTCGCCCACGACCTGGACGCCGCGCTCCTCGAGCAGGTTGCGCAACCCCGTGCGGAACAGGTCGTGGTCGTCTACTAGCAGGACGCGGGTGCTCGCGGCCTCGTTGCTCGTCTGGGCGATCTCGCTCACCGAACCCCTTTCGGCGAACGCAGTGTAGACCCAGAAGGCGCCGACTTGGCGGCGCCGACCAAGAGGCGGCGCGGGCTTTGCCCGTGGCGCCGTCTCAACTAGTGGAGCGTGATCGTGACCGTTCGGCGGCCCCAGGCCTGCGCCTGGGCGACCGTCGGGAACCAGAGGTCGATCCGGTTGCCGACGATCGCTCCGCCGGTGTCGGCGGCGACGCCGGAGCCGTAGCCCGGGATCGTCATGCGCGTGCCGAGCGGGATCACGCTCGGGTCGACGGCGACGACGCCCCAGCCGACGGGCGCGCCGGTCGCGGTGTGGCCACGCAGCGAGTAGCCGGTCGCGACGACGGTCAGGCTCGTGCCGTCGCCGGCCGGAGTCCCGCCGCCGCCTCGCGCCGCGGCCGCCGCGGCGAGCTGGTCGGCACGCGCCTGCACCGCCTGAGCCTCCTGCTCGAGCGTCGCGATCTCGCCCGCGTTCGCCCGGCGCCTGGCGGAGAGACCGGCGAGGTACGAGGCGCGCTGGGCCCTTGCCTGTGCGAGGCCGTCGGCGGTCGCGGCGGCCTGCGCGGTCAGGGCGGCGAGCGCCTGCTGACGCGCCGCGAGGGTGCGCGTCTCGGCGCGGTAGCGCTTGCGGGCGAGCCGGGTCTGGTCGATCACGAGCCGGTCGACGTCCGCGACGCGGTTGAGCGTGTCGAGCCGGTCGATGGCCTGGCTGACCGAGGTGGCGCCGAGGACGACGGCGACCGGGTCGCTGTCGCCCTGCTCGTAGAGCTGCTGCAGACGCAGCGCGAGGGCCTGCTGGGAGGCCAGCAGGGAGTGCTTGGCGATCGCGAGGCGCTGCTCGGCCGCGGCGCGCTCGGCCCGCACCTGAGCCGTCTCGATCCGAAGCGCGACGACGTGCGCGCGCTCGCGAGCGAGGTGCGCGTCGAGGGCGTAGAGCTCGAGCAAGGCGCTCCGCGAGCGCGCCGAAAGCGTGGCGTTCTCCTGTTGGAGCTGTGAGGCGCGGGAATGGAGCGAGCCGGACGAATCCGCGGAGACCTGGGCCGGCAACAGGCAGCCGAGCAGCACGAACGCGACCACAGCAGGCCACGCCCGCAGCTTGCGCTTCTCCCCCGGCACGACGCGGCACCGTACCACAGGAGCTTGTGCGCAAACGCCGAAATCCGGAGATCGTGGACTTTGTGACATACAGACGCCATTTGCGGCCGTCCGACGACCTTGTTAGGGTGCCGTGCTTGTGACGAACCGGCCCCTCCCAGGAGGGCGCCTGTCGGGCCTGCTACCCCCCTCCGGCTCGACAAGACGAAAGGCGCCGGCACTAGTCATCGCGTTCGCAGCGTTTTTTGCCGCGACTGCGGTTTCGGCGACCGCTGACAGCGTCAGCTCGAAGCAGGCCGAGGCCCGCAGCGTCCTTGCGCAGATCCAGCAGCTCGACTCCAGTCTGGAGCGCGCGATCGAGGCGTACGACCTCGCCAACGTCAAGCTCCAGCAGATCAAGCACGACCTGACGACGAACACGCACGACCTGGTCATCGCCAAGCGCAGCCTGAAAGCCGCGCAGCGGGAGCTCTCGGCGCGGCTGGTCGAGCTCTACACCTCGCAGGACCAGGACTCGACCCTGGCGGTTCTCCTCGGCTCCACGAGCCTCGACCAGATGCTGAGCCGGATCGACGCGTCCGACCGCGTCGGGCAGCAGGACGCGCTCGTCCTCAACCAGGTCACGGACCTGCGCCGCGAGGTGCAGCACCGCGAGCACGTGCTCAAACGCGCGCACGCCGAGCAGACGCAGGTGGTCGCGCAGCGCGCCGCCGCGAAAGCTTCCATCCAGAGCCAGCTCGGCGAGCGCCGTGCGCTGCTCAGCTCGATCCACAGCGAGATCGCGCACCTTCAGGCCGAGGAGCGCGCCCGCCAGGCCGAGCTCCTCCGCGAGGCCCAGGCGCGGCAACAGTCGGCGAGCACGTCCGTGCTCGTGCAGACCGTTGGCGGAGTCGGAACCGGGACGGCGCCGCCGCCGCCCACGCACGGAGGCGTCGTCGGATACGCCGAGTCACAGCTCGGCGTCCCCTACGTCTGGGGCGGGGCCTCGCCTTCGACCGGCTTCGACTGCTCCGGACTCGTCATGTGGGCGTTTGCGCAGATCGGGGTCTCGCTGCCGCACAACGCCGCCGCGCAGTACGGCTACGGCTCGTACGTGCCGCGCAGCGACCTGCAGCCCGGCGACCTTGTCTTCTTCAACAACCTCGGCCACGTCGGCATCTACATCGGCGGCAACCAGTTCGTCGAAGCGCCGCACACGGGCGATGTGGTCAAGATCTCGAGCATCAGCGGCTGGTACGCGTCGACCTACTACGGCGCCCGGCGCATCTAATCGCGGTAGAGCGCCTCGATCTCCGAGGCGAAGTGCTCGGCGCAGACCCGGCGCTTGAGCTTGAGCGTGGGCGTGACCTCGCCCTCGTCGGCGGTGAAGTCGCGCGAGAGGACCGCAAAGCGCTTGATCTGCTCGTAGCGGGACAGCGGGGCGTTGACTTCGCCGACGATCCTCTGCACCCGGGCTTCCAGCTCCCCGGGCGATAGCCCGTCGGCGACAGCCGGGTCGAGCGTGATCAGCGCGGCGACGTACGGACGGCGGTCGCCGACGACCAGCGCCTGCGAGACCAGCGGCGCGGTCTTGAGCGCGTTCTCGAGGTTCTGCGGCGGGACGTTCTTGCCCCCGGCGGTGACGAGGATGTCCTTCTTGCGGTCGGTGATCGTGATGAAGCCGTCCTCGTCGATCGAGCCGATGTCCCCCGAGCGCAGCCAGCCGTCGTCGCCGAGCACCTCCCGCGTCGCTGCCTCGTCCTTGAAGTAGCCCGCGAACACCGTCTGGCTGCGGATCAGCAGCTCGCCGTCCTCGGCCGTGCGCACCTCGAAGCCCGGCAGCGCGGGCCCGACGGTGCCGAAGCGGAAGCGGTTCGGGCGGTTGACCGACGCGGCCGTCGTGCACTCGGTCAGGCCCCAGCCCTCGACGACGAGGATGTCGAGCGCGTGGAAGAACTCGCCGATCTCCTTCGCGAGCGGCGCGCCGCCGGAGATGCCGAGGCGCAGCCGCCCGCCGAGCCTGTCCTTCACCTTGCTGTAGACGAGCCGGTCGGCGAGCCGGTGCTGGAGGCTCAGCCCGGGCGGCACGGGGAGGCCCGCCTGTCGTAGCTCGCTCACCTGCCGGCCGACGCCCAGCGCCCAGTCCAGCAGGCGCCTCCGCGGGCCGTGCACCTGCTCGAACTGGCCGAGGACGGCCGTATGCACCTTCTCGTAGAGCCGCGGGACGCTCGGCAGCAGCGTCGGCCGCACCACGGGCATCGTCTCAGCGACCCGCAGCGGGTCAGGGCAGAAGGCGGTCGTGAAACCGACGCGCGCCGCGATCAGGTGCATCAGCCGCCCGAAGTTGTGCGCCAGCGGCAGGTAGAGCAGCATCGTGTCGTCGGTGACGGCGAAGCCCCCGATGTTCTCGCAGGCGAGCGCCATCTCGAAGTAGTTGCGGTGGCGGATCATGCAGCCCTTCGGCGGCCCGGTCGTGCCCGATGTGTAGATGAAGGTGAACAGGTCCTCGTCGCCGACCGCGGCCTCCGCGTCGGCCAGCGCGCCCGGGTGCTCCTTCGCGTAGGCGCGGCCGCGCTCACGAAGGCCGTCCAGCTCGGCGAACGAGATCACATGCGGGAGCCCCAGGCCGGCGACCTTCGCCCGCTGCTCCTCGTCCTCGACCAGGACGCCGACCGACTCCGAGTGCTCCAGGATGTAGGCGG
>Ga0335080_10009395_pt1 | contig 10223 bp, 9 predicted proteins | sample Lox_Sample_34_FD_206720 | JGI IMG/M metagenome (GOLD analysis project Ga0335080, IMG submission 206720) | Soil microbial communities from Loxahatchee National Wildlife Refuge, Florida, United States - Lox_Sample_3.4 | ecosystem: Environmental > Terrestrial > Soil > Wetlands | place: USA: Florida... | reverse complement strand
TTCACAAAGCCGCGATCACCGCCGCCGCGAAAGCCACGGCGATCCGAATCTTCGAAGCCCTCGGTCAAGCCGAGGCCGAGATTCACAACACGACGATCGACAAGGTGCACTTTCACGAAGTCGGCGCGGTCGACGCCATGGTTGACATCGTCTGTGCCGCGGTCGGCGCCGAAGCCCTCGGCGTGGACGAGTGGGTCTGTTCGCCCCTGAACGTCGGCGGCGGCACCGTCAAGTGCGCACATGGGACGCTACCTGTCCCCGCTCCCGCCACCCTCAAATTACTGCAACACGCACCCGTGTATTCCTCAGGACCGCAGGTGGAACTGGTCACGCCCACCGGCGCCGCAATCGTGAAGACGCTGGCGACCCGTTTCGGATCGTTCCCGGCGATGAAGATCGACAAGGCCGGCTACGGCGCCGGAACGCGCGATTTCCACGAACATCCGAACGTACTGCGGCTGTCGATTGGAGAAGCAACCAGTGCCGCGATTTCACCCGAAACAATCACTGTCCTTGAAGCCAATCTCGACGACCTGAGCCCGCAGGTGCTCGCCTACGCGGCCGAGAAAATACTGGCCGACGGCGCTCTCGACGTGTTCAGCGTGCCGGTACAGATGAAGAAGGGGCGCTCCGGTGCGCTGTTGACCGTACTGTGCAAGCCCGAAGTTGCTGACCGGTTGAGCAAGCTGATTTTTGCCGAAACCACCACCCTGGGTGTGCGTCGCCGCGAAGAGCAACGGCAGACGCTCTCGCGGCGCTGGGAAACGGTCAAGACTTCCTGGGGCGATGTGCGCGTAAAGATCGCCAGCATGAACGGCAGCATCTCGAATTACGCGCCCGAGTACGAAGATTGTCGCGCGCTGGCGGAAGCGAACCGCGTGCCATTGAAACAGGTGCTTGAGGAAGCGGTCAGGGCCTACGCTGGCACCAGAGGCGAATAACGTGTTGGTCATTACCGAGCCGTCCGCAGCCGAAGGCGAGGACGAGCTGAGGAATCTGCAGTCTTTGCATTAGCGGACCCACTGCAGATTCCTCGCTCCGCTCGGGATGACAAATTGAAAGAGCTGGGAATAGACAACAGGAGAACTCATGCAGGCACTCTCATCGTTGCGCAGCCTTTTGCAGGTGGTACCCGAACGTCTCCACCAGCTTTCTGATGAGAAGGTCGAACGCAGGGCGACGCCCACCAACTGGTCGGCGAAAGAAGAACTAGGACATCTGCTCGATTCGGCGGTAAACAATCACCAGCGGATCGTGCGCGCGCAATCGGAAGACCACCTGGCGATGCCCGGCTACGAGCAGAATCGCTGGGTGGCGATCCACCGCTATCAGCAGCGCGATTGGGTTGAGCTGACAAATCTGTGGCAGGATCTCAACCGCCAATTGCTGGTCGCCGCCGAGTCCGTGCCCGATCCCGCGTGGGCGCACACTGTCCGCGTGGGCAACTCCGAACCGATGACCCTGGAATTTGTCTTCGATGACTATGTGGCCCACATGGTGCATCATTTGAAGCACATCGGAATTGAGCTCGACGACATCCAGGTACGAGTTTGGAAAGCCGCCTGATCCAACGCGGTGTTTTTGTGGAACAAGAGACAGAATGAGCAAAAAGTTCTACATCACGACCCCGATCTACTACGTGAACGCGCGTCCCCACATCGGACACGCCTATACCACCATCGCCTGCGACACCATCGCCCGCCGCCACCGCATGCTCGGCGATGACACCTGGTTCCTTACCGGCACCGACGAGCATGGACAGAAGATCGAACGCGCCGCGCAGGCTGCCGGCAAGACGCCGCAGGAGTTCGCCGATGAGGTCTCCAACGCGTTTCGCGCCAATTGGGACCATCTCGGTATCTCCTACGACGACTTCATCCGCACAACCTCAGATCGGCACAAAGAAGGCCTGCAGGCACTGTGGCGGAAGATCCGCGACAACGGCTACATCTACAAGGGCACCTACACCGGCCAGTACTGCGTGTTCGACGAACTCTACGTTGACGGCGTCGGCCCCGGCGCTCCCTGCCCCGATTGCGGACGCCCAACCGAGACCGTCCAGGAAGAGAATTACTACTTCAAGTTGTCGGCGTTTGAAGACAAGCTGCTGCGGCTCTACAACGAGCAGCCGGATTTCATTCGTCCGGAAACGCGGCGCAATGAAGTCATGTCGTTCGTGCGCTCCGGCCTGCGCGACCAGTCGATCAGCCGCAGCACATTTTCGTGGGGTGTCCCGGTCCCCGACGATCCCAAGCACGTGATCTATGTCTGGTTCGACGCGCTGGCCAACTACATCACCGCGCTCGGATACGGGCAGAAAGATTCCAGCAAGTACGAGAAGTATTGGCCCGCCCTGCACATGATCGGGAAGGAGATCGTGCGCTTCCACTGCGTCTACTGGCCGGCGTTTCTGATGGCCGCTGGCCTGCCGCTGCCGAAGGGCATCGTCGCCCACGGCTGGCTGCTGTTCGAAGAGAGCAAGATGTCGAAGTCGCGCGGCAATATTGTCCGCGCCGAAACCATCGTGGACGTGCTCGGCATCGACGCCCTGCGCTATTTCCTGCTGCGCGAGATCGTCTTCGGACAGGATGGCTCGTTCAGCTTCGACGCCCTGGTGCAGCGCTACAACGCCGATCTCGCCAACGGCCTCGGCAATCTGGCCAGCCGCACCCTGACCATGATCAACCGTTACTTTAAGGGTGAGGTGCCATACCCTTCGCCTACTGGACATACATCGGCTGACGACGCTGTGGCCGAAACCGGCAAGAGAGTAATCGCTGAGGCCGGTGCTTTCTTTGATCAGTATCAGTTCTCTCGCGCTCTCGAGACCGCCTGGGGTCTGGTCGCCGCTGTCGACAAGTACATTGTCGAGAACGAACCTTGGGCCATCGGTGAAAAACAAGACCAGGAAAGTCGGGCGCGGTTGGGAACGATTCTCTACAACAGCGCCGAAGCGTTGCGTGTGGTGACTGCGCTCGCGCATCCGGTGATGCCCGACGCTACAGCGAAGATCTGGGCGCAGCTCGGCCTCGGAGACATCAAGCAGTTCAACTTGTCACAACTGCAGTGGGGACAACTCCACCTCGGCACGAAGCTCGGCGAAGTGCAGCCAGTCTTCCCCCGCGCCGACAAATCCGCCATCGAGAGGATGCAGAAGATGGAAGAACAGAATGCTGGAGCTGGAGCCGCAGCCGCTCCGCCCGTACAGAGTGTAGGAGCCGACGCCTCGTCCGTCCCCCCAAGCGAAGCGAAGGGAGGAGCCGTAAGTCCCACTCCAGTTCCAGCCGCCAAACCCGGCGCCGCTATCCCCGACGGCAAGATCAGTATCGACGACTTTGCCAAGGTCGAGCTGCGTGTGGCGCAAGTGAAGACAGCCGAAAAAGTGAAAGGCGCGGACAAGCTGTTGCGGCTAGAAGTCGACTTGGGGACGGAAATCCGCCAGCTAGTCGCCGGAATTGCCGAAGCCTACACACCCGAATCGCTCATCGGACGAAAAGTGGTCATCGTCGCCAACCTCGCTCCCCGCAAGCTCCGCGGACTGGAATCAAACGGCATGATCGTCGCCGCGTCTCCGGAAGGCGGCAAGCCAGTGTTGGCAAGCTTTTTGGAGGATGTACCGATTGGCACAAGACTGAAGTAGCACCAGCACATCCCCCTCGAAGCTGCTGACTACTGACTACCGACTACTGACTACCAACTACTGACTACTGACTACCGACCACTGATGTTCATCGACTCCCACGCCCACCTCGAAGGCAAGCGCTACGACGCTGACCGCAACGCCGTGATGGCGCGCGCGAAAGAGAGCGGCATCGAGGCGTACCTGGCCATCGGCAACGGTGACGGCCCCGACACCGCCGACTGCGGCATTCGCCTTGCCGAGCAATACAGCGGCAAAGAAGCCTATCCCGCTATCTGGGCCAGCGTCGGCATTCATCCTCACGAAGCGAGCCTCGCCAACGCCGCAGCCTACGAGAAGCTCGAGCAATGGGCGCGCCATCCCCGCGTCGTCGCCTGGGGCGAAATCGGACTCGACTACTTTTACGATCACTCGCCGCGCGACGTGCAGAAAACCGTCTTCCTGGAGCAGATGGAACTGGCCCGCGCGGCGAAGCTGCCGATCATCATCCACTGCCGTCCTTCCGACAACAGCGAAAATGCCTGGGACGACTGCATCACGCTAATCCGCGAGCACTGGACCCCCACCGGCCTGGGAGGAATCCTGCATTGCTTTACCGGGACCGTCGAGCATGCCCGCCGTGGTCTCGATCTCGGTTTCCTCGTTTCCTTCGCCGGAAACATCACCTTTCCCAAGGCGCAGAACATCCGCGATGCCGCGCAACTCGTCCCTCTTGATCGCATGCTGATTGAGACTGACTCCCCCTACCTGGCCCCGATCCCGCACCGCGGCCAGCGCAATGAGCCTGCGTTCGTCAAAGATGTCGCCCGACAGATCGGAGAGTTGCGCGGCCAGTCCACCGAAGACATCGGCCTCCAGACCGCCCAGAACTTCTACAGATTTTTCAAACTGGACGAAAAGACCGAACGCGATGTGTCCCCAACCTGACTGCCCAGAGACTGCATCTTCTGATACCCTCATGGGAAGCTACGAGCTGCGAGCTCCGAGCCACGAGCAAGCCTCAGGGGCGGCAAAACATTGCAGTAGTGATGAGGTATTGCTCGAAGCTCGTAGCTCGCGGCACGTAGCTCAATATGCCTGAAAACACTTTCGATATCGTCAGCAAGATCGACTTGCAGGAAGTCTCGAACGCCATCCAACAGGCGATGAAGGAAATCACCACCCGCTTCGACCTGAAAGATACGAAATCGACCATCGCGCTTGAAGGAAAAGACGCGATCATCCTGCACTCCTCCGACGAGTTCAAACTCAAGCACGTCAACGACGTCTTGCAGCAAAAACTGGTCAAGCGCGGGGTTCCGCTCAAGGGTCTGACCTATGGGGCAGTCGAGTCTTCCCTCGGCGGCGCGGCCAAGCAGAAGATCACCATGCAGCAGGGCATCCCGATCGAAAAAGCCCGCGAGATCGTCAAGCTGATCAAGAATTCGAAGAAAAAAGTGCAGGCCTCGATCCAGGCCGACTTGGTGCGCGTCAGCGGCAAAGACCGCGACACGCTGCAAGAAATCATCGCTCTCTTGAAACAGCAGGACTTTGGGATCGATATGCAGTTCACGAATTACAGGACAAACTGAACACCTACCACGGAGGCACGGAGACACGGAGGAAAGTCAGAAAATTTTGGATTTTCTCCGTGACTCTGTGTCTCCGTGGTGGATTCTGATTTCAACTTGAGCACAACGACCGCCATCAACGGGAAAGAGATCTTCGACCTGCTGCGGGATGACCTCGTCGCCATCGAAGAGGAGTTTGGCCGCGACACCGTTTCCAATGTCGCCGTCATCACCGAAATCGGCGAATACCTGCGCGCCGGCGGCGGAAAACGCATCCGTCCCGCCCTGCTGCTTCTTTCCGCCAAGCTGCTGAACTACCAGGGAACCGGCGCGGTCAAACTGGCATCGGTGGTGGAGATCATCCACACCGCCACCCTGGTCCACGACGACATCATCGACGAAGCCCAGATCCGCCGCGGGCGCCCCGCGGCCAACACGCAATGGGGCAACGCCAAGTGCGTGCTCGCCGGCGACTGGCTTTACATGCAGGCCTTCAAGATCGCGGTGCAGGAACGCAATTTCCGCATCCTGGACGTACTCATCGAACTGACGCAGCAGATGGTCGAAGGCGAACTGCTGCAGATGGAAAAACTAGGCAAGCTCATCTCTCTCCAGGAGCACCTGGACCTGATCTACCGTAAGACCGCCTGTCTGTTCTCGGTCTGTATGCGGGTAGGAGGAATTCTGGGACACGCTACGCCCGAACAGGAGGAGAAACTGGGCCAGTATGGTCGCGATCTCGGCCTCGCCTTCCAGATTGTTGACGACGTGCTCGACCTCACCGCTTCGGAGAGTGTTCTCGGCAAGCCGGTCGCCAGCGATCTGCGCGAGGGCAAGGTCACCATGGCGCTGATTCATGCTCTCGAGCGCTGCACTCCCGCCGAGCGCAAGCAGATCGAGACCATTCTGCGCGATCGTGCCTTCAACGGCGTGACTCACGCCGATATTCTTGGCATTCTCACACGCTACGGGTCACTGGAATTTGCCTCGAAGGAAGCAGCGCGATACGCCGAATCCGCGCGCAAGGCGATCTGCTCCTTCCCGGATTCCGAGATCAAGCGCGCCCTGCTCTGGGCGCCGGAATTCGTGGTGGCGAGGGAAAAATAGCTTTAGCTTCTAGCCGCTAGTTCCCAGCCAGTTGCATAAAAACCCGGCTCAATGAGTTGCGCAAGCATACCGCTACGTTAACGGTTTTGCAGAAATCGCTACAATGTGGAATGGCTGAAGTAGTTAAAAGTTTTTACGACCGACTTGCTAGCCACTACCACCTCATCTTCGAAGATTGGGACGCCTCCATGAAACGCCAAGCCGCCGTTCTCGGGTCAATCCTCGAGCGCGAGTGCGGCCCGCCAAAGGCCCAACGGATTTTGGATTGTGCCTGCGGAATTGGAACACAAACGTTGGGCCTGGCCAGTCTTGGATTCACAGTTACCGCTTGCGACCTTAGTCCTGCGTCAGTTGAACGGACCCGTATGGAAGCTGCAAAGAGGCGTTTGAAGGTTCAGGTATTCGTCGCGGACATGCTGGATTTGACTGAAATTCCGGACAGGGATTTCGACGCTGTCATTTGCATGGATAATGCCCTTCCGCACCTTGAGAGTGATGAACAGTTGTTTCAAGCGGCAACGCAGATTCGACGAAAACTGCGGGCTGGAGCAACCTTTATGGGCAGCGTGAGAAATTACGACAGTTTGGTTCAAGAAAGGCCAGTGGTGCAAGGACCCGCCTTCTATTCCGACCAAGGGAGTCGGCGCATAGTTCATCAAGTGTGGGATTGGAGCGATGACCGTCGTTACTCCTTTCATCTTTATATAACAAGGGAAGTCGAAGGCAGTTGGGAGACGCAGCATTACGTCTCGAATTATCGTGCGGTTCTGCGGGAGGAATTCAGTCGCATTCTCCAAGCGGCAGGATTCGTCGACTGCCGCTGGATTTTGACTGCCGAGAGCGGCTTTTACCAACCGATCGTCTTGGCTAAGGCAAATAGCATTTCTTCATGAACCATCAGAAAACTATCTTGTTTCCACGGCATAGGCCGATAAAAAGAAGGCATGCGTTGAAAAGATGAGCAGCAGTGGACGTCTTCCACTTGTCATGCCCAGTGCATGCATCTCAGTAGCAGGCATCAGTGGGATCGCTAGTGGCCAGCAGCTAGAAGCTAGCAGCTATCCCTTCACCGCCACCCCCAGCATCTCAAACCGTCCATTCTTCAACAGCGGTCCCGACCCCAGAAATGCGCGCGCCGGGAACTCCCGCGCAAAATACGTCACGTACGCCGCGTTGAATTGCTCCCAGAGTGAAACGTCAGGCGAATAAATCTGCACCCACACGAGATCGTCCATCGACATGCCGGCCAATTTGAGCACGGCTTGAAATCCATCGAAAAGAAGCTTCAGCTCCGCCTCAACATCGTCCGGAGCGAGGCCGGTTACGGGGTCGATGCCAATCCGCCCCGCGAGGTAAAGCGTATTTCCGACGAGCACAGCGTCGCTATAAGGCATCCCTGCGGGACGATTGGGCAAATTGAGATAGCTGCGGTTTTGCGCGGACACGAATCCTCCTCACGTCCTTTCAATGTACCAGCAGAACGATTGTTATACTGACAACCAGTCTCTATGGACGATCTCCTTCCGCTCATTTCGCGCCATGGATATGCGCTATTGGCGATCATCTGCTTTGCGGAAGCGGTTGGCCTGCCCGTCCCCGCCGCCCTGGGGCTTCTGACCGCAGGAGCGGTTTCGGCCTATGGCAAGTTGCACCTGTATTCGGTGTTCGCCGTCGGCTTCGTGACATTCCTCTCCGGCGATCTGGTTCTGTTTTTCATGGGGCGCGCCAGCGGGTGGACGCTCCTCGGCTTTCTCTGCCGGCTGTCGGCGAATCCCGAAACCTGCATTCTGCGTTCGGCGGAATATTTTTACCGGCGCGGAAAACTGACATTGCTCTTTGCCAAGTTCATTCCAGGGATCAACACCATGTCCCCGCCCCTGGCCGGAAGCATGAAGATGCGCACGGGACAATTTCTGCAGTTCGACGCTCTCGGCGCAGCCTTTTACATCGCCGCTTATTCCGGCGCGGGTTACGTGTTCAGCGATTTCCTCCGCGCCATCACTCGCGGGCTGCGCTCAGCCGGATTCGCCGCTGAACTGATCTTCGCTATCGGACTGGCTGTCTACGTCGCCTATCGCATCTGGATCTACCACAAATATCGGATGCTCGACGTTGTTCCACGGGTGAAGGCCGAGGATCTCGCCCAGAGGTTAGCCTCGCACGCGGCGAAGAAGATGTTGATTGCCGATGTCCGCAGTCACGGCTATTACGATCAGGATTCGGAGCGGATTGCCGGTTCAATCCGCCTTGAGCCCAACAACCTGATGGAAGAGATCAAGAACCTGCCCCGCGACCAGGAGATTTATCTGTACTGTACTTGAGCGCGCGAAGCCACGAGCGCCCGGGTGGCGCACCTACTCCAGGAACAGGGATTCAAAGCCTTCGTGATCGCCGGGGGCTTGCGCGCCTGGCGCAAAGCCGGCCATCCCCTCGAACCTGTGCCCCATGACGACCTGGTCAAGCTGCCCACCTTTGCGTGACGCCTGTCCTTGGCAGGGCCCGGCGGGTTTGCTATTGTCAGTTCTCGATACCAGTTCTCAGTTCTCGGCTCTCGGTAAGAACGCCTTGCTGAGATTGCTTGAAACCGACAAGGCTCAACTGAGAACTGAGACCCGGGAACTGATTTTATGGGACGGGCTCCGAGCTTGTTCGGCGTGATTCTCGCGGCGGGTGAATCCTCGCGCATGGGACGCGACAAGGCGCTGCTGCCCTTGCCTCCGGCGGGCGTCACCGTCTCATCGGAAACGTTTCTCTCCGCTACCATCCGGCTTTTTGCTCCCCGTGTTGATATCGTTCTCGTCGTCGTGGGGAAAAACGAGCGCGAACTTGCTCCGGTGGTTTACGCTCAGGGTGCCTCCCTGGTAGTCAATCCCGATCCGGCCCGAGGCCAGTTCAGCTCCCTGCAAACGGGCCTGCGCGAAGTCCTGAATCACGGCCGCGACGCTGCCATGATCACCCTGGTCGATCGTCCACCCGTACGATCCGCAACCATCGAGAGCCTCGCAGCCGCTTTTGAGGAAGCTCTTCACCGTGGGAAGTGGGCGGTCGTACCCGAGTATCACGGCAAACACGGGCATCCCGTCCTGGCCGGCCGCGAGATGATTGAAGCGTTCCTGCGGGCGCCGGATACTTCCAACGCGCGCGAAGTGGAACACGCGCACGAAGACAAGATCGTGTACATGCCCGTGGACGATCCCCTGGTTGCCGCCAATGTGGATACCCCCGAGCAATATGCGGCGCTCGCGAGCCAACCCACGTAAAATATCTGAGAACTCGTTACTCCCTCTTTCGATAGATCACCGATGACAAATCTCTCTCCAAGCCAATCTGCCTTCGTCGAAAGTGTCCTCCGCCTCCAGCCGCGCATCGCCGCCTTTGACTGCGACGGCACGCTCTGGTCCGGCGACGCCGGAGAAGGCTTCTTTTCCTGGGAGATGAAGCAAGGCCTCGTGTCGCAGGAGATTGTCCGCTGGGCAAAAGCCCGCTATGCCGCCTACAAGGCTGGAAAGGTGCCCGAGGACATCATGTGCGGCGAGATGGCCACCATGAACCACGGCTTGCGCGACGATGTCTTACAGGAAGCGGCGAATCGTTACTTTCCGGAGGGAATCGCTCACAACATTTTTCCCGAGATGCGGGATTTGGTCCATCGTCTACGCGACGCCGGATGCGATGTCTGGGCAGTCTCGTCTTCGAATCAGTGGGTGATCCGCGCCGGCATGCGGGACTTCGGGATCCCCTGGGACCGCATCCTGACTGCGGAAGCCGCAGTGGAAAACGGCATCGTGATGGATCGCCTCGTCCGCATTCCCAGCGGCCCCGGCAAGGCGGACGCGATTCGGGAGATGGTCCCTGGGACTCCACAATGCGCCTTCGGCAATTCCATCTGGGACCGGGAAATGCTGGCGATGTGCCGGCACCCCTTC
>Ga0335080_10009394_pt1 | contig 10224 bp, 7 predicted proteins | sample Lox_Sample_34_FD_206720 | JGI IMG/M metagenome (GOLD analysis project Ga0335080, IMG submission 206720) | Soil microbial communities from Loxahatchee National Wildlife Refuge, Florida, United States - Lox_Sample_3.4 | ecosystem: Environmental > Terrestrial > Soil > Wetlands | place: USA: Florida... | reverse complement strand
AGCGCCCGACGCCGTCGCCGGTGGATTCGGCGGGGAACATGCGCGCGTTCCACAGCGTGCGCCCGGCGGGCGGAACATCTTCGGCCCAGATGTCGGAGGCGGACGCACCCACCGCGGCAAGCCACTCGTCGAGCGGCGCCCCGCAGTAGTTCGCGTCTTTGAAGGAATCCTCCACGCCGTAGCAGCGGACGAACCACACCGCATGGCCGGTGGCGTCGCGGCCCTCCACCACGTCGAGCGCGGCGCGCGGGGGAAGCGCGAGCGGCCGGGTTACGTCCACGCCGATGACCACGTTGCCTCCCCCCAGCGAAAGGGGCGCGCCGATCCGGCAGCCTTCCACCCAGCTATCGCGGCCCGAGATGCTGCCGCCGCCCTCTAACTGATTGTTGAGAGCCAGCACATCCGGTTCCGGCCCGCCGCCCTTTTCGGCCAGCAGCGCCCGGCCGCTCGCCACCAGTTGGCGGGTGGATCCGAAGTGCAGGAAACGGCAGCCCGGCAGCGCCTGGACGTGGAAGGGGATGGCGCGGAGCAGAGGAAACAGCGCGGTCAGCGCGTCCTCGTCCCACTGCGAGCCGGCGGCGCGGACCGTGCGCAGGTAATGCCCGGGCGTGGCCTCGCGGCCCATCGCGCAGCAGATCTCGCGGTAAAGATCGATGCCGTGCCCGAGCAGCGCGGCGCGCATCTCCGGCGGCCACTCCAGCGGACCGTCGCCGTGCGCAGAGATGCCGAACGCCGCCATCCGCGCCCGTCGACCGCTCCCAGGCGCGCCTGCTCGGCGATCGTCGGCTTCTGCAGGTACAATCGCACGGCGCCGTCCGCTCCGGTGCAGAACACGCCGTGGCGAGAAGCTTCTTCGGGCGTGGCCGGAGTGGCAAGCATCGTCAGCCCCGGGGCAGGGAAGCGGACGGCCGAAGGATCGAAGCGCAGCAGCGCGTCCCCCGCCGCCACCACGATCTGCCCCGCGCCCGCGGGTGGTGGCGGAAGTTCGAGGAACGGGGGCGCTAACAGGTCGAACAGGGTGAGCGCGAGAGCGGAATCGGTCTCCCCGGGCACGGGTACGAAAATCTTGCCGCACGGCCCGTAGGCGGGGAGGCGGCGCGAATCTCCTCCGGCGTGCACGATGAGGATGCGCAGGCCGCGCAGAACGTCTTCGGGCGCCGCGCCGCCGCGCCGCTCGCGATTGACCACCGTCCGCAGGCACTCCAGCGTACTGCCGCCGCTGCCGATGCGCCGCCCTTCGAGGTCCGCCACCACCAGGGTCTCCCGCACACCCGCCAGGCGTCCGGTTTCGCGGCGGGCGCGCAGCTGCGATTCGTACGCCTCCGCCTGCGGGTCGTTGGAGGCGGTGAGGATGAGGTAGTCCCAGGGCGGCTGGTTCATGGTGTGCCGTTCACTGCATCCGCTTGCTTGCGCTCGCGGCTCGGCAACGCGTGCCGGCAGCGTCAGCTCTTCTTCGCCACCGTGGCGCGGGTAGCGCCGGTGGAGATGCCGCCGTCCACCAGCAGCGTCTGGCCGGTGATGTATTCGCTCGCGTCGGAAGCGAGGAATACCACCGCGCCCTCCAGGTCGGTCGGCTTGCCCGGACGCTTGAGCGGAATGCGGTCGCAGATGTACTCCAGCCATTCCTGGTTCTCGTACAGCACTTTGTTCTGCTCGGTGCGGAACCAGCCGGGCGCCAGGCAGTTCACCGTAATGCCGAACTTGCCCCAGTCGTCGGCCAGGCTCATGGTGAGCTGTTTGACGCCGCCGCGGCTCGAACAGTACGGCGCCAGGCCCGCGTAGCCCATCACGCTGGTCACCGAGCCGATGTTGACGATGCGCCCGTAGCCGCGCGGGATCATCCGCTTCGCCACTTCCTGCGCCACGAAAAACGTGCCCCGCAGGTTGGTATCGAGCACCAGGTTCCAGTCGTCCCAGGTAATCTCGACCGCCGGCTTGCGCACGTTGCAGCCGGCGTTGTTCACCAGGATGTCGATCTTGCCGTAAGCCTGCCAGGCGGCTTCCGCCATGGCGGCGATGCTGGCGTGATCGCGCACATCGAGTTCCAGCGGTATGGCGCGGCGGCCGAGCGATTCCACCTCCTTTTGAAATCCGGCCAGGGAGGCCAGCGTGCGGCTGGTGATCACGAGATCGGCCCCGGCCCGGGCGAGCGCGCGTCCGAAATACTGTCCGAGCCCGCGGCTGGCGCCGGTCACGATCGCGGTTTTTCCGGTAAGATCGAACGGTGAATTCATCGGTTCGATTATAGGCGTTTCCGCGCGCGGCCGTCCGGGCAAACTCCGCCCCCGGGTGGTGGCGGCACGCGCCGCCGGGTCCGGAAAACCGGGTCTAGACGTCCAATATCGACGTCAATTGCGCGTCCAGTTCCGCCAGTGCTTTCTTCAGCACGGTCTGGTAGCGTGGATTCCTGGCGCTTTCGATTTCCCGCACCACCCTGGTACGGGACAACAGAAGAGTCTCTTTGCGGCGGATCGCTTCCAGTTGTTTCGGGCTCAATGCTTTTCTCGGGCTGGAGGGATCCTGTGCCGCGGCCTCGTCGATCTGCGCTTCGACCGACTTACTTTCCCAACCTCTGGCCATGCTTCCATTCTACGGCGTCGCAGTGCAAAGGTAAAGAATCTCACAGCGAAGTCAGCGAAGTCAGGCTCGCGAGCAAGCGGCCGATGCCGGTGCGGAACCGCTCCTCCGGCGTCAGCAGGCTCGCCACCAGGTACGCTTCGCCCGGAAAATCGTAGAAAAATCCCGGCTGCACCAGGACTCCGTGGCTTCCCAGCAGTTCCAGCACCCACTCCTCTTCGCTGCGCACGCGGGGCACTTGCAGAACCGCATACCATCCGCCTTCCACCGGCAATACGCCGGCGGCGGTGTTCCTCAGTCGGGCGCAGAGCCACTCCAGGTTGGAGCGGGTGCGCCCGCGAATCTGCCGCTGCACGGACTCCGCGGCGGCGAGCAGACCAGGCGCGGCGCGCTGCACCGGCGTGCTCACGGAAAGATAGGTGTCCGCGATCCACTCCAGTTTCTCGAAGGCTTCGTCCGCGAGCCCACGGGGGCCGCCCGCCACGATCCATCCGAGCTTCAACTGCGGCATGCCGGCGACCTTGGAGAGGCCGCTCATGGTGAACGCCAGGCACTCGCGCGCGCCGCACAGGCTGCCGGCGCGTTCCGCATCGGGTGCGAACGCGTAATCGGCGAAGACCTCGTCCGCGATCAACGCCAGGCCGCGGTCGCGGCAAAGAGGCGCCAGCGCTTCCACTTCCGCGCGCTTCACGAACGACCCGGTAAAGTTGTTCAAATGAACCAGCACGATGGCGCGGATGCGCTCGTTGACGGCCGCGCGGAGTCCGTCCAGGTCGATCGACCAGCGGCCGTGGTACGCCAGCGGGTACGGACGCACTGTGACCGACTCCATGGCGGCCAGGAAATCGAACAGCGGATACGAAGGCCGCGGCACCAGCACCTCGTCGCCCGGGTCGGCCAGCAGCTTGAAAAGATAGGCGTAACCTTCGCTGGTGCTGGCGGTGAGCAGGATGCGGCCGCGCTCCACCGTCTCGCCGCGCGCGGCGTAGTACGAGGCCACGGCGTCGCGCGCCGCGGCGAGCCCGGCGGGCGAGGGGTCGTAGGTCAGGCCGCCCGGATCGGCCAGCGGAAGAAGCGCGTCCTCGGGATAGGCCAGCCCGGCGCGCGTCGGGTTCGACTCGGTCAGGTCCAGGATCTCGGCGCCGGCCTCGCGGCGGGCCTGAAGCAGCCGGGTCAGCCGGTTGGGACGCGGGTCCCAGTGGAAGCGAGCGGAAAACATGTGCCGCTCCAATTGTAGCGGCACGGGGACTCTCCCCGGGTTGACAACGCCCGCGCGATATAAAAAGATAAAAATGTCCTCTTTTTCTGATTAGCCGCAGGACACCTGGAGGCGTTATGGCAGCACTGACGGTCCCGGCGCCGCTCAAGGCGGAAGACCAGAACTTCGCTGACCGCGTCATTGCCGAGTTCTCCGGCCAGCCCGGAGCGCTCCTCAGCATCCTGGAACGGTTGCAGGAGCATCATCCGCACAAGTATCTACCTCCCGAGATCCTGGAGTACGTGGCGGACCGGACCGACATCCCCCTCTCGCGGGTGTACAGCGTGGCCACCTTTTACGCGCTGTTCAACCTGGAACCGCAGGGCACCCACACCGTGTGCATCTGCCGCGGCACCGCCTGCCACACGCGGGGCTCGCGCAACCTGCTGCAGCAGCTCCGTTTCGAGCTGGGGCTGCACGAGGAGGAGGAGGGCGCCGACAAGATCTGCCTCACCACGCCCGACCGCCGCTTCTCCCTGCGCACGGTGGCCTGCTTCGGCCAGTGCGCGCTGGCACCGGTGGTGGAAGTGGACCACGCCATCTACGGGCATATGAACGAGCAGACGCTGCACCGCGAGCTGCAGGCGCTGGCTAAGAAGGAGGAGGATTGATGCGCATCCAGGACTTCAGCTCCTTCAACGCGGTGCGGGAAGCCGGGCTGGCCAAACTGCTGCCCTCGCGGCCGCGCGTGGCCGTGGGCATGGGCACGTGCGGCGCCGGCAACGGCGCGGAAGGCGTGTACCACGCGTTCGCCGAGGCCATCCACCAGTTCGGGCGCGATGCCCGGCTGGCGTCGGTGGGATGCTTCGGTTTCTGCGCCCGCGAGCCGCTGGTGAACGTCTGGATTCCCGGCCACCCGCTGGTGATCCTGCACCGCGTGCAGTCGAGCGACGTGCCGCGCGTGATCGACGACCTGGCCGCGGGGAAAGTCGCCGAGGACCTGGCGCTGTGCAAGATCGAGGAGTGGGACCACCTCACCGCCCACGTCAACTACGGCACCGGCCTTCCCCAGATTCCGCTGTGGACCGAGGTGCCGTTCTTCCGCCCGCAGAAGAAGATCGTGCTGCGCAACTGCGGGCTGATCAGCCCGGACGACATCGAAGAGTACATCGCGGTAGGCGGCTACCAGGCGCTGTACAAAGTCCTGATCGACGCCAATCCGGAGCTGGTGATCGAGCAGATCAAGGCATCCAAGCTGCGCGGCCGCGGCGGCGCCGGCTACCTCACGGGCCTGAAGTGGGACTTCCTGCGCAAGGCCGAAGCCGACCGCAAATACATCATCTGCAACGCGGACGAAGGCGACCCCGGCGCCTACATGAACCGCAACGAGATCGAAAGCGACCCGCACGCGCTGCTGGAAGGCATGATCATCGGCGGTTACGTGATGGGCGCCACCGAGGGCATCATCTATGTGCGGGCCGAATACCCGCTGGCCGTACACCGGCTGAATCGCGCCGTGGAACAGGCCCGCCAGTACGGCATCCTGGGTGAGAACATCCTCGGCCGCGGTTTCCATTTCGACATCCGGCTGGTGGAAGGCGCCGGCGCCTTCGTGTGCGGCGAGGAGACCGCGCTCATCGCCTCGCTCGAGGGCCAGGCGGGGCGGCCCCGCCCGCGTCCGCCCTTCCCCGCGCAAAAAGGGCTGTGGGGATACCCCACCAACATCAACAACGTCGAGACCTGGTACAACATCGCGCCGATCATCTCGAAAGGTCCGGCCTGGTTCAGCGAGACCGGCAGCACCAAGAGCGCCGGCACCAAGGTCTTCTCGCTGGTAGGCAAGGTGAACAATACCGGCCTGGTGGAGATGCCGCTGGGCACGCCGCTCAAGACCTTCATCTACGACGTCGGCGGCGGCGGCGAGGACGGCAAGCACGTCAAGGCCGTCCAGACCGGCGGGCCCTCGGGAGGCTGCATCCCGGCCGAGATGCTCGACACCGCCGTGGACTACGAGACGCTGGCGCAGCTCGGCTCCATCATGGGCTCGGGCGGCATGGTGGTGATGGACGAAGACAACTGCATGGTGGACGTGGCGCGGTACTTCGTCGAGTTCACCCACTCGGAATCCTGCGGCAAGTGCATTCCCTGCCGCGTCGGGCTGGACAAGGCGCTGCAGATCCTGAACAACTTCACCCGCGGCACGGCCACCGAGATCGAGTTGGAGCGGCTCGACGAAATGGGCCGCATGATCCGCGACACCTCGCTGTGCGGGCTCGGCCAGACGGCGCCCAACCCGCTGCTGACCACCATGCGGCATTTCCGCCACGAGTTCGAGGACCACATCCGCGCGCACCGCTGCCGCGCCGGGGTGTGCGAGGACCTGGCGCTCTCGCCCTGCGAGAACAGCTGCCCGCTGCACATGAACATCCCGCGCTTCCTGCAACTGTACAAGGAGGGGCGGCTGGACGATGCGTTCCTTTCCGTCATCGTCGACAACCCCCTGCCGGCCTCCACCGGCCGCGTGTGCCAGCATCCCTGCGACAACCGCTGCCGCCGCCGCACCATCGACCAGGCGGTGAACATGCGGGAGGTGCACCGCTTCATCGCCGACACCGGCTTCCACTCCGATCACTTCGACCGCCTGGCGGACGCGGTGGCGGCCCGCCGCCTGCCTGCGACCGACCGCAAGGTGGCGGTGGTGGGCGCCGGTCCCACCGGGCTCACATCGGCCTTCTACCTGGCGCTGCTCGGGCACGAGGTCACCATCTACGAATCCAACCCCGAGCCCGGCGGCATGCTGCGCTACGCGCTGCCCGAATACCGCCTGCCGAAAGCGGTGCTGGAGCGCGAGATCGAGCTGATCCGGCGCATGGGCGTGCGCATCGAGTGCAACGTCGAGGTGGGCACCGACATTTCCCTGAACGAACTGGACAACCAGTACAACGCCGTGTTTATCGCGATCGGGACCTGGAAGGAGGCCTGGGTCTATCTGCCCGGCACCGAGCTGAGGGGCGTTCTTCCCGCCCTTCTGTTCCTGGAAGCGGTCGCGAAGCAGGAGACCGTCGGGCTGGGCCGGAAAGTTGTCGTGATCGGAGGCGGCAACGCAGCGATCGACTCGGCCCGCACGGCCCTGCGCATGGGCTCGGAGGTGACCATCATCTACCGCCGAGAGCGCAAGGATATGCCGGCCATCCGCGAAGAGACCAACGCGGCGGAAGCCGAAGGCGCGCGTTTCGTCTTCCTGGCCACGCCGCACCGCATCGTCGGCGACGAGGAGGGCGGCGTCCGCGCCATCGAAGTGGTGACGACCAGGCTGGGCGAGTTCGATTCCTCCGGCCGCCGCCGTCCCGTCCCCACCGGCGAGATCCTGCGCTTCGAGTGTGACACCGTGATCCTGGCGGTGGGCGAGGCGGTGGACCTGGACTTCGTCCGCGCCAACGGGCTGCGCATCAAGGACAACAATACGCTGGAGGTGGACCGCTACTCGCTCGAGACCAGCCGCAGCAAGTTCTACGCCGGCGGCGACGTCATCAGCGGCGCTTCCAACGTCTCCAACGCCATGGGGTACGGCAAGAAGGCGGCCCGCAACATGGACCAGCGCCTCATGGGCACCTACCGCTGGGACCAGATCGCCCCCCGGTTCGAGTACAGCCAGGCAGCTCCCGAACAGCCCAGCGCCAGCCAGCGCCACCACGTCCACGAACTGCCCGCCTTCGAGCGCATGCAGACCTTCGACGAAGCGGTGGCCGGGCTGACGGCGGAAGAGGCGGAGGACGAGGCCTGCCGCTGCCTGCGTTGCGACGTCCGCGACGGCCACTAAGGAGGATCACGTGTCTCAGAAAATCTCGATTCGCATCGACGGAGAATACGTTAACGCCCGCGAGGGGCAAACCATCCTCGAGGTGGCCCGCGCCGCCAACAAGTTCATCCCCACGCTTTGCGACCTGCCCGGGATTTCCGCGGTCGGAGCCTGCCGCCTGTGCATCGTCGAGGTCTCCGGCGTCAATCGCCTGCTGCCCGCCTGCACCACCCCCGTGCAGGACGGCATGAGCGTGACCACCGCGTCGGACAAACTGACGCGGTACCGCCGCATCGCCCTGGAGTTCCTGTTCGCCGAGCGCAACCACCAGTGCGCGGTCTGTGTGAGCAACAACCACTGCGAGCTGCAGGCCATGGCGCAGCGGATGGGCGTCACCGCCGTGCGTTATCCCTACAGCTACCCGAAGCTGCCGGTGGATACGTCGCACCCGCGCTACGTGCTCGACCACAACCGCTGCATCCTGTGCACACGCTGCGTGCGGGTGTGCGCCGAACTGGAGGGCGCGCACGTGTGGGACATCAGCGGCCGCGGCATCCGCTCCATGGTGTCGGCCGACATGGCCCGGCCCTGGGGACAGGCCCGGGGCTGCACAAATTGCGGCAAGTGCGTGCAGGTTTGCCCCACCGGCGCGCTGGCCGAAAAAGGATTCGCGGTGGAGGAGATGGTGAAGCAGAGCGCCGGCTTGACCCGCCTGGCGTCGCGGAGGGGAGGCCATCAATGAGACGCGTGCGGTTGGCGACGGTGTGGCTCGACGGCTGCGCCGGCTGCCACATGTCCCTGCTCGACCTGGACGAGGCCATCGTCAACGTGGCCAAGAAGGCGGACGTGGTCTACGGGCCGCTGGTGGACGCGCAGGAGTTTCCCAAGGGCGTTGACGTGACGGTGGTGGAAGGCGCCGTCTCCAGCCAGGACGACGTGGAGAAGATCCAGCTCATCCGCAAGCGCAGCAAGCTGGTGGTTTCGCTGGGGGACTGCGCCGTCAGCGGCAACGTGCCCGCCATGCGCAACCAGGTGCCGGCGAAGAAACTGCTGGAGCGCATCTACGTGGAAGGCGTGCAGGAGAAGCCCGGCATTCCCACCGACGGCGTGCCCCCGCTGCGCCCGCAGGCGGTGCCGGTCCACGAGGTGGTGAAGGTGGACCTCCACGTTCCCGGCTGCCCGCCGCCTCCCAAAGCCATCGCCTTCGTCCTCGGCGAACTGATGGAAGGACGCCTGCCGGACCTGGGCTCCAAGGTGAAATTCGGATAGCCGGAGGATGACCATGCGCAAGATTACCATCGATCCCGTCACCCGCATCGAAGGCCACGCCAAGATCGACATTTTCCTGGACGACCAGGGACACGTCGCCGACACCCAGTTCCACGTCACCCAGGTGCGGGGATTCGAAAAGTTCACCGAGGGCCGGCCGTTTTACGAGATGCCCTCCATCACTGCTCGCATCTGCGGCATCTGCCCGGTCAGCCACCTGCTCGCCTCGGCCAAGGCCTGCGACGCCATCATGGCGGTGCAGGTGCCCGACGCCGGGGTGCTGCTGCGCGAGCTGCTGCACTGCGCGCAGTTCGTGCAGTCGCACGCCCTCAGCTTCTTCCACCTCTCCGCGCCCGATATGCTGCTCGGCTTCGACTCCGATCCGGCGCGGCGCAACGTGTTCGGGCTGGTGGAGGAGAACCCGGAGATGGCGCGCGCGGGCATCGCCCTGCGCCGCTTCGGCCAGAGCGCGATCGAGACGCCGGCCAAAGAGAGGGTGCATCCTTCCTGGGTGGTGCCCGGGGGCGTCAACAACCCGCTGCCCGTGGAAGCCCGTGACCGCATCCTGGCCGAGCTGCCGGCGGCGCTCGCCATCGCGCAGAAGACGCTGGCATTTTACAAGGGCGTGGTGGACCGGTTCGCCGAGGAGATCGAATTCTTCGGCAACGCGCCCTCGCTCTACGCCGGGCTGGTGGATTCGGGAGGCGGCTTGCAGTGGTATGAAGGGCTGCTCCGCTTCACCGACGCCGAAGGCAAGATCCTCGGCTCGGGAATCCGCGCCCGCGACTACTCCCGCTACATCGGCGAGGCGGCCATGCGCGATTCCTACCTGAAGGCGCCCTTCTACAAGCCTCAGGGCTATCCGGACGGCGTGTACCGCGTGGGTCCGCTGGCGCGGCTCAACGTGGCCAAACACTGCGGCACGCCGCTGGCCGACGCCGAGCTTCAGGAATACCGGCAGCGTTTCGGGCCGGTGGTGCACAGCTCCTTCCACTACCACTACGCGCGCCTGATCGAGGCGCTGCACGGCCTGGAGAAGATGGAGGCGCTGCTGCACGACCCGCTCATCCTGGAGACGCATGTGCGCGCCCGCGCCGGCGTCAACGCCCTGGAAGGCGTGGGCATGATCGAGGCCCCGCGCGGCGTCCTCATCCATCACTATAAGGTGGACGACAACGGCGCCATCCGCTGGGCCAACCTGATCGTGGCCACCGGCCACAACAACCTGGCCGTCAACCGCAGCGTGAAGCAGGTGAGCCAGCACTTCGTGGACGGCAACCGGCTGCAGGAAGGAATGCTGAACCGCGTCTCGGCGGTGGTGCGCGCCTACGACCCGTGCCTGAGCTGCTCCACCCATGCCGACGGCAGCCTGGCCATGGCG
>Ga0335080_10009393_pt1 | contig 10224 bp, 8 predicted proteins | sample Lox_Sample_34_FD_206720 | JGI IMG/M metagenome (GOLD analysis project Ga0335080, IMG submission 206720) | Soil microbial communities from Loxahatchee National Wildlife Refuge, Florida, United States - Lox_Sample_3.4 | ecosystem: Environmental > Terrestrial > Soil > Wetlands | place: USA: Florida... | reverse complement strand
GGCGTGCCGGTGATCGTCTGCCACGGCACTCCCGGCAGCCGGCGCGCCCGCCATCCCGACCCGCAGATGTACGAGCGTCACGGCGTGAAGATGGTCGCCTACGACCGGCCCGGCTACGGAGCCTCGGACCCGAACATCGGCCGCTCGGTGGCCGATGCAGCGTCCGACATCGAGGCGATCGCGGACGAGCTCGGCTTCGACCGGTTCGCCGTCGTCGGCGGCTCGGGCGGCGCGCCGCACGCGCTGGCCTGCGGGGCGCTCCTGGAGGACAGGGTGCTCCGCGTGGGCGCGCTCGTCACTCCCGCGCCGTCCGACACCGACGACTTCGACTTCTTCGAGGGCCTGGCGGATATCAACGTCAGGGAGTTCGGCGCGGCCGTTCAGGGGCGCGAAGCGGTCGAGGCCTTCATCCAGCCGTTCGTCGACCAGCTCGAGTCGGACCCGGACGCCGTGATCGACGAGATCGTCTCCGAGCTGCCCGAGGTCGACCGCGAGATCGCCTCGCGTGAAGCGTTCCGCTCCGTCATGCGCGAGTCGTTCGTCGAGGCGGCGCGCCAGGGTGTGCGCGGCTGGGCCGACGACGACCTCGCCTTCGCCAAATCATGGGGGTTCGAGCCCGAGGACGTCCACGCCGAGGTGCGCCTCTGGCAGGGCGAGCTGGACGTGCTCGCGCCGCGCACGCACGGCGAGTACGTCGCGAGCCGGCTCCCGAACGCCCGCTTCGAGCTGCTCGAGGGCGGCGGGCATTTCCTGGATGAGCAGTGGGCCGTGGTGCTGGACTGGCTAGCCGACAGCGCCGCTGTCTCGTAGCAGCTTCTCGAGCCGCTCGTCGCCGTCCTGCCGTGCGGCGTCCAGCGCAGTGAAGCCCCCGTCTTGCGCGAGGTTCGGGTCGGCGCCGCGGGCGAGCAGGAGCTCGCAGAGCTCGTACCGTGACGCCGCGTCCTTGTTCTCGGAGGCGGCGGCCGAGTGCAGCGGCCCGGCCTGGATGTGCTCGTTGCGGGCGAGCGAGTTGGGGTCGGCGCCGCGGTCGAGCAGGAACCGCGCGGCCTCGACGCGTCCGAAGAAGCAGGCGAGGCCGAGCGGCTGGAAGCCGTCGCGGCCGAACGCGTTCGCCCTTGCCGGGTCCTCGTCGAGCAGCGCGAGCAGCTGCTCGTCTCCCAAGGCCGCCGCCTCGAAGACGTCGAGCTCCGGCCGTGCGGCCAAGAGCTCCGCGACCCCGGCCTGGTCTCCGCGGTAGAGCGCGTCCAGCAGCTCGCTCATCGCAGCAATCGTGACAGGCGGCGGTCCTTGAGCACGCGGCCCCCGGTTTGACACTCGGGGCAGTAGTAGATCGTGTGCTCGTCGAAGTCGACGCGGGCGATCGGCGTCCCGCAGACGTGGCAGGGCTCGCCGAGCTTGTTGTGGACGCGGTAGACCTTCGCGTCCTTGGCGCCGCGCTCGCGCAGCTGGAGGCCGCGCTGGAGCTCGGACTCCATCGCGTCCGCGAGCGCCTGGACGTGTCCCGGGGACAGTCCCTGGGCCGGGGCGAAAGGGGACAGGCCCGCCTCGTGCAGGATCTCGTTCGCCCAGGCCCGGCCGATGCCGGCGATGATCCGCTGGTCGCGCAGGAGCGAGTGCAGGCGCCGCGGCTGGCCCGCCAGGATCTCGCCGAGCCGGTCGGCTCCCAGGCCCAGTGCCTCCGGGCCGAGGTGCTCGAGCTCCGCGGCCGCCGCCTCCGGCGAGAGCAGCCAGACGCCGGCGCGCTTCTTCGCCCCGGCCTCGGTGAGCACGAGCTCACCGCCGCCCTCGAAGCGGAGCCGGAACGCCGGCGCCTTCGGGCCCTTCTCGCCCGCCGTCAGGTAGCGAATGCGCCCGGCCGACATCAGGTGGACGAGCAGGACGAGCTCCCCGTCTTCGGTGGGGAAGAGAAGCCGCTTGGCCCGGCGCTCCGCACCCGAGAGCCGCCGCCCCTCGAGCGTAGACAGCGGCGGGTCGAAGGTCTTGAGCGTCGCAATGTGCGCCGGCCCGGCGTGCTCGATCGGGAACGCACTGACCGGATCGTCGAGGGCGCGGCGCCAGGCTTCGACCTCCGGAATCTCAGGCATCTAGCGCCCCGTCCAGTGACGCCGCCGAGTTCCTGGGTCGCGAGTCCCAAGCCAGAGCATGTATTGCTGGATGGGGTACTAGGCTCCCGCCCATGGAGCCGCTCAGCGTAGCCGTCAGGCGGAGCGAGATCGTCGAATCGGTCCACCGCGTGCACGCCGTCGCGGTCCAGGACGGCGTGATCGTGGCATCGGCCGGCGACCCCCGGCTGCCGGCGTCCCTCCGCTCCTCGGCCAAGCCCATCCAGGCCCTGCTCCTCTCTCGCGCGCGCGAGAACCTGGACACCGACGACCTGGCTATCGCCGCCGCCTCGCACTACGGCACGCCGATGCACGTCGCCGCGGCGCGCGAGCTCTTGCGCAAGACCGGCGGCCGCGAGGAGGAGCTCGACTGCGGCGTGCAGGAGGGGCGGCCCCCGGAGCCGATCTACCACAACTGCTCCGGCAAGCACGCCGCGATGATCGCCGTCTGCCGCGACCGCGGCTGGCCGGTCGAGGGCTACCGCCGGCCGGACCACCCGCTCCAGCGAGCGCTGCACGAGCAGGTCGCCGCCGCCGCCGAGCTGGACAAGGACCAAATCGAGACCGCGATCGACGGCTGTGGCGTCGTCTGCTTCGCGCTTCCGCTGGAGCGCGCGGCCCGTGCCTTCTCCCGCTTCGAGGGGCTGGACGGGGGCGACCGGATCGCGGCGGCGATGCGCGCGCGGCCGGAGCTTGTCGGCGGCGAGGGCGCGACCGACACGGAGCTGATGCGCACGCTCCCGGGCTGGATCGCCAAGGGCGGTGCTGAGGGGTTGATGTGCGCCGCTTCCTCCGACGGGGTCGGCATCGCGCTCAAGTGCGCCGACGGCAACTCCAGGGCGCTCCGCCCCGCGCTGGCCGCGTTCGGCGGGCTGCTGGGGCTCGACCTGTCCGGGTTCGCCGAGCTACCCGTGGAGAACAGCCATAACGAGCGCGTCGGGGCGATGGCGGAGTTGTGAAGAAATTGTTTCCGGATTGCGGAATTCCTGTGTAACATCCGACGCGGCGAGGGGAGAGGCTGAGGGAGAGAGCAGGCCGGCTCTCGCCATTGTCGTTTTCGGACAATCCGCGAGACCGCCGGAGGTCAAGTGCTCACCGTCGACATTTCCCTTCCGGACGTCGAAGAGCTCCACAAGCTGGTCCAGGACGGGCTCGAGAAGGGGTTCCTCACCTATGACGAGATCGTCTCCGGGCTCGAAGAGGTCGAGCTCTCCAAGGAGCAGATCGAGGATTTCTACACCTATCTGATCGACCACTCCATCGAGCTGATGGAGGGCGAGAACCACAAGCACCCGCCGCACGAGCAGCCCGCCCTCGCCGAGGAGGAGAAGGGCCCGAAGCTCGACCTGACCGTCGAGCCGTCGCTCGACTCGCTCCGGCTCTACCTGCGCGAGATCGGCAAGGTGCCGCTGCTGACCGCCGATCAGGAGGTCTACTTGGCGAAGCGGATCGAGCGCGGCGACATGAGCGCGAAGACGCAGATGATCGAGGCCAACCTGCGCCTCGTCGTCTCGATCGCCAAGTCGTACCTCGGCCGCGGCCTCAGCTTCCTCGACCTGATCCAGGAGGGCTCCCTCGGCCTGATCCGCGCGGTCGAGAAGTTCGACTACCGCAAGGGCTACAAGTTCTCGACGTACGCGACGTGGTGGATCCGGCAGGCGGTGACCCGGGCGATCGCCGACAAGGCGCGCACGATCCGGATCCCCGTGCACATGGTCGAGAAGCTGAACAAGGTCGTGCACATCGAGCGGCAGCTCGTCCAGCGCCTCGGCCGCGAGCCGCGGCCCGACGAGATCGCGGTCGAGCTCGAGATGACGACCTCGGAGGTGCGCGACATCCTGCGCATGGCGCAGCACCCCGTCTCGCTCGAGAAGCCGATCGGCGAGGAGGAGGAGTCCGAGCTCGGCGACTTCGTCGAGGACGAGCAGGCCGAGTCGCCGTTCGACACTGCGCAGGTCTCGCTGCGCCGGGAGGACATCGACAACGCCCTGGCCTCGCTGCCCGAGCGTGACCGGAAGGTGATCGAGCTCCGCTTCGGCCTCTCCGGCGCGCAGCCGTGCACACTGGAAGAGGTCGGCAAGGCCTTCGGCGTGACGCGCGAGCGCATCCGGCAGATCGAGAACAACACGCTGAAGAAGCTCGAGTCGCTTCCCGAAGCCCAGGGCCTCAAAGACTGCGTCTGACGTGGCGCGGGCCGTCCCGATGGTGTCCTACGAGGACGTCGGGACGGCGGTCGACTGGCTGAGCAGCGCGTTCGGCTTCCGCGAGTCGGCCCCACGGTTCTCGGACGGCGAGGGGCGCGTGACGCACGCCGAGCTCTCGCTCGACGGGGCGACGGTGATGCTCGGCTGGCCCGGGGCGGAGTACCGCAGCCCCGCGCATCACGCCGAGGAGTGCGAGCAGGCGGCGCGCTGGCTGGCGACGCCGTTCGTCGTCGACGGCGTGCTGGTCGAGGTGGAGGACGTCGACGCGCACGAGGCCCGGGCGCGAGCGGCGGGCGCGACGATCATCCGTGAGCTCGAAGACCTTCCCTTCGGCCGGCTCTACTCCGCGGCCGACCTCGAGGGCCACCGCTGGATGTTCATCCAGCCGGCCTAGGCGTTCGTCGTCGGCGGTGAGGTGCCGCAGAAGAGGCCGGCGAAGGTGGGCATCCGCGCCCTGACGCTGATCGGGCGGCCGTCGGAGAGGTAGCCGGGGCGCTCGGCGCGGAAGTTCAGGGACCACGGGCCGCGGTGCGAGACGTGCAGGCGGAGCACGACCGAACGGCCGGGGAGCACGACCACGCGGCGGGCGACCCCTGGTCCGCGGAGCTGCAGGACGGTTCGCTCCGCACGCGGCTTGGGCGGCAGCGAGAGCGGCAGCGTCAACGTCCCCCGCACGCGGCCGTCCGCGGCGGGCCAGACGGTGATGTGCCCGCTGCTCGCGAGCCAGCCGTCGTGGTAGAGCCCGCCGGCGAAGAGCGCGAAGCGCGGCGTGCCGAGCGGGCGCCAGAGGTCGTAGTTCGCCCCGCGCGCGACCCGGACGGCGCCGGAGAGCAGCACGCGGACGGCGAAGTTCGAGACGAGCAGCGGCCCCTGGAGGGTGCGCCCGCCCGAGACGAGCCTGCCGTCGGGCGCGGCGTGTGTCCGCGCGGAGCCGAACGCGTCGATCGCGGTGGCGTCGTCGAGGAAGTAGAGGTGCTTGAGGGACGTGTTCCAGAAGAGCTGCTCGTCCGCGGCCGCGTGCGGCGTCGCCGGCGTCTGCACCAGCGTCACGTCGCCGAGCTCCGAGTGGTCGACCCAGCGCGCGTCGGTCGGAAGCAGGCTCGCCCGCACCGACTTCACGACATGGGCGTCGAAGGCGACCGCCCCGGCCGAGACGACGCAGGAGGCGACGAGCGTCGCCAGCACGGCCCAGCGGACGAAGGCCGCCCGGAAGCAGGCGGCGGCTCCGAGGCAGGCGAGGGCGCTGGCGGCGATCGCGACGAGCAGCGAGCCGTTGCCGATCCCGATCGCATGCTCGAGCCGGAAGACCGCGAGCAGGAAGGGCGAGTCCTGCTTGGAGTCGCTGATCGTGTAGCCGGAGAGCGGCACGTGGGCGGCGAGCGCGATCAAGCCGAGCGCGAGCAGCGCGACGACCCGCGCGCCCGGGCGCCCTCGCTGCGTCCACAGCCAGAAGGCGGGGAAGACGAGCGGCAGCAGCACCATCAGGTAGCGCTCCTGGAAGCGGTCGGAGCCGTTGGTCGCGTAGAGCGTGGCCTCGGCGAAGATCGCGAGCAGGACGCCGATCGCGAGCACGGCGTATGCGCTCTCCTCGCGGGTTCGAGGGCGTCGAAGCGCGTAGGCGAGCCCGGCCAGCGCGCCCGGGACGAGCGCGAACCCGGCGGCGTAGGCGAGCAGCAGCGCGTCGGTGCCGAGCCAGTGGCCGATCGCGACCGGCTTGACGCCGAGATCGGCTACTCCGGAGTAGTAGCCGAGCAGGCGCTTCGGCCCGAGCGCCGCCACGAGCGCGAGCGGCGCCGCGTAGAGCACGAGCGAAAGGCGGAAGCGCCGCACCGTCGAGCGCACCGAGAAGCGCTCGACGACCAGGGCGGCCGCCAGGAAGACGAGCGGCAGGAACACGTACTGGATCCGCGTGAAGGTCGCGAGCCCGGCCAGGAGGGCGAAACCGAGCTGGTTGCCGCGGCTCGGGCGGGCCAGGGCGCAGACGCCCGCATAGACCGCGCCGAGGACGAACGGGTAGGCGACCGCGTCGGCGAGCACGAACGAGGCGAAGAAGAGGTCGGCCGAGGCGACGGTCAAGGCTGCGGCCGCCAGTGCGGGCCACGAGCCGCCGCCGAGCCGCCGGACGAGCAGGTAGGCGGGCACTGCCGCGAGCGACATGAAGAGCGCGTTCTCGGCCTGGGTCAGGCGATAGGCGACTCCGGGGTCGTGCGAGAGCCAGAAGGGTGCCGCGAGCAGGGGCTCCAGCATCGCCGGGAAGTGGGCCGAGTGGCCGCGGATCAGCGGCCGGCCGTTCTCGGCCAGCGAGCGCGCGATGCCGGAGTAGATGTACTCGTCCGGGAAGTAGAGCGGGGTGGTGTGGACGAGGGCGGCGGCGAGGCGGACGGCGAAGCTGACGGCGACGATCCCGGCGAGAACCAGGCGGGCAGGGACCGTCGTCGCGCGCGCGAGTGCATCGGGCCGCGGAAAAGAGACGTCGACCGCCACGTGATCCGTATCGGCACGCCCCGGCCATCCCTTGAACGAGGGATACTTCCGAGGTGACAGTCGGGGTCTCGGAAAGTGCGTGGCGCGCGCGGCTGCGCGAGCCTGCCCTGCACGGCGCGCAGCTGTTCGCCGTCTCCGGGTTCGCGTTCGCGCAGCCCCTGTTCGACATCCTCGGCAGGAACGCCGAGTTCTTCGCCGCCCACGGCTCGACGCCGGGCGACATCCTGCTGTTCGGGTTCGTCGTCGTCTTCGTCCCGGCGATCGTGCTGCTCGCCGTCGAGACGCTCGTCGGGCTCGTCAGCAGACCGGCCGCGACCGTCCTGCACCTCGTCTTCCTGGGCTTCCTCGGGGCCGTCTTCGGCGCCCAGGCGCTCAAGCGCGCCGGTCTCGACGGGACGGTGGCGCTGATCGTCGGTGCGGTCGCGATCGGGGTCGCGCTCGCAGTCGCCGTCTGGCGCATCGGGGCTGCACGCTCCATCCTGACCGTCCTCGCCGCGGCGCCGCCGGTGTTCCTCGCGATCTTCCTGTTCGGGACGCCTGTGCACACGCTCGTCTTCCCGAATGCCGAGGCCCGCGCGGCGTCCGCGGCGGTTCGCCACCCGACGCCGGTCGTCTTCCTGCTCTTCGACGAGTTCCCGACGATCTCGCTCGAGGGTGCGACCGGCGACATCGACGCCGGCCGCTTTCCGAACTTCGCGCGCCTGGCGAAGAGCTCGATCTGGTTCCGCAACATGACGACGGTCGCCAGCTCGACCACGGTCGCGGTGCCCGCGCTGCTGACCGGGCAGTACCCGAAGAAGGGCTCACTGCCCGTCTACCAGGACCACCCGAACAACCTGTTCACGCTGCTCGGCAAGCGCTACCGGATGAACGTCGTCGAGACACAGACCCAGCTCTGCCCGCGGCGCCTCTGCAAGCGCAAGCAGCCGAGCGAGGGCAAGCGTCTCTCGTCGCTCTACTCGGACGCGCAGGACGTCTACCTGCACCTGATCGCGCCGCCGACCCTCGAGGAGCGGCTGCCCGCGATCGACGAGTCGTGGGCCGACTTCGGCGCGGACACCGGCCAGCAGCTCGAGGAGCAGGCGAGCCTCCCGAAGGTCAACCTGAAGACCTTTTACATCGGGCGCCTGCGCGACTTCAACCAGTGGCTGACGAGGCTGAAGCCGCCCGGCGCGACGCCGACGCTCGACTACCTGCACGTCCTCTTCCCGCACGGGCCCTGGCTCTACCTCCCGGACGGCAAGGTTCGCGCGGTCGCGACCCCGCGCGCGCCGGGGCGAACGGCCGAGCAGTGGTGGAACGAGTCGCTCGCCGAGCAGGCGTGGCAGCGGCACCTGCTCCAGGTCGGCTTCACCGACAAGCTGCTCGGACGCTTCCTCGACCGGCTGCAGAAGACCGGGCTCTGGGACAAGGCGCTCGTGATCGTGACCGTGGACGAGGGCGACAGCTTCCGCGTGAATGACAACCGGCGCGACCCGTCGGGGAAGAACCTCGGCGACATCGCCTTCATCCCGCTGTTCGTGAAGCTGCCCGGCCAGGACCAGGGGCGTGTCGACGACAAGCACGTCTCGAGCGTCGATGTGGTGCCGACGATCGCCGACCTGCTCGGCGTCAAGCTCCACTGGCACGTCGACGGCCACTCGGTGCTTGCGTCCGGTCCGGGCTCTTCCACGGTGAACGTAAGCGGGTTCACGATGCCGCTCGGCCAGGCGCAGGCGCTGCGACAGCGCGCCAACGAACGGAAGCTGGCGCTCTTCGGGAGCGGCTCGTGGGGCCCGAGGCTGGCTGCGACCGGCCCTTACTGGCAGCTCGTCGGCCGGCCGGTCGGCGACCTCGATGTCACCGGCTCGGTCGGCGCGAGGGCGACCGTCGACAAGCTCGGCAGCAGGCTCCTGCGCTCGCTTCCGAGGCACTCGCTGCTCATCCCCTCACCGCTCGGGGGGCCGGTCTCCGGCCTCGCGCCGGGGACGACGATGGCCTTCGCGCTGAACGGGACGATCGCGGCCGTCTCGCAGGTCTACCGCGAGCCCGGCGGCGGGCTCCGGTTCTCGGTGCTCCCGGGCTCGTCGGCGTTCCGGCCGGGACGCAACCGGGCGCGGGCGTTCGCGGTCTCGGGGCCGGCGTCGGCGCCCGAGCTGCGCGAGCTGAGGGTGTCCCTGAGCGGTTAGCTGTCTTCGCGCCTCTAGGCGGAAGCCTCGATGCGCTCGAGCTGCCGGCCGATCAGCGCCGAGATCTCCCCCGCGACGGCGGCCTGGCCCTCGTCGAAGCTCTTCCCGTTCGCGTAGATCTCGATCAGGCCCCAGCAGGTCGCGTTGGCCGGGAGGCAGACCATCAGCAGCGAGTCGAACCCGAACCGGCGGAGCAGCGAGGCCTCCATCGGCTCCGGGGACTCGTCGAGCAGCGAGACCGCCCGGGGCTCGCCGAGCGTGATCGTCTCGGCGGTGAGCGGGTAGTCGGAGATCAGGTACTCGTGGCCGAGGTCCTGCCCGCCGTCCGTGGAGAACTCTGCCAGCAGGATGAGCAGGTCGCCGACCACTCGCGAGACGACGCAGGCCTGCGCGTCGAAGCTCTCGGCAAGCTCGCGGCATGCGGTCGCCAGGAGCCCGCGTACCGTCCCTTCCTGCTCCAGGGCGGCAGCCGCCCGCTCGATCGTCTCGTCCGCCATCGCCTAATCCTAGAAGCGGGCGATTCCCGCGCTCGTCCCGATCACGATCAGCGGCCTACCTGCAGGCCGCAGCCAGCGCAGGGTCTGGAGGAGCCTGGGCAGCGGCAGGCTGACGCAGCCGAGCGTCGGACGGCCGGTGCTCACGTGCAGGAAGACCCCGGAGCCGCGGCCCTTGACGATCGGGTCGTGGTTGTACGCGATCACGGCCAGGCTCCGGTAGGCGGTAGGCGAGCGCGAGAGGTCCTCGCTCGTCGTCCGGAAGGGCGGGGTCGAGCCGCAGGGCACGTGGCGGAAGCGGTTGTACCAGCGCGAGCTCGGGTCCTCGACCCACCAGTCGCCGCAGACGATCCGGTGGTAGCGATAGTGGACGCCGGGGCTCGCGGCGACGCCGTACATCGTGGGCAGGAAGCCGAACGCTCCGGCCGGGGTGGTGCGGTCGCCCTCGCGCTTGCTTGTGGAGATGCCGCGCTGGCCGACCCAGGCGGCCCAGGGCCCGGCGACGGGCTGCCAGCACCCGGACGCCTTGCGCCAGAGCCGCAGCGTTCCCTGCGTCGAGCGCGCCTGCGCGGCGACCACGGTCACGAGCTGGGCCGCATCGCCCGTCGAGGCGAGCCTGTTCGCGAGCGTCTGCGGGCACGCGGCGGCGGCCCGCTGCCCGCCGGCCGCGTGCGCGGCCAGCCAGAGCGGAACGCATGCGGCGAGGACGATCCACCTCATCGACCGGCAGACTACGCGCCGACGATGCTCGCTCCGGCCGTGCTCGCTGCGC
>Ga0335080_10009391_pt1 | contig 10225 bp, 9 predicted proteins | sample Lox_Sample_34_FD_206720 | JGI IMG/M metagenome (GOLD analysis project Ga0335080, IMG submission 206720) | Soil microbial communities from Loxahatchee National Wildlife Refuge, Florida, United States - Lox_Sample_3.4 | ecosystem: Environmental > Terrestrial > Soil > Wetlands | place: USA: Florida... | reverse complement strand
GCGGTCGCCGTGACGATCCAGGTGATCAAGTTCAGCGTCAACGGCGACGTCCTCCAACAGTCGACCCAGCAGGTCGAGCCCAATGGCTCGGTCGCGCAAGGCGCCATCCCGGCCGATCCCACCTACGGGTACTGCCGCTTCAGCGGGAAGTTCTCGAAGAGCAGCCTGCGGGTCGCGGGGATCGACCCCGCGACCGGGACCACGATTCCAGGCTACTGAGCAAACATGCGCGTCGCCGCCACGCTCTGCCTGAGTGTCTGGCTCGCCGGCTGCGAGGTCTTCAACGAGCCCCTCGCGAGCGCCGTGCGCGAGCCGCCCGAGCTGCCGGCGTTTCTCGCGACGCTGCACGTGCGCGTGCACCGGCCCAGCCGCCGCGATCGGCCTTTCTCGAATGAGAAGGACGACGAGGAGGGCTACGCGCGCGCCGTCGCCCGTGACCTTCGGACACAGTGGACCGACAAGATGATCCTGGATCTCGGCGACGCCGGGATCTTCCGGAGCGTCGGGTACGAAGAAGATGTGACCAACGGCGGTCAGCCGTTCGTGCGCGTCCGGGTCGTCGATGCACCTGCGCTGCTGGCCGGACACTGTGACCCGCCCGTCCCGGTGCTGACCTTGGGCCTTGTGCCGAGTGACTGTCACTTCGACAAAGAAGTCTATCTGCATTTCTCGGGGCAAAAGGACATCCCGGACCTCGAATGCCCCTGGCCTACGACCAGCAGGGTCGGCTGGATCCGACACCTTCTGGCCGTCCCGCCGGGCGGCTGGACCGAGGCGCCCAATCGTCCCGCCCTTCTCACCTACCTGCGCAGCTGCGTCGCAGCGGCCGCCGATCGCTTCAGCCGGGCGGCGCGCTCTGAATGAGTCACCGGGCCACGCTGCGGCCTCAGCTGGCGCGGATCAGCCGTCCCGGCAGCGCACCCGTCGGCTCGTCGCGTCGTGACACGACCTCGCCACCGACGATCGTAGCTTCATAGCCGCGCGCGCGCTGCAGGAAACGCGCGCCGCCGGCAGGCAGGTCATGGGCCATGCGCGGCGGCTCGAGCTGCAGGCGCGCGAGCTCGACGAGGTTCAGGTCGGCCTTCTGACCGACGACGATGCTGCCGCGGTCGCGCAGGCCGTACAGGTCGGCGGTGTCGCGCGTCATACGCCGGATCACGAGCTCGAGCGGCAGCGTCGGCCCGCGCTTCCGGTCGCGCACCCAGTGAGTCAGCATGAAGGTCGGGATGCTCGCGTCGCAGATGATGCCGCAGTGAGCGCCGCCGTCGCCCAGCCCGAGCGCGGCGCGCGGGTGCAGGAGCATCTCGCGAATCGGGTCACACGACAGATCGCTGTAGTTCAGCACCGGCACGAGCAGCAGCTCGAGGCCGTCCTTCTCGAGCAGCTTGTCGTACAGCACGTCTTCGGGGTCGCGGCCGGCGCGCCGGGCGATGGCTTCGATCGAGGCCTCGTAGGGCGGCTCGTAGTCGGGCGGATCGCCGATCGGGAAGGTCTTGCCGTACAGCGCGGCGAGCATCGACGGTGCCTGCGCGCGCTCGGCGAGGATACGGCGCTTCAGCTCGGGGTCGCGCAAGCGAGTCACGCGTTCAGCGAGCGGCAGAGCGCGCACGGACTCGAAGCTGGGCCGGCCCGAAAACGGGTGGATCTTGGTCTGGTGTCCGATCAAGAGGCCGAACGGCCGGCCCGCGACCTGCGGAAAGACCTGCGCGCCCTCGCGCGTCGCCTCGGCGGAGACTTCGAGCAGCTCGCGCCACAGCTTCGGCGCGGCGTCGAACTGCAGCATGGCAAAAGTGACTGGCCGGCGGATCTCGGCCGAGAGCCGGCGCATCCAGCCCATCTCGCGCATCGGGCCGGCGATGTCCTCGCCGGCGGCGCCCGCGCCCGCGAGCTCGAAGATGCCTCGGCCGAGCTCACCCAGGACGCGCCCGATGCCGAACAGCTCGTCTTCGGCGGCGAACGTGCCCGGTACGGGCTCGCCCGTGATCGCGCGGTGCACGATCGTGCGCGAGGTCGAGAAGCCGAGCGCCCCGGCCTCGAGCCCGCGGCGCACGAGCTCCGCCATCTGCGCGATGTCGTCGGGCGTCGCCGGCTCGTTCCGCGCGCCGCGCTCGCCCATCACGTACGCGCGCACCGCGCCGTGCGGCACCTGCGTGCCCACGTCGGCCGCGAAGCGCCGGCGAGCCAACGCATCGAGATACTCGGGGAAGGTCTCCCACTCCCACTGGATGCCTTCCGCGAGCGCGGCACCGGGAATGTCTTCGACGCCCTCCATCAGCCCGATCAGGAACGGGTGCTGGTCGGGCCGGACCGGCGCGAAGCCCACGCCGCAGTTCCCCATGACGAGCGTCGTGACTCCGTGCCAGGTCGATGGCGCGAGCTGGGAGTCCCAGGTGGCCTGCCCGTCGTAGTGGGTGTGGATGTCGACGAAGCCCGGAGTGACCAGGAGCCCGTCGGCATCGAGCGTCCGCCGCGCGAGGCCGGACACGCGGCCGACTTCCGCGATGCGCCCGTCTCGAACCGCGACGTCGGCCGTGTACGCCGCCTCGCCGGTGCCATCGACCACCGTCCCGCCACGCACCAGGAGATCGAATGCCATGCCGAGATTCTACCTAGGGCTCGCGCACTTTGGCCTTGGGTCCCAAGCTGGCTTTCGCCAGCCGCCGTACCGCCGCGATTTGCGAATCATCGTGGAACGCACGCTTGGGCACGACGTGACAGAGGGGCCCCTGGAGAAAGAACAGGAAGAGCGAGCGCGTCTCGATGACCCGCGGGAAGACCTGCCACTTCAGCTCGGCGCTGGCCACGGAGCTCCGTGTCTCGATGCGGTCTTCGAAGAATCGCCAGGTGTAGCGTTTCCGATCCTCGGGGAGGCGACGGTACTGCGCCCAGGATGCGAGCCCGACCAAGGCCAGAACGCCCGTGGCCATGCCGATCAGTCCCAGACCCAGACCGGGTGTCTGGATCACGTTGGCAAGCCCGGTCAGCAGCCAGAGCCCGAAGATCCAGCGCAACGGACTGAAGCGCAGGACGAGCAGGTTCCCGAAGACGAAGTCTCGAGCAGTGAGAGCCACTTCTGCGACGGCGAGGGGCATGGTCAGACTCCAGTTGTGAGCCACGCTTCGAGCGCGCGCAAGAACGGCTCGCGGGCGTGTCTCTCGCGCCACGGGTCGTGGCCGCAGCGCGGGAAGGCGACGTACGAGAGCGCCGGGATGTGGCGCCGCAGCGTGTCGCGGATCATCGGGCCGGGATGAGGATCATGCTCGCCGTGCAGCATGCGCACCGATGCGCGGATCGCGGAGAACGCCGCGGGCTCGATGCCTTCGTTCTGCAGTCGGAGCACGTCGGGCCAGGTCTCGTCCTGTCCGCCCCGGTCGACCCGGAGCGGCTCGTCCGCGGGGTCGCGCGGCAGCAGCTCGAAGCCGTAGATCGCGCCGATCACGCGTCCTACGCGCGCCATCAGGGGGTAGCGCGCGGCGGGGTCGCGCTCGGCGTCGAGCCGTCGCTGCAGATCCGCCAGCTCGGCGCGCTGGGTGTCGCTCGTGCGCGACTGAGTCGTGCGCTGGAACAGGGCACGCGCCGCGGGATCGTAGGTCCCGCAGCCGACGAGACAGAGTGACTCGACGAGCTCCGGGTGCGCCGTGGCGAACGACAGGCCGAGCATGGCGCCCCAGGAGTGACCGACCAGCCGGACCGGGCCCGGAAGCACGGCGGCGAGGTCGGCCACGTGCTGCGCCACGGTCAGTCGTGTCTCGCCGCTGCGGCGCTGCAGCGGCTCGAGCACGCGGAACTTCGCGGCGAGCGCGCGCGCCAGGTCGGCGAGATCGCCCACGGCGCCGGGTCCGCCGTGCAGGAGTGCGACGAGAGGCCCGCGATCGCCCCAGCGCCGCACCTCGATCGGAATCATTTGTCGCCCTCGTCTTTCGGTCATACTGGGCGCCCCGCACCCGAGGAGCACGATGAAGGCACTCGTCTATCACGGACCGAAGGACATCCGCTACGAGAGCCACTCCGATCCGAAGCTCGTCGAGGTGACGGACGCGATCGTGAAGGTGGGTCTGTGCTCGATCTGCGGCAGTGACCTGCACATCTACCACGGCCAGGGCTTCAGCGCGGACACGGGCTACTGCGTGGGGCACGAGGCGGTGGGCGAGGTGGTCGAGGTCGGGCGCGGCGTTCGCCGGCTGCGCGTGGGCGATTCCGTCATGGTCTCGGCGGCAGTGGGCTGCGGCAGCTGCGCGCGCTGTCTCGCGGGTCAGGTCGAGCTGTGTCAGACGGGGCTCATGGGCTGCTACGGCCTGTCGAAGAATCTCGAGGGCTGTCAGGCCGAGCTCCTGCGCGTGCCGATGGCCGACTTCAACGCGGCGCCGATCCCCGAGGGACTCACGCCCACCCAGGGGCTGATGCTGACCGACAACATGGCGACCGCCTGGTTCGGCTGCCGCAACGCGCGCATCCAGCCGGGTCAGCGGGTCGCCGTGGTCGGGCTCGGGCCGATCGGGCTGATGGCCGTGGAGGCGTCGCTGGTGATGGGCGCGAGCGCGGTCTACGCCGTCGATCTGAATCCGGCACGGCGCGCGATCGCGCAGTCACTGGGGGCGATTCCGCTCGATTCCGCCGAGGCCCCGGCGCGAGTCGGCGAGGCCACGCATGGCCAGATGGCGGACTGTGCGGTCGAGGCGGTCGGCGCCGACGCCACCATCGCGCTCGCGATCAACCTGGTGGGACGCGCGGGTCACGTGTCGGTGGTGGGCGTGAACCAGAACATGAGCTTCGCGTTCCCGATGGCGCTCGCGTTCTTCAAGGGACTCCACTTCGCGATCGGCGTCTGCGGCGTGCCGCAGTACTGGCCCGAGCTCGTGGCGCTGATCCAGCAGCAGCGCCTGCACCCGGAGCGCTTCGTGAGTCACACGCTGCCGCTGGCCGACGGCGCGCGCGCCTACGATCTGTTCGACCGCAAGGCCGAAGGCGCGCTGAAGATGGTTCTGCGGGCCTAGCAGTGCGCGTACGGCTCCAGTCACTCGCCGTGCCGGGAGTCACGGCGCTGGGGGTCTGGCTCGTGCCACCGCCGGAGGGGCTGACGCCCCAGGCCTGGCACGTGTTCGCGATCTTCACCGCCACGATCGTCGCGATCCTGGCCGACGCGCTGCCGATCCTCACCGCCTCGATCTTCGGACTCGCGGCGGCGGTGCTCACCGGCACACTGTCTCCGCTGGACGCCTACGACGGCTTCCGGCAGCCGGTGATCCTGTTGATCGTGATCGCGTTCCTGATGGCGCGCACGATGGTCAGCTCGGGGCTCGGCGCGCGCATCGGATACTGGATCGTCGCGCGCTTCGGCAGCTCGACCCTGGGCCTGGGCTACAGCTTGTTCCTGACCGATGCGCTGATCGCGCCGGCGTTTCCGAGCAACACCGCGCGCTCGGGCGCGCTCTTTCCGCTGGCGCTGTCGCTCGCGGTCGGAAGTGACTCGCGGCCCGACGACGGCACCGGGCGGCGCACGGGCAACTATCTGATGCTGTGCGGGATCACGAGCCTGGCCATCTCGTCGGGGCTCTGGCTCACCGCGATGGCATCGAACCCGGCGGGTGCGGCCATGGCGAGTGAGCACGGCGTGCAGATCACGTTCGCGAGCTGGCTGGCCACGGCGCTGCCGCCGTCGCTCGTCGCGCTGGCGCTGATGCCGTGGCTGCTCTATCGGATCGCCCAGCCCGAAGTGACCGAGACGCCCGAGGCGCCCGCGCAGGCACGTGCGGCACTCCAGAGGATGGGACCCCTCTCGTACGCGGAACGCACGGTCGCGGCCGTGTTCGCGGTCATGGTCCTGGCGTGGGCGTGCTCGTCACGATTCGGTCTGGACAACACCGCGATCGCATTTCTTGGCCTGGGCCTGCTGATGCTGACCGGGGTCTACACCGCCGAAGACCTGCGTCGCGAGGGCGAGGCGCTCGGCACGTTCATCTGGTTCGCGACCCTCTTTTCATTGAGCGCCGCGCTCGACAAGACGGGCTTCACGAAGTTCGCCGGCGCCCATCTCTCGACGGCACTCGCGGGCCTGCCGTGGCCCGCCGCGTATTCGCTCCTGGTCCTGCTCTACCTGCTGCTGCACTACCTGTTCGTGAGTCAAACGGCCCACATCCTGGCGCTCTTCCCCGTGTTCATGGCCGTGGGCGCCGACGTCGGAGTGCCGGCCGCGCTGCTCGCATTCGGGATGCTCTTCGCGACCAACTATTTCTCCCCGCTGACTCCACAGTCCTCGAGCGCCAACGTGTTGTTCGCGGCGAGCGGCTACGTCGCGCAACGCGAGCTGTACATCGTGGGCGGAATGGTGACGGCGGCGCTCTTCCTCATCTACATGGCGGTCGGCACGCCGTGGATCTTGCTCCTGTGGAGCGGCGCGCCGTAGCATCGACTTAGATGGGTGGCGATCTGGGCCCGCTGTTCGTTGCCAAGCCGCACTTCCAGGTGCTCTGGATCGTGGGTCTGTCCGGCGTGGCGATCGCAGCTGCGATCGCGCTGTATGCGCTCGTGCGCGGCGAAGTATCTCGCGAGCTTGGGCTCGCGGGGCTCGCGCTGGTTCCGGGGTTCGTGATCGTGATCGCGAACCTCGACATGGTCGACCACTCGACGGAGCTGCAGTTCTGCGGCTCGTGTCACGAGCCGATGGCCCCGCTCGTGGCGGCGCTGCTCGCGCCTGGCGCCGACTCGCTCGCGGCGATCCACTACCAGTCGGGCGCGGTCCGGGGGGACACCGCCTGCTACACCTGTCACAGCGGGTACGGACTGCTGGGCGACGTGGCCGCGAAGCGCGCGGGGCTGGGTCACATGTGGCACGAGCTCTGGGGCAGCTACGACTACCCGCTGGCCATGAACAAGCCGTTCGACATCGACGCGTGTCTCGAGTGCCACCGCCACGCGCCGAAGTTCCAGGCCGTGCCGTTCCACACCGATCCCGCCACGCAGGCGGCGCTGATCTCGCGCGAGATCTCGTGCACCGGCGCGTGCCACCCGAGCGCGCACCCGGCCGAGGCGCTCAACGGCTCGAGGGCGAAGCCGTGATGATCCGCCTGGCGAGCCTCCTGATCCTGCTGGGCCTGGTGCCGATCGCGCGAGTGCTCTGGGACCCGACCGGTCCGAACGCGATCCACTCGACCTTCTTCGGCATGCCCGCCGTGGGCGCGGGGATCGTGCTGTATCTGGCCACGCGCGTCTTCGGCGGCAGATCGACCCGATGACTCGGACGTCCGACGGCGTGGTGATCGTCGTTGCGCTCTCGCTGGCTGCGGTGATCGCGATCGTCGCCTGCCAGTCGCAGCCCCCGGCCGCGCCGGCCGCGGCGCCGATGGCTCCCGCGCCGGCCGCGCCCGAGCCGCCGCTCGCCTACATGGGCGACGAGGTCTGTCTCTCGTGCCACGAGTCGGTGACGCCGGGTCTGAACCAGAAGTTCCAGCACACCGTGCATGCCAGCGTGCTGAAGCCGGTGAACTCACGCGGCGAGCGCACCTCGCACGGCTGTGAGTCGTGCCACGGCCCCGGCGAGGCGCACGTGCAGGCGGGCGGCGGGCGAGGTGTCGGGAACCTGGTGCCGTTCGGCGAGACCACGCCCGAGGCAGTGGCCCGGATCGACGCCGCATGCATGGGCTGTCACCAGGGCGGCGACCGCGGCTATTGGCACGGCAGCGCGCACCAGGCGGCGGACCTGGCCTGCACGAGCTGCCACACCGTGATGCAGAACGTCTCGCAGGCGCGGCTTCTGGCGGCGCACACCGAGGTCGAGACCTGCGCGCGCTGCCACCCCGTGCAGTACTCGGCCATCTACAGCAACGCACACATGCCGCTGCGGCCCGGCGCCTTCGAGGTGAGCACGGCCACCGAGGGCAAGATGCGCTGCAGCTCGTGTCACCAGCCGCACGGTACCGTGACTCCGAATCTGATCCGCCACGTGACCGTGAACGACGAGTGTCTCTCCTGCCACGCCGAGAAGCGCGGGCCGTTTCTGTGGGAGCACTCGCCGGTGGTCGAAAACTGCCTGAACTGCCACGAGCCGCACGGCAGCACGCGCCGCGCGATGCTGAAGATGAACGTGCCGCGGCTGTGCCAGACCTGTCATGTCTCGACCGGGCACGCGACCAGCCCGCGCAACCCGAACGACCGCTTCGTGGTCGCGAACTCGTGTCTGCAGTGTCACACCCAGGTTCACGGCTCGAATCACCCGTCGGGATTTGCGCTCACGCGCTGAGGTGCCGAATGCGACGACGGCAGCTCGCACGGCTCGCGCTCGCGGGGTTGGTCGCGGCGGCGGCTCCGTACGCGCGCGCCGATACCGACCTGGGGCCGATCGACGTCTCGGGCTCGCTCGAGGCCGGCGCCCGCGGCATCGCGGGCGAGGGCACGCACTCCGCGAAGTTCGAGGAGTACCGCGACCCGCAAGAGATCCCGTTCGGCGCGGCCGACCTGTCGCTGCGCGATCTCGAAGGCCGCTATCACCTGCACTTCGGCGGCTTCGACATGGGCGAGAGGGACGCCGACTACTTCGTCGATGGCGGGCGCTGGGGGCTGTGGGGCGTGTCGGGCTCGATCTCGCTTCTGCCGCACAACTTCAGCAACCAGGCACTCACTCCCTACTTCGGCGTCGGCAGCGGGAGCCTCGTGCTGCCGTTCGCGCCGCCGGTCGACACGCCGAGCTTCGAGGCCGCGGTCACCGGCGCGGCGCACGACGCCGAGCTGGGCTTCCAGACCGACGAATCCAAGATCTCGGCCTATTTCAAGCCCAGCGAGGACAGCGAGCTGCGCGCGGGGTATCGCGAGATCGACCGCGATGGCCGTCGCCCCGACCAGATCACCTTCGGCTTCAGCAACTTCGTGCACTTCCCGCGGCCGGTGAACGAGAGCGTGCGCGAGGGCAGCGCCGACTTCCTGCTGTCCAAAGACACCTGGAGCCTCGCGCTGAACTACACCGCCAGCTACTTCCAGAACGATCTCCGCTCGATCCAGGTGGCGAATCCGGCCAGCTTCGCCGGCGGCTCGGCGCTGGGTGCGATCGCCGCCGAGCCCGACAACCAGTCGCACATGCTGTCGGCCACGGGCTCGCTGCTCCTGCCCACGAGCTTTCCGACTCACGTCGCCGCGACCGTGGCCTACGGCATCCGGCGCCAGGAAGAGGCCTTCCCGGCGATGACCGTGAATCCGCTCCTGATCTCGCCGGCGCTGCCCGCGCACGACCTCGGCGGCGACGTGCGGCCGCTGCTCGTGAACTTCCTCTTGACCTCACGAGTCACTCCCGCGCTCGAAGTCATCGGGCGCTACCGCCTGTACGACTACGACAACCGGACCAACGAGATCCTGTTCACCCAGACCTCGACCACCGACGCCACCGTCGACACCGAGAACCGCCGCTCGTACGCGCCGAGCTTCCTGACCGAGAACGCCAAGCTGGAGACGGCCTACCACATCACCGAGCGCGCCAAGGCGAGCGTCGGCTTCGCCTGGGAGCACTGGGACCGCGGCATCGAGCGCGAGGTGCGCCACTCCGACGAGTGGTCGCCGCAGGCCGCGTTCGACTACCGCGCGGGAAACTGGGGCCGCTTCCGAGCCGACTACGAGTTCCACGACCGCAACGCGCACGGCTACAACGAGCTGGCGCCGTTCTTCGCGCTCGAGCCGGGCCAGCCGCAGTCACCTCTCACGCCGCCGATCCGCAAGTACGACGAGGCCGGCAACCTGCGTCACGACTTCAAGCTCTTGTCCCAGTTCTACGTGCACGAGAGCTTCGACGTGACCTTCACCGGCGACTACCACCGCACGCATTGGACCGAGGGTGACTTCGGGCTGCTGCACGACGACGAGTTCGCCCTGAGCATCGATGCCACCTGGCGCCCGCACCCGCGCGTCGAGATCAACGCCTACTACACCTTCGACTGGATGGCGCTCTTGCAGACCAGCGCGTCGTCGAGCGGCACGCTGCCCTGGCGCGGCCAGTCGGAGGACACGGGCAACACCGGCGGAATCGACACGGCCGTCGCGATCCTGCCGCAGCAGCTCACCTTCACGGCGGGCTTCTTCATCCACCAGGGCAACGGGCGCACGATGGCGAACGGCGCGCCCGCCGACGCCGTCGACTATCCCGAGATCGGAGACACACTCTGGGCCGCGACCACGAGCCTCGAGTACAAGTACGACGCGCACTGGACCCTGGTCGGACGCTACCGCTACGAGCACTGGGACCACG
>Ga0335080_10009386_pt1 | contig 10230 bp, 14 predicted proteins | sample Lox_Sample_34_FD_206720 | JGI IMG/M metagenome (GOLD analysis project Ga0335080, IMG submission 206720) | Soil microbial communities from Loxahatchee National Wildlife Refuge, Florida, United States - Lox_Sample_3.4 | ecosystem: Environmental > Terrestrial > Soil > Wetlands | place: USA... | reverse complement strand
GTTGGCAGGACCGGCGTGTAGCTCGGCTGGGGAGGCATACCAGGAGTCGCGATCAGTCCGGCCTGCTGACCGACCCCAACCACTTGGGAAGCAGCGCCAGCAGCCTGCGAAACGAGGCTGAGCCCTGTACCGATCCCGGCCGCGACAGCACCGAGGGAGACGCCGCTATTCGGGGCGACGTAGTCGGATTGGTCCGTCGAAACGCTGGTATCGGACTGGTCTGTCCCAGCAGTTCCATCGGGGGTCGTCATGGTCCCCGAATCGTCTCCAGAGTCGTCGCCGCTGTCATCGTCCTGTCCAAACTTGTGTTTCATCACGTACTGGGCCATTTCATGCCTCCTTCTTGATCGAGGGAATCGCTTGAAGTCTGGGCTTGCGCCTCACTCGCGCGGTCTTGGGCGTAGTCGAGCGCTCAAGGACTTGGCTTTTCTTCTCCAAGAGCTCTCTCAGAGCAGCTTGCAGCTGGACGATCAGGGCCTCCTGCCTCGCGATCTCAGCCTCCAGGACCGCAATCCGATCAGGATCCTGGGGCGGTGGACCTGGCGAGATCGTTGTTTCCGCCCCAGGATCGCCGACCGGAAGACCTCGCTCCCTTTTCCACTCGTCAATATTCATGAGAGCCATGTCAGGCCTTCTTTCGCAGCTCGAGGTAGATGAGGAGGGCGACGATCGCAGCTCCGCCAGCCCAGACGTACCAGGGGATAAGGGAACCGAGCGAGGGAAGAATCGCTGCTGCAGCGTTCTGAGCTGCCTCGCTGATGAGTCCCAGAAGCTTTTTCAGTGAAGCAGGAAAATTCTGGACGAATGCTTCACTCTCGCCAGTGGCTGTCTGCGAGCCCACAAGGCTGATCAGCGTCTGAATGTTCGACAGGAACATCGCAGCGCCGGAAGCGAAGTCGGCATCGATCGGCTGGCCGACTCGAGCATCTGTGGCCGCGAGTGGCGTGGACATCCAGGGATAAATCGATCCAGCCACATAGACAGCGTCCGGATTTTGAACGAGTACAGCGCCCATCTCCTGCAGGACAGCCGAGAGCTGATCATTCGAGGTTTGCAGATCGGACAGGCTCGTCCCCTGGGACTGCTGACTCATCCCGAACACCCAAAAGTCCCAGGACAAAATTTGGTTCGATGGGCTGATCTGCCAGCTCGTGATGCTCGTATCGATTGCCTCCTGAGCGGTTGCGATCTCATTCACGATGTCCTGGTAGAGGGCAGGCCTGGAATCCGCCGATGCCGCCGTTGCGGTAGTCTCAGCAGCTGCAACGACGTCCGCGCTGTCCGCCGAGTCATCCTGTCCAAAATTCACTGGCCGGTAGAGCGCCATGTCATCTCCCTGTCAGGACAGCGATGAGCGCGAGCCCACCAGCGATCGCCAGGAGACCGAGGACCGTCCCATCCGAGGGGCGTCTTCTCCCGATCCTGATCTGCTCGATGGCCTGGGGCGCGGTGTGAACCGAGATCTGATCGACGATCTGCGCGAGTTCCGCGTTGGTCGCGAAGGGGTCAAGGACCCTCTCTCGAATCAGGTCAGCCGCGCTGTCCCCATCCGAAGGGTATTGAGCCATCAAAGCATCGAATTCGTCGCTGGCTTGGAGCGCGCGCGCTCGCATGTCAGCGCAAGCGCATTCCGAGGCCCCATAGTGGGGCAGACCGTAGTGCGGTAGCGCGCCGAAGCTCGGGATGGGCGCCCTCCCCATCGTGACGCTTACGCCAGTCATCGGTCCCCCCAGGTCAGGTAGCCCACCACCAGGCCTGCGATTGCGGCCCAAAACCACAGGTCGATGCCGAGGGGAGCAGCCATCGAGCCTCCAGGACCGAAGATCCCCCCTTGAGACCCGGGTGCCGAGCCCCCATTTCCAGGTCCAGCGGCTCCGCCGTTTCCTCCGCTGGAAGGAGCTTCTGGATAGAGGTCCAGGCAGCTCGCCCCGAAACAACCGCTCCGTTGAGTGTACGCAGCCATCAGAACCTCAGATCAGGGCGTATCGGACGATATCCACAAAAGCGCCATTCAGTGCCGAGTTTCCGGATTCATTCAAGAGGCAAAACTGCGCGTCATCTCCGCAGAGGAGGACTCCTGGCGAGTGCGAGCCCTGGCCAGTGGCAGCGAGCTGGTTTCCAGTGATCGGGAACGAGAAACCAGAGGTTGGAAAGTACGGAGCACTCCCGACGATCTTGTTGAAAAGGATCGGCACTTCCTCGACGTCGTTCGATAAGACGTAGGGCGACCCAGGTCCGGTATCGAAAGCCTGGCTATTCTGAACGAGCATCAGGACCAACGCATCGGAAGCGAGCGTGGTCAGCCGGAGCTTCATCTCCGTTCGGGTTGGAGACGTAGAGACGATCGCCTGTCCACCCTGGGGAAAGGGAGTGGTGGGGGTAGTGGCGTTGTATCGGAAGGCATTTTTCCAGGGAAACCCCACTGGCAGGCCAAAGCTGAACACGGGAGTCGCGGTATCAGCCTGGATCGCCACTCGCTGACGTTGGATCGCAACCTCAGCGCCAGGCGCCCACCAGACAGCAGCCTCGGGAGTTTTGAGGATGACGATCTGAGCGTAGCCTCCCCCGAGCCAGCCGAAGGGCAGGCCTACGTCAAAGCCGCTGAAGGTCGCGCACCCGTGCGGATAGATGATCTGACCAGGGGTGACGCTAATAACCTGGGAATCGGAGACGCCAACCGAGCTCTTGAACTTGACGCCGACTGGGACCTGGGAGTCCGGATGGAGGCCTATTCCGAAACCAGGGGTCGGAACGGAAACCTTGGTACTGGGGATGATGAGCTCATTGGGAGGCTGGACAGCGATGGCCTGGCCCAGCTGCGTGGAGTCAAAAAACGACTGCCACGCAAAGTAAAATGTCTTGATCTGGACGTTGCCAGCAGCTTCCTGAACAGCTGCCGAGACTTGGTCCCTCAGTGGAAGTGGGGTTGGTCCGTTGGACATGTCACACCACCTGATAGGTCACGAGGGCTTCCGCTGGGGTGAGGCGACGGGTTGCGAGCATTCCGAGATCGGTCCTCATCTGGAAAGCGAGGCCGGTGTTGCGGGCGACAAACAGCGGCATCTGACTCTGGAGGATCGCCACGTAGTACTGGGCAGGATCGAGGATCGCCTTGGTATCCAGTCTCCGCCAGGCCGAGGATATGATGGAGCCGATGGGCGCAAAGTCCTTGATCAGCGATCGGCCAGTTGAGCTGGTCATCTTGATCTGGACGTACCGGCGGTCTAGCCCGTAGTTCTGGCCGATCAGGTTCAGGCTCGTTTGATCCTGGGCATCAACCGCGCACGTTGGGGCGAAGTTGGCGACTGTAGATGTTGGCTGATTGAGTCCGTTCGAGGAAACTCCGATCAGATACTTGAAGTGATCGATGCACAAAGGGACTGCGAACGGATTAAACAAATCCGTGGGCTTGTTTTGCTCTGTTACCATCGGTTCTACGCCAGTCGACGCCCCAGCAGCGCCCCAGATCGTCCCCAGGTACGCGGTTGCGTAGGGGATATCGATCCACTGCGGGATGATGTCCGACTCATCCAAATACCCACGCATGGTGACGGAAACCGTCTGAGCGACCTCCTTCACTCCGATGGCAAAGTCATTCTGGTGCTGGACCTGCATCCGGATCTGCTGGTTTGGCGGAAGCCAAAGGGGATGGGGAAAACGCCATTTCTTGCACGTTTCCGTTACCTGGCCAGCGATGATGATCGAGGGCGCCGTGGTCCGCCAGTTGACCGATCCCCCAAGAAGATCGATCGGCACGAAACCATTGGTCAGGGGCTGGTTTCCGTAGTCCATGCGCACTCTGAGTACGTCGGACATGGGCGTACCATACGTGTTGACCGAGGTTCGGCTGGGCACGGTCCAAAACCAGGTGAACACGATCGAGTTGACCAGGATTGGGCTCGGGAAGATATTTGTGAACCCGATCGACTCGTCAGGGCTCGCGACCCCACCGAAGGGAATGTTTGTGAAGCGACTCGAGATCGAGACGTTCATGCACTCATCTCCCTTCTGGATCCCAGGTACGAAATCATCGGGCGATAGGTGGGGGAGGGAGGGATGGAGAGGCGAGCGGAAAAATGCGCGTTGTACGCTAGCTGGCCCTGGTACGGGAACGACCTCGTATCAGGAGGAAAGATGTTGCTACCGTCCGCCGGACCATTCTGCACGAGCCAGCGTCCATGGGGATCCTGGATGTTCAGTTGGTTGGCGTCAGACGCGCTATCGAGCCCAGTCGTATCGTCCTGGAACCGACCGATGAGCATTTCTACCGTGATCGGGTTCGCCAGCGGATTCCTCAGGGCCTGGCCCGCGAAGGGGGTGATCCCCTGGCCTCCTTGATCCAGGACGCTCGTATCCCAGCAGGAAACGAACGGGACATGGACGGAAGCTGGCATGCTACTGAGATCCGCGCGCAGTCTCCCAGCGTAGGCCAGCGCGACTGTCACGATAGGAGTCGTCAAAACGTTGGGCGCGTTGGTCTGGAAAAAGACCTTCGCGTCAATTCGCTGCCCAGGAGCCATCAGGAACGGACGCTTGAACTTCCACGTATAGTAACCGCCGTATTCCACCGTCAGCTGCCGGACTGGCATCATGTTCCACATGGGAACGTAGCCATCGGTCAGGGGATGGGGACCGGAGAGGAAGAGGAACTTCAGGAAACCTCTGAGCGCCGAAGTGGCGCCAATGAACGCGGAAGCAGTCTCTATGCTGGGATACGCGCAGAATCGGATCTCGTTGATCTCGTAGGGAACAAGGACTCGAGGGGCGAGGGGCTGAGCTGAAAACTGCAAGAGCTGGCCTCGCTGGATCGTCAGCTGGGTTCCCAGAACGAGGGGGGAGGCGTAGCCGGGCATCAGGGCACCTCATACGAGCCCACCATGGCGATCGATGGCTGGAGGGAAGCATCGATCACACTGGGGACAGCCAGGGTCAGCGAGGCGATGTAGTAGCCCTGGGGGTCAAGGATATGGGCGCACTCCCAGGTTCTCTCGGTCGGCTCGAAAGCCATTCGAAAGGGAATCGCCGTTGGGATGTTATCGTTCGCCCTCGAGTCCCTCATGGTCAGGGTCAGAAACGAGTCGACTGCCGAGGGAAACCAGTTCGACGTGGGCTGCCCGGAGACCGTCTGCTGGACTCCGGGGAAAACCATTTCCGCATTCTGTGAAATCGTGTTTCCGCCAAATGGAGCTCCGACTACGCCAATGCGACCGAGCCGACCGACGAATCGGCTGATATGGAGCTGGGCAGGGGCCCGGTTGACGAGGTCTCGCTCGGTCGAAGTCGCTGTCAGCGGGACGGTAGCAGTGGCCAGGGAGGGCGTAAAAGCGGGCGGAGTCCAGCTCGCACAGTAGGGGATCCACCTGGAGACAGGGAGATCAGGGCCTACCCTGCCCGTCAGCGCGATCGATACAGTTATCGGGAGGTTCAAAAGTCCATGGTTCGTGATGTGACAGATGAACGCATCGCCAGGGGCCATCGACATTGGGTGGTCAAAAAACCATCTACTGGCAGTGTACGACCCCAGGTACATGTTCGTGTTGGTGTCATCCTGGACAGCCAAAATGGCGGTTTCGACGTCCTGGCCATCGGCTCGACCGAGACAGTAGATCGGAATCTCGCCAGCGGTGATTTCCTTATCCCCCATTTTGATATCGATCTCTGCCCCACCACCAGGGAAGCCAAAAGTCTGGGTCGCCTGAGTGACAGCAGGATCGGCGATCTCTTGCTGGGTCTGAGCGTCGACGGTCCAGCGGAGACAGTCGATCAAAAGATTCTCTCCCAGCGTATTTCGAAGAGCATCAGCCGAGAGATCGAGGGAGTCCCCAGGGGCGATCGTCAGGGAGGCTGTCAGAGCAGCTGTTGTGCCCCCGTAGCCTGGGATGATACGAGACGTGTCAGTTGCCATTCCTCTTCCCCTTCCCCATGGAGAAATCGGGCAGTTCAAGATCGGTGGAAGTGAGATGGTCAGGGTTCACACACATGGGATTCCCACAGGTTCTGCGAACGCTTTGCCCGTCTGGGGCTTTTCCATGAGCGAGGAGATAGGCTACGCGAGTGGCCGATTGTGCAATTCCCCGAATGAAAAAGATCGGAAAACCATTGGAAGCTGTCGCCCCTTGCCATTGATGACACTTGTTCCTGTCAGGCTGGGCCACCTTCGCCAGGAACTCCTCTCGTATGGACTCAAGTGAGTACACTTTTTTCATTGCAGAGCCATAGGGCTCTGAGTGAGGCAAATGCGTCCAGACCTTGTTGTTGACGATCAGATGAATATTGCTGATGGGCGTATCAAACTCTCGAGCAAGGGCGGAAAGTTCCCCCCGAGATCCAGTGAAGCGCTGACGAATCTCCATGACTTGATCTTCAGTGAGACGACTTCTTGAGTTCCGCTCGCCTCTTGCGAGCTTCTCAGGATTAGTTCGGGAGTAGTGATTGTCGCCATGGGAGGCCCGACCCTTGGCCGCCATGTCAGCCGAGTTCTCTGCGCGCGTTCCAACCTTCAGGTGAGCCGGATTGACGCATTTTCGGTTGTCGCATAGATGCATGAGGATCTTTCCCTCAGGCACCTGTCCGAACGAATTCATCCACACCAACCGATGGGCCATATGGCCCTTTGGCTGACCATTTTTCCTACGGCCCATGCTAGCGATACCGTAACCAGCCCCATTGGTAGCGCCCATCCAGAGCCAGCATCGTTGTCCTTTCACCTTCATTCGGCTGTTCTGCTTGTCCACGTTGCGCCAGAACCTTTCCCGAAGGATCAAGCGACCTACCGCATCGAACATCGAAGCCGGAAACTTCCATGGCATCTGGGCTCTCCTTTCCAAACAGGCCTGGCGGGTCCAAGGCCCGTCTGGAAAGGCTTAGCCAGCCTATCAGTCCCTGTAAAGCTATTTGGAAAAACCTAGCAAAATCAGGGACTTACTGTCAACGCACATCGCTCATAAAATCAACGAGGAACAACGCCCAACAGAGGATCGGTCGCCCATCGGTCGTACCGGCGGAGAACGCAAGCGTGTACCCGTTCGCGACGGAGAACTCGAAGACGAGGGAGTCGTAGCGGCCGAGCATCATCGGAGTTCGCAGCTCTCGGCCGACCGGAATCGCGCCGTTGAGGGCGATGGACGCGGTAGTCGAGTTGCCAGTCGTGGCAACCGATCCAGCCACCCCACCGTACTGCGGGTAGCCAAAAATCGGGGCCTGCATCTGGCTCTTGCCACCGATCTTGAACTCTCCAGCGCACGTCTGAGTGATTTCCGCGACCTCAAACTGGGTCGCGCCCCAAGTCCGGGGAGCGCCTGTGGTGAGGACGATCGCGGCTTGCTCGAGGGTGATGCTGAGGCCTCGAATGGCCGCGTCGCCCAGGTTGTCGCCGAGCTGGCTCGGCCGATCGAGGTTCGTCGTGGTCAGCGTATAGGTCTGCTGATAGGTCTGCAGTGGGGCCGCGTTGCCAGCGGCGGAGAGCCGAGGAATGGGCTGCCCGAACTGGACGGAGAAGAGCTTCAAAAGGCCCGTTCCGCCGTTCTGGAGAACTCCTGCGTTGTAAACCTGCCCGTCATGGGCGTCGCCGATGCCAGTCGCAGCGGTGACGGACCGGTATCTACTGGAGGGATAAACCATGGATGCCATGTGATGGACTCCTTTCTTAGAGTCGATGGTTTGAACTCAAACTGATTACTACCTTCGGATGCCCATTGCTCGCATGGCGGTGTTGCTTCCCGCCAGCCGAGGCGAGGCCTGGAGAAGTCCAGCGTACCGAGGACTTGCCTGGATGAAGCCAGCCATCCTTGGACTCGCCTGGATGAACCCGCTGTACTTTTTGTGAGCTACAACTGGATCGCCGTATTTCGGGTGTGCCACAACAGGATCGCCGAAGTACATGGCCACCTGAGCGGGCAGCATGCTTTTCACGGTCTGATACAAAGCAGGGACGATCGCGGTGATCACCGCACCTGCCAGGTACCCTTCCGCGGTCGGCTTGCTCTTCTTGCGCAGCAGCGTGTAGGCAGCGTAGCCAGCGATAACTGAACTGATAGGCTGGCTGTACTGGACCACGAATGCCGGAGGCATGGGCCAGACCTGGCTGCCCAGGTAGGCGACGAAACCGCCTCCAATCAGGCCAATAGCGGATCCGACCGCCACGTCAGTTGAACTGACCGTCTTACCGAACGGGTTGTATTCGCTTGCGTCCCCGAAGGTCGGATGGGACACAACCGGATCCCCGTATCGCCTTCTCCTTCGATGTCTCATGTGGGATCCCTTTCACTTCTTCAGGTGGCGCTTCATGCAGGCCTGGAACGAGCCACCCTTGCTCCGCACATGGCGAGAGCACATCTTGGCAGCCCGCTTGAACCGCGCTCGATGACTCCCACCAGTCCTGTGAGCGCCATAGCGGCGGCGACGGTGATGCGCTCCGTAACGGCGACGGCGACGTGGCATTTTGTATCCCTCCAGTACGGCGATTTGAGCCATTGGTGAACCTACTTTCCTACCTCACCTTCTTTGCGAAATCGCGAAGAGCGTCGTTCACAGCTGACGTTGGTGTTGACCCCGTTCCCTGTCCGTATCTGTATCGCCATCCCTGACGCCCTTTTCCACAGGGCTGAGCACTAGCTTCATACTGATGCGCGGCGCTACCTGCCCCCTGGTTGCGTTGGATGCCAACACAGATTTTCATGGAACGTGGATGGGATCGTCTAGAGTATAGTCGTCCACGCCTAGCAACTGCCCCGTATCGCTTTCGCCTCCTGCGCGCCATTTAGCTCCTCTCCTTTCAGTAAACCCAAGCCGTCATGAAATGCCCGAATGCCGGCCCTTTCCCTATCGGCCCCTCTCCTGGCTCCTGGCCCATCCGGAAGCGAGGGACCGTGGTATCGAGCCCATGGCCGTAGTAGTCCCTCGGCCAGGGTCCGCTTTTGGGGGTCGCAGCGACGCAGTACACGTGCTGGTAGTCCCCCCTCGATCCTGGACCCCAGGCCCGAACTCCGGTAGGAAAGCCGAGGGCGCAAGCGAGCGAACCGATCAGAATGGAAGAATCGTCGCAGTCTCCAGCGCATGCCCCAGCCTTGCAGTCCTCCACGATCGCGCTCGCCTCGCTGAACGTATCCCAGGGGTGCGGATCCGATACGTACCTCATACCGTAGGCGAGCCATTCGACGGACTCGTCTCCAGTTTTCACGGCCTGGTAGATCGCGCGAAGTTCGGCCAGCTCGTCCCGAGGCTCGCAGTTGATCGTGATGGCCCGAGCCGCGCGGATGATCTGGGGGTTGACCGATCCTTTGCGGATCATCTGAGCAACGAGCATCAGGGCTTGTTTCTGGTCTTTGACTTCCTCGAACCGCAGGGCTGGCATCGCAGTCCCTCAGCCAGTGATGGTGCCAGTGAGCGCCATCGGACCCTGGGGAGTCTGGACGGTCCCCGAGCTACCCGAGCTCTGCGAAATCGCGAGGTAGGCGAGGTAACCAGCGATGCCAACGAGTGCGACTGTGAGGACACCCTTCGCTACTTGACCCTTAGTCGCTTTGGCCACTGGCTCGACCCCAGAGGAGGAGCAAAACACCCCAGGGCCAGTAAACCGCGAACGAAGGGAACCTACGGAGGTAGGGGGTCCACTGTCAATGAACCCCCTTGGATGCTTTCTAGCCGCTAAAGATCCAGCAGGTCGCGCCAGAGCTTGTCTATCCGCGACCCTGGGTAAAGACCGAAATCGGAGATGGCCTGCACGGACATGGCTTCGCGTTCTCTATCAGTGGTTTCCACAGCCTTCTGAACACCCGCCAGAAAGCTGGCCTGATACGCTTCGAAGGACTCGGGCGCGCCCGTTGGATCCTCATAGAGTCCGACCGCGGGCATATCGACCCAAGAGGTATGAGGGCTAGCCGCAGTTTCGCGAAGCCCAGCGTAGAAAGTCGTCACCGGAACGCAGCCACCTGCCATCGCCTTGGCCGCGGTCAAACAGCAGGTCTCCGCGAAGTGGGTTGGGTAGAGCCAGGCTGACGAGCGCTGGAACTCCCTCGCCAAGGTCTGGTGGTCCACTCGCCCCCTGTGGTTCAGGCCTGGCTGATGCTGGAGACCCATGAACTCGGTCCGGACCGCTCGATAGGTCTTGTTCCAGGCCGAGCCTGAATTGGCACCGAGAGTCATGCAGCCTTCCCAGCCGTAAAACACGTCCAGTGTTGCATCAGGGTAGAGCGCGCGGATGGCAGGCCAGAGCTTGAGGAGCCGAATGAG
>Ga0335080_10009385_pt1 | contig 10232 bp, 4 predicted proteins | sample Lox_Sample_34_FD_206720 | JGI IMG/M metagenome (GOLD analysis project Ga0335080, IMG submission 206720) | Soil microbial communities from Loxahatchee National Wildlife Refuge, Florida, United States - Lox_Sample_3.4 | ecosystem: Environmental > Terrestrial > Soil > Wetlands | place: USA: Florida... | reverse complement strand
CTCGCCGGCGGGAACGGTCACCGTCACCACGATCGGACTGGGCGGCGGTGTGCCCGTGCCGCTGCTCGTCGCCCCGCCTCCCTGGTTGACGACCACGATCTTGTACACGTCGTTCGGGTCGCCCTGGCGGAACGGGCCGCTCGGGGTGTTGGTGGCGGTCAGGTCGGGCACGCCGATGACCGGTGTCACCGTGGTGATGGTCGTCCCGGCCGCGGCGCCGCCGCCCGAGGCGGTTGTCGAGGCGGTCACGTGCATCGGGGCCGAGCCGGTCGCGGTGCCGACGCCGGCGGTGGCCGACACCTGCACGGTGAAGGTGATCGGCGGGTAGGAGGCGCCCGGCGCGAGCGCGTCGGAGCGGGTGCACGTCGGCGTGCTCGCGTTGGTGCAGGTCCAGCCGGTCCCGGTCGGCGTGGAGGCGGTGGCCGGCTGGGTAATCGTCCGCCCGGTGCCGGTGGAGGTCGCCGCCTGTGAGACCTGAAGGGTGCTCGCGCCGCACGTCACGCCATTGACCGCCACCAGCGTCGACCCGGACGGGATCCCGGTGCCGCTGACCGGCTGTCCGACGACGAACGGTCCGGTCGTCACCGTGACGGCCGTGATGCAGTTCGAGCCGGACGTGACCGTTCCGGTCGCGGTCGGAACGTTGGGCAGCACCGAGCGTAGGCTGACGCCGGTGCCCTGGAAGTTGAGCGAGACGGTGGCCGTCCCGGCAGTGGGAGTGTCACCGCTGTTGGTGGCCGTGACCGTGTAGGTGTCGGTGTTGGAGTAGCTGGACAGGTTCTGAACGCCGTCGCCCTCGGTGAAGCTCGTTGAAGGCGAACTCGGCGAGTTGGTGGAGGTGCTGACCGACCACGCCGGACCCGCGGCCAGCGCGGGGGCGGCGGCGAGTAGGGCGATTGCCAGAGCCAGCGAGAGGGCCGCCGCCGCGATCGCGGCTGGCCGGCATCCGTACCGGTTGGTCATCGCGCCGCCACCACCTTGACGAGGAAGCGGGCGTGGGCGCGCACCCGCGACGGGAGATTGAAGCGCAGCGTGCCGCGCGTGCCGGCGCGGACCTGGTAGGAGCGCCGACCAATCGGGACGGTGACCGAGCGCCAGTGGCCGTGCACGCGCTCCCGCACGGTGGCCGACAGCACCAGCGATCCGCGGCACGCCTGGCCGCCGCGACAGCGCAGCACGACCAGTGCGCGGCCCCCGTGGCGGGAGTCCTGCACGGTTAGCACCGAGACGCGCGCGCGCAGCTTCCGCATCACCGCGACCGAGTTGCTCCGTCCCGGCGACGCGGTGCCGGTCTGGCCCGGGATTCCGGACGCGAGGCCAAAGGCGGCGATGCCAGGTTGGGTGGCTGCAGCTTGCTGGGCTGCCTGCGCAGCGGGCGTGGCCGGGTCGAGCACGTCGGCGTAGGGAACGTTCCACGCGAACACGCTGTCGACCGGGGTGGCGCCGTGGAGATCGGCCGAGTTGAATGCCTCCTGGATCGTCTGGGACTCTCCCGGCCACAGCGTTATGTCGTTGTCGCTGTAGGTGGCCGGCAGCACCTCGTTGTCGCCCGGTTGCTCGCTGCCGTCCGGGTTGCCCCGGCGCAGGTCGACGCGCACGAAGAAGGCGACCGTGCTACCGGTGTTGGTGACGGTCACATTCGACACGGTGTTCTGGCCGGCCGGCAGCCCGGGCTGCGGGTGCGCGGCGGCGGTCACGCTCAACGTCGTGGCGGGCAGGCTCTGGAGCTCGGTTAGGTCGGCAAACGCGTTGGCGTTCGCGAAGGTCGGCACCGGGCTGCCCGTGGTGTTGTTGTCCTGCTGGGTCGACACCCAGTACACGTTCCGGTCGACCACGTTGCCGTTCTGGCGCATCAGCAGCTCGACGAAGTACGTCTGGGCCGGCGTGGGCGGCGTGGTCGCGGCGGGGACGTTGGGCCGCAGCACCGCGTTCAGCACGCCCTGGCTCGGAAGCGTGATCCCGCTCGCCGTCTGGTCATCGAGCACGCTGCCGGCGAAGTTGTACACCTTGGACTCAATGCTCACGTTCGACTGGGTGACCCCGCTCAGGTTGTCGAGCGTCACCGTGTTGTTGTCGGCCACCGCGCTGTTGTCGTACACGTAGAGCGCGTGCAGCGTCTCCTGCGCCTTCTGGGCGCCGAAGTAACCGCCGTTGAGGTCGTAGTCCTTGTTGTACAGACCCCATAGGAGGGTGGGGAAGGCGTGGTTGAGCATCCAGAAATCGGTCCCGGTGGAAGGGTTGGGGAAGTTCGTGGAGTGATCGATGTTCGCTTCGAACTGCGCCCGGTCCGCCTCGTACATCGCCGGCTGTGACTCCTCGACGAACTGGTTCTCTCCCGGCGACACGTGCGATCCGCCGCTGAGCGGCGCCGGCGCCTGCCCGGTGAGCACGACACCGGTCCCGTCTGCCGTCGCGGCCTGCGACAGCGTCCACACCGGTGAGCCTGTGATCGTTCGGCCCGAACCGCTCGAGGTCGCGTTGGCCGACATCGTGAACACGTTGCCGGCGATCATCGTGATCGTCGTCCCTGCCGGTATCCCGGTGCCGGTGACTGTCGAACCGACCGAGAACTGCCCGGTGAGCGCCACCACGTTGGTGAGCTGGTTGGAGCCGCTGGTGGTGGTCGCGGTGGCGGTGGTGGTGGTGTCCTGGAGGTGGGTACCGGCCGGGATCCCGGTGCCGCTGACCGGCATGTCGATCAGGAACGGGCCGCCGCCCGTGGAGACCGGGCTGGTGACGAAGGTCGACCCGTTCGTGAGGTTGCCGGTGGCAGTGGGGGTGCCCGACGCGGGCAGCCACGAGCCGAAGCGGTTGTACACCGCTATATCGAAGTTGTTCATCGTCCCGAAGTTGAAGCCGGTGGTCGGGCACGCGGTCTCCCAGTTCATGTGGTACTGGTTGGTCGAGAACCAGCACACGCCGGGCGTCAGCCGGCCGTTGGGGAGCGTCGCGGTGGGCGCGCCCAGCGTCGCCTGGTCGGCGGGCGACAGGAAGCGGTTGAGCGAGTCGGACGTCGGGATCAGGTCGCCCGGGCTGGCTTCGCTATCGAAGCCGGTCGACGCGCCACCGTCGCCGCCGGTGGTGTCGTTGTACCAGTAACTCGGGGCGCCGTAGTCGTACGGGCCCTCCTTCTCGCCGGCCGGTCCCAGGATCGGGCTCGTGTTGGCGTCGGCCGATGACACGAACGGGACGTCGAAGTCGGCCTGGGAGAAGCCCTCCAGCGAAACCTGCTCCTGCTCCTTGATCGGGGCGTTGTCGCTCCAGCTGTAGTTGAACACGCTGGGGTGGTTGCGCAGCCGCTGACCAATGCGCAGTGCGGTCAGGTACTCGACGTGGTAGTCGTTGCTGGTAACCCCGGCGCCGCTGGAGGACGGTTGCCACGACGCGTCGCAGCACTGGAAGCCGCCGTCGACGATCATCCCGGCCTTGTCGAGCTGCTCGTAGAAGTCGTCGGGCATCTCCTTGCCCTCGGTCCGGACTCCCTGCAGGTGCATGCCCTTGATCAGGGCGATCTGGTTGGCGGCATCCTGGGTCGAGTAACGGAGGAACTCATCTTCGCCCCAGCCGCCGGTCCGCCATACGAACGGCTTGCCGTTGACGGCGAACTGCCGGATCCCGTTGGCCCACAGCATCGTGGGTGGCGTCAGGTACGAGGTGACCGTGCGGATCCCGAACGTCTCGGTGGCGGCGGTATCAGACGCAGTCGCACCCTGGGCGACGTTCATCGCCAGCGAATACAGCGGTTGGCCGCCCATCTGATACGGCCACCAGAGCTGCGGGTGGTTGATGACCAGCGTCGGGTTGGTCGAGGGATCGAACACCACCGTCTGCGTGCTGTTGGCCGCGATCGTGACGGTCTGCTCGATCGACGCGACTGTACTTCCCTGGGGGTCACTGACGACGGCGCCAACCGTGGCCACCTGCGGCGTCGCGGTCGGATTGGTGACGTCACCCTTGAGCGTGAGCGACGACGAGCTCATGTCGGGCGCGTTGTTCTCGACCACGTGCGTGTTGGACAGCTGGAGGCCGCCGTAGTAGTCGATCTGCACGGGGAACTGAATCCCCGAGTTGTGGTCGGGTGAGATCTGGGTCCAGTCCACGTTGTCGAGCGTGAACATCGTGTTCGGCTGGTTCGGATACACCTCGAACGCGATCGAGTTAGTGGCGCCGGCGCCACGCAACAGGCCGGAGATGTCGAACTCGTACTGCGTGTAGTCACCCTGCACGGTGGCCTGGGTCGCGACCTCGGTGCCGTTGACCCACACGTCGGCCTGCCCGACGATGCCGTTGACGATCAACTCAGCATGCTGGCCGGCGGCGAAGCTCTGCGGCGTGGTGAAGTCGGTGCGGAACCACCACGGGACCGCGAACAGGCTGTTGGTGGGGACGGCGCGGCCCTCACCGGCTTCTTGACCCCAGCACTGGCGCATGTCGTCGGTGTAGAAGACGGCCGGCAGGCTGTTGGGGTCGCCGGGGGTCTGCGCGGCGAACCCACACTTGGCATTGGGGACGCCGGGAGCCTGCAGGCCGTTCTGCCCCAGCGCGCCGATCTCGGTCAAGCCCCCGCCCGCGTCGTCGGTGCTCTCGGGCATCCAGGTCGACGTGCCAAAGCCGGGGGTGGAGATGTCGCTGCCGGAGGAGCGCGTGGTGTTGGCGCTCGTCTGGACCTGCCAGTGCGTGGAGATTGTCGACACGTCGGCGCGTGCGGGAGCGGCGACCCAGGCGCAGATGGCCGTCGCGCCGGCAAACAGCGCGACGGCGAGCGTGATGCGGCTGCGTTCGGCGACGCGAGCCAGCATCGAGATGCGGGGCCCTCCGGGCACGGCAACGAGGCGCTCACGACCCACCACAGGCAGCATCCGCTCTCCTTTCCGCAGCCCGCAGTTCAATTGGCAAGCAACTGAACAAAGACCCTATACAGCCCCTCACTACGTTGTCAAGGGTCGATTTTGTTTGTCTCCTTCCTTTCTAAATTCTCACGCAAAAAACTGGTCGTTCGGGGGGATCAGCGTCGCTTACCGGGGCGCGCTCGGTCAAGATGTGTCGAATGGTCGACTCGCTCGTACCGCGTCCCGGGGAGCAACCCCAGAAACCCAACCTGCTGCGGGAGCTGACCGAGCAGGAGGTGCTCGACGCGATCTTCCGGTCAGGACCGATCACCCGGCCGGAGATCGCTCACCGGACCAACCTCGCCAAGGCGACCGTCGGCGCCGCCGTCGAGCGACTCGAGCGCGCCGGGATCGTCCGTACGGCGGGACCGCTCCACGGCCGCCGTGGCCGCAGCCCGCTCGCCTACGAGGTCCGGGTCAACGCCGGGTACGTGTTGGGCATCGATATCAGCGGCACGACCGTCCGCGCCGGCGCGGCCGACATATTCGGCGAGCCGATCGTGGACGAGGAACAGCCCACGCGCCGGCAGGGCGCGCGGGCGGTCTCGGCCCAGGTCATCGAGATCGCCAGCCGTGTGGCCGAACGCGCGCGTGGCACGCACGAGCGACTGCTGGCCGCCGCCGTCTCGACTCCCGGCCTCGTCGACCAGGTCAGCCGCCGCGTGACCTCGCTCGCCGACAACATCAGCCCCGACGGGGGACTCGATCCCCTCGGGGCCCTGCAATCACGCTTCGACGTGCCGATGCTGATCGAGAACGACGTCAACCTGGCGGCGCTGGGCGAGTCCTGGCAAGGCCTCGCGCGGGGGGTCTCGACCTTTGCCTTCATCTCGGTCGGCGCCGGCGTCGGGATGGGCCTGATGGTGGCCGGCGAGCTGGTCCGCGGAGCCCACGGAGGAGCCGGTGAGATCGGCTACCTACCGAGCACGCTGGATCCGTACGACGAGCGCCACCGCGTCCACGGAGGTCTCGAGGATGAGATCGGAGCCGCCGGGATCCTGGCGGCGCTCGCCGAGCACCAGAGCGGCGGCGCCCAACCGCCGCAATCCGCCTATCAGGTCTTTGCCATGGCCGACACCGGTGACGAGGCCGCGCGCGCCGTGGTCGACAACGTCGCCCGGCGGATCGGAGAGGCGATCGCCAGTGTGATCGCGGTGGTCGACCCGGAGCTGGTCGTGCTCGGGGGGGCCATCGGCTCGAACCCGGCGCTGCTGGCGCCGGTACGCGCCACGGTCGCGCAGCTGGTCCCGCTCACCGCGCGGATCGAGACGAGCAGCCTCGGTGACCGGGCGGCGCTGCACGGCGCGATCGCCGTGGCGTTGCGCGAAGCGCGCGGGGCGCTGTTCACGCGCGCCGCGCGCTGAGCGCGGCGCCCGCCCGGAAAGAGGAGCGGCATCCCCCGGGGCGGGCGGGCTCCCACCCCGCGCTCGCGGTAGACGCAGCGCAGTCGACACGACATGGCGGCTCGAGGTGGCGGCTCGGGGTGGAGACACGCAATCCTCATGATCTCGATCGACTTTAATGACAGTAGGGGCTCACCAACGACGACCGGTTCCTGTATCTGACCAGCGCGAACAACCTCGCGATATTCCCCGTCCGCAGCCTGGTCAACAACGTGGCCGCTTCCGATCCGTACCTGGGATTCGGATCTCCGTTCGGCCCGTTTGGCCACCAGCATCGATCCCGCTCGCATCGGTGTTATCGCCTTGTTACCGAGTAGTCATCGGACGGCACGCGGCGGCTGGGCCGTGACCCGTCCCAGCGCAGCCCCGATCACGCGGGCTGGCCCGGCCTGGCGCGCGCCGACCGCGGGTCAATCCCCGGGCGGGGTCGGGACCCCGCTGTAGTCGAAGCAGTTGTCAGGCGGGTCCTGCCCCGCGAACCGGTTGGCGAGGTACTGAAGCGCCGCCGGCCAGTAGCGCTCGAACGCGGCGACGTGCTCGCCACCGGCTGGGTCACGGTCGTAGTCCACGGTGACCCCTGCCCCGCAGTACTGCTGCACGAGCGCGTCAACCGGCTCGACGAACGCAAGCTCGTCGGTCACCGCGTTGTACAGAGCCTCGGGCGCCTTCGGGTACGGGGCGTAGCGAAGGCTCATCCTGGCCATGACGCGCTTGAACAGCGGATCGGCCGCCAGCGCCGCCGAGCTCGGAAAGTTCGTGTACTGCGAGGCGTTCCCGTAAGGCTCGTTCAACGTCGAGCCGCTGCAGCCGCTCGCGTCGTTGCCGTCGGAGGCGGCGAGGGCCTGCCCCGCCGCATTCAGAAGCTTCGTCAGGTCGAAGTCCGAGTACGCGCGGCTGAACGACTCCATCACGCCAATCTCGGTCCCATACCAGAGCGAGCCGTCCAATTGTGCTGTGGTGTAATCGAAGTCGGGAAAGTTGCCGCCGGCCGCGACACCGACGAGGTCTAGCCCGGGCGCGTAGCTCGGTGCCAGGGCGGCCGCCCACGTCGCCGCCTCCGATCCGCCGGAGTAACCACTCAGTGCGACCTCCGTCTTGCCGCCGGCGGTGAGGCCGTCCGCAGCGAAATGCTCCGCGGCTCGAATCGAGTCGAGCGTGGCTCGCCCGAGCATCGGCCCGACCGCCCACTCGCTCTGAAGGCCTTCATAGTCGGGGACGTTCACATCCCACCCCTGCTCGAGCTCCGATGCGATGTCGGCCTCCTCGTCGCTGCCGTTGCCGTCCTGCATCGTGTAGGAGGGAGCGCAGTTCAGAGTCAGACTGTCGTACGCGGTCTGGTAGGAGGCGAGCACTCGCGTGCCGCCCGCCGGCGAACTCGGCGTCAGTACGGTGGTCACCGCGGCTGTCGGTTGGCCGGTCGCGTCCGTGGTGCGGAACAACAGCTGGTAAGCGTCGGCGTAGACCGCGGCCTGCGGACCCGACATCGTCACCTGGCGGCTGCGGAGGATCGTCCCGGGGCTGGCCTTCTGGAAGCCGCCGGGCGGCGCGTAGAAGGGGTCCTGGGCGGGCGCCGTCACCGCGCTCGCGGGAGCGGCCATCACCGCCGCGGCCACAACCGGGGCAAGCGCCGCCAAGAGGGTGGCCAGTCGTGTGTCTCGCCTCATGGTCATTTGCCGCTCCTCTCGCTCCTGACAGTGTCACCGTGCCCGGAAGCGAATTCACCCGAGACCAAGTCGGGTATCTGGATCTCGCGCTTGAGCACCTTGCCGGTGGCGCCCTTGGGAAGCTCGTCGATGAACCAGACGTGGCGCGGGTATTTGTACCCGATCCTTGACGAAGTCTCGGATGTCATCGGCGGTGGCTTCGGCGCCGGACCGCAGCACGACGCTCGCGGCGATCTCCTCGCCCAGCGTCGCGTCCGGCACACCGATCACCGCGGCCTCCAGCACGGCCGGATGCTCGTAGAGCAGTTCCTCGATCTCTCGCGGGTAGACGTTGTAGCCGCCTCGGATGATCATGTCCTTGATGCGGTCGACGATGAAGAAGTAGCCGTCCTGATCGACGCGGGCCAGATCACCGGTGTGGAACCAGCCACCCCGAATTGCCTCGGCGGTCGCTTCAGGCCGGTTGTGGTAGCCCTTCATCACGTTGTGCCCTCGGATCACGATCTCGCCGACCTCGCCCGTGGGGAGGTCGTTGTCCTCGGGATCGACAACCTTCATTTCGACGCCGTGGATCGGCGTGCCAATCGAGCCGGGCTTGCGCTCACGGTCGACGTGATTGAAGGACGCGACCGGCGAGGTCTCCGAGAGCCCATAGCCCTCGAGAATCAAGCAGCCGAACGCCCGTTCGAAGCCTCGCATGACCTCCACCGGCATCGCCGATCCGCCGGAGCAGCACAGGCGCACACTCGACGCGTCGTAGCTATCGCGATCTGGATGGTTCAAGAGCGCGTGGAACATCGTGGGCACCCCGTGCAGAAGCGTCACCTTGTCCCGCTCGATGATCTCGAGAGCCTCCTTGGCCTCGAAGCGCGGCATCAATGTGAGGCAAGCGCCCGCCCGGACGCTGGCGTTCATGCAGGCGGTCTGGCCGAACGAGTGGAACAGGGGCAACGCTCCCAGGACCACGTCCTGCTCGCAAGTGCCGAGCAGGCTCGTTCCACCGCGCACGCAGTTCTCGAGCAGGTTGTCATGTGTCAGCTCCGCCCCCTTGGGCGTACCGGTCGTGCCCGATGTGTAGAGGATCACCGCCGTGTCCAGCCGATCGCGCGGGGCGTCGGCGAACTCGGCCGGCGCATCGGCAAGGAGTTGCTCGAAGACGCCGGGCGCCACGGTGATGATCTCGGTCCCCGCCTCGGCGCCGCCGGCCCGACCGGACTCGTCGAACTCGTGCCATACGAGCAGCTGCTTGGCGCGCGAGTCGGCAAGGTAGAAACCGACCTCGCGGCGCTTGAACAACACGTTCATCGGCACGACCACGCCGCCGGCCCGCAGGATGCCGTAGTACACCGCCGGGAAATACGAAACGTTTGGAAGCATGATCCCGACCCGGGTCCCTGGCGTGACGCCTCGCTGCCCCAGCAGGCCGGCCACGCGGGCGGCTCCCTCGTTGAGCACCTCGTAGGTGATGTCGCGCTCACCGAACTTGAGCGCCGGTCGGCCGCCATGCTCGGCGGCTGCGTCAGTCAGCAGCCGAGCGAGGTTCGTGTGCATCGCTCCCTCCTATTGCTGGCACGAGCTCGAAGGTACCACGAACTAAGCAAGCGCTTAGCCAGTACCCGATCCGGCGCCGTTTCATGCGCGGGCGGCGGTGAGCCGGGGACGTCTCAGGCGACTGACGCCGGCACTCGTGCTCGCAGCATGCCCATGACGAGCCCGGCGTAGAGCCTGCCGACCGCCTCGGAGGTGTGCTCGGGGGTGGGCTCGTACCAGCGCGCCAGATCGATGCATAGCGAAAGGATGGCCAGCATCGTGCCCTCGAGATCACTGATCTCAAACACGTCGCCCGCGACACCCCTCCGCAGCTCGTCGCGCATCAACTCCTCGAACCGCTCGCGGATCAGCACGATCTTGCGGAACTGCCGGGCCGGGAGGTTCTTGAACTCGTACTGGATGGCTCGGGCGAGGACATGATTGTCCGCGTGCCACTTCGCGAACGCCCAGACGAACGAATACACCCGCTCGACTGGGTCGTCTGACGCCCGGTCCAGCGCGGACTCGACCGCCGCCAGGCTCGCGTCATGCCCGACCCGGCTGATCTCGTAAAGCAGATCGGCCTTGGACTTGTAGTGCACGTAGACACCGGCCGAGCTGAGTCCCGCGCCTTCTCCGATCTCTCGCGTCGTGGCCGCATGAAAGCCCCTGGCCGAGAACGCCTCGAGCGCCGACAGGAGCAGACGACGCGAGGACTCGGGCTCGATATGCGACCACAACTCCGG
>Ga0335080_10009384_pt1 | contig 10232 bp, 9 predicted proteins | sample Lox_Sample_34_FD_206720 | JGI IMG/M metagenome (GOLD analysis project Ga0335080, IMG submission 206720) | Soil microbial communities from Loxahatchee National Wildlife Refuge, Florida, United States - Lox_Sample_3.4 | ecosystem: Environmental > Terrestrial > Soil > Wetlands | place: USA: Florida... | reverse complement strand
AGTCGAACCCACCTCCCGCGCCGCGACGGTGCGGGACAACGGTTTTGAAGACCGCGAGAGCCACCGGGCCCCGTGCGCTTCCGTCGCGAGTCTAGCATCGCGTCGCGCCGCGCCGGAGCGCCGCGCCGGTCCGCCGCGGTTGACAGAAAGCCCGGTCCCTGCTAGCTTTCGCATCCCCGGGTGGGGCCGTAGCTCAGCTGGGAGAGCGCTTGAATGGCATTCAAGAGGTCGCCAGTTCGATCCTGGTCGGCTCCACCAAACCGCCTTCGCCCTACGCCTCGGAACGACGGCGCCGTTTGAACCCTCTCGACTCCGGGCGTCCCCGCCGCGACGCCGGTCCCGTCTTCGCGAACGCTATACTTCGGGTCGCCCCAACGGCGGCGAAATGGGGCGCGTATACCGACCGGAGGTTGGACTTGGGATGGTCCTCTTGCGCCTTGCGGCCAGGGCGACGGTGAACGCCGAGAGAGACGACCGGGAGCTGGCGGCGCTCGCGCGCGACGGCGACGAGGGCGCGTTCGCGCTCCTGGTGCGGCGTCACCAGGGCGGCGTGCGGCGCTGTGCGGCCCGCATCCTCGGCGACGACGAGGAGGCCCGCGACATCGCCCAGGTGGCGTTCATCCGCGCCTGGGACAACCTCGCGAAGTACGACCCGACCTGGTCGTTCTCGACCTGGCTGTACCGGATCGCGACGAACCTGGCGATCGACGTGCTGCGCTCGCGGGACAGCCGCGACCGCACCCACGTCGCGCACCTGCGCGTGGTCGGCGACTCGGTCGGGCCCTCGGCGCCCGGGCGCATGGCCGAGGACGAGGTCCGGCGCATCTTCGGCGAGCTGGCAGCAACGCTGACGCCGGCGCAGCGCTCGGCGTTCCTGCTGCGCGAGGTCGAGGGGCGCGAGACCGCCGAGGTGGCGAGCGTGATGGGCTGCAGCGAGGCCACGGTGCGCAACCACGTGTTCCAGGCGCGCGCGCGGCTGCGCAAGGAGCTGGCGGCCCGGTATCCCGAGTACTTGCCCAAGGGAGGCACACGATGAAGAGCTGCGACGAGGTTCGCCGCCTCGCCGGGCGGTTCCTGGCGTTGGAGCTGACCGCGGACGAGGAGGCGGGCGTGAGGGAGCACCTCGCCCGCTGCCAGGCGTGCCGCGATTGGATCGTGAACGAGGAGCCGTCGCAGGCGCTGGTGTGGTCGCTCGGTGCGGCCGACGCCGCCGAGGACGACCGCTTCGTCGGCGAGGTGATGGCCGGGATCCACCAGCGGCGCCTCGAGAAGGGCCTCGGCCCCCGGCACCGCTACCTGGCGCTCGCGGCTGGGCTGCTGGTCGCGCTGCTCGGCGGGACGGTGGTGCTGCGGCGGGCCGCGGTGCCGGGCGCGGCGATGCTGGCGCAGGCGACGCCGGCGCCGACGGCGCGCGCGGCGGGCCAGCCGTCACACCGCGCCCCGGCGTTCGTCGAGGTGGACAAGGCCGGGGTGCGGCTCTACCAGCTCACCCCGGCGTCGGACGAGCGGAACGCGGTGCAGATGGCGTTCATCGTCGACCCGCACGTGGAGCTCTGAGATGGGCAGGTGGCTCCTCGCGGCGTTCCTGGCGGCAAGCGCGGTCCCGGCACTGGCGCAGGAGCTTGAGGTGCGGGTGTTCGAGCTGCAGCACCGGGCGGTGCGCGACGCCGCCCCGGTGATCGAGCCGCTGCTCTCGCCCGACGGCAGCATCCTCCTCCAGCCGCGCAAGAACGCGATCACGGTGCGCGACCGCCCCGAGGTGCTGCAGCGGATCTCCGAGGCGATGCTGCGCTGGGACACCCAACCCGTCAGCTACCGGGTGCGGGTGAGCCTGCTGCGGGTCGCCGAGTCCGGGCCGCCGTTCGACCCAAGCGATCCGGTGTTGAAGGAGATCAGCGCCGGACTCACCAAGCTGTTCGGCTTCCGCTCCTGCACCGAGGTGGACACGCTGCGCGTGACCGCCAAGGACGGCGACTTGGTCGAGTCTGAGGCCGGCGGCGGGCACTACTGGGTCCGCTTCACCCTCACCGCCTCGTCGCAGGACCGCAACCGCATCCAGCTGAAACAGTTCGAGGTGCTCCACCGGGCCGGCGCGGAGAAGTCCGAGACGATGCGGCCGGTGCTCACCACCGCGGCGATCAGCCTGCTCGCGGGGCAGACTTCGGTTCTCGGGCTTTCCCGGGAGGAGAAGGCCAGCCAAGCGCTGGTGGTGGTCCTGGTCGCTGAACCCGGCGCGCCGCAATGACGGAGTACGTCGCCCGCCTCGGCACGCCGGACGGCTCGGTGGTGGAGCAGCGGCATCGCGCCGTCAGCGGCGAGTCGCTGCGCCGCGAGCTCGAGAACAAGGGCTTCAAGGTGTTCCGCGTCGAACCCCGGCGCGGCGCGCTGCGGATCCCGTTCCTGCACCGCCGCGAGAAGCTGAACTCATTGGAGTTCCTCACCTTCAACCAGCAGCTCGCGACCCTGCTCAAGGCCGGCATCCCGATCCTGCAGTCGCTCGAGCTGCTGCAGCGGTCGCAGAGCGGCGCGGTGCTGCGCGACGTGCTCGCGCACGTGCTCGAGGAGATCCGCGGCGGGGCCTCGCTGTCGGACGCGTTCGCCGCCCAGGGCGGCCTGTTCCCGCCGCTCTACTGCGCGACGGTGTTCGCCGGCGAGCGCGCCGGCGAGCTGGTCTCGGTCCTCACCCGCTACATCCACCACCAGCAGCTGCTCGAGGCGGTGCGGCGGCGGGTGGTCTCGGCGCTGACCTATCCGCTGGTGCTGATCTGCCTGTCGAGCGGCCTGATCGTCCTGCTCATGACCTACGTGATCCCGCGCTTCGCCACCTTCTACCTCGGCTTCGGCGCCGACCTCCCGCTGCCGACGAAGATCGTCGTCGGCACCGCGCAGTTCCTGCACGAGAACCTGCCGTGGGAGATTGGCGGACTGCTGCTGGCGATCTTCCTCCTCCGGCGCTGGGCCAACACCGACGCGGGCGGCGTCGCCATCGACCGCGCCAAGTTGCGGATCCCGTTCGTCGGCCAGGTCATCCACCTGTTCGGCCTGTCCCAGTTCGTGCGCTCGCTCGGGACGTTGGTGGCGGGCGGCACGCCGCTCGTCAACTCGCTCGAGATCGCGAGCGGCGTGGTCACCAACCGGGCGATGGGCGCGCCGCTGTCGCACGTCGCCCCGCGCGTGCGCGAGGGGCAGCCGCTGTGGTCGTCGCTCGAGGCGACCAAGCTGTTCCCGGAGCTCTCGCTCGCGATGGTGCAGGTGGGCGAGGCGACCGGCGCGCTCGAGGACATGCTGTTCAACGTCAGCCAGCTCTACGACGAGTCGATCGAGGTCAAGCTCGCCCGCATCGTCACCCTGATCGAGCCCGCCGTCCTGGTGATCATGGGCGGCGTGGTGGCGAGCCTGCTGCTCTCGATCTACCTGCCGATGTTCACGCTGCTGCAGAAGGTGCAGTGAGGTCGCCGATGCCCGAAGACATCAACGTGGTCGCGCAGAAATACCTGAGGGGGCTTCCCCGCGAGGAGGAGGACCGCCGCCAGGCCGCCGAGCTGGCGCAGCGCTCGGGCCTGCCGTTCGACGACCTCTCCGACTTCCGCGGCGACGCCGAGCTGTTCCGCCAGATCCCGTTCGAGATCATGCTCCGCTACCAGTTCGTCCCGGTCGAGCGGCAGGGCGACGTGGTGGTGGTGGTGATGGCGGACCCGTCGAACGTGCTCGCGGTCGACGAGGTCGAGCTGGCGATCGGCTCGCCGGTGGAGGTGCGGGTCGGCCCGGCGGGGAAGATCGCCGAGATCCTCGAGAAGTCGGAGTCGACCCAGCGCGTGCTCGACGAGGCGACCGAGGACTTCCGCATCCAGCTCGTGCAGGAGCGCGACAACGGCGAGGAGGCGCTCTCGATCGAGTCGATCACCGCCGACACCTCGCCGGTGATCCGCCTCGTCGACACGATCATCTTCAACTCGATCCAGCGCCGCGCCTCGGACATCCACGTCGAGACCCGCGACACCGAGGTGATCGTCAAGTACCGCATCGACGGCGTGCTCTACCAGGCGATGGAGCCGATCGACAAGCGCTACCACTCGTCGATCGTCTCGCGCATCAAGGTGATGTCCGAGCTCGACATCGCCGAGAAGCGCATCCCTCAGGACGGGCGCTTCAAGCTGCGCCTCAAGGGCCGCACGATCGACTTCCGCGTCTCGGTGATGCCGACCGTGCACGGCGAGAACGTGGTCATCCGCATCCTCGACAAGGAGTCCGCGAACAAGGAGTTCCGCACGCTGAACCTCGACATCCTCGGCTTCGACGAGGAGACCAAGCGCAAGCTCAGGAAGTTCATCCGCGAGCCGTACGGGATGGTGCTGGTCACCGGCCCGACCGGGTCGGGCAAGACCACCACGCTCTACGCCTGCCTGTCCGAGATCGTCAGCGTCGAGGACAAGATCATCACCATCGAGGATCCGGTCGAGTACCAGCTCCCCGGGGTCAGCCAGATCCCGGTCAACGAGAAGAAGGGGCTGACGTTCGCGCGCGGGCTCCGCTCGATCCTCCGCCACGACCCGGACAAGATCATGGTCGGGGAGATCCGCGACGAGGAGACGGCGGCGATCGCGGTGCAGTCCGCGCTCACCGGCCACCTCGTCTTCACCACCGTCCACGCCAACAACGTCGTGGACGTGCTCGGCCGCTTCCTCAACATGAACGTCGACCTCTACAACTTCGTGTCGGCGCTGAACTGCGTGCTGGCGCAGCGCCTGGTGCGCCGCATCTGCCCGCACTGCAAGCGCCCCGCGGCGATCAAGGAGCAGCTGCTCGAGGACTCCGGCCTCACCGCCGACATGGTGCGCGGCAAGGCGTTCTACGAGGGCGCGGGCTGCATCGAGTGCAACGGCACCGGCTTCCTCGGGCGCAGCGCGATCTCCGAGCTGATGGACCTCTCCGACAACATCCGCGCCCTGATCCTCGAGAAGCGCCCGGCGGCGGAGATCAAGCGCGCGGCGCGCGCCGAGGGGATGAAGTTCCTGCGCGAGTCCGCGCTCGAGCGCGCATTCGCCGGCGTGACCACGCTCAAGGAGATCAACAAGGTGACGTTCGTCGAATGAGCCTGCTCGCACTGCTCCGTACGCCGCCGCCGCCGCACACCTTCGCGCTCGGCGAGGACCAGCTGCTCTACGGCCGGCTCTCGCGCCGGCGCGACGCGCTGGCGCACGTCGAGAAGGCGACGTTCGCCTCCGAGTGGTTCCACCTCGGGCCCGTCGGCCTGCTGCAGGTCGACCGCCAGGCGCTCGCCGCCGCGCTCGCCGCCGTGCTCGGCCGCGTCGAGAAGGCGCCCTCCCACGCCAGCCTGGTGATCCCCAACTCCTGGGTGCGCAGCGTCGTGGTCGACGTGACGAACCTGCCGCGCCAGCGCCAGGAGGCGGAGGACGTCGTCCGCTGGCGGCTCAAGAAGGTGCTGCCGTGCCGCCCGGAGGAGGTCCGGCTCGACTTCCGCGCCCTCGGCGACTCGGGCCGCGTGCTGGCGCTGCTCGCGCTCGACAAGCCGCTGGCTGGCGTCGAGGAGACGTTCGCGGCGGGCGGCGTGCAGCTCGGCCGGATCGAGCCCGCGGTGCTGGCGATGACGACGATGCTCCCGACCGGGAGCGTCCCGGCGCTGCTGGCGACGGTCGAGGAGCGCGCGCTCGCCCTCGCCCTGGTCGCCGGCGGCAGCACCGTGGTCGTCCGCCACAAGCCGCTGCCCGCCGACGCCAGGCGGGCGGAGATCTTCGTCGTGCGGGAGCTGGCGCGCACCCTGGCGCACGCCCGCGAGCAGGAGAAGCTCGGCGAGCGCGTCGCGGTGTGGGTGGCGTGCGCGAGCGCCGAGGACGGCGCCGCCGTCGAGCGGTGGGCGGAGCAGGAGGCGGGCGTCGAGGTCCACCGCCTGGCGATGGGCCCCGGCCGCGTGCCGCGGCTCCCCGACGTGGCCGAGATGCGCCTCTGGTCGCTGCTCGCGGTCGCCTGGGACGGTGCGGCGTGACGCGCCGCCTCAACCTCTCGACGCGCCCGTTCCAGCAGGTGCGGCCGGTGTGGGTGACCAGCCTCGCGCTCGCGTTCGTGGCGGTCGCGCTGATCTCGGCGAGCCTGGCCGAGTTCATCACCGCCAAGGGCGCCGAGAAGAGCGCCTCGCTCCAGCTCCAGCGCCTCCAGGCCCGGCGCAGCGAGCTGGCCGGCCGGGTGGACAAGGCGAACCGCCAGCTCGCGACCGTGAAGTGGAAGAAGCTGCAGACGGAGACGGCCTCGCTGCAGGAGGTGGTGGCGCGCCGCAAGCTGGTGTGGAGCCAGCTCCTCGCCGACCTCGAGCGCGTCGTGCCGTGGAACGTCCGGCTCGTGAGCATCATGCCGTCGGTGGACCCCAAGGGCGGGATCAAGGTCGTCCTGATCGGCTACGCCACCGACCGCGAGGCCTGGCTCAAGCTCCTCGCCACGCTGTTCGCCGACGACCGCTTCTCCGACCCGCTGCCGCTGAGCGAGGAGACCACCGCGGTGACGAGCGGGCGGGGGCACCAGTTCCAGCTCTCCGTGCGCTACTGGCCGGAGGGACGGCGGTGAACGCCCGCAACCCCTGGCTGCGGCTTTGGTACCTGTGGGCGGTCCCCGGCCTGCTCGTGGTCGCGGCGCTGGTGTGGCTGGTCGGCCTGCGCGCGGCGCTGCTCGGGCGCGGGCCGCTGCTGTCGCGCCAGACCTCCGAGGCCGAGACGGCGGTGAAGAAGCTGGAGGGCCAGGCGCAGCAGCTCGAGAAGGCGCGCAAGTCGCTCGACGACCTGCAGGGAGACCTCGGCGAGCTGCGCGGGACCAAGCTCGCCTCGATGCACGACCGCCTCGTCCCGTTCCTCAAGGACGTGGTGCAGCGCACCCAGGAGGCCGGGCTCAAGGTCGAGCGCGTCGGCTACGGTGCCAAGCCCGACGAGAAGAGCGGCCTGGTCTACTTCGCCGCCAGCTACTCCGTGAAGGGGAGCTACGAGCAGATCCGGCGCTGCGTCTACCTGCTCGAGAGCTCGCCCGAGTTCGTCCTGATCGAGGGGCTCAGCCTGCGCGGCGGCGACAGCGCGGCCTCGCTCGACGTCGGCGTGCAGCTCGTCGTCGGCACCTACTTCTCCGACCTCGACGAGGAGCTGCTGCGCCAGCTCGGGGTCACCGAGGTGAAGCGTGGCGAGTAAGCAGGACCCGAAGCGCCTCGCCGTGCTCGTCGTGCTGCTCGTCGCGGTCGCGATCGTGGCGGCGCTGCGCCTGCGGCCGCTGCTGCTCGAGTCGGTGCTGACGCCGGGCGGGAGCGCGGTGCAGGTGGGCAGCTACTCGGTCCCGGTGCTGGGCTGGGAGCGCGACGAGGCGCGTGCCGTGCCGAGCCCGGGCGCGGTGCGCAACGTGTTCACGTTCGGGGCGCCGCCCACCCCGACGCCGGACCGGCGGCCGACCCCGACGCCGCTGCCGACGCAGCCGCCGCCGCCGCCCGCCCCAACCCCGACGCCGGTGTGCTTCCCGAGCACGACCGGCGGCTGCCTGCCGGCGCCGCCGCAATTCCCCCTGGCCTATCTCGGCTGGCTCGGACCGGACCGCCTGCCGATTGCGATCTTCCGCGACGGCGACGACGTCATCGCGGTTCCGCGCGGCGACACCGTGAAGCAGCAGTTCATCGTCCGCGACGTCGGCCCGAACGCGGTGACGGTGGGCTTCGCGGGCTACGCCGAGAGCGTGACCAGCAAAGTCCCGCTTGCGAGGTGAGTGTGAGGATGAAGCCAATCAGGACTGTCGGCGCGGTGCTTCTGGTCTCGGCGCTGCTGCCCGCCTGCGCGACCTACCGCTACACGCGCAGGGCGGACCAGGCGGTGGTGGCCGAGAACTGGGACGCCGCGGTGTACTACTACCTCGAGGCGCTGGCGCGCGACCCGGGGAACGCGACGTTCAAGATGGGGTTGCAGCGTTCTCGGACCCGGGCCTGCGAGGAGCACTTCAAGCGCGGCATGAAGTTCAAGGACGTCGGGGAGCTGCAGCGCGCGCAGACCGAGCTCGAGCTCGCCGTCCAGCTCGACCCCACCCACCAGTACGCCGAGGTCGAGCTGGCCAAGGTGCGCAAGGACCTCGCCGTGCTCTCCGAGGAGGGCGGCGCGCAGAAGCTCGCCGAGATGAAGAAGGAAGCGTCCGAGATGAAGGTCAAGCCGCCGGCGTTGAACCCGGCGTCGGACGAGCCGCTCTCGCTCTCCTTCCCGACCGAGCGCAGCGTGCGCGACATCTACAAGGCGATCGGCCAGGCGTTCGGCCTCAACATCCTCTTCGACCCGAAGCTGCGCGACTCCAAGCTGTCGATCGAGCTCAAGAGCGTGACCGCGCGCCAGGCGCTCGAGGCGGTGATGCAGGCGGCCGGTCACTTCTACAAGGTGCTCGACGAGAAGACCGTGATCGTGGTCGAGGACACGCCGCAGAACCGGCGCGACTACGAGGACCTGGTGGTCAAGACGTTCTTCCTCTCCAACGGCGACGTCAAGGACGTCAACAACATGCTGCGCGCGCTGATCGACGCGCGCCGCATCGCGATCAACGAGCAGCTCAACTCGATCGTCATCCGCGACACCGCCGACAAGGTCGCGATCGCCGAGCGGCTGATCGACGCCAACGACAAGGCGAAGGCCGAGGTGCTCGTCGACGTCGAGCTGCTCCAGCTCGACACCTCCAAGCTCCGCGACATCGGCTCGTCGCTCTCCAGCTATACCTTCAACCCGCAGCTCGACGCCACGAAGCTCGGCGGGACGACCTCCACCTCGCCGGTCTACCTCAACCAGCTCAGCAAGATCACCCGCTCGATGTGGAACATCACGGTGCCCAGCCTGACGATCAACCTGATCAAGTCGGCGGGCGAGGCGGAGACGCTGGCGCAGCCCCAGCTCCGCATCACCGAGCGCGAGAAGGCGAACCTGGTGATCGGCGAGAAGGTGCCGATCCCGACGACGACGTTCAACACCACCCAGACCGTCGGCGGCAACATCGTGCCGATCACCGCGTTCCAGTACCAGGACGTGGGCATCAAGCTCGACATCGAGCCGCGCGTCCACCACAACAACGAAGTGACGCTCAAGCTCAAGGTCGAGGTCTCCGAGCTCGGGGCGCAGATCACGGTCGCCACCGGCCAGACCCAGCCCGCGATCAACACCCGCTCGATCGACACCGTGATCCGCCTCAAGGACGGCGAGACGTCGCTCCTCGCCGGGCTGCTGAAGGTGAGCAAGAACACCACGACGTCCGGGATGCCGTGGCTCTCCGACATCCCGGTGATCGGCCGGCTGTTCGCCGACAACTACCGCAACTTCACGCAGACCGACCTGGTGCTGACGCTCACCCCGCACATCATCCGCTACCCCGACATCACCGAGGAGGACCTCGCGCCGCTGTGGGTCGGCACCGAGAACCGCATCAGCGTGTTCGGCAACTCGCCGCGCGTCCGCTCCGCCGTCACCGCGAGCCCGCTCGGCGGCGTCACGCCGGGCCTCGGCGTCGACCGCGGCGTCAACCCGGACACCGGCGACGAGAGCGCCGCTCCGCCGTCGCAGGTGGCGCCGGAGCAGCAGGAGACCAAGCCGGTGCAGCAGGGGCCGGTGATCTTCCCGCCCAAGCGCGTCGTCACGCCCGGCTCGCCGACGCAGCAGAACGTGTCGCCCGACCAGAAGCCCGGATGGGGGGGCGCGGGCTCGCAGGGTCAGGCGGCGCCCGCCGACGCGTCGCAGACCGCGGTCGCGGCGCAGGGTGCGGGGATCGCGGCAGTCCAACCGGACGCCGCGGCCGCGTCGGGCCAAACCGCCGGCACCGCCGCGCAGGCGACCGGGGTCGCGGCGCAGACGGCGGGTGTGGCGGCGCAGCCGTCGCTGGCGCTCACGCAGATCTCCTTCTACCCGGCGCGGCTACCGGTCATCATCGGCCAGGACGGGCAGCTCACCGTGATGCTCGACCCGGGCACCGGGGGCGCGTCCGGGCCGCTCCACTTCGCCTACGACCCGGCGCGGGTCGAAGTCACGCGGATCGAGGGCGGCGACCTGCCGAGCGGCGACCGCAACCTCCACGTCGACGTGGTGCACACGCCGGCGCTCGGCTTCATCACGGCGAGCTGGAGCGGCGCCGCGACCGGGAGCGGCACGCTGCTGCGCCTCACGGTGCGGCCGCGCGAGGCGGGCGAGATCCCGATCGTATTCGCCGGTCCGGCCGGCACCGCGGCGATCGCG
>Ga0335080_10009383_pt1 | contig 10232 bp, 8 predicted proteins | sample Lox_Sample_34_FD_206720 | JGI IMG/M metagenome (GOLD analysis project Ga0335080, IMG submission 206720) | Soil microbial communities from Loxahatchee National Wildlife Refuge, Florida, United States - Lox_Sample_3.4 | ecosystem: Environmental > Terrestrial > Soil > Wetlands | place: USA: Florida... | reverse complement strand
TCCGCGACCAGTATCACCACTCGGTGGACATCGTGCCGACGATTCTCGACGTCGTCGGACTGGAAATGCCCAAGGTGTACCGGGGCGTGGAGCAGTTCCCGCTCTCCGGTGTATCAATGAAGTACACCTTCGATGCGGCACCTCATGCGCCGACGCAGAAGAAGCGGCAGTTCTACTCCATGCTCGGCACCCGTGGGATGTGGGAGGACGGCTGGCTCGCTGCCGCCGTGCACGCCCCGTTCACCGACAAGGGCCATTTCGATCAGGACCAGTGGCAGCTCTACCACGTCGATGAGGACCGCTCGGAATCGACCGACCTGGCGAAGCAGTATCCCGAGAAGCTGGAGGCGCTGAAGAAGGAATGGGACGAGGAAGCCCGAGCCAATCTGGCTCTGCCGATTGATGACCGCAGCGCGTCTGAAATCCTTGGCGTCGAACGCCCCTCGGCAGAGCCGGTTCGCGACCGCTACATCTATTATCCCGATACGGCGCCGGTGCCGGAAGGCGTCGCCGTCAACCTGCGCAATCGCTCGTACAAGATCCTTGCCAATGTCGACATTACAGATGCGAATGCCGGTGGCGTGATCTTCGCTCACGGCTCGCGCTTCGGCGGGCACGCTTTGTTCATCAAGGATCGCAAGCTCTACTACGTCTACAACTTCCTCGGCATCAAGCCCGAGCAGAAATTCGTCTCGTCGGTTGAACTGAAGCCCGGAAAGTACACGCTCGGCATGGAGTTCACGCGGACAGGCGCCGGTCCCCACCACGAGTCTTTGGGCACCATGAAGCTGTACGTCAACGACAAGGTCGTTGCTGAGGGCCCCATGAAGACGCAGCCGGCCAAGTTCACATTGTCGGGCGATGGCCTCTGCGTCGGCTACGACAGCGGCGACGCCGTGAGCGCCGAATACAAGACGCCCGGCACATTCCACGGCGGGACCATCCAGGGTGTCGGTGTCACGGTGGAAAAGGCAGCGTATGTCGAACTCGAAAATGAGGCCGCGCGCGCCCTTGCAAAGGACTAGCCGCCTGGCGCCACCGGTAAGGACGGGTGGAGCGCGGTGACATTTCCGCGTTTCTTCCGCTGTTGATGCGCGAAACGGACCTGAGCGTGTAGCCTGACAATGCCGGCTATCGAGGGTGGAACGGACATCCCCGTCACAGCCAATTATCTGGCCTTCGTTAAGCTCGCATCCATCCGCATTTGGGTACGTGCTAATGAGTCCGCGCCCTATTGGATGCCCTTCCGGTAACGCCAACAGAATCCGTTCACTCCACAGCGGCAGGGTTCCGCCATCTGTTTAGGTAGCTTCGCCGGTGACAATCACTGTATCGATTATTCCGCTCCGCTCCGCACCGCAGTCATAAGACGCGTCCGCGACATCAATCCGTGTTTCAGACCACGACTCCCAACGACCGAATGCGATCGATTTCGGTCGTGGAATAGCCGATGTCAGACAGCAATTCGGCCGTCACTGCCTCGCTGCTTGTCATGGCCGTCGGCGCGTGCGTCGGGGTTGCAGAATAGCGCGGCGCCGGGGCGGGCTGCACGACGCCATCGATTTCCACAAATGCTCGCCGCGCCGCGTTATGCGCGTGCGCCGGCGCTTCCGCCATCGACATGACGGGCGCGAAGCAGACGTCGGTGCCTTCGAAAACCCTGCACCATTCGTCCCGGGTTCGTGTCTTGAACAATTCGGTCAATCTGTCCTTCAATCGCGGCCACCGCCGCGCATCCATCTGGACCTGGAATTCCTCGTCATGGGACAGCCCGAGCAATTCGAGCAGTTGACGGTAGAATTGCGGCTCGACGGCACCGAGCGAGATGAATCGGCCATCGCTGGTCTCATAGGTGTCGTAAAAATGGGCGCCGCTATCGATAATGTTGCTGCCACGCTTGTCCGTCCAGTGGCCGGAGCTCCGGATCGAATACATCATCGACATCAGGACGGCGCTGCCCTCCGTCATTGCGCAGTCGACGACCTGACCGGCGCCGGTCTCGCGAGCCTTGAGAAGGGCTGCAACCATTCCGAATGCCAGCATCATGCCGCCACCGCCAAAATCACCAACCAGGTTGATTGGCGGCAAGGGCTTCTCACCGGCGCGTCCGATGGCGTGCAGTGCGCCCGACAAGGCGATGTAGTTGATGTCGTGCCCGGCCGTGTGAGCATAGGGACCGTCCTGTCCCCAACCCGTCATCCGGCCATAGACGAGCTTTGGATTGTCTTGCAGCAGCACGTCGGGACCCAGTCCAAGTCGCTCCATGACGCCTGGACGAAAGCCTTCGATGAGACCGTCGGCGGAACGGCATAACCGCCGCACCAGCTCCGTACCTTCCGGACTCTTGAGATTGACGCTGATCCCCTTGCGCGACCGGTTCAAGACGTCCTTGACGGACGAGCCAAAAAGAGCCGGACCGGCCGGCGTACGATCGACGCGAATTACTTCGGCGCCGTGATCGGCGAGCATCATGCCGCAAAACGGCCCCGGGCCGATGCCGGCAATCTCAATGATGCGAATACCTGAAAGGGGCCCCATGATCTCAATGTCCTATGTTTGGATTGCGCCCGACACTCGATCGCGTCGGGTGGCGCCGGATGCGGTCATGGCTTCAAGAACGGCGTGATCGTCATTCCTGCGAGTTGTGACCACGCGGTAAATCTAGCTCACCCGCCGCTCCCGGTTTTCCCAGAACGGCTTGCGCAGATCGCGCTTGAGAACCTTGCCGGCACCAGAGAGGGGCAGGGGAGTCTCGCTGATTTCCACGCTGCGCGGACATTTGTAGCCGGCAATGAGTGTCTTGCAGAACTCGATCAGTTCGTTGGCTGACAGCTTCGCGCCGGGCTTGGTCACGACCACGGCGTGAACCAGTTCGCCCCACCGTTCGTCCGGGATGCCGATCACGGCGCACTGCGCTACCGCAGGATGCTGAGTGATTGCGTTCTCGACTTCGACCGAATAAACGTTCTCGCCCCCGGAAATGATCATGTCCTTGACCCGGTCGACCACATAGACGAAGCCATCCTCATCCATGTAGCCGCCGTCGCCGGTGTGCATCCAGCCATCGATGACGGCCTTCACTGTCTCTTCGGGCCGCTCCCAATATCCCATCATGACGTTGTCGCCGCGCACGACGATCTCGCCGACCGTACCATTCGGGACCGGCTGGTCGTCGGCATCGACGATTCGCACTTCACAGCCAAGCGTCGCCCGGCCGGCCGCCCGGTGGCGACCCTTGGCGCGGCCTTCGCCGATGTGCTCCTTCCAGTGCAGCAGCGTCGCGATCGGCGCCAGTTCGGTCATGCCGTAGGCCTGGGTGAACTCCGCGTTTGGAAGCGCCGCCATGGCCCTGCCGAGCACGGCCTCGCTGATCGGCGACGCGCCGTAGATAACGTGCTTCAACGACGACAAGTCGTACGAGCCGATCGCGGGATGATCGACCAGCATCTGGATCATGGTTGGCACCAGGAGCGCGTCGGTCACCCGCTCGCTCTGAATCGCCGCCATCACGCCTTCGGGGGTAAACCCCTGGATCATGATATTGGAGCCGCCGCTGAGCAGCAGCGAATACATCGCCGCGCCGTTGGCGAGATGGAACATTGGCGCAGCATGAAGATAGATGGCCGAGCTTTGAAACAGACCCTCACCGAGCGCGTTCAGCGCGTTGACCATGAGGTTGCCGTGGCTAAGCATGACGCCCTTCGAGCGGCCGGTGGTGCCCCCGGTGTAGAAGATGCCGGCGAGGTCGGCAGCGCTGCACATCGCATCCGGAATTGGTTCGCTGCGAACTAGCAGCGTCTCATAGCACTCCATTGCGGCCGGTACGTCGCCATCGTCAGCATAGATCAGCTTCAGGCCGGGAATCGACTTCGCCAGTGCGGCGCCCGTCGATGCAAACGCCTTGTCGACGAAAAGGACGTTGGCGCGGCAATCGCGCATGGCATCCTCGTTTTCCAGCGGGCTCCAGCGGATGTTGAGCGGCACTATGACCGCGCCGGCCCATGCCGTTGCGAGGTAAAGCTCCAGGTACCGGTCCGAGTTGAGGGACAGGATCGCAACGCGATCGCCGGGATTGGCGCCGAGCAAACGCAGTCCCGCAGCCAGCCGCGGCACGCGCTCCCCGATTTCGCGCCAAGTGCGACGTCGGTTGCCGAACACCGTCGCGAGCCCTTCGGCGTTGACCTGCAGCGCTCGTCTCAATCCATGGGTAATGTTCATCGTGATCCTCCGCTTGATTGTTTACCCTTGGCGGGCGTTGACGTTGTCTTCTTTCTTGTTTGCTTGGCCGCTAGTCCTTCTGTCAGCCGGAGGGCGAATTCATCTGCCACGGTATTCGCTGACCATGCTCCGCCGCGCTGGTACCAGTGTCCGATCCAGTTCAGAGACCCGGCAATGGCAAAAGCGGCGAGCTTGGGGTCGCATGGCTTGATCGAGCCGTCGGCGATGCCTTGAGCGATGTAACCACGAAAGGTGCGGTCAATGCTCTTCATGGCTGCGCGAACGATCTCGGCGTTCTTCTCGGTCAGGTCGCGCGGGTTGAATCGCACCATGCTTGCGCCGTAGTCCGTTGCCATCACCTCCGCATACGCCCGAACCAGTTTGCGCAGCTTGGCGAGGCCGCTCCCGCCGCCGGCGCTGATTTCCGCGATCAATTCGTCGACCCGCTCCTTTCCCAGCATCCAGCATTCGAACAGAATTTCTTCCTTGCCGCGAAAGTAATTGTAGAGCGCGGGTTTGGTGATGTTCAGCCGCTCGGCAACCTCATTCAGTGTGGCGCGGTGATATCCCTGTTCGAGAAACAACTGCACGGCCGTTCGCAGCACGGCCTCGCGTTTCTCGTCGCGCGCGCGGCGGCGGCTCTCGAACGGCATCCAGGGCGAGGCGCCGGAAGTGGGGGTATCTGCGTCCATGTCGTTTTTCCGCCTGCTTGGCATTGACTCGGCAATCGTCGTCGTATATTACCCATGGGTAAGAAAAAGTCCAGTGGGTAATTTATGGAGGACGACATGACATCCCGCGCCTACGTTGCCGGTGTCGGCATGATCCCGTTTGTGAAGCCCGGCGCCAACGAGCCTTATCATTTGATGGGAGCGGCAGCCGCGAAGCTGGCGCTCAGCGATGCCGGCCTCGATTACGGCAAGGTCCAGCAGGCCTATGTCGGTTACGTCTACGGCGACTCGACCTGCGGGCAGCGTGCGCTTTACCAGGTCGGGATGACCGGTATCCCGATCGTCAACGTCAACAACAATTGCTCGACCGGCTCGACCGCGCTGTTCCTCGCCCGCCAGGCCATCGAATCGGGGGCGGTCGATTGTGTGCTTGCCTTGGGCTTCGAACAGATGAAGCCGGGAGCGCTGGGCTCGGTGTTCACCGACCGGCCAAGTGCGTTCGACGAGTTCGATGCGGCCGCCGACAAGCTCGTAGATGCCGCCGGTATCCCGCTGGCGCTGCGCTATTTCGGCGGCGCGGGCCTCAGCCACATGAAGAAGTACGGTACGCCGCTGGAATCCTTCGCCAAGATCCGCGCCAAGGCAAGCCGGCACGCCAAGAACAATCCATTGGCGCTGTTCCGAAAGGAGGTGACGGCGGAGGACGTCATGAACGACCAGGTGATCTGGCCGGGTGTGATGACGCGGCTGATGGCGTGCCCGCCGACCTGCGGCGGCGCGGCCGCGGTCCTAGTGTCGGAAAAATTCGCCAGCCAGCACGGCTTACGCATGGATGTCCGGATCGCCGCCCAGGCGATGACTACGGACACGGCGTCGACCTTCGCTGCCGGCGATATGATGCAGGTTGTCGGTTATGACATGTCACGCGCGGCCGCGAGCAGTGTTTACGAGACAGCCGGTATCGGTCCGGAAGATCTCGATGTGGTCGAACTGCACGACTGTTTCGCTCATAACGAATTGATCACGTACGAAGCGTTGGGCCTTTGCTCCGAGGGCGGCGCGCAGCGGTTCATCGACGCTGGCGACAATACCTACGGTGGCAAGATCGTCACCAATCCCTCCGGTGGCCTGTTGTCGAAGGGGCATCCGCTCGGCGCGACCGGACTGGCCCAGTGTTACGAGCTGACGCGCCAGTTGCGCGGAAGCGCCGCCGCGACCCAGGTCGAGGGGGCGCGGTTGGGACTGCAACACAATCTCGGGCTCGGCGGCGCATGCGTCGTCACCCTCTACGAACGCCCGTGAGGTCAGTCATGGTGGACAAGTCAGCTATTGGTGTCACGTTTATGCCGACCCATGCCCAGGTCGAGGCTGGGCGGTTGCGGTATTTCTTTGAAACGCTGCGCGAGCGCAATCCGGTCTATCGCGACGCCGCCGCGGCCAAGGCAGCCGGCTATGCCGGCGTCCCAATTCCTCCCACTTACTTGTTCTGCCTCGAAATGATGGATTCCGAAAAACCTTTCGAGGTGATTGAGAAACTGAATATCGATCTGGCGCGCGTCCTGCACGGCGAGCAACGCTTCGACTATCTTGCTCCGATCACGGTCGGCGACACGCTGACCTTCGATTCGCGTGTCGCGGATGTCGTCGACAAGAAAGGCGGCGCACTGACGTTCGTCAGTGTCGCGACCAAAGTCACCAACCAGCGCGGCCAGCATGTTGCGGATACGCTCCGCTCCATCGTCGTGCGAAACTAGGAGATTTCGGATGGAGCCAAATCCAAACAAGTCCGTCTCGGTCGGCGATCGTCTTGTTCACAAGACGTTTCCCCCTATCAGCCGTCATACCCTCGCCCTTTATTGCGGTGCCTCCGGCGACCACAACCCGATGCATGTCGATTCCGATTTCGCGAAAAAGGCAGGCTTCCCCGACGTCTTTTCGCACGGCATGCTGGTGATGGGCTACCTCGGGCAGGCGCTGACGGATGCGGTGCCGCCAAGTGCAATCAGGTCGTTCTCGACGCGCTTCTCCGCCATCACGCAACTTGGCGCCCGGCTCACCTGCAAGGGCGCCGTGACAGAACTGTTCGAAGCCAACGGTGAGAAGCGTGCACGGGTCGCGCTGACCACCGAGGATGAAAATGGCGAGATCAAGCTCGCTGGCGAAGCCATTATCGCACTCTGATCAGGAAAACCAAATGTCCAAGCTCAAAGGAAAAGTCGCGCTTGTCACCGGGTCGGGGCGCGGAATCGGTCGCGCCATTGCCCTCAAGCTCGCAAGCGAGGGCGCCAAGGTCGTGGTCAACGACCTCGATGCGGGGCCGGGCGAGGCCGTCGTCGCCGAGATCAAGGCGGCTGGCGGTGATGCGGTCGCGGTCAACGGCAGCGTTACGGAGGCCGGCTTTGCCGACCGTTTCGTCGGTGCCGCCATGGAGAAATTTGGTGGCATCGACATCATCGTCAACAACGCCGGCTACACTTGGGACTCGACGATCCAGAAGATGACCGATGAGCAGTTTCAGGCGATGCTCGATGTTCATCTTGTTGCGCCGTTTCGCATTCTGCGCGCCGCCGCTGAGCCGATCCGGATTCTCGCGAAAAAAGAAGCCGAAGCTGGCCGCGAGGTATTCCGCAAGGTCGTGAACATCTCGTCGATTGCAGGTCTCTTTGGCAATGCCGGGCAGGCGAGCTACTCGTCGGCCAAGGCATCGCTTGTCGGATTGACCCGGACGCTGTGCAAAGAGTGGGGACGTTATAAAGTCAACGTCAATTGCGTGGCCTTTGGCCTGATCAATACGCGCCTGACCCAGCCGATCGAGGCCCAGCAGAAGACCATCGACGTGGCTGGCCGCGACATCAAGGTCGGGGTGCAACCCCAGCTACTCGACGCCATGGCCAGGATGATCCCCCTTGGGCGGGGCGGCACGCCGGAGGAAGCCGCCGATGCGGTCTATCTCTTCTGTTCGCCGGAATCGAACTACATCAGCGGCCAAACGGTCGTCTGCGGCGGCGGTCTCCTCATCTAACCATTGGCGCGAGGGTCTCATGGAATATCGTTCATCCTGGATGACGGAAGAACTGGACGTCTTTCGTGAACAGTTCCGGAGGTTTCTCGCCAAGGATCTGGCGCCGCACGCTGAAAGGTGGCGCAAGCAGAAGATGGTCGATCGCTCGGCGTGGCGGGCGCTCGGCGAGATGGGCGCACTGCTCCCCAGCGTGCCCGAGGCCTATGGCGGGTTGGGCGCGACATTCGCCTATGACGCCGCCGTGATCGAGGACCTCGAAAGCGTGGTGTCGGAAGTCACCGGCGGCGTATCGGTGCACAGCTGCATCGTCGCGCACTACATCCTCAGCTACGGGTCGGAGGAGCAAAAACGACGCTGGTTGCCGAAAATGGCGACGGGGGAGTTCATTGGCGCCATCGCGATGACGGAACCCGGGACAGGCTCAGATCTGCAGGGGGTGCGGACAACCGCGCGAAGGCAGGGCAACAGCTATGTGATCAACGGGCAGAAGACCTTCATTACGAATGGCCAGGCCGCCGACCTCATCATCACGGTAGCGAGAACGGGTGGACCTGGGGCGAAAGGTCTGTCGCTGATCGTCGTCGAGGCCGAGGGCAATGAGGGTTTCAGGCGCGGGCGCAATCTCGACAAGATCGGTTTGCACGCATCGGACACATCCGAACTGTTCTTCGACAATGCGGTCGTTCCTCCCGAAAATCTCCTTGGCGGCGAGGAAGGCAAAGGCTTCGCTCAGTTGATGCAGCAATTGCCTCAGGAGCGCCTCACGCTTGCCGTCGGTGCCGTGGCCGCGATGGAGCGTGCGATCAAGCTGACGACCGACTACACGAAGGAGCGCAAGGCGTTCGGCCAGCCCATCATTGAATTTCAAAATACCGGCTTCAAGCTCGCTGAGCGCAAGACCGAAGCCATGATTGCCCGCGTGTTTGTCGACTGGTGTGTGGAACGGCTCGTCGCCGGCGAACTCGATACTGTCACCGCCTCGATGGCCAAGTGGTGGTGCTCGCAGAAACAGGTGGAGACCGCGGACGAATGCCTGCAGCTTCACGGCGGCTATGGCTACATGCAGGAATATCCGATTTCGCGGATGTTCGTTGATGCGCGCATCCAGAAGATCTACGGCGGTACCAACGAGATCATGAAGCTGCTGATCTCGCGTTCGCTCTGACCGGCTGCATGCGACGCGCGCCTCCATCGTTCGACACGGTTTCACATATCGAGCGATGGGAAGTTAACAGCTAGTCGCCGATGATGGGATTGCATGACATGTCAATGGTACTATCGGAGCGCCGCGGCTCAATTACGATTCTGACGCTAAATAACCCGCAAGCGTACAACGCCCTCGCCGATGGGGTCACGGCCGACCTGCTGACGGCGCTCGACGGCGTTGTGAGCGAAAGAAACACGCGCGCCATCGTGTTGACCGGCGCGGGCAAGGGCTTCTGCTCCGGCGCGGAGTTAGGTGGAGGCGACACGTTCGATCGGGGCGCTGGTATCGGCGACAAAATGCGAGCTTCGATCAATCCGGTGATCGAGAAGCTGCGCGCCTCGCCGATCCCCGTCGTCATAGCGGTAAATGGCGCTGCCGCCGGCGCCGGGGTCGGCATAGCGCTGGCCGGCGACATCGTCATAGCCGCGCGCTCGGCGCGCTTCATTCTCAGTTTCGCGAAACTCGGCGCGGTCCTCGATGGCGGAACTTCGTTGTTTCTGCAGAGGTCGATAGGCGCGGCGCGGGCCCGGGCCCTCGCGCTTCTGGCTGAACCGCTCGCGGCCGAAACCGCCGCGCAATGGGGCCTGATCTGGAAATGCGTCGACGATGCGGATCTGCTCGACGAAGCCCTCGCCGTGGCGCAGAAGCTCGCCGACGGCCCGCCGGTGGCACTCGGGCTCATCAAGCAACAGCTCGAGGCTGCGTGGACCGCAAACCTCGCCGCGACGCTCGACAGCGAAGCGACGGCGCAAACCCGTGCCTTTGTGACCGAGGACTTGCGCGAAGGCGCGGCCGCGTTCGTCGAAAAACGAAATCCGCGGTTCGTCGGCAGATAGGCGTTCGGGCGGAAGAGTGACTAAGGAGCCGATGTCCCGCTCTTGAAATTGAAGTCAAAAGCACCGCGATGCGCGGTTGAAACAACGAGGGAGGAACAAAAATGGTAGCGATTCTCACTGAGCGAAAGACCGGACAGCCCAGTCAACCCGCCAACAGCACCCATCGTGGCGTTCCCTTGCGCGCGCTCGGGAAAATGGTCGCTGGCGGCATACTGACGTCGGCCGCCCTTCGATTTCGCGATCGGGAAGCGTTTCTCTGCGCTGGAACCGGCCGTCGA
>Ga0335080_10009382_pt1 | contig 10235 bp, 10 predicted proteins | sample Lox_Sample_34_FD_206720 | JGI IMG/M metagenome (GOLD analysis project Ga0335080, IMG submission 206720) | Soil microbial communities from Loxahatchee National Wildlife Refuge, Florida, United States - Lox_Sample_3.4 | ecosystem: Environmental > Terrestrial > Soil > Wetlands | place: USA... | reverse complement strand
ATTTTTCCAACGTCGGCGCGCCCGTTGCGCTCGACCGCGACAATCGCCTTGAGCTGGCCGGCTTGCTGGGGCGTGGCTCCTTGCGCGACTTTCTCAGCAGAGAAGCATTCCAAAACCTTGCGAAACTCGTAGAGCGCCACGATGTCGCGGACCGAAATGGGTCTGACCAGATAGCCTTTGCGCGGGATGAGGGAAAGCCACTTGTCCTGGGCCAGGCGACTGCAGGCTTCGCGCACCGGCGTGCGGCTGGTCTGGCATTGCTCCGCCAGAACGGGCTCCGACAGAAACTCACCGGGCGGCAGATGCGCGGTGATGAGCCACTCGCGCAGCAGACGATAGACACGCTCGACTTCGCCCTCGGATTCGGCATTCGTCTTGGGCGGCGCTTGCTTCATCAGGATACCGATAGTATACTGCCGGTATCCCAAAAGCCAATGTGCGGCATTGTTGGATTCTTTTCGAAGGGCGAGGGCGCGCAGGCCGAGGTCGGCCGGACCATTCTGGGAATGCTGCGCGCGTTGGGATGCCGCGGCCCGGATTCCGCCGGAGTGGCCCTCTACGGTTCGCCCGACAACGGCCGGCTGGTGGTACGGGTCAAGCTCGGTGAGAGCGGACACCTGGAATCGAAGGCCCGCCGGATTGCGGAACAAATGGAGTCCATCGGCGGCGCCAGCCGGTTTTCGAGCACGGCGGCGTATGCGCGATTCCTGGTGGGCGGGGACACCGATCTTTCCCAGCTAGCCGACTCGCTCGAGTCGCTCGACAAGGATTTCGAAGTGGTGAGCATCGGCCACCGGTTGGAGATCGTCAAACAGACGGGCTCGCCCGACAACCTGGAGAAGACTTACGCCGTTTCCCGCGTCACGGGCACGCACGGCTTAGGGCACACGCGGCTTTCCACCGAATCGCGCGTGGATCTTAGCCACTCGCAGCCATTCTGGGCGCACGGATTTCCAGACCTCGCCATCGTTCACAACGGCCACATCACGAATTACCATCAACTGCGCCGGCAATACGAGCAACGTGGAGTGCGGTTTTATACGGAGAACGACTCAGAGATTGTCGCGATTTATCTGGCCGCGCACCTTCACAAGGGCGGCGGTTTAAAGGACGCGCTGGAGTGCATGCTGCGCGACCTGGACGGCTCTTACAGTTGCCTGGTGGCGACGGACAAGGAATTCGGCTTCGTCAAGGATCCGTTCGCTCTCAAGCCGCTCGTTATGACCGAGACCGCCGGTTTCGTCGCGCTGGCGACCGAAGAGATCGCCATTCGCACGGCGTTGCCCGGCGAGTACGCAGTCCGCGAAGCACAAGTGCGGGAAGTGCGGGTATGGCAGAGATAACCTGTGGCGGCCGCGCGACGCGCGAGATCAACGCGGAGATCCGCCGCGCCATTGCGGCCGGTGATGGCGAGATCGTGGTTAGAGATCCAGGCGCCCGGCACAATCTGGCCGTCGCGATCCTGGCCCCTGTCCGAATTCGGATCGCGGGCAGTGCTGGCTATTTCTGTGGGGGACTGATTGACGGCGCAAGCATCGTAGTGGAAGGCAGCGCCGGCTGGGGCCTTGCGGAATCGATGATGAACGGCGAGGTGATCGTACGCGGCAGTGCGGGCAACGGAGCAGCGGCCGCCATTCGCGGCGGAACGGTTGTCATTCACGGCGACGCGGCGGCGCGGCTGGGAGTGTCGATGAAAGGCGGCACGGTCCTGGTGGCGGGCAATTGCGGTTACATGGCAGGATTCATGGGACAGAAAGGACGGCTGGTGGTTTGCGGCGACGCCGGGGACGCATTCGCCGACTCGATGTACGAGACCGTGGGTTTTGTCGGCGGGTCAATTGGCGGGCTAGGCACAGACGCGGTGATCGAAAATCCCTCCAGGGAAGAGGCCGAGTGGCTGGACGCCACGCTGGCGCGTTACCTGCCTGAGGCGGGGCGGCGCGGCGCGCAGTTCAAGAAAGTCGTGGCCGGGCGAAAGCTGTGGAACTTCGATAAGCGCGAGTGGAAAGTCTGGCAGGAGGCGCTCTAAGGATGTCTGAAAACCACCTGTCGCAGACTAGCGGCACGTTCCCACCGGCGGTCATCGAGGACATCCAGGCCAAGGCGGCTTCCGGCCTCTACCGGATTCGCGGATGGGGAACGTTACGCGAGCGCCGCTGGGCCACCTTCGACGACCTCACTTTCCTGCCCTGCTCTCTGACGCGCATTCCGCTCGAAGGTTACCGCGAGAAGTGCTCCACCAAGACACTACTGGGCACGCGCTTTTCGAAGAAGCCGATCGAGCTCGATGTGCCGGTGATGATCACGGGCATGAGTTGGGGAGCGCTCTCGTACAACGCCAAAGTCGCGCTGGCGCGGGGCGCGCGAGCTGCGGGTTCCTCCAATACGACCGGCGACGGCGGCATGCTGATGGCCGAGCGCGAAAACAGCCGGACGCTTATCTACGAAGTGTTGCCCTCGCGTTACGGCATCAACATTCACCACATGCGCATGGCGGATGCCATCGAGCTGACCATCGGCCAGGGCGCGAAGCCGGGCACGGGCGGCCTGCTGCTCGGCTCGAAAGTTTCCGATACGATCGCCAAGCAGCGCGACCTGCCGGTGGGCGTCGACCAGCGCAGCCCGGCGCGTCACCCCGATTTTCTGGGCCCCGATGACATGATCATCAAGGTGGAAGAACTGCGCGAAGCCACGGACTGGCAGGTGCCCATCTTCATCAAGATGGGTGCGAGCCGCGTGTTCGACGACGTGAAGCTGGCGGCCAAGGCGGGGGCTGACGTAATTGTGGTCGACGGAATGGAAGGAGGGACGGGCGCGTCGCCGGCGATTTTGCAGGAGCATACGGGGATTCCGACGCTGGCCGCGGTGTGCGAGGCGCGCGCGGCGCTCGAAGACATCGGACTTTACGGCGAAGTGCAATTGATCATTGCCGGCGGCATTCGGGATGGCGTGGACGCGGCCAAAGCCATCGCGCTGGGGGCGGACGCGATCTACATCGGCACGGCGGCGTTGATCGCGCTGAACTGCAACCGTCCGTTGTACGTCGAAGATTATCAGAAGCTCGGCGCGGAACCGCATCACTGCCATCATTGCCACACCGGGCGCTGTCCGGTCGGGATCACCACACAGGATGCCGAGCTGATGCAGAGGCTGGATATCGATGAAGGCGCGGAGCGCGTGACGAATCTTCTGCGCGCCATGACGCTTGAGATCCAGATGCTGGCGCGGGCCTGCGGCAAGTCGGATGTGCACCATCTGGAGCCCGAGGACATGGCGGCGCTGTCCATGGAGGCATCCATGATATGCGGCATTCCGCTGGCGGGCACGCGAAAGGTTTTCGGGAGGTGATGCCGTGTCCTTTGTAATTCCCTGCCCGCACTGCGGCAATCGCAGCGTCTACGAATTCCGGTTCGGCGGCGAAGTGAAGCAGCGCCCGCGGCCGGACGCATCGTCGGCGGAGTGGATGGAGTACACGTACACCAAGGTCAATGAATCCGGTGTGCAAAAGGAGTGGTGGTACCACCGGTCGGGCTGCCGACAGTGGCTGCAGGCGTTGCGTAACACCACCACCAATGAGGTTATGGAAGCGTTTTTCCCTGAATAATGGCGGATAACTCCGGTAAGTTTACGTTCGAGTTCGATGGCCAAACCGTGGAAGCGCGCGCGGGCGACACCGTGGCGTCGGCTCTCTATCGCGCCGGGCGGCGGATCTTCACACGGAGCTTCAAATACCACCGGCCGCGCGGCCTGCTCTGCATGGCGGGAAAGTGTCCCAACTGCCTGGTCAACGTCGACGGCGCCCCCAATGTGCGCGGCTGCATGACGCCCGCGCGCGCCGGAATGCAGGTACGCCACCAGAATGCGTATCCTTCGCTCGACAACGACTGGCTTTCAAGCGTGCAGCATTTCGACTGGCTGATGCCCGTGGGTTGGTATTACAAGGCCATGACGCATGCGTGGTCGTGGCACGCTGCCGAGCCGTACATCCGCAAGGTGGCGGGTCTCGGCGTCGCGCCCGAGCCCGGAGGCGGCTCGAAGGATTACGAACACGAGTGGAGGAACGCGGAAGTCGCCGTGATCGGCGGCGGTCCGGCGGGCTTGCAGGCGGCGCTCGATTTGGCCAGGGGTGGCGCTCAAGTGACGCTGGTGGACGATCAGCCGGAGCTTGGCGGCCATCTGCGGTACCGCAAGCATTCGGGCGCGGTGCTGCCCCAGGTGATCGCGCAACTCAGGGCCCTGCAGGGCGTCGAAATCATTTCGCAAGCCTATTGTTTCGGCCTGTACGAGGGGAACCTGTTGGGTGTGCTGCAGGCGAATCCCCATCCCGGCGCCGTGGAACGCTTGATTCACCTGCGCGCTAAGCGCGTGGTGGTGGCGACGGGCGCGTATGAAGTTCCCTTCGCATTTGAGAACAATGATCTGCCGGGCATCATGTTGTCGACGGCGGTCCAGCGGCTGATTCACCTGCACGGAATCAAGCCTGGGAATCGGGCGGCGATCGTGGCTGACGGCAATCAGGGCGACGAAGTAGCCGACGATTTGCGCGAGAGTGGAGTCAGCCTGGTGGCCACTATGGCGCCGGATGATGTGATTTCAGCCACGGGCTCAGCGCATGTCAGCGCCATTCGGTCGAAAAACGGCGACTTTGCCTGCGACCTGGTGGTGATTTGCGGCCCGCGCGTGCCCGATAGCGGTCTTCTGCATCAGGCGGGCGCGAAGATTGCGTGGGACGAAGAGCGCGGGGCATTCCTGCCTCTGGATTTGCCGGTGAACGTCAGCGCCGTGGGCGAAGTGACCGGAGCGTCGCTCGAGCCGTTTTCAGGGCCTGAGATAGCGCACCACAAGCGTTCGTTCGTCTGCTTCTGCAACGACGTCAGCACCGCCGACTTGCGCGGCGCCATCCACGAAGGCTTCGACCATATCGAAACGCTGAAACGCTACACCACGCTAACCATGGGCCCGTGCCAGGGACGCATGTGCCAGTTGTCGGGCATCGGAGTGTGCGCACGGGAAACCGGCCGCCAGATGGGCGAGACCGGCGTCACGACCGCGCGACCTCCGAATCCTTCCGTCACTCTCGGCGCGCTGGCGGGACCCCGGCATCATCCCACGCGCCTGACTCCCATGCATTACGCGCACGTCGAGTCCGGAGCCGTCTGGATGGACATGGGCGAATGGAAGCGCCCGCGATACTATACGAGCGGCTCGTGCACCTCCGAAACACAGTGCGTCGGAGAAGAATATCGAGCGGTCCGCGAGCGCGCCGGATTGATCGACGTGAGCACGCTGGGCAAGCTTGACATAAAGGGACGGGACGCCGGCAAACTGCTCGACAAGGTATACACCAACCGGTTTTCCGATCTGAAGGCGGGTCGCGTACGCTATTCCGTTTTGTGCGACGAAGCCGGAATCATTCTGGACGACGGCACGATTTCCCGCCTGGCAGAAGATCACTATTTCATCACCACCACCACCGGAAACCTGGATTTCGTGCAGCAATGGCTGGAGTGGTGGCTGGTGGGAACGGGCTGGGACGTGCACATTACCAACTTGACCGGCGGGCGCGCGGCAGTGAATCTGGCCGGACCCAAGGCGCGAGAGGTTCTCGCCACGCTCACCTCGTGTGATCTCACCAGCAAGGCCTTCCCGTATATGGCCTGCCGCGAGGCGCAAGTGGCCGAGGTTCCAGCGCTGCTGCTGCGCATCGGATTTGTCGGCGAAACCGGATGGGAAATTCACTTCCCCGCCGAGTACGGCGAGCACCTCTGGAAAAGACTGTTGGAGGCCGGCCAGAGTGCCGGCATCCGTCCGTTTGGCGTGGAAGCACAGCGGCTGCTGCGACTCGAGAAACGGCACGTCATCGTCGGCGTGGATACCGACGCGCTGTCGGGTCCGTACGAAGCCGGCATGGCGTGGGTCGCAAAACTGGACAAGCCGGATTTCATCGGCCGCAACGCGCTTTCGCGGCTTGCCGAGGCCGCTCCGCAGCAGAAACTGATTGGCTTCATCATGAGCGCAGACGCGGTGCCTCAGGATGGCGCCGCGATTCTCGCAAACGGCGCGTTGGCCGGACGCGTGACCAGCGTGCGCTATTCGCCCAGCCAGGGGAAGGCTGTCGGCTTAGCGTGGGTGGCTGCGGCGTCGGCGGGCGACGGAGCAGAGATCGAGATTCGCGTGAATGGCGGCACGGCGCGTGCACGTATCGTGCCGGACGCGTTCTACGATCCAGCCGGCGAACGGTTGAGGATGTGACGATGGCGGCCATCCGGCAGACACCCCTGTTCCACAGGCACGAGCAGTCCGGCGCAAACCTCGTCGACCATCACGGCTGGCGCGTCCCGGCATACTTCACGTTCGCCCAACAGGAAGCCGAGCGGCTCACAAATAGCGTGGCTTTGAGTGACGTGAGCTGGATGGTGAAGCTCGACCTGAAGGGTTATGGAATGAAGACACCGCCGCAACTCAAGGACGCCCGCGAATGGTGTCTGGGGCGGGAACATTATCTGGCGACCTGTCTTCCAGACGCGGAGCCAACGGTGCTGGCGCAGGTGCACGCTTTCTCGGCGCCGCAGGATCTGAAGCTGCCTCCACCCGTCTATGTGACGGACGTGACTTCCGCGTACGCGCAATTCCTGGTCGCGGGCCCGCAAAGCAGAAATGTTCTGCGCAAGCTGACGTCTTTGACTGTCACCGCGCTCGAAAACCTCGCGTGCGGCCAGGCCAGCGTAGCGCACGTGCCGGGCATTGTGCTGCGTGACGACATGGCGGGTCTCCCCGCGTACCACCTGCTGGCGAGCCGCGAATACGGCGAGAGCGTGTGGGATGCCATCATGCACGCCGGGCACGAATTTCACCTCGCAGCGTGCGGATTGAAGGCTCTCGAATTTCTCGGAGGCCGCGTATGATGCGGCTGTTCCGCAAGGAGCGCATGTGGCGCTCGCACGAGCTGAAATCCCGCTACGACGTGGTGATTATTGGCGCGGGCGTGCACGGGCTGGGAATCGCTTACTACCTGGCGTCGCGGCACGGCGTCCGCAACATCGCGGTGCTCGACCGCGGCTACCTCGGGTGCGGTAACAGCGGCCGCAATACCGCCATCATCCGGTCGAATTACCGGACTCCGGAAGGCATTCCGTTTTACGAAGAGTCGGTACAGCTTTACGAGCGGCTCTCGCGGGAACTCGAGTGGAACCTGCTGTTCAGCCAGTGCGGGCATCTGACCCTGGCGCATACAGACTCGGCGCTGGCGGGACTGCGCGTGCGCGCGGAAAATAACCAGGTGCTGGGCGTCGACAGCCGCATCATCTATCCTGCCGAAATCCGGCGGCTGGTTCCGTCCATGGATTTGAGCGACCAGCCCCGCTTGCCGATCCTCGCGGCGCTCTATCATCCTCCCGGGGGCATCATCCGTCACGACGCCGTGATCTGGGGTTATGCGCGCGCGTGCGACCGGCTGGGCGTCGAGATTCATCCTTATACCGAAGTCACCCGCACTCGCGTGTCGCGCGGAAAGGCCGAAAGCGTGACCACAACGCGCGGAGAAGTCGCAGCGGGCACGGTGGTGAACGCCACGGCGGGCTGGGCTTCCATGATTGCCAGGATGGCCGGTGTGACGCTGCCTATCGTCAGCCATCCGCTGCAGGCCTGCGTTACCGAGCCGCTCAAGCCGTTTCTCGACAAAGTCATCGTCTCGGCCAGCCTTCACGTCTACGTCAACCAGACCGACAAGGGCGAACTGGTGATCGGAGCCGAGATCGATCCGTATCAGTCGTACAGCTTGAAGGGTACGCTGCCGACGCTCGAGCAGATGGCGTCATACACGTTGGAGCTGTTCCCGCAGCTTTCCAGTTTGCGCGTGCTGCGGCAATGGGCGGGAATCTGCGACATGACGCCGGATTACGCGCCCATCATCGGAGCGTCGCGCGAAGTGTCTAATTACTACGTCGATGTCGGCTGGGGCACTTATGGATTCAAGGCCGCGCCGGCCGCCGCGAAAAATATGGCGGAACTGATCGCCACCGGAAAGACGCCCAAGATCATCGAGGCATTCTCACCGGCTCGCTTCTACGGCGGCCAACTGGTGGGAGAAAAGGCCGCTGCGGCGGTGTCGTCATAAAGGATCACTATGGTGGATCAAATCAAGGCGCTAGTGAAAGACAAGGGCATCGAATACTTTTTCTGTTCGTTCGTGGAGCTGAGCGGAGCGCCGAAAGCCAAGCTGGTTCCCGCCACGCACTTCGAGGACATGATCCGCGACGGCGCGGGATTCGCGGGATTCGCGGCCGGCGATCTGAACCAAGGTCCGCATGATCCCGACATCGTGAGCATGCCGGACCTGAACTCGCTCGCGGTGCTCCCGTGGCGCAAGAACGTCGCCTGGGTTCCCGGCAATCTTCATGTTGAAGGCAAGCCTTGGCCGTACTGTCCGCGCACCATTCTGACGCGGCAGCTCGATCTGGCGCGCAAAAAGGGCTACCTCTTCCAAGTCGGCGTTGAGCCGGAGTTCATGCTGCTCAAGAAGAACGCGCAGGGAGATTACGAGCCCTGGGATGCGCTCGACAATGCCCCCAAGCCTTGTTACGATTTGCGCGCGCTTTACCGCAATCTCGACATGATGACCACGCTTCTGCGCTACATGCAGGAGCTGGGCTGGGACCCGTACGCCAACGATCACGAAGACGCCAACTGCCAGTTCGAGATCAACTGGACGTACGCCGACGCGTTAACAACGTCGGATCGTCACGTGCTCTTCAAGTGGATGGTGCGCACCGTGGCCGAGCAACACGGTCTCTGGGCGACGTTCATGCCTAAGCCGTTCGCCAACCTGACGGGCAATGGCGCGCACTACCACATGAGCCTGGCCGACCCATCGGGTCGCAAGAACCTGTTTCTGGACGTGCACGACCCACTCGGCCTCTCGCAACTTGGCCGGTGGTTCATGGGCGGTCTGCTGCATCATGCGCGCGGGCTGTCCGTGATTTTCGCGCCGCTGGTCAACAGTTACAAGCGCCTCATCCGCGGCGCGCCGCGCTCGGGTGCCACCTGGGCGCCGGTCTATGTGACCTACGGCGCTTCCAACCGCACTCAGATGATTCGCATTCCAGGCCCGGGACGAATCGAGAATCGCGCGACGGACGGCGCGGCAAATCCTTATCTGGCGAGCGCCGCCATGCTCGCCGCGGGACTGGACGGGATCGAGAACAAAATCGATCCCGGCCCCGCCAACAGCGGCAACCTGTACGAAGTATCCGAAGACGAGCTTCGCCGGCGCAACATCACGTTCCTGCCGACCACTCTTCGCGAAGCGCTGGATTGCTTCGAGCAGGACGAAGTGGTGCAGCAAGCTCTAGGTAAGGATTACGCCGCCTACTATGCCACCGTAAAGCGCGAAGAATGGCGGCAATATCATCAGAGCATCAGCCAGTGGGAACGGGACCACTACCTGATCACCCACTAACTAACTCGCCGCGGCAGCGACTTTCTCAGGGGCCGGCGCTTTCTTGGCCGTAGCTTTGGCGGGGGTCTTTTTGGCTTGCGCCTTTTTGACTTCCGCCCATCGCTTCCGCTGCGCGGCAGCAATCCGGTTGCGCGCGGCGGTGCTCATTGTCCGCTTGGCCGCGGCCGGCTTCGCTCCTGCTTTGACCGCCGCCCATCGCTTGCGCTGTGCCGCCGCAATGCGCTTTCGCGCGGCTACGCTCAACGTGCGCCTCGGGGCCGCGGCGTCGCCGGATCCCAGTTGCCCGCGAAGGCCGGCTATCTTCTCGTCGATATCCTTTCTCATCTGCTCGAAACCTATCAACGCTGCTTCGAGCATCACTGTATCTACTGCCAATCTGCTAAGTCGTCGTGGCACGAATTTCCCCCTTCGCCTTCTCATTCAACAGAAACTAAATTGGTTTTGATTATAACTCACGTTGAAATGCACGGGCAGTTACTCGATTTTAATCTTTATATGGCTGAAACCGAAGACGAGCTCCGCCGGTTTAAGGCTGAAATCTTTCAGGCGCGGCTCATCCGGCCGAATCGCAAGTTTGCTGACCTAGCGGATCGTCGCCCATCGACAGCCAGGGACCCGGTACTCTACTCTCTTCGCGATCGCGGGAAGGATATTGTCTGTAACCTTCCATCCATTCCTTAGTTTTCTCTAACAGAACTAACCGGAACCCGGCTGCGTTGTCTAAGGAGAGACCATGAGCACTCTTTGGAACGATCTTCGTTATGCCCTCCGAATGCTG
>Ga0335080_10009379_pt1 | contig 10236 bp, 7 predicted proteins | sample Lox_Sample_34_FD_206720 | JGI IMG/M metagenome (GOLD analysis project Ga0335080, IMG submission 206720) | Soil microbial communities from Loxahatchee National Wildlife Refuge, Florida, United States - Lox_Sample_3.4 | ecosystem: Environmental > Terrestrial > Soil > Wetlands | place: USA: Florida... | reverse complement strand
ATGTTCGCGGCGGCCGCCTGCGCCACCCCTCTGATATTCGCCGTCGCGATGGCGCTGCCTCAAGCCTTGCGGTGCTCGCCGACCTTGACGATCTTCATGGTATTGGTGCCGCCGGCCTTGCCGAACGGCTCTCCCATGGTGATGATGATGTAGTCGCCGTTCGCCACCGCGCCGCGCTCGATCAACGCATCTTCGGCGCGCTCGGCCGCTTCCTCCGGATCGCGCAGCCGTTCCTGGAACAGGATCGGGTGCACGCCGCGGAACAAGGTCACGCGCCGCCGCGTCTCGACCACCGGGGTCAGCGCGTAGATCGGCACATCCGAATACATGCGCGACATCAGCAGCGCGGTCTTGCCGCTTTGCGTGAGCGCCGCCACCGCCTTGATGCCGAGGTGGCTCGCGGTCGCGATCGTCGCGCGCGCAATCGCCTCCTCGACTTCGGCCGGCGGCCGGGTCAGGCGCCGTTCCAGCGACAGCAGATCCTCCTTTTCGGTCTCGACGCAGACGCGCGCCATGGTGGCAATCGTTTCGACCGGGTACTGGCCGGATGCGGTCTCGGCCGAGGTCATCACCGCGTCGGTGCCGTCGATCACCGCGTTGGCGACGTCGGACACTTCGGCGCGCGTCGGCACCGGGCTGCTGATCATCGACTCCATCATCTGCGTCGCCGTGATCACCAGCTTGTTGTGCTCGCGCGCCAGCTTGATCATGCGCTTCTGCAGCGCCGGCACCGCGGCGTCGCCGACCTCGACGGCGAGATCGCCGCGCGCGACCATGATGCCGTCGGCGGCGGCGAGGATCTCGAGCAGATGCTTTTCGACGACCGCCTCGGCGCGCTCGATCTTGGCGATGATGTGGGCGCGGCCGCCGGCGTCGCGCAGCAGCTTCTTCGCCCACTCGATGTCGGTGCCGGAACGCGGGAACGACACGCCGAGGTAGTCGGCCTTGATCGTTGCCGCGGTGGCGATGTCCTCCATATCCTTGTCGGTCAGCGCCGGCGCGCTCAGGCCGCCGCCCTTGCGGTTGATGCCCTTGTTGTTGGACAGCGTGCCGCCTTGCTCGACCACGCAGTGGATCTGGGCGCCGTGCGTGCGCGCGACACCCATGACGACGCGGCCGTCGTCGAGCAGCAGCGTATCGCCGGCGCTGACGTCCTGGGGCAGATTGTGGTAGTCGAGGCCGACGCGATGCTCGTCGCCGAGCTTGCAGTCGGCGTCGAGGATGAACTTGTCGCCGGGCTTGAGCGTGACCTTGCGGTCGCCGGCGAACTTGCCGATGCGGATCTTCGGCCCCTGCAGGTCGACCAGCACGCCGATGGTCCGGCCGCGGTTGCGCGCGATCGTGCGCACCAGCTCGGCGCGCTCGGCGTGATCGCGCGCGCTGCCGTGCGAAAAGTTGAGCCGCACCACGTCGACGCCGGCCTCGATCATGCGATCGAGCACCTTCGGGTCGCTCGACGCCGGGCCGAGCGTGGCGACGATCTTGGTCCGGCGCAGCGGGGCCATCTGCGTCAGTGCGCACCGGCGCGGCGGAGGTTCACGCTTGCGCCCTCTGCTCGAGGATTTCGACCGCCGGCAGCTTCCTGCCCTCGAGGAATTCGAGGAACGCGCCGCCGCCGGTCGAAATGTACGAGATCTTGTCGCCGATCCCGTACTTGGCGATCGCCGCCAGGGTGTCGCCGCCGCCGGCGAGCGAGAACGCCTTCGACTGCGCGATCGCCTGCGCCAGCGCCTGCGTGCCGGCGCCGAACTGGTCGAACTCGAACACCCCGACCGGGCCGTTCCAGACGATGGTGCCGGCGCGCGCGATCAGCTCGCCGAGCCGGCTGCTCGATTGCGGTCCGATGTCGAGGATCATGTCGTCGGCCGCCACGGTTTCGACCGGCTTCAGCGTCGCCGCCGCGGTCTCGGCGAATTCCTTCGCGCACACCACGTCGACCGGCAGCGGCACCTCGCCGCCCTTGGCCCGCAGCGCGGCGCTCACTTCCTCGGCCTCGTGCAGCAGCGCCGGCTCGGCCAGCGACTTGCCGATCGGCAGCCCGCGCGCGAGCAGGAAGGTGTTGGCGATGCCGCCGCCGACGATCAGCTGGTCGACCACGCCGGCGAGCGATTTCAGCACGGTGAGCTTGGTCGACACCTTCGAGCCGCCGACGATGGCGATGAGCGGCCGCGCCGGTTTTTCCAGCGCGCGCCCGAGCGCATCGAGCTCTGCGGCGAGCAGCGGCCCCGCGCACGCGACCGCAGCGAACCTGGCGATGCCGTGCGTGGTCGCCTCGGCGCGGTGCGCCGTGCCGAATGCGTCCATCACGAACACGTCGCACAGCGCGGCCATGCGCCGCGCGAGCTCGTCCGAGTTCTTCTTCTCGCCCTTGTTGAAGCGGCAGTTCTCCAGCAGCAGCGCGCGGCCGGGCTCGACCGCGGGCGCGGCGTCGAGCCAGTCGCGCCTGAGCGGCACTTCGAAGCCGAGCAGCTCGGAAAGGCGCCGCGCGACCGGCTCGAGCGAGTCGGCGGCGCTGAACTTGCCTTCCTCGGGACGGCCGAGGTGCGACACCAGCATCAGCCGCGCCTGTGCCGCGAGCGCGTGGCGGATTCCGGGCAGCGCGGCGCGGATGCGCGTGTCGTCGCTGATGCGGCCGTCCTTGAGCGGCACGTTGAAATCCTCGCGGATCAGCACGCGCTTGTGCTTCAGCTCGAGGTCGGTCATGCGCAGGAAAGTCATGAACGAAGTGAGGAGCGGGGAGTAAGCGGTGAGGGGTGAAGAGCAGCGCGGGAGCGCGGCGAGCCGCGCTCCGCCCCGCGCGAATGCCGTTACTTCGCCTTCATCAAGGCAACCGTGACGTCGAGCATGCGGTTGCTGAAGCCCCATTCGTTGTCGTACCACGACAGCGCCTTCACCAGCGTGCCGCCGGACACCTTGGTGAGCGACGCATCGAAGGTGCTGGACGCCGGGTCGTGGTTGAAATCGACCGACACCAGCGGCGCGCTGGTGTAGTTGAGGATGCCTTTCAGCTCGCCCTCGGACGCGGCTTTCATGGCCGAGTTGACTTCGTCGACGGTGGTCGCGCGCGCGGCGACGAACGACAGATCGACGATCGACACGTTGATGGTCGGCACGCGCACCGCGAAGCCGTCGAGCTTGCCGTTCAGCTCCGGCAGCACCAGCCCGACCGCCGCCGCAGCGCCGGTCTTGGTCGGGATCATCGACTGCGTGGCCGAGCGCGCGCGCCGCAGATCCTCGTGATAGACGTCGGTCAGCACCTGGTCATTGGTGTAGGCATGGATCGTCGTCATCAGCCCGCTGACGATGCCGATCTTCTCGTGCAGCACCTTGGCCATGGGTGCGAGACAGTTGGTGGTGCACGAGGCGTTCGAGATCACCGTGTCGCTCGCCTTGAGCTTCGCGTGGTTCACGCCGTAGACCACGGTGGCGTCGACGTCCTTGCCGCCGGGCGCCGAAATGACGACTTTCTTCGCGCCGCCCTTCAGGTGCGCGCCGGCTTTCTCCTTGCTCGTGAAAAGCCCGGTGCACTCGAGCACGACGTCGACGCCGAGACCGCCCCACGGCAGCTCCGCCGGATTGCGCATCGCGAACACCTTGATGCGATCGCCGTTGACGATCATCGAATCGCCGTCGACTTCGACCTTGCCGGGAAATTTGCCGTGCGCGGTGTCGTAGCGCGTCAGGTGCGCGTTGGTTTCCGGACTGCCGAGGTCGTTCAGCCCGACGATCTGGATGTCGTGCTTCTTGCCGGATTCGTAGTGGGCACGCAGGATGTTGCGGCCGATGCGGCCGTAGCCGTTGATCGCGACGCGGATGGCCATGGCGGGTACTCCGTGAAGATGCGGGTAGCGCCTAGTGTACCGCCATCGCTGGCGTCCGGCTACGCCGAAACGACGCCCGAAATCGGGCGGGCGTGCACAGTGTTTGTGCGCCTGCGGCCGGCGTCAGCGTGCGAGCGCGCGTTTGACCGCCGCGGCGACGTTTTCGACGGTGATATCGAAGAATTTGTACAGCTCGGGGCCCGGCGCGGACTCGCCGTAGCGGTCGATGCCGACCACTTCTCCGTCGAGGCCGACGTACTTGCGCCAGAAATCGGTGACGCCGGCCTCGACGGCGACCCGCGCGACGCCCTCGGGCAGCACGGCTTCGCGGTAGCCCGCGTCCTGGCGATCGAACACGCTGGTACACGGCATCGACACCACGCGCGCGCGGATGCCTTCGCCGGCGAGCGCCCGCCGCGCGCCGATCGCAAGCGGCACTTCCGAGCCGGTGGCGATGATCACCGCCTGCGCCGCGCCACCGTCGGCTTCGGCGAGCACGTAGCCGCCGCGCCGGATCGCCTCGACCTGCGCGTCGTCGCGCGGCTGGAACGCGACGTTCTGGCGGCTGAACAGCAGCGCCGCCGGGCCGTCGCGGCGCTCGATCGCGGCGATCCACGCGGCGAGCGATTCCACCGTGTCGCACGGGCGCCAGACGTCGAGGTGCGGGATCAGCCGCAGGCTCGCGGCGTGCTCGATCGACTGGTGCGTCGGCCCGTCCTCGCCGAGGCCGATCGAATCGTGCGTGAACACGAACAGCGCGCGGATGCGCATCAGCGCCGCCATGCGCAGCGCGTTGCGCGCGTAGTCGGAGAAGGTGAGGAAGGTCGCCCCGTACGGGATCAGCCCGGCGTGCAGCGCGATGCCGTTGACGATCGCGCACATGCCGAATTCGCGCACGCCGAAATACAGGTAGTTGCCGCCGCTCGCCCTGGCGAGCGGTTTCGAGCCGGACCAGATCGTGTAGTTGCTGCCGGCGAGATCCGCCGAGCCGCCGATCAGCTCCGGCAGCACCGGGCCGAGCAACTCGAGCGAGTTGAGCGAAGCCTTGCGCGTGGCGACCGTCTCGGCCTTGGCGCGGGTCGCGCCGAGCACCTTGGCGCAGTGCTCGCGCCAGCCGGCCGGCAGCTCGCCGCCGATGCGGCGCGTGAATTCGCTCGCCTCGGCGGGGTGCGCCTTGGCGTAACCCGCGAACAGCCCGTTCCACTCGGCCTCGCGCGCCGCGCCGCTCGCGCGGGCGTCCCACGCCGCGTAGATCTCGCGCGGGATCTCGAACGCCGGATGGTTCCAGCCGAGCGCCGCGCGCGTCGCCGCGACTTCCGCCGCGCCGAGCGCTTCGCCGTGCGCCTTCGCGCTGCCGGCCTTGGTCGGCGCGCCCTTCGCGATCACGGTCTTGCAGCAGATCAGCGACGGCCGGTCGGTGACCGCCTTGGCCGCGGCGAGCGCCGCGTCGAGCGCCGCGAAGTCGTGGCCGTCGACGTTCGGGATCACGTGCCAGCCGTAGGCCTCGAAACGGCGCGGCGTGTCGTCGGTGAACCAGCCCTCGACCTTGCCGTCGATCGAAATGCCGTTGTCGTCGTAGCAGCCGATCAGCTTGCCCAGCCCGAGCGTGCCGGCGAGCGAGCACGCCTCGTGCGAGATGCCCTCCATCAGGCAGCCGTCGCCGAGAAACACGTAGGTGTGGTGGTCGACGACGGCGAAGCCGGGACGGTTGAACTCGGCGGCGAGCGCGCGCTCCGCGATCGCCATGCCGACCGCGTTGGCGAGTCCCTGACCGAGCGGCCCGGTGGTGGTCTCGACGCCGGGCGTGAGGCCGTACTCCGGATGGCCCGGGGTCTTCGAGTGCAGCTGGCGGAAACGCCTGATCTCGTCGATCGACAGCGCGTAGCCGGTGAGGTGCAGCAGCGCGTACAGCAGCATCGAGCCGTGGCCGTTCGACAGCACGAAGCGGTCGCGGTTGAACCAGCCCGGGTTGGCCGGGTTGTGGCGCAGGTGATGGCGCCACACGGTCTCGGCGATGTCGGCCATGCCCATCGGCATGCCCGGGTGGCCGGAATTCGCCTGCTGCACCGCGTCCATGGCGAGCGCGCGGATCGCGTTGCTGAGTTCGCTGCGGGAAGTCATCGGTCGGTCCTCACTCGTCGCTCTTTTTCGCGAGCTTGATGCCGAGCTGCTTGAGCTTGCGGTACAGGTGCGTGCGCTCGAGGCCGACGCGCTCGGCGACGCGGCTCATGTTGCCGCTCTCGCGCGCGATGTGGTGCTCGAAGTACACCCGCTCGAAGGCGTCGCGCGCCTCGCGCAGCGGCAGGTCGAGCGGCAGATCACCGGCCGCGACTGCGGCGCGCGTCGAGAACGCGCCGTTGACGTCGTCGAGCGCGATCTGCTCGCCCGGCGCGGTCAGCGCGAGGCTCTTCACGACGCTCTCGAGCTGCACCAGATTGGCCGGCCAGTCCTGCTCGCGCAGCGCGGCGAGCGCCGCGGCGCCGAACTGCCGCGGCGGCACTTCCTTCGCCTCCACCGCGCGCGCCAGCATCGCGCTCGCGAGCTCGGCGATGTCCTCGCGATGCTCGCGCAGCGGCGGCACCGTCAGCGTGACACCCGAGATCGCGCCGAACAGCCGAGCATCGAAGCTGCCGGCGGCGACGCGCTCGGCGAGCGGCGCGGCGCTGGCGCAGATCACGCGCACGTTATAGCGGTCGAGCTTGCCGATCAGCAGCAGCAGCCCCTTCTGCTCGAGCCGCGTCAGATCGGCGACCTCGTGCAGAAACAGCGTGCCCTCGCGCGCCTGGGTGGCGAGCTCGAGCGGGGCCTCGGCCAGCGCGGACGCGTTCTCCGGCGCGAGCCACGGCGTGTTCTCGCGGTGCAGGAAGCGCGCGCACAGCTCGGCGCCGGCGCCCGGCTCCGCGACCAGCAGCACCGGGGTGCGCAGGTTGCGCACGCGCTCGAGCCGCCGTTTGAGCTCGGCGATCACCGGCGCGCGCCCGAGCGTCGCGAGCGACAGCGCCGGCTGCGCGGCGCGCTCGCCGCGGCGCAGCGCGCGATCGACGGTGGCGAGCAGCTTGGCGAGCGCGATCGGCTTCTCGAGGAAATCGTAGGCGCCGATCCGCGTCGCCTCGACCGCAGTGTCGATGGTGCCGTGACCGGACATCATCACCACCGGCATGGTGAGCTGCCCGCCGGCGGCCCACTCCTTGAGCAGACTGATGCCGTCGGTGTCGGGCATCCAGATGTCGAGCAGCACCAGATCCGGCCGCGCGCGGCTGCGCTGCTCGCGCGCCTGGCTGGCATTCTCGGCCAGCTTCACCGCGTAGCCCTCGTCACGCAGGATCTCCGAGAGCAGCTCGCGGATGCCTATTTCGTCATCGACTACCAGAATCTGCTGCATGTTTCGCTCTTGCTCCTCAATTCGCCCCCAGGCTGCTCAGCTCGCCGCGCGCGGCGCCTTCGCTCGCGTAGCGCGCCAGCAGCACGCTCACGCGTGCGCCATGCGGCTCGACGTTCTCGACGGTCACCTGACCGCCGTGCTCCTCGATGATCTTCTTCACGATCACCAGTCCGAGCCCGGTGCCCTTGGGCTTGGTGGTGACATAGGGTTCGAACACGCGCCGCATCAGCGCCTCGGGGAAACCGGCGCCGTTGTCCTCGATCGACAGCCGTACCGACTCGCCGGCAAGCTCGCTTTTTACCACAATGCGCGGCGCCGGGCTGTCGGCGAGCGCGTCCTGCGCGTTCTGCAGCAGGTTGTGGATCACCTGGCGCAGCTGCGCGGCGTCGCCGATCACCGGCGGCAGCTCGCGCGCGAGCTCGGTGCGCAGGTAACCGCGCATCGACTCGTAGAGCGCCAGCACCTCGCGCACCAGCTGGTTCAGGTCGAGCGCGACCAGCTTCGGCTCCGGCGCCTTCGCGTACTGGCTGAACGCGTCGACCATCCCCTTGAGCGCGGTCACCTGGTTGACGATGGTGCGCGTGGCGTGCTCCAGCACCTCGGCGTCGGCCGGCGCCAGCCGCTCGGCGAGCTTGCGCTGCACGCGCTCGGCGGAGAGCTGGATCGGCGTGAGCGGGTTCTTGATTTCGTGCGCGAGTCGGCGCGCGACCTCGCTCCACGCCGCGTCGCGCTGCGCCTGCAGCAGGTGCGTGATGTCGTCGAACACGACCACGAAGCCGGGCTCGGTCTCGCTCGCGAGCCGCGTGCCGCGCAGCAGCAGCATGCGCGGCGCGGCGCCGCCGCCGGCGTGCTCGAGTTGGCGCTCCCACGGCTGCGCGCCGGCGCCGGCGAACGATTCGCGGATCGCGTCGCTCACCCGCGCAAGGCGCGGCTCGTGCGCTGCCCAGTGTTCGAGCGACAGGTCGCGCAGGCGCTCGAGGCCGGCGCCGAGTATCGCGTGCGCGCTCGGATTGGCCGAGCGCAGCCGGTAGTCGCCGTCGAACGCCAGCACGCCGGCCGACAGGTTCGACAAAATGCTCTCGAGGTAGGCCTTGGCGGTCTCGAGCTGCGCCTGGTTGCGCTGCGCGACGGAGCGCGCCTCGGCGAGCTGCTCGGTCATGGTATTGAACGACTGCGACAGCACGCCGAGCTCGTCGCGGGTCTCCACCACGATGCGCTGGCTGAAGTCGCCCTGCGCGACCGCGCGCGTGCCCTGCGCCAGCACGTTGAGCGGCGCTGACAGGCGCTCCGACAGGTAGAACGCGAGCAGCAGCGCGCTCAACAGCGCGAGCACCAGCGCCAAGGTCAGGGCGACGCCGTACAACCGCTTCAGGCCGACGCGCGCGAGCAGCAGCTCCTGGTAGTCGCGGTAGCCGGCCTGCACCGTCTCGGCGTCCTCCGCGAGCCGCTTCGGCACCGGCTGCAGCAGCTGCAGCACGCGCATGTCCTCGGACAGGCTCAGCACCACGACCGGCGCCAGCACGCGCAGGTACAGCCCGCGGTCGGGGATCGCCTCGATCGCGCTGTAGCTTTGCTGCAGCCGCACCTGGCGCAGCACCGCCGCGCTCGGCGAGTCGGGCATCAACGGCGCGCGCTCGTTGCCGGAAATGGCGAGGATCTTGCCGCGCGCGTTGAACAGCGTCGCTTCCTGCACGTCGGCTTGCTCCCGCAGCCGGTTGAGCTCGGCCACCGGCTCGGCGCTGCGGTACGTCGACAGCGAGAGCGCCATGGTCTGCGCCTTGCGCGACACGTCCTTCAGCATGTTGTCGAGCGCGTTGCGGCCGAGGTTGAGCCCGCCTTCGAGCGCGGCGTCGATGCGCACCTCGAACCACGACTCGATCGAGCGCTCGAGGAACTGCACCGACACCGCGTACACCAGCAAACCGGGCAGCACCGCGAGCAGGCCGAACAGCAGCACGAAGCGCAGCGTCAGGCGCGAGCCGAACACCTTGTCTCTCAATCTGCGGCCGAGCAGCGCGAGCTGGTAGACGACCAGCGCGGCGAGCACGAGCAGCAGCGCGACGTTCAGCCCCAGCAGCGAGCGGTAGTTCTGCGCGAACAGCGCGGTGTTGGCGCTCGCGGTCGACAGCACGTACAGCGCCAGCGCGCCGAGCGCGGCGCAGACGATCATCAGGTAGCGCAGCGCGCGGCCGGCGAGCAGGGGGGCGCGCAGACCACCGCTCATGGCGTCACCGTCCAGCGGAACCAGTCCGAGCCGATGTTCCATTCGCGCGAGCCGAGCGCGCTGATCTGGAACGGCTTCGGCAGCTGCGACACGTCGAGCCGCAACCGTACCGCGGCCGAGTACACCGTGTCCTTCTGCAGCGCGTTGCGGTCGGCGACCATGACGTTGCGCGGCCGGCTCATGAAGCTCACCGCGTCGGCGAGCGAAGCGAAGTTCTGGAACAGCGTGCCGAGGCTCAGGCGGTACTGGCGGGTGAGCGCGTTGTACGACAGCTTGTACGGCTGGCTCACGCTCGCCAGCTTCTCGTTGAACCAGTACCAGCGCGGGCGGATCAGTTCGAACTCGAGCACGAAGTTGAGCGCGACGCCGCGGTTGAGCGTTTCCTCGATCGCCGGGCTCAGGCTGAGATCGAAATCGGCGTTGAGCACGTAGCCCTCGTCGCCGAGCGAGAGCGCGGCGGCCCGGACTTCGATGCCTTCGGCACACACCGTGGCGACGGTGCCGAACAGGAGCAGGGCGAACAGCCAGGCGCGACTAATCTTTGGCAAACAGCGCGTAGAAGAACCCGTCATGCTCCGTATCCGGTAGCAGCTGCCCGTGCCGCGCCTGCCCGATCGCGACCGTCAGCCGCTTCGCGTCGGGATGCCGCTCGACGAAGCGCGCAGCCTGGTCGCGGTTCTCCTCGTCGAAAACGGAACAGGTCGCATACAGCAATTTACCACCACTCGCCAGCGTCCGCCATAATGCATCCAGCATAGCCGCCTGCACGCGCGCGAACTGCTCGATGTCACCTCGCCGGCGCAGCCACT
>Ga0335080_10009378_pt1 | contig 10236 bp, 9 predicted proteins | sample Lox_Sample_34_FD_206720 | JGI IMG/M metagenome (GOLD analysis project Ga0335080, IMG submission 206720) | Soil microbial communities from Loxahatchee National Wildlife Refuge, Florida, United States - Lox_Sample_3.4 | ecosystem: Environmental > Terrestrial > Soil > Wetlands | place: USA: Florida... | reverse complement strand
AATCGCCCGAAGCGGTGGCCACTCACGCCCGGGAACACGGCTTGACGTTCACCATTCTGAAGGACAACGGCAACCGCCTGGCCGACGCCCTGGGTGCTTCCTTCACTCCCGAGACCTACCTGTTTGACGCCGGCGGCACACTGCGCTATCACGGCCGCATCGACGACAGCAAAGACCCTGCGGGAATCTCCAAACGCGACCTGACCGAGGCGCTGGACGCATTGGCCGCCGACAAAGCCGTGCCGGTGACGGAAACCAAGGCATTCGGTTGCACCATCAAGCGCGTGCCGCACTCGTAGGAAGGCGGAGTCTTTCTCCGTGTCCTCCGTTTCTCTGCGTTCTCTGCGTTAAGCTTTTTCCGGTTTCTCCGAGAGGGGTCATGCAATGACCGGGAAATCGAAGAGTGTGTGGAGGAACAATGGACGGGCAGCGGCGGCGCTGCTCGCCATCTCCGCTCTGGGCGCTGCGGCAGCGATGGGCGGCCCATTCCGCCAGTCCGCGAGTCCGGACCCGTCAGCGCCGAAAAAGACTCCCCCGGCGCCAGCGCTGAAATCGCTAGAAGTTCTGGACGCGGAGGGCTATCTGACGCATGTGGCCGAATACCACGGAAAGCCCTTGATGGTCACGTTTTGGGCCACTTGGTGCGAGCCATGCCGCGACGAATACCCCATGGTGATCGAACTGGCCCGCAAGTACGCCCCCAAAGGACTGACGGTCTTCGCCATGGATCTGGATGACGACGCGGAGGTAGCCCTGGCGCTGCGCTTCCTGGCCAAGACCCAACCGGGGTTTCCCAATTACCGGAAAAAGCCGGGCAAAGAAGAAGAGTTCATCGACCGGGTGAACCCGAAGTGGAGCGGGGCGCTTCCGGCCACATTTTTCTACGCCCCGGATGGCAAGTTGGTGGGACAAATCGTTGGCGAACAGAAGCGCGAGACCTTTGTGACCGCCATCGAACAGCTCCTCTCCCCTCCCAATCGAAAATCATCTCCATAGGGGCGTTGCCTGGTGCGCCCTGGTGTGGTGAACGTTTTGGCGGAATCGGGCGCGCAGCAAGCAGCGTCCCTACGGCCCTCTGTGAGCGACCGGGCGCGGATGCGCAGCTTGCGTTAGAATCTCTTCCGCTCGCGTCGCCGGGGGCATTTAAAAACCTACGCCACCCCCACTGGGAGGGTTCCTGCCATGTTCAATACCCGCGGAAATAAAATCACCTGGCTGGGTCACAGCGCGTTTCGAATCCTGACCGCAGAGGGAAAGGTTCTGCTTCTTGACCCTTTCCTGAACGGAAATCCGCTCTGCCCGGAGAACGAGAAAAAGCAGGCGCGCGTGGACGCCATTCTGTTGACACACGCCCACGGCGACCACGTGGGAGACACCCTGGAGCTCGCCAAGCACCACAAATGCTCCGTTCTGTGCATCTACGAGCTGGGCCAGTGGCTGGAATCGAAGGGCGCGCAAAACGTGATCGGGATGAGCAAAGGCGGCGCGGCGAAAGTGGCCGGCTGCGAGGTCAGCCTGACCCATGCATTCCACTCCTCCAGCGTGAATGACGGCGGAAAGATTGTGTACGCCGGAGAACCCGCGGGCGTGATCGTGAGCCTGCCCGGAGGCCTGGTGCTCTATCACGCCGGCGATACGTGCGTCTTTGGCGACATGAAGTTAATTGCCGAAATTTACCGGCCGGAGGTGGCGTGCCTTCCCATCGGGGACTTTTACACCATGGGTCCGCGCGAGGCCGCGGTGGCCATCCGTTTGCTCGGCGTGAAGCACGTGCTGCCCATGCATTACGGCACGTTTCCACCGCTCACCGGCCGTCCCGCACACGTGCGCGAATTGACCAAGGACATTGCCGGCCTGGAAATCCACGCGCCGAAACCGGGCGAAACACTCGGGTAGCGCGATGCCGCCAGTCTTCCGCACGGTGCTGAAAAAATGACATTCCGAAGCCCGGCCACTTTTGCCGGGCGGAGGAATCTACTTTTGCATCGCGCCGCTTCCCCGCGCGGGCGGGAGGATTGAGAGAGGCCATGTGGAGGACCAAAGACATCACCCATCCCGCCGTGGAGAAATACCTCTACGGCCTGCTCCCCAGGAGCGCCCCGGTGTTGCGGGAGATGGAGCGGTACGCTTCGCGCCATGACGTGCCCATCGTGGGGCCCGCGGTGGGCAGACTGATTCACCTGCTGACGCAACTCTCCGCCGCGAAGCGTATTTTCGAGCTGGGCTCCGCAATCGGTTATTCCACGCTCTGGTTAGCGCAAGCCGCGGGAGAAGGCGCGGAGGTGCACTACAGCGACGGCAGCCCGGAGAACGCCACACGCGCGCGGGCGTACTTCCAGCGCGCGGGCGTGGCAGAGCGAATTCAGCTGCACGTTGGCAGGTCCCAGGAAAAGCTGGCGCAGACCCCGGGAGAGTTCGACATCATCTTTATCGACGTGGATAAGGAGCAGTATCCGGAGACGCTGCGCCTGGCGGCGCCGCGCGTGCGCCGGGGGGGCCTGCTGCTCACGGACAACACCCTGTGGAGCGGCCGCGCGGCGCGAAAAGCTCCACGGAGCGATGCGCGCAGCCGCGGCATCCAGGAATTCAACCGTGCGGTCTATGCCGCAAAAGAACTTTTCCCCGTGCTCTTGCCGCTGCGCGACGGCTTCACAGTTTGCCGCAAACTGTAGGCCACGCTCTGCCATGTCCCTGCATCCGAGGTAAGCACCGCGGCGGCCGGATCTCTACCTGCCATGGGGCGGACGGATTGCCTTCCCTGGCGAACGCAGCGCGCCGGAACTTTTGTGCTGTGCCCGCCCTTTACCGTGCCAGCTGGCCGGGACTCACCGCTCCTCATCCGCGTCCGAACCCGACTCGAAGCGATGGTTCGCTTACTTTTAGGTTTCTTATTGACATAGTTAGATATCCTGCGTTAAGTATAGACTCGGTTAGATTCTGTTCCCACTACAGAAAGGAGAAAGCAAATGCTCGCTACCGGCTCGCATACGGTATTGGTGTTCGTCCGCCTGCAGTTCCAGGATGATTGGACGCGCTGGAGCGGTGTGAATCAAATCGGCTATACGGCAAATGCAAAGTCAAACCAGCTGTTGGTGGTTGTGGAAGACACGAATGCCGCCAAGACGACATACTTTTTCAATGTCGGCCAGGGCGAAGACGTGTGGGTTGAACGCAACGTAGTCCACATCCCCGCAATTTGTGTCAAGAGCGCGCCCGGCGATGAGGTGAAGTGCCGCGGATAAGCCGGAGCACGGCTCACTCAGCCGCGAAGCATGTTGCGCGCCAGAAACATCAGATTGGCGGGCCGCTCGGCCAGGCGGCGCATAAAATACGGAAACCAGTCGCGGCCGTAAGGGATATAGACGCGCATGTTGTGGCCCTCGCGGATCAGCCGGCGTTGTAAGTCCGGGCGGATGCCGTAGAGCATCTGGAATTCGAACTTGTCCTTTCCGATTCCCTGCTGGGAGGCGAACTCCTGGGTAGCCGCAATCATGGCCGGATCGTGCGTGGCGATCCCGTGGTACACGCCGCTGGGCAGCAGCAGCCGCATCAAGTTCACGAAGTTCGCGTCCACTTCGCGTTTCTCCTGGAAGGCCACTTCCGGAGGCTCCAGGTACGCGCCCTTGCACAGTCGAATCCGGCAACCCTGGGCCACCAGGCTGCGGATATCCTGTTCGCTGCGGCGGAGATACGCCTGGATCACCGTCCCCACGGCCGGCGACTGGCTGCGCAGGTCGCGGGCGATGCCGATGGTCCGCTCGGTGTAGGCGGAACCTTCCATGTCGATGCGCACGAAATTGCCCAGCGCTTCGGCGTGCTTCACGATGGGCAGCATCTGCTCCCGGCAGAAGTCTGTGCCGAAGTCCAGGCCCAACTGGGTGAGCTTGAGCGAAACATTGGCATCCAGTTTTTCCTGCGCAATGCGATCAAACACCCCCAAATACATCTGCCGTGCGCGCACCGCGTCTTCGCGGGAGCCGACGTTTTCTCCCAGAAAGTCGAGGCTGACTTTCAGCCCCGCGGCGTTGGACTCGCGGGCCGCGGCAATGGCGTGCTCCAGCTCCTCCCCGGCCACAAACCGGCGCGCGGTACGCCGCGCCAGGGGATTTGATAAGACAAAACGCTTCGCCTTAGGATTTTGGGAAAGGGAAATGAGCGCGGAACGAATCATGGAATTCGAAGCGCCCGGGCCGGGGAAGGACCGCGATGGAAAGGCCGGGTGATGGGGCGGAGTTGACTCAGTGGGCCTGCCCCTGGGCTTCCAGGAAGCGTTCGGCTTCAATGGCCGCCATGCAGCCGGAGCCCGCGGCGGTCACCGCCTGGCGATAGACGTGATCCTGAATGTCGCCGGCAACGAAGACTCCTTCGACGCTGGACTTCGCGCCGTCGTGGGCCTGCAAGTAGCCGGCTTCGTCCATCTGCAACTGACCGCGAAAGACTTTGGTGTTGGGGTCGTGGCCGATGGCCACGAACACTCCAGTCGCGGAGACATCCATGGTTTTGCCGTTTGAGGCGTGGCGCAGGCGAACCGCTGAAACCGCTCCTTGCTCCGCACCCAGGACATCGGTAATCACATAGGGAGTGAGAAAGCGGATCTTCTCGTTCTTGCGCGCACGCTCCAGCATGATCTTGGTGGCGCGGAACTCGTCGCGACGGTGAACCACGGTCACGCGGGTGGCAAACTTGGTGAGGAAGTTGGCCTCTTCCATGGCCGTATCCCCGCCGCCTACCACCACCACCTCCTTGCCGCGGTGGAAATATCCGTCGCAGGTGGCGCAGGTGGTGACGCCGTGGCCCATGAGCTTGCGCTCGTTTTCCAGGCCCAGCAGCCGCGCGGAGGCCCCCGCGGCCACGATCAGCGCCTGGCACTCAAATTTCTCCGCCCCGGCTTCCACCTGGAAGGGCCGCTTCGCCAGGTTCACCGATGTGACGCTTCCGGCGCGGAACTTGGCGCCGAACCGCTGCGCCTGCTTGCGCATGTTCTCGATCAGGTCCGGGCCGAGGATGCCTTCTGGAAAGCCCGGGTAGTTTTCCACCATGGTGGTGATGGTCAACTGGCCACCCGGCTCGTGCCCGTCGATCACCAGCGGGGCCAGATTGGCGCGCGCCGAGTAGATCGCCGCGGTAAGCCCCGCGCAGCCACTGCCGATGATAATGACGTTTTCCACGGTTCGATCTTCCTCCGGGCCGTTCGATTCTTCACACCCCCGCGCGGTTGCGTGCGTCCGGGGATTCTAGCATCCCGCGGGAAAGGGCTGCCACCCGGTCGCAGAATCCATCCTCCTCGCACGAGTCGCATCTCTGTGCCGCGTCCCGCGGGCCACGGCCCCGGGCAGGATGCCTGGGCTATTGGGGGGGCGGCGTCTGGTGGGATTTCCCTTCGGCGATGTGCTCCCGGAGGCGCCGGATCAGTTCGGAGTCTTTCCCTTCGCCCAGTTCCCTCTCGAGCTCCAGCAGAGCGAAGTGCACGATGTCGTGGTGGTGGACCTCTTCCGGAGCCAGAACGTCGCTATAGTGCAACCAGAGTTTGTGGATCAGCCCGACCTCGTTCGGGGTGAGGTGGGGCGCATGCGGGCCAAGGAAAAAGACCATCTGCTCCTGTCCGGAAGTAAAGATTTCCAGATTGAGCGGCGGGCGCGGCGCCGGCAGCCGCTCCCAGGCCATGCCCATCAGCCGCGCCTGCTCGGCCACTTCCAGCTTCTCCGAGCGGCCAAGGACGATGGTGGAGGACTTGAGCGCCACGGCGCCGCGGATCATCGCGTCCCACACGTCGTTGGCGGCCACCAGCGCCAGCTTGACGGGCTTGCCGTGTTTTTCCGCCAGCGCCAGGGCCTGGGTAAACAGGTACTGCTCGACGCTGGAAAACAACTGTTCGGGCATCAGGCCGGATTCGCCGGAGCCGGCGCGGTTCAGCAAGCGGACGTGCAGCACCACTACATCGCGGCGCTCGGTGCGCACGCGCGCCAGGGCCGCGTCCAGGTGGTAAAGCTTGTGGTAGTTGCTCACCGGAACCAGGATATTGCCGGGACGCGCGCCGATCACCTGCGGGGAGATCTCCTCCCGGGACTCCAGGTGAAACTGGTCCAACTCTCCGTGCGCTTGTCCTCGCTTGTGGGCCAGGTGCTCGGAAACCGTGAACAAAATGAAAAAGAGGATGGTGAACACGATGCCGGCAATTGTGGCCACCTGCTTGGTCAGCAGGTTGATCAGCGCAATGGCCAGAAGCGCGGCGGAAATAATCATCAACCCCAGGGGAATCTCCGTCGAGCCGATGCGGAAATTGAGCGGAACGCGGTACTCGCGGTCCCCGGGATGCGTGAAGCGGAGGACCAGCACCGCCAACCCTTTCATCACGAAGCTCCAGATGACCCCAAAGGCGTAAGCCTCGCCGAGGGTGTACACGTCTCCGCGGCTCAGCAAGATGGTGGCCACCTGCAGGATCACCACCATGTTGATGATCCGGTAGGAAGTGCCGAATCGCCGGTGGGGCTGCCGGAACCAGTCCGGGAGCACGCCATCCTCGGAGACACGGTTCAACACCCCGTTCGAGCCTACGATCGCCGTGTTGACTGCGCCGGAAAGAATCAGCGTGCCCACCAGCACCACAAATCCCTGGAAGGCCAGCAGCACTGGATACGGGCCCACCAGGTGCAGCGCCAGACCGCCGATCAGGTTATCGAAGTAGGTCTTGCGGATCGCGTCTGGAATAATCATGACCGCGAAGAAGGAAACCAGCGAGGTAAACAGCAGGCTGTACACAAAAATCACGAAGCCAGCTTTCTTCAGGTTGGGCAGCTTGGGATGCTCAATTTCGCGGTACACCTGGGCCAGCGATTCCTCCCCGCTCATGGCCAGCACGGAGTGGCCCAGCCCCACCAGAATGCCCACCAGGGCGATCCGTTTGGCCCATCCCACGTGCAGCCAGCCGACCGATCCGGCGCTCAGTTCCAGGGACTCGCGGGAAGGGAGCGGCGGCAAATGTCCGCCGCGGACCCATAACGTGTAGCCGCACCAGCCAATCAGTGTCACCACCATCACCGTGGTGAGTTGCATGATGCGCAGCGCCTTCTCGCTCGAGTCCGGTATGCCTTTGATGTTCTGCCGCCAGAAGTAGAGCGTCACCAGGATGGCAAAGACCGCCGCCGCTGCGTTTTCACTGGCCACCGGCTGCAGGTGGAAATAATGCAGCAGACCGTTGGCAAATCCGATGATGTACTGGCCGGCGGAAACTCCGCTAATGGGGCCGGTCAGCACGTAGTCAAACATCAGGGCGGAGACGGAGAATTTGGCCAGGGTGCTGCCCATGGCCTCCTTGACCACGCGGTACACGCCCCCGCGCACGAACATGCTGCAGCTCTCCACGTAGATCGCCCGCACCGCATACGAAAACAGCATGATCGCCAGGATGAACCACGGCGCGGATTTGCCCACCGCCTGCTCCGCGATGCCACCCGCGTAATACGCGGAGGAGGCCAGGTCGTTCAGCACAATGGCGGCGGCCCGCCAGAACGAGATGAAGGAAAGCAGCGCCGTGGAGGCGATCAGGATGCGCGGCGTGGGGGCGGCGCTTGGTGAGACCGGCGGGGAATTGCTGGACGTTTCGGAAGCCATGAGACGAGCACAGGCAATCCGCAGACTATAACGCCCCGTGGCGCATAAGGAAAGGCGAATACCGCAGAAAAGTACCGCCCGCCATGGCGATTCTCCGGGTGCTTCGCTTCTCTGCGCCCATTGCGTGGAAAGCCTTGACGAACAGATGAAAAGCGGAGCCGCAGAGGGCACAGACAGGAAAACAGGAAGAAAAATCTCGGGATTCAGGCCTGGGGAGTCGCATCGCTGCGGAAATCCCGGGCGCACTGCTCGCAGGGGCAGATCGTGCGGAAGAACTCGAAACTGTAAATCCCCGTCGAGTGCCCGTCGCTGAAATCGAACTGGACCGCATACTGCCCCACTGCTTTCGCCTGCCGCGCCGTGGGCTTCGGTTTGAACATCGGCAAGGCAGGACCCAGGCCCGGAAGGCCGGGCAGCGCCCCGGCGGACGCGGTTGCGGGCACGGGGGCCGCGGCTTTCTTCTCGCGCTCCTCATTGCAGGTAGCGCAGGGACATTTCTCGCGCAGGTACACAAACTCATAGTGACTGGCGTGGCCGTCGCCCCACTGAATGTCCACACCGCGGCCCGTCGAAATATGCACCTGAACGCCGGTGGGACGCTTCCGCGGATCAATGAAGGAGGCCATGGTCTCGTCTCACGCCTTCTCGGCTTTCTCCGCGCAGCAATCCCCAGGTGGGATGGGATTGCCGTGCGGGCAGGTTTGCGGATGGCCCAGGAAACTGCAGATGCGCTGGTCCAGCTCGGGAGAGATGATGTGCTCGAATTTGCAGGCCTGACTGCGCGCTTCGGGATCGTCAATGCGGAATGTGTCCGTGAACAGGCGCTCCGCCAGGCGGTGGCGGCGCACCACGTCGCGCGCGCGCGCCTCGCCGGAAGAGGTGAGCAGCACTTCCGAATCCTGCACCGCCACGAGGCCCGAATCGGCCATGCGGCCCAGCACGCGCATGGGGTCGAGCTGGCCGGTGGTGCGGATACGGTCCATGCGCGCGGGCGTGCCCTCTTCCCCAAAGATCCAGATTTGCTGCAACAGGTGGTCAATGCGCTCCTGGTCGTCGGCGGAAAACACAGTGATTTGCGAGAGGCGGCCGTGGGCCAGCTCGATCCGCCGGTCGGCCAGGCGGCCGATGGTGGGATCGTGAGTGACCAGAATGATGGCGTGCCCTTCCGTGTGCAGTTCGCGCAGCAGGTTCACCACGACGCGCTGGTTGGCCTCGTCCAGGTTTCCGGTAGGTTCATCCGCCAGGATCAACCGCGGATGATTGATCAGCGCGCGGGCAATGGCCACGCGTTGTTGCTCGCCGCCGGAGAGCTGTCCCGGAAAGTGCGTGGCCCGCTCCGCCAGGCCCACCCGTGCAAGCGCTTCCTGAGCCTCGTGCTCATCCGTCATGCTGTGAAAATACTGCGCCAGCATCACGTTTTCGATCGCAGTCAGATAGGGAACCAGGTGATACTGCTGGAAAACGAAGCCGATTTTCTCCGCGCGGTAGCGGGTGAGCCCGCTTTCATTCATCCCGGCGATGTCGACTCCGTCCACCAGCACGCGGCCGCCGGAGGGCGTGTCCAGGCCGCCGATAATATTCACGAGGGTGGTTTTTCCGGAGCCGGAAGGGCCCATGATGGCGATCCATTCGCCCGCGTCCACGGTGAAACTCAGATCATCGAGCGCGCGCACCCCGCCGTATTCCTTGGTGCAGTGTTCGACGGCTACCAGCACGCTCATCATTCTCCTCGCAGGACCACCGCGGGGCGCACGTGGCTGAGCAAGCGCAGGGGGAGCGCCCCCACCAGGGCCACCGCCACCATCACCGCCAGGATCAGCGGAATCACCTCCGGACGGAGTGAAACCGCCGTACCGAACACGCGCCGCCCAACCCAGGCGGAAAGCAGCGTCCCCAGAACCGAACCGATTATTCCCCCGGCGGCTCCCAGCAGCCCGGCTTCCGCCAGAAACAGCCGCACGATCCGCGTCATTTCACCGCCTAGAGCTTTCATCAATCCCACGTCCGTGCGGCGCTCCACGGCCAGCGCCGCGGTGGTCGAAAGTACGCAGAGGGCGGTCAACACAAGAATCAATCCCACCGACCAGAAGAGCAGCGAATGCACTCGTGCCAACAATTGACCTTCGGCTTGAGCAATCTGCCGCAGGGGACGGACTTCCAACCCGGCAAGCTGCGCCCCGAACCGCGGGGCGAACGCCTGGACTTCCTCCGGCGTGCCGCTGACGCTCAACTGGGCCACGCTGATTTTTCCCGGAAGCCCGGCGAGTTGCTGGGCCACGGCCAGGTTAACGAATACCTGATCGTCCTCCGCGCCACCGGTGGAGATCACCCCGGCAACTTCCAGTGAGGCGCTTCGGCTGCCATAGTGGATCTCCAGCGTGCTGCCCGGCCTCACCAGAAGGCGCGCGGCGGCCTGATGTCCCACCAGGCAGACCGCCGGATTTTGCCGGTCGGCCACCCAGGACCCTTCCACCCGCCACCAGGGCGTCAATCGGGGCACGGCGTCCAACCAGGTCCCCGCCAGCACCAGTGTGGTATCGCTGCCGGCGCGCACAATCGCGTAAAGATAAGGCGCCCAGGCGGTGACCTCCGCGCCCCCCGATGCCGGCGCGCGCTGACCGGCGG
>Ga0335080_10009377_pt1 | contig 10236 bp, 9 predicted proteins | sample Lox_Sample_34_FD_206720 | JGI IMG/M metagenome (GOLD analysis project Ga0335080, IMG submission 206720) | Soil microbial communities from Loxahatchee National Wildlife Refuge, Florida, United States - Lox_Sample_3.4 | ecosystem: Environmental > Terrestrial > Soil > Wetlands | place: USA: Florida... | reverse complement strand
TTCAAGAACGAAGGCGTGCTGGCCACGCTCACGGATTCCGGAAAGCCGGACGCGCTCCTCAACATGACCGGCTCAGGCGGCCGCAACTACAACATCGCCGCGATCCCGGCCGCGTTCATCGCTTCAGAAAACTACAGCCTCATCTGGCGCCTGATGAAGCGCGGGCCGGTGGAAGTCGAATTGGAAATCACGAACACCTTCACCGACAAGCCTGTCGAGGTCTACAACACGGTGGCCGAGATTCGCGGCTCCCAGAAACCCGACGAGATCGTGGTCCTCGGCGCCCACCTCGACTCCTGGGATATGGGCACGGGAACCACCGACAACGGCACCGGTTCCATGGTCGTGCTGGAAGCGGCGCGTGCCCTGGAGCGCCTGGGCCTCCGGCCGGCGCGCACCATCCGCTTCGCGTTGTTCTCAGGCGAGGAGCAGGGCCTCAACGGCGGACGCGCCTACGTTGCGGCGCACAAAGAGGAATTGCCGAAAATCTCCGCGGCGCTCATTCACGACACAGGCACGGGGCGGGTGCTGACCATCAGCCTGATGCGCAACTACCAGGCGGCTGAAGTAATGACGCACGTCATGGCGCCGCTGAAGCCCCTCGGCCTGACCGAGCTCAGCCAGCGCTGGATGACGGGCAGCGATCACGCCGCGTTTGAAGAGGCGGGCGTACCCGGGTTCTACTGTGTGCAGGAGCCAGCGCAATATTTCCAGACGCACCACACTCCCGCGGATACCTTCGATATGGCTCACGAGGCCGACCTGGTGCAGGGCGCCCAGGTGATGGCTGCCGTCGCCTACAACATCGCCATGTTGCCCGACCTGCTGCCCAGAAAACCCGGGCCGCGAACAATGGAGCCCATCCCCGGGCAATAGCGAGAGCGCAACCACCGCGCGCGTAAGGACGTATTCCAGGTCATGCGCATCGTCGTGCAGAGGGTGAGCCGGGCGCGGGTGCAGGTCGAAGGCCGCATCGTCGGCGAGATCGGCGCCGGACTGGTGCTGCTCGTCGGCATCGGCCGCGAAGACGCTCCTGACACAGCGGCGACCATGGCCGAGAAGATTGCCAATCTTCGGATTTTCAGCGATGCGCAAGGCAAGATGAACCGGTCGCTGCTCGACACTGGCGGAGCCGCTTTGGTCGTAAGCCAGTTCACTCTCTACGGCGATGCGCGCAACCAGCGTCGCCCATCCTTCCTGGAAGCCGCTCCCCCGGAAAGCGGAAGCGCAGTCTATGAGGAGTTTGTGAAACGCGTCCGGGCATTGGGTATTCTTGTCGAGATGGGAGTCTTCCGGGCCCACATGGAAGTCGAATTGGTGAACGACGGGCCGGTGACCATCCTTCTCGACTCTGCAAAGCTGTTCTGAGAAAGCGAGACGGCAACATGAGTGACGCCACGTGCGAGGTGCGCATCCGCGAGGCGCGGCTGGCGGATGCGGCGCGCCTTGCTGATCTCTCGACGCAGCTTGGCTACCCTTCAACGCCCGCCGAGATCGGCGCCAGGCTCGAACTGCTCCTGCCGAGCGCGGAACACATGGTGCTGGTGGCGGAAGAGGGCGGAGAAGCAATGGGATTCGCCCACGTGCACCTGGGAATCGCCCTGGAAACGGGGCCGCGGGCCGAACTCCTGGGATTAGTGACCGACCAGGCCCTGCGAAGCCGCGGCATCGGTCGGCGGCTGCTGGCGGAAGCGGAACGCTGGGCGGCCGCCCGCGGGCTTCGCGCCCTCTTCGTGCGCTGCAACATCGTGCGCACGGACGCGCACCGGTTCTACGAAGCCCTGGGGTACACGTGCTCGAAGACGCAGAAGTATTTCCGCAAGCCGCTCGCGGAAACGGAGAATTGAGGCGGGCATGAACGCGAACACACCGTCGGCATCGAAACCGGCACGCCCTTCGCGTGCGTCTCGCATTCCTCCGCCGCAAGACAAGGAGAGCGCGCGCGAGCGCTGCCTCGCCATGCTCGCCAGAATGGGAGCTGTCGGTTCTCCGCGCGACGCCCAGAAGCTGTCCTACTGGGGAATAACCGCCGCGAAGTCCTACGGCCTCTCCGCACCGCAGATGCACATGCTCGCCCGCGAAGCGGGACGCGACCACGCGCTCGCACTCGAGCTCTGGGCCAGCGGTGTTCACGAGGCGCGGCACATCGCAGCGCTGACGGCCGATCCGGCCCAGTGTGACGAGGCACTGCTCGAGCGCTGGGCGCATGCCTTCTCTTCCTGGGACGTGGTGGACACCTGCTGCTGCTACCTGTTTATTCACACAACGCATGCGTGGAAGAAAACCAGGGATTGGAGCCGCCGCCCGGAGGAGTTCGTCAAACGCGCCGCGTTCTCGCTGATGGCTTACCTGGCGGTCCATGATAAGGCGGCGGCCGACGACAAATTCCTGAAGCTGCTGCCGGTCATCGAACGCGAGGCGCACGATGAACGGAACTTCGTGAGAAAGGCCGTCAACTGGGCCCTGAGGCAGATCGGGAAGCGCAACATGCGGTTGAATCGCGCCGCCATCGCCGCGGGCGAGCGCATCCGCCGGCAGGGATCGCGGCCGGCGCGCTGGATTGCCGCGGATGCGTTGCGCGAACTGCGCAGCGCGGCCGTGCAGAAGCGTCTGCGTGAACGGGCCGCGCAGAGGGGCAAGCGCTGATGCTCCCCACCACGGTGGTGCGGGTCGCGCAGATATTCATCTGCCTGTGCTGGGCGGGATTTTTCCTGCCGTTCATGTTTTCGAAAAAGCGAAAGAAGGAAGAAGCCACGGCGCGGCGCGCTCCCGCCTCGACGGCGGGCATCGCGCTTCAGGGAGTGGCATTTGCGATCATCTGGTTCTTTCAAGCCGGAGCATTCAAGAACTGGGCGCTCGACCCGCCGAAGGCCGCCGTCTGGGCGGTCTGCGCGCTCTCGATGGCCCTGGCTGTCGCGTCGTTCTGGATCGCCGTAGCCGCGATTCGCGTTCTCGGAAAACAATGGAGCCTCCAGGCGCGCCTGATCGAAGGACACCGGCTCGTAGTCGAAGGCCCGTACAGCCACGTACGCCATCCCATTTACACGGGAATGCTCGGCATGCTGATTGCCGCGGCACTCGTGTTCAGCGTCTGGTGGGCGCTCCTCGCCGGGATAGCCGTCTATTCGCTGGGCACAGCGATTCGCGTGCAGGCTGAAGAGCGGCTGCTGAGCGGAGCCTTTGGAGAAGACTTCGAAGCGTACAAGAAACATGTGCCGGCGGTAATTCCCCGCTGGAAGGCCACGGGCTGACCGCCGGCGCGCTAAAAGCCGCCCGCGCCGCCGCCGCCGAAGCCGCCGCCGGAGAACCCGCCGCCACCACCGCCGCCGCCGAAGCCCGAACTGCCGGAGCTTTGAGGCACCGACGACATCACGCTGCCCACGTGAGTGGCCATGCCGGACAAGCCGTTGGCGAAAGAGGAAGGATAGAAATTCGGCCCAAAGCTGTTGCCGACGTACCAGTTCGGCGGCTGCGTGAAGATGCCGTCAAACGCCTTCGCCCAATGACTTTCGACGCCGAAAGCCATGGCAAACGGCAGAAACCTCTCAAACATGTCAGGGGTAAGTTTCACGAGGTTGTACCGATTGCTCTCGACGCGGCTGAGGAACTCCTTGAAGCCCAGGACGCCTTCCAGCGCGCGCGTCCCTTCCATCGTGCGAGCGTGCACTGCACGGCCGTATACAAAAACGATCAAGGCCGTAAACACCGCGGCGATCCCAAACGGCAGTATCTGCATGCCCGAGTGGCGCGCGACAACGGTGCCGACCCAGAACAAGCCGACGCCCGCCGCCACGGCTCCGGCGATGAACCGCTGGTGCATCGTGTCAGGGCGTGTGCGGTAGTAATGCCGGCCAAGCAGCTCGCCAAAGATGCTTTCGCGGAGCTGCGGGAGATTCGTATAGAACTGGTTTCGCAGGTCGGACATGCTGACCGAATCGTCCGAGCCTCCACTAAAGAGTGCGGACAGCAGTGCGGCCTCGTGAGGGCGAAGGTTGGCCCATTCCGCGGAGGATTTTTTGCGGTGGAAGGTGTAGTCCTTCGAGCTTCCCAGATGCATCAGGCCGCCGCTCTCGCGCTCTTCGATGGTCAGGTAACCTCGGACGGCCAGGTCCACGATCGTGGCGGTGATGTCGCGCATATCCGCGGCATCGTCAATCAAGGCGCCCGTGCCGGCAGGCGAAAGCTTTTCGGGCGGCTCGTACTGGACGGAAATCGGCCTCAGTTCCGGGTCGCGGCCATGCGTGAAGTAGAAGAAGACGGCGAACACAAGCGCGAGCACAGGAATGCCCAGCGGCCAGTTCGCTGAAAGGAAATCCCAGGCGCGGCGCAGCCGACCGGGAGGCGTGATAGCTCCCTTGTCCCATCCGGCAACGATCGTGAAACCTTCGCGGGAACCCAGCGGGCGTGTAACGTCAATTTCCACTTCGTTGGGCCGCTGCGCAATCGTCGCGTCGGAAGCGCGCGAGCCCCCAATGCCCGTGAAAACCGCCGCATGGATTCCAGTGGCGCCTCCCGGCAGCGTCACCACGGCTTGGGCGTGCTCAATCGTATCGGTATGTTCGTTGCCGGTAACGTTCCAGTACAGCTCGTCGTGGTCGGGGAAGAAACGGAGGCCGTTTTCGACCTTGTAGCGGATCACAATGGTGCGCGTCGCGTTGAGAGCGCCCGGAATGTAAATTTTGAGCTTCAGATAGCCGCCGGAATGGCTCCGCTCGTAACGCAGGGAGTTGAAGCTGTCGTCCGTCACGGCATCCACGCTTACGTTCAGGTGATAGGCGAAACCCTGGTCGGTCCGGTATTCCAGCGGAATCGTGCGATAGATGCCGTTCCACTGGCCGCTGAAGCGCACGGTCAGGCGCTCGGTGATCAGCAGAGACCCGTCCTCGTTGACCTGGATTTGATCGTCCCAGTTTTGAAACGTGAGCGTGCGCGCGTGAGCCGGGCCCGCGGAAACCACGGCCGCGACCAGCAGGGCCAACGCCAGTATGGGGCGAATACGCGGCTTCACCGATGAATCCTGAAAATCAGGAGGCGAAGCTGACTTTCGGAACGGCGCGTTCCGCTTCGTCCTTCAACTCGAAGAATTCGCGCTCCTTGAAGTGGAACATGCCGGCGATGATATTCGACGGAAACTGCTGAATGATCGTGTTGAAATCGCGCACCACGGCGTTGTAGTAGCGGCGCGCGTTCTGGAGCGTGTCCTCCAAACCGCTAAGCTGCTGCTGAAGGCTCGTGAAGCTCTCGACGGCTCGCAGTTGCGGATAGGCTTCGGCCAGGGCAAAAACCTGGCGCAGGGCGCCCGTCAGCAGGCCCTCTGCTTCGGCCTTGGCCGCCGGCCCTTGCGCGGAAACCGCACTGTTACGGGCGGCGATCACACCTTCCAGAGTCGACTTCTCGTGGCCGGCGTAGCCCTTCACCGTTTCCACCAGGTTGGGGATCAGATCGTGGCGCCGCTTCAACTGCACGTCGATGTCGGCCCAAGCGTTTTCCGCCTGGACCTTCAGACGCACCAAACCGTTGTAACTGCTCATGATCCAGAGGAACAGGAGCACGAGGACAACGGCAAGTACAACGATCGCGGTCATTTGGCTCCCTTCTGAGGGTTAAGCCTCGGCACCACAGACAATACAGGAAAGGCGTGCGGGCCGCCAGAGCGGTGGCCCAGCGGTGTCTGAGCTGCGGCAAGCGGCGCGGCGGCACGAGTAACGCTGGCGTTTCTTGGCTTTTTCGTTTACTCTGCGCCGCGCGATTGCCCTCGGGCCATGCTCTACAAGACTCTTAGCGCCGCGGTATACGGCATAGAAGCGAACCTGGTGGAAGTCGAGGTAGACGTGGGCTCCAGCAAGCCCGGCGAGTTCACGGTTGTCGGCCTGCCGGACCTGGCAGTGAAGGAAAGCCGGGAGCGCATCCGCTCGGCGATCAAGAACTGCGGCTTCGATTTCCCCAGCCCTCACAGCGTGACAGTGAATCTGGCACCGGCGGACCTGCGCAAAGAGGGGTCCGCGTTCGACCTGCCGATGGCGCTGGGCATTCTGGGCTGCAACGGGGCATTCTTCGGCAAGCAGCTCGGAGACACCGTCTTTCTGGGAGAACTCTCGCTTGATGGCGGCGTGAGGCCGGTGCGGGGGGCACTCTCTGCGGCGATCGCAACGCGCGAGCGCGGGCTGCGCCGGCTGGTGGTACCGGAGGCGAATGCCAAGGAAGCAGCTTTGGTGGAGGGCATAGACGTTTTCCCTGCGCGGTCGCTGCCGCAGGCGGCGGATCTGGTGAATGCGCCGGAGATGGCGCAACCGGTTCGCGTGGACAGCCGGGCCATGCTGGCCAATGCGGGCACGTATCCTGTAGATCTGCGGGACGTGCGCGGGCAGCAGGCCGCAAAGCGGGCGCTGGAAGTGGCGTGCGCGGGCGGGCACAACATTCTGATGATCGGGCCTCCTGGCGCGGGCAAGACGATGATAGCGAAGCGGATCCCGACGATCCTGCCGCCGATGTCGCTGGAGGAGGCTATCGAGACGACGCGGATCCACAGCGTGGCCGGCGTGCTCGAAGACGGGCGCGGACTGACGGCGACGCGGCCGTTCCGCTCTCCGCACCACACCATCAGCGACGCGGGATTGATCGGCGGCGGCGCGCTTCCGCGGCCCGGCGAGGTGTCGCTCGGCCACAACGGGGTGCTGTTTCTGGACGAATTGCCGGAGTTCGAGCGCAACGTGCTGGAGGTGATGCGGCAGCCGCTGGAAGATGGCATGGTGAACATCGCGCGCGCGGCGGTTTCGGTGTCGTTCCCCGCGCGCTTCATGCTTGCCGCGGCGATGAACCCATGCCCGTGCGGCTACTTTGGAGACGGCGCACGCGAATGTCACTGCACGCCGCCGCAAATCCAGCGGTACGTCTCGAAAGTATCCGGGCCGCTGCTGGATCGCATCGACATCCACATCGAAGTGCCGGCAGTGAAGTTCCGCGAACTGCGCGAGGGTTCACCGGGCGAAGGGTCGGCCGAGGTGCGAACCCGCGTGATTGAGGCGAGGCAGCGCCAGGCGGAACGCTACGCGAGGGAGAAGAACCTGTATGCAAACGCGCAGATGCCGCCGAAACTGATCCGGAAATTTGCGGCGATCTCGGCCGAATCGGAGAAGCTCCTGGAATCGGCCATGGCGCGCCTGGGCCTTTCAGCCCGCGCGCACGACCGCATCCTGAAAGTCGCGCGCACGATCGCGGACCTGGCCGGCGCCGCAGAAATCGAATCGAAGCACCTGAGTGAAGCCATTCAATACCGGACACTCGACCGGACGTACTGGGCGTAGCGCCGGCGGGTACAGGCTCAAGAGCGGGACGTCCGGATGATGGCCTTCATCGAGTGCTTCTGGCCGGGGGCAAGCTCGATCGCGTGCCCAGCCACGTTGCACGTCTCGACGCAGGCGAATTGCTTCCATTCATCGTCGCCCAGGTCGGCCATGGCTTTCGACTTGACGATCCAGGGATTCCAGACGACGGTGGACCTTGAATTCTCCTTGCTGACCTCGATGGTGCGGCGCAGCGCTCCGTCGATCAAATCAACCGTATGCGCGGTATCGAGATAGACGCTGTCGGTTTCCGTGCCGATGGTGAGCTCGCCCTTTTGCAGTTTCTCACGGTTGCCGTCGGTCTTGTCGAGGTAACGGATGCCGTCCAAACCGCGAATGCGCACCTGTGCGATGTCCCCCACGCGGAAGTAAGTGTGCAGGGCCGCCTCAAAGCGAAACGAGGACTGGCCCGTATTGGTCATTTCCAGTTCCAACACCAGCACGCTGCCAAACGTCGCGCGCTGGACCAATCGGAAATCGGAGGGCCATAGCTTCCTGGTCTCGGCGTCGCCGACGGTCGCCATGCCGATGGTGACGTCACCACCGTTCTTTTCAATAGACTCGAGCTGCCAAGCCTTTGCGCGCACAAAGCCATGTGCCGGGGCCTTGGGATCGCCGGCCTTGTTGCCGAACCATGGGCAGCAGATGGGCACGCCGCCGCGAATCGCTTTGCCGTCGGCCCATTTCGAGGCCGCACTGACGAAGAGAACCTCTTCCGCGCCCTGGGGCTTCCAGGACGTCACCTCCGCACCGAGGAGATACATCTCGCCCGAGGCGTTCCCCGCGGTGACAGCGACCTTGGGCAAGCGTCCATTCCCCTCGACGACGCGGGCCACGCCCGGAACGCCGAACTTGCGGTCGAGATCTGCCGCGGTTTCATGAGCGCCCATCGAAAGCACCTCCGCCAGACAATCGAGGGGATCGCCGGCAGGGGGATTATGAACTGAACCGGTTAATTGCGTATGTATTTCGTGCGCTGTTTTTCGCGAAGGGGCCCCGACGGGAAGCCGCAGGAGCGTCCTAGGGTTTTTGCGAAGGAGCGGGCGCGGGCGCCTCGCGTCCGGGAAGGGGGACCGGCGCCACCACCTTCAAGTCGGTCATTTTCACGATCAGACGCACCTGATCTTCACCGGCCTTCGTTTTCACGTAGCCGTCGGCCCGGTAGTAGGTGGGAAACCAGTACTTGCCGTCCACATTTTCGAAGTAAATCTCGTACATCGAAAAAGGCGTCGCCGGAGCGGTGTCTTCGTCAAAGTCTTCCTGCGACATCCACCTGCCATAAAGCTTGACGACGGCGAGGTCGCGGTCGTCCACGTACACCAAGCCGCTGAAGAGGCGGGCGTGGTCGAGCAAGCGTTTCGGCTTCACCTGGAAGATGTAGGTGCGGAGTTCATCGAGCGGCTGCGTACCCTTGTAGATGAAGTCGTAGTACTTCAATTGAGCCGTGGTCAAAGGGAACAGCTGAATCTGAGCCGCGGTGCGCAGGTCCACGGCGTCGGATTTCGCGTTCAGAAACGGCTGGGACGATTGATGGGTGCTGCGTTCGTAGCGGCGCCCGTTGTCGGCAAGATAGACTTCGCTGTCCTCGCGCACTTCCCCGCCCTTCTCGCCGTCAGCAAGAACCTCCTGCACACGTACGGAGCGCTTGAATCCGTACATCTGGTGGGCGCGAGAGTATTCGTCGGTGCGGGCAGCGAACGATTCGACGATTTTCTGCGGCGGGATGGGGGCAGGATCGGCATGCGCCTCCCTGGAGATCGTGTGCACGGCCTGAGGCGGCAGTGGCGTAAGCGGATCTTCCTTGGACGACTGCGCCGTAGGCGGGGCCGCAGTTTGCGGACCGGCGGAACCCTGGGCGGCGATGGGCAGCGCCCAGGCAAACGCCGCGGCCAGAGCGGCACACCGGCGCCTGCGGCCACGGACTGTGCGAAGTAGAATGTTGCTCACGGTGATGCCACCACACTGAATTCGATGCGATAGGCCGCGGCCGCGCCGCCCACTGCGAGGGGCGGAAACGCCAGCCTGAGCAGCACGCTGAATCGTTTGGGCTCGAGCGTCAGCCTGGTGCCCGCCGGCGCGGCAGACCAGTCTAGCGCCAGAGTGGGGCGACGGGGCTGACGGATTTCGACGCGGGTGATTCCGCCGGGCACGGCCATGGCGGGGCCGCCGGGAATATACGGCTGGCAGCGCGCGGCCGAGCCACCCGTGCCCTGTTCCCCGGCCCAGCAGAACTCGGTGCCCTTGTTGCCGTCACGATCCGCGGGAACCAGACTCAGTACCTGAAACGACTGCGCCGCGGAAACCTGGGGCAGCGGGGCGGCGAAGATCCTGCCCGCGGCTTCCTCGTCCAAGCGCTGCGCGTCCGCTGCGGAGAGCGCCACATGGTATTCGGCAGTCAGGTGGTTTTCGTCTGTGAGCCTGACCATCTTTTCGATCCGCGCGCCGTGCGGATATGCGTCCGGCATTTCCGCGGAGAGACGCAGGGCAGGCCCGCCGTCGCCGGCGACCCACTCCGCCGAATACGCGCGATTGAACGTCCCGGTGCGGCCACGGCTCTCCGCCAGCGGGGCTTCCGCAGGGCTGGGCGTGAAGGAAAACACATCAGCCAGCAAGCCCATGGGAGCGGCGACGTTCGCGTCCGACTTCTTATCGACCAGGGCGATCAATCGCCCGCCATCTGCGGGTGAGAAGATGGCGCGCAACGAGTCCGTCTCCAGCACGCGTTCCGCGTTGCCGTCGGCGTCGAAGTCGAAGGTGTAGCCGATGGCGCCCTGCGCGGGGACGATCAGATAGGAGGCCGGAAGGTCTTCGGCGTCCGCTCCGACGCCGAAATGGAGCGTGCCGTGATAGAGGCCGTCGGCGGATGGCGGCTGGGTGGCGGATTTCTGCACCG
>Ga0335080_10009375_pt1 | contig 10237 bp, 15 predicted proteins | sample Lox_Sample_34_FD_206720 | JGI IMG/M metagenome (GOLD analysis project Ga0335080, IMG submission 206720) | Soil microbial communities from Loxahatchee National Wildlife Refuge, Florida, United States - Lox_Sample_3.4 | ecosystem: Environmental > Terrestrial > Soil > Wetlands | place: USA... | reverse complement strand
AATCTCTGTCGAGGCTTGTCAGATAAATCCAAGGCATGCTATATAAATCCCCGTGAGCGTGACATGACAACCCAGACCAGGTGAGGAGGCATCATCATGCTCATGCGCACCGACCCGTTCCGCGAACTGGACCGGCTCACCCAGCAGGTGCTCGGCACCAACGCCCGGCCCGCCGCGATGCCCATGGACGCCTACCGGCACGGCGACAGCTTCTACATCTGCCTGGACCTGCCCGGCATCGACGCCGGCTCCATCGACCTGACCGTGGAGCAGAACGTGCTCACCGTCCGCGCCGAGCGTGTCCCGGTGCAGGCCGACGGCGCCCAGATGATCGTGGCCGAACGGCCCTACGGCACCTTTACCCGCCAGGTCTTCCTCGGCGAGACCCTGGACGCCGACCACATCGCCGCCGACTACGCGGTCGGCGTGCTCACCCTGATCATCCCGGTCCGCGAGGCCGCCAAGCCCCGCAGCATCCAGGTCACCAGCAGCGATCGGAAGCAGGCCGTCACCGCCTAGGCTCCGGCCGCGGCATCACGGCATGGGCCGCCACACTCAGAGGGCGGCCCATGCCGCACCCGGCTAGCTGCTCATTTCGGCACTCCTCCACCCGTCCGGGTCGGTCGGCCGGTTGTCCGCGTCCGGGCTCAGACCGTCACCGTCTGGCGTGATCAGGCGGGCGCTTGTTCGCGTTGCCAGCGCAGGACCAGAAGCGCGATGTCGTCCCGGGGTACTGGCTTCCGACCAGGGCTTGCATTACCGAGACGCAGACGCTGTCTGGCGCCCCGGACGGCACGGTCTGGCATAGCTGGGTGACGCCGTCATCTATCGGCTCGTCCCGGCGTTCCACCAGCCCGTCGGTGAACAAGCACAGCACGGCGCCGGGCACCAGAGCCAGTGAGGTGACCTGTCTGCGGCAGCAGCTGGTGACGCCGATCGGCGGGTCGACGGCGATCTGGGCCACCGCACCGCGCTGGTCCGGCGCCGCGATAACCGGCGGGAAGTGGCCCGCCGAGGATATGCGCAGCTGCCCGGACCGGAGTCCGGGTCGAGCACGGCGTAGGACACGGTGGCCATGACATCGCCCTGCTCGAAGTACTGCATCTTGCGGTCAAGCTTGCCCAGGACCTCGGCCGGGCCGGGGAACTTCAGCGCGTACGCGCGCAAGGCGCTGCGCATGCGGCCCATGATGACCGCAGCGCTAAGTCCGGAACCCGCGACGTCGCCGACAACCAGGCCCAGCGCGCCTGACGGCAACCCCAACACGTCATACCAGTCGCCGCCGACCCGGCCGGACCCGGGCACGTACCGGGCGGCGATCTCCGCTCCCCGCACTGCGGGCAGCGCCGAGGGCACTAGGCTGCGCTGCAGGGCGATCGCCGCGGCCTGGTTCTCGCCGGACCGCAGCGACTGCACGGCCAGCGCCGCTGTCCAGCAGGATCGGGTTGAGCACATTGCCGGGTTCGAGGTGACCGAGGATGACCGGCCGCCGCTCGGCAGCGATGCGGCCCGCGAAACCCTGGCCGACCGGAATCCGGACGCCCTGGCTGACTTCTTCCTCCAGGCCGCTCGCCGCAGCGGCGGTTCTGCGCTGCTGCGGGGGGTAGTGGGTCCGCGTGCAGCAGATTGCTTTTGCCGGCCTGGGCCGGATGGGCCTGCCGATGTGTGCGGCCCTGGTCCGCGCCTGCCATCAGGTCACCGCGACCGATGAGCGCGCCGAGGCGGAGGAAGCCGCCGTGGCGTGCGGGGCCACGTGGCAGGATACGCCCGCGCAGGCAGCCGCGGCAGCGGGTGTGCTGATCACCATGCTGCCAGGGCCCCGCGAGGTGCAGGCGGCGATGCTGGGTGAGGCCGGCGCCTTGAAAGGGCTGGCTGCCGGAGCGGCCTGGATCGACATGACCAGCAACTCCCCGGCCGCCGTCCGGCCCATCCGCGAGCACCGTTTAGGACTCAATCCGGCGCCCGGCTGTTCACGCCAGAAGGCGATGGCATCAGATGGCTTGCTGGAGCATCGGGCAAGGGACCAGGCTCCGGCGTGACCCTGGCTGATCGCGGCCGGGCATGATTATCGTGCGCTGTCTGCATCCCGGCGCCCGGGCCGCTGCGCAGGTAGTCCAGGAGCTCGGCGGTGATGCGCTCGCCGGGGATGATCACCGGGATGCCCGGAGGATACGGGGTGATCTGCTCGGCGCAGGTGCGCCCAGCCGCCTGGTCGGCGCGGACGGTTTCCTTGGCGGCGAAGAAGGCGTCGCGGGGCCGCATGACGGGCTCGAGTTCGAGGTCTTCGGCGCTGGGCAGCTCGACAGGCTTGGCCTGCGGCAGGTCGGCTGCATGCTCCGTAGGGGAACGCAGCGCCGAGATCAGCCGGGCCGCGGTCTGGTCGTCGTCGGCGATCGACAAAGTGGCCTCGATGCGGCGGTGGTCGGACAGTCCCATGTCGAGGCGCTGCTGCTCGCGCAGCCAGTCCGCGGCGTCGTAGCCGCTGACGCCCAGTGCGGAGACGTCGATGACCACGTGCAGCGGATCGAGGTCGTGCGAGGCCTGGGCGCCGAGGAACTCCTCTCGCAGCACGCGCATGCCGGGCAGCGCCCTGATGTCGATCCGGACCTGATCGGCGAGGACGAGCGCGGCGTCGAGCAGGGCATGGCCGTGCTCGACCATCTGCCGCCGCCAGCCGTCCAGGGCCGCGTAGACCAGCACGTTCGGGCTGGCCGTCATGAGCATGTCGGCGCAGGCGGACAGCTGGTCCGGGTCTACTAGGCCGCCCTGGACAAGGAAGACCGACCCCTGCTCGAACCCGGCGCCCATCTTGTGCACGCTGACCACGCACACGTCCGTGCCCGCGTCCATGGCCCAGGTCGGCAGGTCCTGGTGGAACGGCAGGTGGGCCCCCAGGCCTCGTCCACGATCAGCGGCTTTCCCCGCCGGTGGCAGATGCCAGCGATCGCCTCGATGTCCGCGCAGGCCCCGTACGGGACCGGACTCACGATCAGCACCCCGGCCGGATCCGGATGCTCCCGCCACGCCCGCTCCACCTGGTCCGGCGACGGAGGATGGGTCACATGCAGCCGTTCGTCGTATCGGCGCCAGATCCACTGCGGCTGCACCCCGCCGAACACCAGCCCGGCCACCACCGACTTGTGCGCATCGCGGCTGACCAGCAGGTCGCCCCGGCCGTCGGCCACGGCCAATCAGCGGTACTTGCCCCTGTTCCCGGGCTGCCAGTTCCATGCGCCCGCACCTGGCTTATCCGCTGGGTTGGGGAACGCAGCGGGGTAGCCGGGCGCGGTACAAACCGTGAGTGAGCGATGCACCCCGGCTACCCGGTCGGCGACGCACCACCGTAGCGCAAGCGGGCTACCTGGGTTGATTGCTGGAGTCGTGGTCCTCCTGCATCGGTGTCGTCATGATGACCGGCAGCGCGATCTGCGTCCGCGCGTGCGTGAGGGGTGTCCGCCGCCGGTATCAGCGGCGGATATGGGACGGGCTCAAAGCCATAGCCGTCGCCCCTGCGATTCAGCTGCTGCGTGTGTCCTGGTGACTGGCCTGGTCCGGTGGGCTGCCCTGCTTGTCAGCAAGGTCCGCGCCGCGGTCATCCAGCGGGGCGCCGGTATCCCAGGCCGATCCCTCGACGGCGGGCAGGCCACCAATAATCGGAGCGATCGAGCCATCCTCGCCGGCAGCCTCGCCTGTTTTCGTGAGGTACCCGGGATCGTCGGCGGGCTGGGAAGCGCCCGGCTCTTGCTGGCGCGACGGGGCCGGCTCCTGCTCGGGCGGCGTTGATCGGGTCGGATGATTGTCGGTCATGCTGGCATCTCCTTGGGCGAGCACGTTCACAGTCCGGTGCAGAAGCATTGCCTAGCCTGGCCCGCAGGAACGGGACAAGGCCGAGCTCCGGCCGACCCAACGCCTACTCGGGCTACCCCCGGGACGTGGCTCCTAACTGAGCCGTGGGCGCCGCAAGAAATAAGGTTGGGCGCAGGCCTGGCTGGCCTCGCGGCTGAGCGAGCGAACCGCTTCGGGCCGTCCGCGCTGTCAGCGCCGCGCGATACGAGCCGTCGAAGTGCAGCACCCGCTCAGGAGGCCGACTTCAGCGCGTCCCGGACCGCATCGCGTGTCCTGTCCAGGACCGCGGCGAACGGCCCGGCGAGCATGTCGGCCGCGGGCGTGTTGGGCGTGGACGGGTGGGGCCGCGTCGGTGCCGCCTTCTTGGCCGTCTCGTAGGCTCGGCCCATCTGCGCCAGCCGCTCGGTCGTCTCCTTCTTGGCCACCCTGGGAAACTCCTTGGTTTCCTCGGCTTCGGCGTGGCGTTCCACGTCCCGCCGCAGCTTGGCCAGCTTGGCGGTGAACTCGGCCGACCCGGGGTCGAGCTTTTCCATGTCCTTGAGCAGTTCCTCGGCCCGGCTCTCTTCCTTGATCCGGGCGTTGGCGATCGCCTTTCCGGCGTCGCGCTTGCTCACCGGCCGGAGGATCTCCTCTTCGGCGACCTCATGACGCACAAGCTCGCCGACAAGCTGCTGGAACAGGTCGCGGCGCCGCTTGCCGGTGGCGGCCTCCAGCCGGGCGAACTTCTTGCGCAGTTCTTGGTGATCGTGACGCAACGCCTCGATGATTCCCTGGGCCACTGATCTTTCTCCTGCCTGCTCCGGGCAGTCTCAATGATGCTGCCGGGGCCGCCTCTACCCGCGGCCGCAATGGGTAACCGCGCACAGCGCGCCGCCTATCCGGTGCTGTCGCGGCCGGCGGTCGGCCGGGCCGCGCACTCGAGCAGCAGGGCACGTACGAAGGCCTGCGGCAGGTTGCCGCGGAGCTGGCGCTGGGTGACGTCGTACTCCTCGGAGAGCAGGCCGGGCGGCCCGCAGGCGGCCCGGTTGCGCTCGAAGTAGCGGATCGCCGAAAGGTGCTTGCCCTGCTGGTGCTCGGCCAGCGCCCTGATGACCCGCACAGCAAGAATGCTCCCTCGGCGTCGCCGGGCGGACGCTGGTCGTGGCACAAGCGGCAGACGTACTCCTCCCGGGCCAGCCGGTCACGGACGGCGTCCAGGGTGGCCATGGTCCGCGGGTCCGAGCTGGGCAGGGCGCCGGGACCGGCGGCAGCAGCAGCGCGGCGTCCGGCCGCTGGTCGCGGGGGGCGCTGCCAGTAGCCGTCCGGGTGTGCGGCCGTCCGGGCGGTCTGGACGACGATGGTGTCGGCCAGCGCGGCGCAGTCGCCGAATCCGGTGCCCGGCAGCGCGGCGGCCCGCGGTCAGTAGTTGTTGACGAACCGTAACCGCTTATCGCCGTAAACTGCGTTTCTGGCTCTCAGCGGTTCTCATCGTTTCATGCCGCGTTCGGCGCTCACGTGCCCTCGATGTGCCCTGCCGCGCTGGGGTCAGCGATAACGACTCCGTTCCGTGGGCAGCAGGTCCCTGCAGCGCCAGGCCGGGCCGCGCTCCAGGCCGCCGGAGACGATGATCCGATATCGGGGCATACGCACACCTCCAGCTAGGTACCAAGCGTGCGCGGCGCGATCATCCTGCGCCGGCTTCTGCCTCTGGCTCGCCCATGGTTGCTCGTCGGATCGTGAACATCTCAGCCACGCCCAGTACCGCCAAGATCCTGGCCACGGGGCGCTGCGGGTGCAGCAGGCCCAGCCGCCCGCCCCGCTCATTCAGCGTCGTGGCGGCCAGCACCAGCACCCGTATCGACGCCGTATCGGCGAACCGCAGCCCCGATGCGTCGATCGTCAGCTCCACCGTGCCCCGGGATAGCTGCCCGGAAATCAGCGCGGTCAACTCGGCGGCCGAAACCAGATCGGCCGCGCCGGACAGCGTGATCACCGGGCCGGATCGCCCGGCCGCGACTGATGCCTCCAACCCGTCCAGAGCCACCAGCTCACAGTCTCCTGCCTGGCAGGCCGGGCTGCCGGGCCAGGCGGCGCACAGTGGACGGCGGCGGGCGCAAGGGCCGGATCACGGCACCGGGCCTGGGGGCCAGGGCCTCGTCCAGGCTGTCAAAGAGGGGGATGACCAGGTCCAGGCGGGTGATGGCGAAGATCCGGGCCACGGCGCTCCCAGCGGGGATGACCAGCCGCAGCTCGCCGCCTTCGGCCACTGCCCGTTTGTGCGCCCGGACCAGGACGGTAAGCCCGGCCGAATCGCAGAACCGGGTGCGGGTCATGTCCACCACGACCGTGGCATGCCCGCGGTCGGCCGAGTGCAGGAGAACTGCCCGTAGCTGCTCGGCGGTGGTGACGTCGATTTCCGGTGGCGCCGTCACCACGGGCACCCCGTTGATGGCAGCCGTCTACCGCTGCCGATTGGGGGGCAGAGGGCGGATCGGTCAGAGGTGCCGTGCCGTCTTCAGCTCGTCCAGGCGCGCACCAACGCAGGCCCGGCGCTGCCTGATCTCATCCCGGGGACCCAGGTTCGCTCTTGCTGTGCCGGCTACCCCCGCTCACCTGCGATCCGGCTCCCGTGTCACTCGCTCAATCGGCGGCGACGACAGATCCTGGGCCAGGGCCTGTTCCAGGCTGGCGAACCGGGGGATGAAGCGGCCCAGGCCGATCGCGCGGAAGACCCGGAGAACGGGGCTGCTGGCGGGGATGACCAGCCGCAGCCCGCCGCCTTCGGCCAGCGCCCACTTGTGCGCTCCTATCAGAACGCTGAACCCGCGGCGGTGCCTGCCGATGGCTGGGCGTGCCGGGCGCGGCGCATTCGCGCTATCAGCTCGGCAACCGGCTTGCCGGGCCATGCCGGGTCCGGTGCGCGCCATCCGACGCCGGGGAGCCGCGCCAGGTAAATCCCGGAAGCCGGCGGTTCCATCCAACTGCGCCAAATGCCGCATCCTGGTGCGGAGGAACGGGCCAGGCAGGATTGAGACACCAGGCCGGATGGCCATTACAACTACCTGCCCGGCCGGAATTAACGCGCACGCGCCGGGTAGCGGGTACGGCTCGTGAGCGATGCGGACCCTTAGGAGGAGACATGACGACGCCGTCCGCTGGCCAGCCACCGCCGGGCCAGGAGCAGGAATACCCCGGCCGGACCGCCGAGATGGACCCGGAGCCGCGCGATGAGATGCGCGGCTACGAGGGTCGCGGCCTGCTCACCGGCACCCGCGCCCTGATCACCGGGGGTGACTCGGGCATCGGGCGGGCCGTCGCGGTCGCTTTCGCCAAGGAAGGCGCGGACGTGGCCATCGCGTACCTGTCCGAGGCCGAGGACGAGGATGCCGCCCACACCGCGGAACTGGTCAGCGCGGCCGGGCAGCGGTGCGTGACGATCCGCGGCGACCTGGCCATGGAGGACAACTGCCAGCGTGCCGTGGAGCAGACGGTCACCGAGCTCGGCGGCCTGGACGTGCTGGTGAACAACGTCGCGACGCAGGAGCCGGTCGAGGATATCGGCGAGCTGAGCAGCGGGCAGTGGGAGCGGACGTTCCGGGTGAACGTGCACAGCTACTTCTGGACCACCCGGGCCGCGCTGAAGCATCTGCCCGACGGCGGCGTGATCGTCAACACCTCCTCCATCAACGGGCTGCGCGGCAACAAGACCCTGATCGACTACGCCGCGACCAAGGGCGCCGTCCTGGCGCTGACTTATTCCCTCGCCCAGGCGCTGCAGGACCGCGGCATCCGGGTGAACTGCGTCGCGCCGGGGCCGGTCTGGACGCCGCTGATTCCCGCTACCTTCGACGCGGACCGGGTCGGCTCGTTCGGCAGCCAGGTGCCCATGGGGCGTGCCGCCCATCCGGACGAGATCGCCCCGTCCTACGTCTTCTTCGCCAGCGGGCGGATGTCGAGCTACTACTCCGGCGAGGTCCTGGCGCCTACCGGCGGGGAGACCCTGCCCGGATGACGGGAGACAGGGGCACCGCAGGCCATGACGGCCTGCCGTCTGGCGGTATGACTGGCGGCGGTGGGTAGAGGATACCGACTGGTCGGACTGGCGCTCGTGGCTGCGGCGCGTAGCCTCCGTGGATTGGCGAGCTGTACCAGTTGACGCTTGAGCCCTAATGGCCTCTGCGTGCCTCGGCTTTTCTTCTAGGCCGCCTCAGCTAGGAAGCTGGCGCTGGTGGCCTTGAAGCTGGCGGAAGATGTCGCTTAGCTGGCGTCCCGCATGTCCTGCGGCACCCGCCAGACGTCAATTGTTCCGACAAACCCGAGAACGCGAAGATGAATGGCCGGAGCGTCGGGGCGGTAGGTGTCGCGGCCCCAATCTCGCCGGTGGCCGATGACGCTGATCCCGCTGACGTCGACGTTGACCCCTTCTGGCACATAGAAGTCGATGTTCCCGAACGCCGTCAGGACGGTCACCGTGGTCTGCCATTGGTCGATCGTGAGGTGGCGCAGGTCGAAGTCGAGATCCGCGAAACTGTGCTGGGCGGGCGGACGGGACCTCGGGCGCATAATCCGGCTGTCAGGGGGCAGCGGTGGTGGCGTTGCAGAGTGAGGGCCTGGCTCATGGACGTGTCGTTGCCGCGGTTGTCAGTGGTTCACCTGCGGCGTCGCCGCAGTGTCCTGGCGGTGCTGGCCGGCGTGGCGATACTGCTGGAACTGGCGGCCGGAACCGGATTGGCCTACGTGGCCGGCTGGGTCCAGGTGCGGGCCGTGCTGTGTCCACGTGCTTGAAGGCTATGCGCATTGGTGCCCGGCGCAGGGGTAGGCGCGCAGGAGCGCGGCCAGGCGGGAGGCCCGGCCCGGACCGGCAAAGGAGGATCGCGTGAGCGAGTTCGGCGAACTGGAGAAGAAGGCGGAGGCGTACGCCGAAGAGCACCCTGAGCAGGCCGACAAGGGGATCAACGAAGTAGCGGGGTTCGCCGAGCGCGACACCGACCATCAGCACGACGAGCAGATCGACCGAGCTGTCGACGCCGCGGAGCAGCACATCGGCCAAGGCCAGGACCGGCAGGGCGAGAGTTAGCCGAATACCGCTGCTGAGGGCCTGCGCGTGAAAACGCGGGCGGCCGTCGGCTACCCGAGGATAGCCTCGCGAGACGCCCGGCCCGGTCACGGCCATGCTGCCGGTGGCCCGTGCAGCTGCAGCAAGCGGCGGCCATCAAGCCACTTCGTGCTCATGCAGGTACGAAGGCCCGTCGCAGGTCATAGCGGGCGCGGGCGGTGAATTGAGGCCATCGTCGCTATCGGGACCAGTGCAGCTGCAGGAGGACGCGGCCAGCAGCTGGGACAGTCCGGTGATCAGCCTGCAGAGCTCGGTACGGGTCAAGGGGATGAGCAGGTCATCGCGCGGGTGGCCGCCGTCAGGCCGGTCCAATGACCCTGGTCGAACGCGACGGCCGGACCTTGACTGGCCACCAGCGGGAGCGGTCACGGATGGCCACGCGGCGTCCGTGCCGGTAACCAGTCGCGTGTCCTAGCGGCGTCATCGGGTCGGCATCGTCGCCGACCTGGCCGATCGCTTCGCGGGCAAGCCGGGTCAAGCGCTGCGGGCCTGGGCCGCGTGCCTGCCCTCGGTGAACTCCTCGACGACCTTGGCGCAGAAGGCAGGCAGGCCGTCGGGCTTGCGGCTGGTCACCAGACCCTGGTCGGCGACTACCTCCTGGTCCACCCAGGTGCCGCCAGCGTTGCGGATATCGGTGGCCAGGGTCGGCCACGACGTGAGGGTGCGACCGCGGACCACATCGGCCTCCACCAGCGTCCACGGGCCGTGGCAGATGACCCCGACCGGCTTACCAGCCTCGAAGAAGCCGCGGACCAGGCGCACCGCGGCGGCCTCACCGCGAAGCTTGTCCGCGCCCACGGTGCCGCCCGGCACGAGCAGGGCGTCGTAGTCGTCGGCGGAGACCTCGTCGAAGGTCTTGTCGACGGTGAAGGTCTCGCCCGGGTCTAGGTCGTGGTTGTAGGTGCGGGCGGACCCGGCCTGCGCGCCGATCACGTCGACGTCAGCGCCCGCGTCTTCGACGGCCCTCTTCGGGTCGGTGAACTCGACCTGCTCGCTCCCTGCAGGAGCGAGCAGGATCGCGACCTTGCGGCCGCGCAGCGTCTGGCTGGCCATAATCGATCCTTTCGCCAGGTGGTGCCGGAAACAGCGAATATGAATGCGCGGCCTACCCAGGGCCAGGCGACATATTCAGGTGAACCGCGACCGGGTGGGTACCAGCCGGTAAGGTGCACGCCCCGTACCTTGCTTCGGCCTCGCGGCTTAACCCGGCGACCCGTTAGCCGACGGACCGGCAGGTGGAGCGCGGCTGGCGGCCGTCCGTGGCTTCAGGACGGGACAGATGGCGACGAGGAAGCA
>Ga0335080_10009374_pt1 | contig 10237 bp, 10 predicted proteins | sample Lox_Sample_34_FD_206720 | JGI IMG/M metagenome (GOLD analysis project Ga0335080, IMG submission 206720) | Soil microbial communities from Loxahatchee National Wildlife Refuge, Florida, United States - Lox_Sample_3.4 | ecosystem: Environmental > Terrestrial > Soil > Wetlands | place: USA... | reverse complement strand
GCTGATCTCGAGCGGGTCGCGGATTGCGGCCGAGCGAACCGACGGCTGGACGCGTCAGCTCCGGATCACGCCGCTGAAACCATCAGCGTACTTCTTCGCGAAGGCCTTGACCGGCTACGCGTTGGCTGGTGTGACGATGATCCTGCTGTACGCGTCCGGGATCTCGCTTGGTGTCAGCCTCGGGGGCGGACGGTGGCTCGAAATGACCGGGCTGATCGTGGTGGCGTGCATCCCGTTCGCGGTGCTCGGCATCCTGCTCGGGCACTTGCTCACTGCCGACTCGATCGGCCCGGCCGTCGGCGGCGTGGTTTCGTTGCTGGCGCTCGTGAGTGGCACCTGGTTCCCGCTCGGGTCGCACGGCCTCCTTCACGACATCGCCCAGTTCCTTCCCTCCTACTGGCTGGTCCGCGCCAGCCACGTGTCACTCGGAGGGCAGGCGTGGCCCGCCGGCGGCTGGATCGTGGTCCTTGCGTGGACGCTCGTGCTCGCGGTCATTGCCCGCTACGCCTACCTGCGCGACACCGCTCGCGTCTGACCAACAACCCAACAGAAAGGCGATCGATGATCCCCGACACACTCGACGAAGCCGGAACCGGACGATGGCGACTCGACCCGACCCGGTCGACCGCGGAATTCCGCGTACCGAACTTCTGGGGTCTGGTGAAGGTCAAGGGTCGTTTCGACCGCCTCAGCGGGTGGCTCGAGATCGGAGAGGGGGTGAGCGCCGCATCGAGCTGACGATCGACGCCACCAGCGTCAATACCGGCAACGACAAGCGCGACGAGCATCTGCGCTCGGGGGACTTCTTCGACACCGAACACCATCCCACGGTGCGCTTCGTCTCGACGTCCGTGAGCGACCCGGTGGGCGGTCGTGTGAACGTGCAGGGCGAGTTGCTAGCGGCGGGGCGCCGCGTGGTGCTCGAACTCGAGCCCACGGTCCGGCAATACGCGGACCGGCTGCAGGTAGAGGCCAGCACGACCCTCGACCAGCGTGAGCTCGGCATGACGTGGAGCCCGCTCGGGATCACCCGGACCCCGGCGACCCTCACGATTCACGCGCATCTGACACCTGACCGCTGAGGAGCCGGGGCGCGTCTCGCAACGAGGCGCAGCCCCGGCCGTTCAGCGTGGTGTGATCGCCGAGGGTCCGAGTTGTAGCCTCTCGGGTGTTGATGGTTCGGACGGAGTCGGAGGCGTTCGCCCAGGACTTGGTCGCCCGGCAGGGTGAACGGGAGGAGATTGACCGCATGCTCGACCGCGCCCGGCGAAGCGTGAGCAGCGCGCTGGTGCTGCGCGGGGAGGCGGGAATGGGTAAGTCCGCGTTACTCGGCTACGCCGCCGCGGCCGCCCGCGACGCCGGGATGATGGTCCTCGGCGTCACGGGAGTCGAGTGGGAGTCCGACCTGGCGTTCGCCGGACTGCACGGCCTTCTGTGGCCGATCGTCGACGAACTCGAAGGTGTGCCCGAGCCACAGCGCGAACCGCTGGCGGCGGCGCTTGGCCTCGCGCCGGGCGAAGGTCGCGACCGGTTCCTGGTATCGGCCGGAGCACTGTCGCTGCTGGCGGCCGCGGCCGAATCCCGTCCGATCCTGTGCCTGATCGACGATGCGCAGTGGCTTGATCTTCCATCGGCCCAATCGCTCACATTCGTGGCTCGAAGGCTCGTCGCCGAGAGAGCGGCGATCCTGTTCGGCGCGCGCGAGGGCGAGCGCCGGCGCTTCGACGCGCCGGGGCTGGCTGACCTCGTCGTGGGGGGCCTCGACCGCACATCGGCCGGCCTTCTGCTCGATCACAGCGCATCTGGGGCCGTACCATCGGTCCGTGAGCGGCTGCTCCACGAGGCGGCGGGAAACCCGCTGGCGCTGCTCGAGCTTCCCGTAGCGCTCTCGGAGCAGCAACTCGCCGGAAATGCACCCCTTCCCGGTGCATTGCCGATGACCGCGAGGCTCCGGGCATCGTTCTCCGAACGCATCGATCGCCTCCCTCCCGATACCCGCGAGGCGCTTCTGATCGCCGCCACCGAGGAGGCAGGCGAGCTGGCTGTCACCCTTCGCGCAGCGGCCGAGCGCGAGTTACCCCAAGATGCCCTCGATCCCGCCGAGAAGATCGGGTTGGTCCGGACCGACGGGGCGATCCTGAGCTTTCGCCATCCGCTCGTGCGCTCGGTCGTGTACGAGTCGGCGACGCTCGGCCAGCGCCAGCGCACCCACGCCGCCCTGGCCGCGGCGCTGGAGGGCGGGCACAGCGCCGAGCGCGCCGTGTGGCACCGGGCGATGGCCGCGCTGAGTCCGGACAACGAGGTCGCGGACGCACTCGAGGCATCGGCAGAACGTTCCGTCCTGCGAGGCGGTCACGCATCCGCGGCGAGCGCGTTCGAGCGTGCCGCGGCGCTCAGCGGGAGCGCGTGCGACCGCGCCCGGCGGCTCTCCGCGGCGGCACAAGCCGCCTGGAACGCTGGACAGGGGGATCGCGCGACGGGGCTGATCCAGCGCGCTTTGCCGATCGCCGATCGGCCGCAACGCGCGTGGCTTCTGTTCATCCGAGGGGTCGTCGAGGGTCAGAGCGGTTGGCTGCTCGATGGCGTCGCGACGATCCGCCAGGGTCTGGCCGTGAGCGAGGATTCATCGGTGACCCTGCGGCTGCTCCGAGAGGGGTTCGCGATGGCCTCCCAGGCGCACGCAATCGAGGAGGCGGCAGACTTCGTCTCGCGCGCGGTCGATGTCGCGCCCGCCGACGAGATCAACCGCTTCACCCAGGCCTCGCTGATCGCCAGTGCCGCGGAGCTGTCGAGCGACTACGAGCGGAGCAGGTCTCTGTCAGCCAAACTGGTCAAACTCGCGGACGGGATCGACGACCCGGCAGGCCTGATCTGGGCCTCGCTCGCAGCCGCCCGCGTCGGCATGCGGCAGGAAGCGCTCCACCACGCCAATCGGGCGGCGAGCAACGCGCGTGAGCAGGGCGCGATGACCACGCTCCCTTTCTGTCTCCAGGTGCAGGCGGCCGCGCTGATCGGCGAGAGCCGCCTCGAGCTCGCCTACGCAAGCGCGGATGAAGGATTGCACCTCGCGCTCGACACCGGCCAGCTATGGGCAGCGAGCTGGAACCTCATGCGTCTCGTCCAGATCGACGCGCTGCGAGGCGACGAGGAACCGGCCCACGCGCACGCCGCCGAACTCCAGGCGCTGGTTGCGCGCAGTGGCGCCGCGGCGATCGGCCAGCACGCGGCACGATCGCTCGCGCTGCTCGACATGTGCCTGGGGCGGCCCGCCGAAGCGCTCGAGCGCCTGCTGACGATGATCTCGACGGCTCAGCCCGGGTCCCACCCGCTTTTCCTCTACGGAGTGCCTGACACCGTCGAGACGGCTGCCCGCGCGGATCGCCTCGACGAGGTGTCATGGCACGCTGACCGGTTCCGTCATTGGGCCGAGCAATATCGAAGTCCCGAGGCGCTCGGGCTGCTCGCACGGTGCCGGGGGTTGATCGACGAGGCGGGCGCGGAGGAGCACTTCGCCCGCGCGATCGAGCTTGCGCCGGCGCTGTCACCGTTCGACGCGGGACGAAGCGAACTCCTGTACGGCGAGTGGCTGCGACGGCAGCGCCGTCGGATCGATGCCCGCCGCCATCTGCGCAGCGCGGTCGAATCCTTCGGCCGGCTGGGTACCGCGCCCTGGGAAGCGCGCGCCCGGGCCGAGCTACGCGCCAGCGGCGAGACCGCCCGCCGACGCGATCCGTCGACCCGCGAACAGCTGACCCCTCAGGAGCTCCAGATCGCCCGTCTCGTCGCCGGCGGGAAAAGCAATCCCGAGGTTGCGGCACAGCTGTTCCTCAGCCCCCGGACGATCGACTACCACCTGCGCAAGGTTTACTCGAAGCTCGACATCGCGTCCCGCGCAGAGCTCGCGGGTCTCGATCTCGGCGAGCCGGTTATCGCCTAACCGGCGAGGAGACTGGCGACCGCGCCGATGTGATGGCGACGGGCGATGGGCATCGTGTGGAACATGCGGATGAGGCAATCATGACGACAGCGTCGGCCGAGCGGCTGCTCGTCAACTTCTTCTATGCGCCTCCCGTCGGGCATGCGGTCGAGGCTCTCCACTACTGCCTGGGCCATCACCTGGCCGATCCCAAACGCGAGGTCTCGGTCGCGCTGAACGCGGCCACCGCCGTGGAGCTCGCCGGTTTCTGTCGGTTCGTCAGGGACGCGTACGTGGTCGAGCATCCGCTGCTCGAGTCCTGCCTCGACTCGGCGGCGCGACAGGCCGGCATTCCCCGCCGCTGGGACTGGGTCGTCGACGATTTCCGCCGCGCGCAGGATGTCCAGCGCGCGATGTTCCCCGGCCTGCGCGACTACTACCAGACCAGCGACCAGCTCCTGACCGCCACCCGCGGTCGGACCTACGTGGGTTCACATCTTCCCGGCTATGTCCCCCACCCCCAGCTGCGCTTCGAGCTGCCGGAATCGGCCCAGGCCGCGACCGCACGTCGGCTCGCCTCGTCTGCGGGAGGATCCGGCGGCGGCCGGATCGCGCTCATGCCCGCCGGCTCCGGCGAACGCTCGCTCTACCCCTCGGTCTCTTCCTGGCTGGCGATCCTCGACGCACTCGCGGATGCATTTCCCGGCATTCAGATCGCGCTCATCGGCAAACGGAGGCGCGACACCCGCACCACCACATCGCTCGCCCCGGGCGAGCTGGCCGAGTTGCTGGCGCATCGATCCCGGCCGCTTGACTGCTTCGACATCGGGCTGGCCGAGCAGCTTGCCGTGACCGAGGCGTGCGATCTGTTCCTGGCGCCTCACACCGGTTTTGGCTTGGCTGCGCTCGCTGTCGGCACGCCCTGGCTGGCGCTATCCGGCGGGCGGTGGTTCGAATACTTCTTCAATCGGGTCCCTTTCCGTTCGATCATTCCTGACTGCGAGCGCTACCCGTGCTTCACCCAGCTCACCCCGGCGGCCGTGGTTGACGAGGGCGACGACGGCCCACGGACCCCGAGCATGTCCCGCGCTCGCGTCGGCGACGACCTCGAGCGGATCGTGGCCGCGGCGCGGGAGCTGCTCGACGGATCGCTGACCTACGAGCAGTCGTTGCGCGACTACTTCGCCGATCTCCTCGCGGCACACGGCGGGGACGCAAGCGCGATCTGGTCGATCGACGGCGTGCACCTCAACTATCTGCCACGGGTCCTGGGGTGATCGCGCAGCCTGCCCCGGACGAGATCTACGTGGCCACGTTCCTTGCACGGTGCAACATCATGCGCGGCCGTGACCAGCCAAGCGTCGACGAGCCCGGCGTACTCGGTCTGCTCCCCTCGCGGGAGGATCCGCGCCTACGGTTACTCGTGACCGACGACCGGGCCCACGATGCGGTCGGCCGGCTGCTTCCGGACGCCAGGGCCGACCGGTCCGCCGGCGTCCCGGGGACGCGCACGACGGCGTGCCCCTGGAGGACGCCGTCACTGCCGCACGGGTGGCCGCGCCCGCGATCGAGGACCCACCCGGGGTATTCACGGAGTATCTGCGGTCCCTGTCCAGCGCGTTCCGGTTGTTCGCCGCCATCGACGCCGACGGCGCGGTCCGCGCTACGGCCGGAGCTGGAGCGTTCGGGACCGAGGCCACCGTGATGTTCGTCAATACCGACCCTGACTGGCGCCGCCGAGGCATCGGGCTGGCGATGACCGCTGCAGCGTTGCGCTCCGCTCGGGCCCGCGGGGCACGCCGCGCCTGCCTCGACGCGAGTACGGCCGGCGCGTCGATCTACCGACGGCTCGGATTCGAGCCGGTCACGGCGATGACGCGTTTCTTCTACAGGGACTGAGCCCGACCGGGCGACCGGCGACCGGCGCGCTCGGGTCACCTTCGCCGTGGCGCAGGCTCGCGAGCATCGCGCGCAGTTCACCGAGCGCCTCGCTGGACACCTGCCGGACCGCCGCCAGCGCCCGGCGTGCCTCGGTCTGGTTGGGTCTCGAACAGGTCCAGCCCGACGCCCGCTTGCAGGTTGATGAGCGAGATGTTGTGACCGACGACGTCATGCAGCTCACGCGCGATGCCCAGCCGCTGCGCCCCGACCCGTACCCGCTCCTGCGCCGCAAGCGCCGCCGTAGCCGCAGCCATCCGCTCCCGGCGAATCCGCACCGCCTCGGCCGCGACCCCCAAGCACCGCCAGCCAACCGTCGAGCGGCAACGGCCCCGCCGGGTGACGCCGTCGCCTCCCCCGGGATCAGCGGCCCGACGTATTTCACGCGTGGTGAATATGTCCACCGTCGTGCCGCGATCGAGATGCTGTGCGGACGAGCGATGCCGTCCTTGAGCCCGGCCGGTCCGAGCACGTGGTAGAGCGCGTCGTTGATCGGGCCGACGTTCTAGTCCGTGGTTGAGCTGGGTGGCGAGCGCGAGCACCCCGGCGAGCAGCGGCGCGGCCCCGGAGGTTCCGCCTTGCGCGTCCATCGTGAGGTCCGGAAGCGACCGCCATCTCGATCTGGTGATCGCCGCCGCGCTGTCTTGGTAGCTCGGCCGGGTGTAGACCGCGGAGAACCCGGCGCCGAGCCTCCGCAGGCGATGGGCGCCGGCGCGCAGGTCAATGCCACGGTCACGGCCACGGACAAGCTTCGGGTCAGCTTCGCGTACACGCGCGCGGATCAGGACGACTGACACGCTTTGCTGGCGCTCGAGAACGCTGGCGAGGCGGGGTTTATCGCGGGGTCCGCGATAAACGGCGGGATTACTTGCCCGTCCTTGTAGGTCGGGTCGGGATAGTTGGGAACGCCGTGCTCGCGCATGCACTGGGCCAGCTTGAGCGCGGCGGCCCTCTGGCTGGCGGATACGGCCGGCGGATGTGCGGCGGCCGCCGGCACGAGGTACTTGCATGCCTGCACGGCGGACGTGAACGCGGGTGAGGGATTCTTGGCAAGGGCGATGGGAATCTGGATGTCGGCGCTGGTCTCCGGGTCGGGGAAGCTGGGAACGCCGTGGTCGCGCATGCAGGTCGCGAACCTGACCCCCAGCGCGTTGTCGTTGGTTGCGGCCGCGGGGGACTCGCTGGAGGACCCGCACGCGGCGAGCAGGAGCGCGCAGCCGATGGCGGCGAGCGCGACTGTGCGTCGCGTACGGATGTTGGGTGCGAGAGCCATGTCGTGGTCGAGGATCGGGAGCGCGATGGTTATACGGCGTGGGGCCTAACAACAGCGCTACCGTGTTATGCCGCTGTAACGCGCGGTCGGGCATGCTGGATCTCGCAGCCGGCCACCCCAGCCGCATCTGTCGAACGGCGACGCATGATGTTCTCCTCACGCAGAGATCGACCGAGGGCTCAGCCTGAATCTCGGCCGGCAGGGGCGAGCAATAGGTTCGACCAGCGATCGGATCCGCGCGCGTATGCGGCTGCCTGAATTGCCAGCGCGACTGATCGGCCGGCTGGCTCACCCGAGAACGACCGTTCGCTGGCGGTTGACGTTGCTTTACGGCGGCCTGTTCCTTGTCTGCGGCGCGGCGCTGCTGGCGATCACCTACACGCTCGTCTCCCACGAGATCGACGTGACGGGCGTGGGCGTCTCTCTGTCCCCCCACACGGGCGGCCCGCGGCACGCCGGCGTCACGGGCAGCACGGCCCAGTTGCCGCTTCCTGCCTTGCCGCCTCCCGCGGTCGCCCGCGTGCTGAAGTCGTCCGCCGGTCAAGAGTTCCTGCGGCTCGTGGAGATCCAGCAGCGGGTCAACCAGTTGCACCAGCTCGAGATCTGGTCGGGAGTCGCGCTCGGCATCATGGCACTTGTCTCGATGCTGCTCGGGTGGGTCATCGCCGGACGGGTGCTCGCCCCATTGCGTGCGATCACCTCCGCCACCCAGCAGATCTCGGACACCAACCTGAATCGGCGGCTGGCGATCGAAGGCCCTCGGGACGAGCTCAGGCAGCTGGCCGACACAATCGACGGGCTCCTGGAACGCCTCGAGGCCGCGTTCGAGGCCCAGCAACGGTTCGTCGCCAATGCCTCGCACGAGTTGCGCACGCCGCTGGCCACGATGCGCGCCACGCTTGACGTCGCGGTGGGCAAACCCCAGGTTCCGTTGCAGACGCAGGTGCTCGAAGCGGAGCTGCGCGAGGATCTCGACGACGCCGACCGTCTGCTCGAGAGCTTCCTGACGCTGGCGCGCGCTCAGCACGGCGAGCTCGGAGCGCAGGCCTCGGTCTCGTTCGCGCGGCTCGCCGCCGACGCGCTCGCGGCCCGCGTCGAGGAGATCGCCGCCAAGCGGCTGGAGGTGAACGATGCTCTCGCTCCCGTTTGCGTGACCGGCTCGCAGACGCTGTTGGCAAGGATGGTTGACAACGTGGTCGAGAACGCGGTGCGCCACAGCCCAACGGGTGGGTTGATCAACATCGAGCTCGGGCTCGAGGGCGAGACGGCCAGATTGGTCCTCGAGACCGGCGGTCCGGTGCTTGGGCAGCAGCGCGTGGCGGAGCTGGCCCAACCGTTCAGGCGACTCGGCGCCGAGCGCACCGGCTCACACAACGGCCACGGGCTTGGGCTCTCGATCGTCGCCGCCGTCGCCGCCGCGCACGGCGGCACACTCGAGCTGCACGCCCGCCCACAAGGCGGACTCGCGGTCCAGATCGCGCTGCCCGCCGCAGATGTCGCCCAACCAGCGCCCGTACCGGCATGAGAGTTCTCGTCGTCGAGGACGCACCCAAGCTGGCGAACAAGATCGCCGAGGGCCTGCGCGACCACGCGATCGCCGTCGACGTCGCCTACGACGGGCAAGAAGCCGCCGCCAAGCTGAACCTCAATGCCTACGACGTCGTCGTGCTCGACCGCGACCTCCCCGGAATCCACGGCGACACCCTCTGCCAGACCATCGTCGCCTCAGACGAGCCCGCGATGATCCTCATGCTGACCGCCGCTGGGGCCCCGCACGAGCGGGTAGCCGGCCTCTCGCTCGGTGCCGACGACTACCTCCCCAAGCCGTTTCACTTCCCCGAGCTCGTACTCCGAGTCCGCGCACTTGCACGGCGGAAATCATCCGGGCAGAGACCAACGCTGCACGCCGCAGGCATCAAGCTTGATCCTCTCACAGGCATCGTGAGCCGCAACGGGCGCCAGATCGACCTCACCGCCAAAGAACGCGCCGTGCTCGAAGCCCTGATCACAGCCAGCCCTGGCGGACTCACCGCAGAGAAACTGCTCCAGCGGGCCTGGGACGACAACATCGACCCGTTCACCAACGTCGTGCGCGTAACGATCGCCAGACTCAGACGCAAACTCGGCGAGCCCCAAGTCATCCATCACACCCCCGGCATTGGATACAGAATCCCGTAAGCCCGGCCAAGCGAAACCGAGGCCACCACGTCAACGGCGGCGCCTTCCAAGGTCGTCAGGGCCCGTGCGTGGTCCCATTGTCGGAGCCCGGTAGGCCGAGCCGGTAGACCCTCATCCTCAGGCCGGCGATCCGGCTGGTAAACGGTTAGCGGTAGCTCGACGCTGATCGTGCCCGATCTCCGCGCTCCTCGGCCGCCCCCGCTGACCTGTGAGACTGTGATATCGTGATCATGTGAAAAACGTCACGGTGTCGGTCGACGACCAGGTCTATCGGGCGGCGCGGATCCGGGCCGCCGAGCGGGGTACGTCCGTCAGTGCGCTCGTGGCTGACTACCTTCGCTCGCTGGCGTCCGATGAGGCCGAATTCAGCAGGCTCGAGGCCCAGCAGGAGGAAGTGGCGAAGCAGATAGACCGCTTTCGGGCTGGCGATCGGCTCGACCGCGACGAGCTGCACAGCCGTGCGATTCGTTGACACAGATGTTCTGCTCTACGCGATCTCGCGTGACGATCAGGAGCAGGCCAAGCGCGTGCGAGCAAACGGTGTCCTGACGGATCGCGACCTCGCCCTGTCGGTGCAGGTTCTTCAGGAGTTCTACGTTCAGGCGACGAGGGAGAGCCGCCCAGACCCGATCACGCACGAGCAGGCGGTGAGGCTCGTCGAGTCCTTCCTTCGCTTCCGAACCCAGGAGATCACGGCGGCGCTGGTACGGGCGGCGCTCGCGGCCCACGATCGCTTCGGGATCTCCTACTGGGACGCGGCGATTATCGAAGCCGCTCGGGCGCTCGGCTGCAACGTCGTCCTCTCCGAGGACCTCAGCGACCGGCAGGACTACGCGGGCGTGCGGATCGAGAACCCGTTCAGCGGCCTGTGACCTGCCTGGCCCGGACCGTCGGCCCTCCTCATCGACGGCGCGAGCGTCCGATGCCTGCCG
>Ga0335080_10009373_pt1 | contig 10237 bp, 10 predicted proteins | sample Lox_Sample_34_FD_206720 | JGI IMG/M metagenome (GOLD analysis project Ga0335080, IMG submission 206720) | Soil microbial communities from Loxahatchee National Wildlife Refuge, Florida, United States - Lox_Sample_3.4 | ecosystem: Environmental > Terrestrial > Soil > Wetlands | place: USA... | reverse complement strand
CGTTACCAATTGAACATCGTCCCATCGAGTTTCCGGTTGACCGGCAAATAGGCCCGCTCGTACGGAAACTTCTCCGCGAGTTTCTCGTCATAGTCGACGCCGAGTCCCGGCGCATCGCCCGGATGCAGGTATCCGCTCCTGAACGAGTAGGAATGCGGAAAAACCTCGTCGGTCTCCCGCGTATGCCGCATGTATTCCTGGATTCCGAAATTGTTTACCGAAATATCGAAGTGCAAGGCAGCCGCCATCGCGACGGGAGACAGATCGGTTGCCCCGTGGCAACCGGTCCGCACATGATAGATCTCAGCCAATGCCGCGATCTTCTTCAGATGCGTCAAGCCCCCGCCGTGAACCACTGTCATGCGGAGGTAGTCGATCAACTGCTCCTGAATGAGAATGTGCGTGTCCCAGATCGCATTGAAGACCTCGCCGACAGCCAACGGCGTGGTCGTGTGCTGGCGAATGATTCGGAAGCCTTCCTGCAACTCTGCCGTTACCGCATCTTCCAGCCAGAATAGATGATACGGCTCCAAACTTTTTCCCAGCCGCGCCGCTTCAACCGGAGTCAGCCGGTGGTGAACGTCGTGGAGCAAGTGAAGGTCGTCCCCGAACTTCAGGCGCAGCGCTTCAAACAGCTTGGGGACATGCAAAAGATATTTTTCAGTCGACCAAGCGTTTTCGGGAGGCAAGCCTTTCTCTGCCGGCTCGTAATACAACTTGTCGCGGGCCACCCCGTAGGTAGACGGGAGGCCAGGTATTCCCGATTGGGCGCGGACGGCAAGATAGCCCATCTCTTTGTATTTCGCGACTTCGTCCGCAGTCTCCTCGATATCGCGACCGTTTGCGTGCCCGTACACCATCACCCCGGTTCGGCTTTGTCCACCGAGCAGGTTATAGACTGGCGTCTTCAGCGCCTTTCCCTTGATGTCCCACAGCGCCATGTCGACGGCAGCGATCGCTGTCATGGTCACCGGGCCGCGACGCCAGTACGCACCGCGGTATAGATATTGCCACACGTCCTCGGTCTGGAACGGATCGCGTCCGATGAGGCAGGGAATGAGATGGTCGGTCAGATAAGATGCGACAGCCAACTCCCGCCCATTCAACGTCGCGTCTCCCAGCCCGTAGATATCTTCATCGGTCAAAATCTTCAGGGTGATGAAGTTCCGTCCCGGGCACGTGACCAAAACCTTGGCATCCGTGATCTTCACGAAGAACTCTCCTCAGACTGACACCACGAGTGTACCCAAAGCCTCAAATGCGGCGCACCAATCCTTGATCGGTCGCGGAAGTGTTGCGGACCAGCCATAACACCAAAATCATGCCCACGAAAGGAACCAGTCCCGCCACAATCACGATCGGATCGAACGAATGCGTGCCGGTAGCCTGACGAGCGTCAGAAACGTAGCCCACTAGTTTGAAAGCAACGATCGTCCCAATGCCCGTGCCCGTGCCGCCCAGCCCGCTGACCGAAGCCACCGACTCGCTGCCGAAAAGGTCCGAGGGTAACACGTTCGCCATGGTTGTAAATCCCGCGTAGGTGAAGGTCACAAGCGCAAAGATAGAAGCAATCACGTACAGGTTGGTCGTGAAGATCGTCGGGATGATCAGGGTCATACCGATCCCACCATAGATGATCGGCGCTTTGCGAGCGGCGCCAAGCGACCATCCACACTTGACCAGATATCCGGAGAGCCATCCGGCGAAAAAGCTGCCTACGTCGGCGGCGATGAAGGGGATCCAAATGGCAATCAGGCTGCTCCTGAGTTCAATTCCCTTGGCAACCAAATAGATCGGGAACCATTCGGCAACAAAGAAGAAGACGGGGTCGGTGAACGCCTTGGCGACGACTGCTCCCCAGGTCTGCGGAAGCCTCAAGAGATCACTCCACCGAGGACGCACCTTGCCTTCCTGGGGCGCATCCGATTCGCGCTTGTCAGCGACGATCATTTCGAGTTCACTCTCGCTGACCCGGCTGTGCGACTCCGGCGGATAGTAGAGCCATCGCCACGCAATCAGCCAGAGAAACCCCAATGTGCCCGGGATCATGAAGGCCGGACGCCAGCCCCAGCGGGAGTAAATCCACAGGACGATAAAAGGCGCAACCGCTCCGCCGATCGAAGAGCCGCTGTCGAAGAACGCTGTCGCCAATGCTCGCTCGCGTTTCGGAAACCACTCCGAGACTGCTTTTGTCGCGGCGGGCCAGTTGGCCGATTCTCCTGTGCCCAGCAGGAAGCGAAAGGTTGCAAAGCTGTAGAAACCGGTGGCCAGAGACGTGAGCATCGAGATGATCGAGTACCAGATCACTGAGAAGGTCAGGCCACGCCGCGTGCCGATCCGGTCCATGAGCTTGCCAAATCCGGTTTGGCCGATGGAATACGCGACTCGGAATGCGATCGCGATGTTCGCGTAGTCAGAATTCGTCCAGTGATATTGGAGCTTGAGATAGGGAGCGAGCACCGAAAGAGTCTGACGGTCAATGTAGTTGATGACTGTGGACGCGAAGAGCAGGCCACCGATCCACCAACGCAACGATGAAATCGGCTTGCGCGCGTTCGACATTGGCGGATTCTGTCGTCAGGAACTCAGCGTCGCCTGCGAATTTTCGCGCAGCGCGGACTGCAAGGTTGGGCTCAATAAGGAGGCTGAATTGTAGTCCAGATAGACGGTCGCATTGGGATGCATGCGCAGAATCGACGCCGGCGCCATCGGGGAAATCTCTCCCTCGAGGCATGCCTTTATGGCTTTTGCCTTGCGCTGGTCGGGAACCACCACGAGCAACTCCCGGGCCTTCAGAATTTGTCGTGCCGACATCGAAATCGCCTGCTTGGGCACTTGGGAGATATCGGCGAACCAGGCTTCACCCACTTGCTGCCGCCGGCAGGCCTCATCAAGATTCACGATGAGGTATGGTTCCTCCGTGACGAAATCGGCCGGCGGATCGTTGAAAGCAATGTGCCCGTTCTCGCCGATGCCGAGGAATGCGATGTCAATCTCAGCGGAAGCGACTTTGCGGCCGACCTCTTCAGCAGCGGCGGCTACGTCGGCGGCATTTCCATCGAGGTAGTGGAACTTCACGATCCCAGTTTTGCTCGCCAAATTGTCAATAAGGAACTTCCGGAAGCTTCCGGGATGATTCGCTGGCAAACCGATGTACTCATCGAGATGAAAAGCTTCCACCTTCGGCCAATCAATTTTGGGCATGGTCGTCAACGCCGCAAGAAACTCGAACTGCGCTGCTCCTGTCGCGGTAATAATGCGCGCTTCACCACGCGCGGCCAAAGCGCGCCGAATCGTGGTCGCCGCTTGTTCGGCAGCAGCTCGGCCAAGGGAAACTTTGTCGTTGAATATTCTGAGAAGCATAGGCACTCTCCGAACCGAGGCGCGGCAAACGAGCCCCCTCAGAGTCGGCAAATTATACAAAAGGCCCGGACCAAAGCCGTCGCCTGCAGGAGCTTGCTTTTCACCCCTTGAAAACGTCTGATTCCTGGTAGCTAGGCCACTAGCACTTGTTGTATGACTCTAGTGCGGATCGCCATGAAGAGATCAAACAGACCTATTCTCAAGTTCGAACTAAGTATTGTCTTGCTCGCGTGTTTCTTTCGTGCGGACGCTCAGACCGTCACCGTCGACGCGACTCCCGGCCACGCTGTGAACAAATTCAGTCCTCTGCGTGCCCTGGGATCGACCGTCGACCGAGTGCCCAGCAATGCCACCGATGTATTCTTCCGTCCCGACCAGATTAAAAAGGTTCTCTCGGCGGGCTGGGGCACGATCAGTTATCGCCAGAACACCGATCTGTTCGTGCAGGCGTGGCACTGGAACTCGAAGGGCAAGTGGAGCGATCCCGCGGGCAAGGGATACTTCACCGGCGATGCAACTCCCACCAGGGAAATGATCCTGCATTCCTATGGATATTCGCTTCGTCACCGCGGCTTCACCCGGAATGGCGGTACGGAGTTCGACGGATTCTCGCGCCTCGATGATGACGACGCGCAATCGTACTGGAAAAGCAACCCATATCTGACCAAAGAGTTCACTGGAGAAGACGACTCCCTGCATCCGCAATGGGTCGTCATCGCGCTGGACAAGAAAGAGGACGTCAACGCAATCCGCATCCACTGGGCCGATCCGTTCGCACGCGATTTCGAAGTGCAGTATTGGGTTGGCGACGGCGACGCGATGGACGAGCAGGACAAAGGCCTGTGGAAGCCCTTCCTACATGGCACGGTCAAGGATGCGAAGGGAGGAATGACGACTCTGGGACTGGAGCCTTCACCAGTAACGACAAAATACGTCCGCGTCTGGATGACTCGCTCGTCCAACACCTGCGACACTCACGGCTCAATGGACCGCCGCAACTGTGTCGGCTACGCGATCCGAGAACTCTACCTGGGAACGGTTGATGAGCGAGGCGGATTCAAGGATCTGATTCATCACTCTCCCGACCAGAAACAAACCCTCACGCTGTGCTCTTCGGTCGACCCGTGGCATGAGCCGTCCGATCTATACGTCGCGCCCGACCGCATGGAGTCGGGAGACCAGCCAGGCTTCGATCTCTTCTTCACCAGCGGAATCACTCGTGGCCTTCCCGCCATTGTGCCGATCGCCATGTTGTACAGCACACCAGAAGATGCGGCGGCGCAGATGTCCTACATCAGGAAGCGCGGCTATCCCGTCTCGTACGTTGAAATGGGAGAGGAACCCGACGGGCAATACATGCAGCCCGAGGATTACGGCGCCCTTTATTTGGAGTTCGCCTCCGCATTGCATCGCGTTGACCCGGGCTTCAAGCTTGGCGGACCCGTCTTCGAGGGAGTCACCGAAGACATCAAGGTTTGGCCTGACGCGCAAGGCCGAACTTCATGGCTGGGCCGGTTCCTGGACTACCTGAAAGCCCACAAGCGCCTGCAGGATCTGGCGTTCATGTCCTTCGAGCATTATCCATATGACGGATGCGAGACACCATGGGAGAACCTGTATCAGGAACCAGAGTTGATTACCCACATCATGAAGGTCTGGCGGGATGACGGACTGCCGCCGGGGATTCCTCTGCTCGATACCGAAACCAATGCCCATGGCGGTGAAGCCTCCGTCGATATCTTTGGCGCACTCTGGCTGGCGGATTCCTTCGCCGGATTCTTAAGCGCTGGTGGACAATCCACTCACTACTATCACGACCTCTCCTACTCTCCGCCCCATCCGGCTTGTGCCAACAGTTGGGGAACCTATCACTTGTTCATGGTGAACGATCATTACGAAATCCAGCAGCCGACCTCGCAATTCTTTGCCGCTCAACTCATCACGCAGGAATGGGTGGAACCAAAGGACGCCGAACACAGCCTCTATCTGGCATCCAGCGACGTAAAGGATTCTCAAAGACACACACTGGTGACCGCATACGCCCTGCACCGGCCGGACGGCCAGTGGTCTCTGATGCTTATTAATAAAGACCATGACCAGCCGCATCAGGTCCGGGTCGTCTTTCACGATGCGGAGAACAACCGCGACGCATTCCTTGCCGGCCCGGTCACCATCCTTACTTTTGGAAGAGCGCAGTACCAGTGGCACCCGGACCGCAAAAAGGGCCATGCGGATCCAGATGGCCCACCCGCCGCCTCGACTCTCCATGGTGGACAGGACACGCAATACATCTTGCCGGCTGCCTCGCTAACCATACTTCGGGGACAATTGAGCTCTGAGTCGCGTTAAGACACCCTCGTAAACACCTGCAGAGCAGTAGTTTAGGAGAAGACACCCAAGTGCTGCCCTTCTGGGCGGTCGGCGCTATGTACCTCCGGTATCTACCTCAAACCCACCCCGACCGCGAAACTGATTGGGATGAGCCGTCCCCCGGTCCAAGCACTTACTGGAAAAGCAGTTGGAGCGCTATTGCTCCTGTTCGGCCTCGCGTTTCTGGTTGGTTGCCAGGGAGTGAGCGCTGGTGGCCACTCCGAGCAGCAGACCGGCCTTCTCTCCTTCGGAAGCGATACCGTCACTTTCGGTAGCGTTCCGGCTGGCACGAGCAAGACCCTCACCGTCACCGCGACAAATTCAGAGGCTCAGGCCGTCACGATCAGCAGCGCCGCAGTTACAACCAAGTACTTTACGTTGACGTCCCCGAGCCTCCCGGTCAGCATCCCTGCCGGTCAGAGCGTCACCCTCAGTGTCAAGTTCACACCGAACGCCGTGGGAGCTTTTACTGCTACGGTTAGTGTCACGAGCGACGCATCGAATGCGATCACGAACATTTCGCTGGTGGGAACGGGAACGGCCGACGGCCAACTGACAACCAATCCAGCCAGCGAGGCCTTTGGCAACGTGAACGTCGGCGCCAAGCAGTCGCAGACGGTCACGCTGACCAACAACGGCACGGCACTGGTCAACATCTCGCAGGCATCCATCAGCGGTACGGGCTTTCAACTCAGCGGAATCTCGACTCCGCTCACACTCCAGGCTTCTCAGAGCACGAGCTTTACCGTTTCTTTCGCCCCGCAAACTGCTGGAAGCGTAAGTGGCGCGGTCACGATCACTTCGGATGGTTCGAATCCCACGTTGACGATGGGGCTGACCGGCACCGGGGTGTCGGCAGGTGCATTGGGGTCGAATCCGACCAGCCTTAGTTTCGGTAGCGTGATTGTCGGCAACAAGCAGACCCTGTCGGAGACAGTAACGAACACAGGCGGATCGAGCGTGACCATTTCCGCGGTTGGAGTCAGCGGCTCCGGATTCAGCATGACTGGAATTACCGCTCCCGTGACGCTAACCTCCGGGCAGAGCGCCAGTTTCAGCGTTTCATTCGCGCCGACCTCCGCGGGCGCTGCCAGCGGCGATGTCACCATCACTTCCAACGCTTCGAATCCGACGTTGACTATCCCGCTGTCCGGAACCGGAACTGCAGCCGGCGCGCTCGCGTCGAATCCCAGCAGCCTCAGCTTCGGCAGCGTCGTAGTCGGAAACAAGCAGACCCTGTCGGAAACGGTCACCAACACAGGCGGATCGAGCGTCACAATCTCCGCGGTTGGCGTCAGCGGCTCCGGATTCAGCATGACTGGAATCACCGCTCCTGTAACGCTGACCTCTGGTCAAAGCGCAAACTTCAGCGTCTCATTCGCACCCACCTCCGCGGGAGCGGCCAGCGGCGACGTGACAATTACCTCGAATGCTTCCAATCCGACATTGACCATCCCGTTGTCAGGAACTGGCACAGCGCCGGGCGCACTCTCGTCGAATCCAACCAGCCTCAGCTTCGGCAGCGTCGTCGTCGGAAACAAGCAGACCCTGTCGGAGACGGTCACCAACACAGGCGGATCGAGTGTCACAATCTCCGCGGTTGGTGTCAGCGGCTCCGGATTCAGTATGACCGGAATCACCGCTCCCGTAACGCTGACCTCTGGTCAAAGTGCAACCTTCAGCGTCTCATTCGCACCCACGTCCGCGGGAGCGGCCAGCGGCGACGTGACAATTACCTCGAATGCTTCCAATCCGACTTTGACCATCCCGTTGTCGGGAACTGGCACAGCGCCGGGCGCACTCTCGTCGAATCCGACCAGCCTCAGCTTCGGCAGCGTCGTCGTCGGAAACAAGCAGACCCTGTCGGAAACGGTCACCAACACAGGCGGATCGAGTGTCACCATCTCCGCGGTTGGTGTCAGCGGCACCGGGTTCAGCATGACCGGGATCACCGCTCCCGTGACACTCACCTCCGGACAGAGCACCAGCTTCAGTGTGTCGTTTGCACCGACTTCGGCGGGAGCAGCAAGCGGCAACGTGACCATCACTTCCAATGCTTCGAATCCGACTTTGACGATTCCGCTTTCAGGCACAGGGACCGCAGCAGCCGGGCAGCTTACGGTTTCTCCGACCACCCTGGCTCTGGGCAATGTTCAGGTTGGGTCCAGCGGAACCGCTTCCGGAACTTTGACTGCGAGCGGCGCAAACGTTACGGTTACTGCCGCAAGCTCGAATAACTCGGTATTCAGTATCAGCGGCTTGTCTCTGCCGGTGACGATCCTGGCGGGAAACAGCGCCACGTTTACCGTAACCTTTAGTCCTTCAACGACGGGATCGGTTAGCGGCACGCTCACGTTCACGAGTAATGCACAACCTTCCACCACCACGGAGACCGTGACTGGAACCGGCACCGCGGCGTCTACACATAGCGTGAACCTGTCGTGGAACGCCAGCACGTCGCCGAACATCAACGGGTACAACATATATCGCGCGGTGTACATCAATTCGTGTGGCTCCTTCTCGAGGATCAACTCCGTTCTCAATACCGGCCTGCTGTACACCGACTCCACCGTCGTAAACAGTACGTCCTATTGCTATGCGGCAACCGCTGTCGATACGAACAACGTGGAAAGCGGTTACTCGAACATCGTTTCCAATCTTCAGATTCCATAGTCCCGAAATGGGACGAGTGATGCAGCAACTCTCCATGGCCTCGCTTTCAAAGCGAGGCCATCTTGTTTTCAGTTACTCGGATACACAGAAGTTTTAATCTCTATGTAACAAAGAATTTTCTCTCGTTCCCTTGTACTTCCGGCGCGCGCGTATGAACCATCGGCATCTGTGCGCGAGCGTGAGCAGACCGCACACTGTTGTCATGCGACTCCCCCAGTCGAGCAGTCAATCTCTCTCTTTCCGTCTAATTCCATTCATATTTTTCATAACCCTTGTCACGATGCTGCCATTGGACTCTCCTGCGGCCACGCAACAGTTGATCTGTGCGCCGACCAGCCTAAGGTTCGGCACGGTCACGGTGAGTCAGTCCGAGACTCAGCTCGCAGCCTTAATCAACTCTGGACAAACCAGCGTAACGGTCTCGGCGATGAACGTGTCGGGATCCGAATTCAGCGTGTCGGGCTTGCAACTGCCCGTTACTCTGGCCCCAGGAGCAAGCGCGACTCTAAAGGTGACTTTCGCTCCGACCGCAACCGGATGGATCGACGGAAAAGTCGTATTCACCAGCAACGCATCGAATGCGAATCTTCAGTTTGGATTTGCAGGAACTGGCGTGAGCAGTGAACCTCTGACCGCTGCGCCTGCGAGTCTCTCGTTTGGACAGGCTGCGGTTGGGACCAGCGCGACGCTTTCCGTGGTACTGACCAACGCTCGCGCCTGGAAGGAAACACTGAAAGGGTTTCAGACGGTAGGAAGTAATTTCTCCGTCAGCGGGCCTGCGCTTCCCCTGACCCTGAGCGCGGGACAAAGCGTCACTCTCAGCGTGACTTTTGCTCCCCAAGCCGCTGGTGTTAGCGGTGGAAGCCTTTTCATCTCGGGTCCGGCCCTGAACATACCGCTGACTGGAACTGGGACCCTGACCACAACCGGCCAACTGACGATTTCCCCTGCGACTCTGAGCTTTGGCAACGTGATCGTTGGAGACACGGGTACACAGACCGCTGTCCTCACCGCCGCGGGAGGAAGCATCACCATTTCTTCGGCGGCCAGCAACAACTCTCAGTTTGTGCTGTCGGGAGCGACGTTCCCGCTCACGCTCGCCGCCGGCCAGAACGCGCAAGTGAACGTAGCCTTCACTCCGCAAGCGGCTGGCGCTGTTTCAGGGAAGGTCTCGTTTTCCAGCAACGCTAACAATCCGCAGTCGACTGAGGTGGTGGCGGGCACAGGCACCGCACCCCAGGTAAGCCTGGGCTGGAGCCCAAGCACTTCTCAAGTCACGGGATACAACGTCTATCGCGGCACGTCTCCGGGTTCGTACTCCAAGATCAACAGTGGTCTGGATCCGAATACAACGTACATCGATACAACGGTGAGTCCCGGCATGACGTATTACTACGCGGCAACAGCAGTGAATTCCAGCGGAGTAGAGAGTTCGTTTTCTGCGCCGGTGGAAGTGGCCGTTCCGTAACCATCGCGGCGTGCAGGCTTCGCGAGGGCGTTTAACGCGACGCTGGAAGATGTCGGTCTGGCCTCGGTGCCCCAGACTCGCTCGTGGGAAGGGTGTTCCTCAGGTCCCACTTGCACAAGGGGCATCGAGTCGTTACGGAATAGACGATGCGGCCGAACGCCACACATTCGGCATTCACGCAGGCTCTCATTTACGCCCTCCGTCGCCACCGAAGTGCCCTTTCTTCCGGCGCCAATCGTGGCTAAACGTTCACCGTAGCACGGAGAAGAGGGCCCTACGCGCTTCTTTTCAGTTGGCGAGGATTCATTTTTCTTCTAGCGAACCGAAGGATGCGGACAAGACCCCGTTCGCACTACAAACTCA
>Ga0335080_10009372_pt1 | contig 10238 bp, 6 predicted proteins | sample Lox_Sample_34_FD_206720 | JGI IMG/M metagenome (GOLD analysis project Ga0335080, IMG submission 206720) | Soil microbial communities from Loxahatchee National Wildlife Refuge, Florida, United States - Lox_Sample_3.4 | ecosystem: Environmental > Terrestrial > Soil > Wetlands | place: USA: Florida... | reverse complement strand
CTCAACAACATCAGAATCTTCGCTACCGGCGCCCGTACTTCCCCGTGCTAATTTCGCAACCGAAGAGTTCGTTGCTCGCCGTCGGAGAAGCGGGCCGCCAGGCGTGGAGATCCTAGGTCCTTCGCGTAAGGCAAGCACGGCGGTCCCCTCGCCAAAGGGGTTAAAGATGGCCAGAGGGAGCGCTCCCGAGAAATGCTTCCACCTCTTCGCGTGAAGGGACGGAGCTCTGTGCGCCCGCGCGCGTGACCGAAATCGCCGCGGCGGCGTTGGCGAACCGCGCCGCTTCGAGAATCGGCCGGCCTTCGGCCAGCGCGACAGCCAGGGCTCCGTTGAAAGTGTCACCCGCGGCCGTAGTGTCGGCAGCCGCCACCGCAAACCCCGGCACCGCCGCATCCACGCCCGCGCCCGACACCCAGCATCCCGCCGCCCCCAGCTTCACGATCACGCCGCGAGCCCCCATCTCCCGCAGCCGCAGCGCCGCCGCCCGCGGATCGTCCACCGGCCCGCCCAGCAGCAGCTCCGCCTCGGTCTCATTCGGAGTCAGCCAGTCCACCAACCCGAGCAGTTCCGCACTCAGCGTCCGCGCCGGAGCCGGATCCAGAATCGTCACCAATCCCCGCGCCCGCCCATGCGCCAGCACCGCCACCACCGTCTCCATCGGCACCTCGAGCTGGCACAAAACGAACCCAGCCTCGCCCATCCGCCCCACCGCGTCTTCCGCCGTCAACCGCCCGTTCGCCCCAGGCGAAATCAGAATCGAGTTCTCCCCCGACGGCAACACCGCAATGAACGCCGTCCCCGTCGCGCCCCCGGAAATTCCGATCCCTGAAACATCCGCGCCATCGGCCCGCAGGCCATCGATCAGCTTCGTCCCAAACACGTCCGACCCGACCTGCCCCACCATTGCCGCGCGTCCGCCCAGCCGAGCCACCGCGCACGCCTGATTCGCGCCCTTGCCGCCGGGGATGAGCGCCAGATCGCCCCCCGCCAGCGTCTCGCCTTCCCGAGCCAGCCGAGGCACCGGCACCACCAGGTCCATGTTCAGGCTGCCGACAATGGTGATTCTCGTCACTGCGCCGCCCTCCCGTCCACTGCGGCGTCCATCGCGCAGCGGAACCCCAGTGTCCCCGCGCGATCCTTCGACGGAGCCATCAGCAGATACTTCCCGTGCTCGCCCAGCTTGTACGTGTTCGGAAAATACCAGATCGAGTTCTGCGGACGATAGTAGCTGCCGCCGCGCACAATCGCCGCGCGTGTGTGGTCGTCCACATATTCATCGGTCCACTGCCAGACGTTCCCGACCATGTCCATCACCCCGAACGGACTCGCCCCTTCAGGATGCGCCGTCACATCCGCCGGACCGGTCAGCTCGCGACTCGTGTCCTGCGCCGGCACCGCCGAATCTTTCCACTCGTTGCCCCACGGATACGTGCGGCCGTCCATCCCCTGCGCCGCATACTGCCATTCCCACTCGTGCGGCAGCCGCTTCCCCGCCCACTTCGCATACGCGCTCGCGTCTTCGAGCGACACCCACGTCACCGGCTTGTTCGGCTCGTCGGCTTTCCAGTCGCGAAGGAAGTTGTGTGCATCGCTCGGCTTGTACCCCGAAGCGTCCATGAACTTCTTGAACTCCGCGTTGGTCACCGGATACTTATCGATGTAGAAGCTATCGATCCCCATCCGGTGATCGTGCCCGCGCCGAGGCGAGTCCTCCCACGGATACTGCACGTCCAGCCCAACCCAGGCCTCGCCCTCAATCTCGATGCCCGTCACCTTGAACTCGTACCAGGGATCGCTGGGAATCTTCACCATCCCCTCCGGCGCCGATGCCGCAGGCTTCGTGGGAGCAATCTCCATCAGCTTCTGGGGCAGGAAGTGCCACTCATGCGAGTAGCTCGCCAGCGGCGTCTTTGTGAGCTCGGCCATCTTCGCGAGATAAGCGCTGAGTCCTGCGACCTCCGTTCCCGGATCCACTACGAGCAGCGCGCCGTACCCATGCGCCTCCATCGGAAACTCGATAAAAACGCCACGGTCGCTGCGCCGCCAGTACGGCTTAATCTCTTTGCCGTGCCACACGTCGTAATAACGCAGGCCATCCGGCAGCTCAATCTGCTCGCCATCCACGTCATACTCGTTCCGATTGACGAACAGATATAGCGTCACCCCGTTGCCCGGGAACTTCGTCGCGAAAACTCCGCTCTGCATCACCGGCACGAACGGCTCCCAGTCCTTACTCACCAGCAGATCTGCGAACTGGCGCTCCACCGCCGCCACCCGCCGCAGCGCCTCGGCATCGCGATCCGTGATCTGGTTCCAGATGCCCCAGATGTTCTCCCAGCTCACATATCCAATGCCGTTGAAGAACGCGTTCTGCAGGTCGTCGGTCTTGTCGCGCGCCCAGCGATCACAGATGTGCGAGAGATGCCGCGGCTCCAGCCATTTCTGCCGGCTCGCCGTCGGCTGGAACCCATACGACCAGTAGTCCCATCCCGCGTCGTTCCACATGAGAGCTTCGTCCGATGGGGCGCCTTCGGGTTCGAACATCACCGGATGCCCGGTCGCATCCGACGCCACCCGGTACGCGCGCGGCACGCCCCCGAACGTGTCGCCGTTGACGCCGTCCACGCCGAGTTCGGCCATCAGCTCCGCCGTCGCCTTCCAATGCGGCATGCCCGGATCGCGCGTGCCGTTGTCCCAGGCCATAGTCGGCAGCAGTACCTTCACGCCGCGCCGATGGAAGTCCCCCACCATCCGCCGGAACGCTTCAGGCCCGCCCGGCAGATCCCGCGCCAGATCCCACTGGTTGCGGTTGTCGATGCCAATGTTGGGGTACACCGGCCAAAGCAGCACGCTGTCGATGCCGCCGTAGCGCTTCTCCAGATCGTCGAGATATCGGTCCACGGTCCACTGCCCGGTGGTGACGTCGAACAGCGTGCGCTCCTCCACCATCACCTGTGGCGAGACGAAATTACGATGCATCCACTGGAACTCGGGCCGGCGATACTCGGCGTCGTCGTAACCCATGCGCGTCCACCGCTCGGCTCGCCACGCCTTCAGATCGCGCAGCCACGCATCGTGATCGGCGTTGGCGTTGCCGCGGAACCGAGTCATGTCGTTGAACCACCCCAGATTCGCACCCACCCCCTGGCCGGGCCCCCGTATCTGATTCCCCTGCGGCTGGTGCTGCATGTCCTGCGCCCCCGCCGACAAAACGAACCCAATGAGGACAACGAACAAGGTTTTCATCTGATATAAACGATACTGGAATTTCCCGGGACCAGGTATGTTCATCGTCGACAACGTGTCGCTCGCGATCCTTTTCTGCGTGGTCACCATGCTGGGATGGGGCTCCTGGGCAAACACACAGAAACTCGCCGGCAAGGATCGCTGGCCATTCCCTTTGTTCTATTGGGACTACGCGATCGGCGTACTCGCGTTCGGCGTTCTCTTCGCCCTCACGGCGGGTAGTTTCGGTCCAGCCGGCGAGGCGGCCCTGGCGAACCTCGGCCACGCGTCGTCATCGGCCATCCTGAGAGCCCTGTTCAGCGGCATCCTTTTCAACATCTCGAACATCCTGCTCGTGGTCGCCATCGACGCGGCGGGTATGTCGCTGGCCTTCCCGGTCGGTGTCGGACTGGCGCTGGTCATAGGCACCGTCGTCAGCTATCTGCAAACCCCGAAGGGCAACGCATCGATGCTGTTCGGCGGAGTCGCGCTCGTAGTGCTGGCCATGATTCTCTCCGCACTCGCGTATTCAAGGCTGCCCCGCAAGGAGGGTGTCAGCGCCGCGCGCGGCATCGTCTACTCGGTGATCGCCGGGTGTCTGATGGGTTACTTCTACCCGCAGCTCATCGGAGCCGTTTCTCCCGCGTTCCACACAAAGCCGATTCAGCCCGGCCTGCTCACGCCCTACTCGGCCCTGCTGCTGTTCGGCGCCGGCGTCTTCGCCAGCAACTTCGTGGTCAACGGTGTCTTCCTCAAGGTCAACCGCCTGCGCTACTCCGATTACTTCGCCGGCAGCGCGCGCCTGCACTCCATCGGAGTCCTCGGCGGCGCGATCTGGATGCTGGCGCTCTGCTTCAACGTGATCGCCTCAGGTGTCGCCGGCCCCGCCATCAGCTACGCGCTCGGCCAGGGCGCAACGCTCATCGCCGCCATCTGGGGTGTTTTCATCTGGCGCGAATTCAGGCAGGCGCCCGCGAGCACCGCGCCGCTTATCGCGTTGATGTTTCTCGGCTATGCCGCGGGGCTGATACTGATCGGAACCGCGACACTGTAGCCGTTCGGCCCAGTCGCGGCGCTAACCGTGACAACAAAGCTGGTAATCATCCGGGCGCGGGAGAGTCTATCACGGGAGGGCTCAACCGCCACGATGAAGAGCAGGAATACGGCGCCTGTCTACGTGCCTGCAGCCACGTATCGCTGCCAGCTCAACAAGTTGTTCACGTTGGAGCACGCGGCGGCGCTGGTGGAATACCTGGATGCCCTGGGCATCACCGATTTCTACTCGTCGCCGTTCCTGATGGCGCGTCCAGGCAGCCTGCACGGTTACGACGTCACCGATCAGACCCGATTTAACCCCGAAATCGGCGACGAGGCGTCGTTCGAGCGCCTGTCCAACGAGCTGAAGAAGCACGGCATGGGTTTGCTGGTGGACGTGGTCCCCAACCATATGTGCGTTTCGCATCCCTCGAACCGCTGGTGGTGGGACGTGCTGGAAAACGGGCCGAGCAGCCCGTACGCACCCTTCTTCGACATCGAGTGGCATCCCCCGCGCACCGAAGTCGCCAATAAGGTGATGCTGCCCGTGCTCGGCGATCAGTTCGGTCTGGTGCTGGAGAGGAAGGAAATCCAGCTCACCTATAGCGACGGCGAGTTTCACGTGGATTTCTGGGGTACGCCATTTCCGCTGGCGCCGCGCACCTGGACGCTCATCCTGGAGCCTGCGGTGGCGCGCGTGCGCGAAAAGCTGGGGCGCGCGGACGAGCGTCTGGAAGAGTTCGAGAGCATCATCACCGCTCTCAGCCATCTGGCCGATCACACCGAGACCGACGAGGCCCGTGTCCAGGAGCGGCGCCGCGAGAAGGACGTCATCCGTCGCCGTCTGTCCACGCTCACCGAATCGAGCAGCGAAGTGGCGGACTCAATCCGCGAAGCGATCGAACATATGAACGGCGCGACGGGCGACCCGCGCAGTTTCGATCGGCTGGAACGCCTGCTGGAAGGCGAGCCCTACCGCCTCAGCTTCTGGCGCGTCGCCATGGACGAGATCAACTACCGGCGCTTTTTCGACATCAACGACCTGGCCGCGATTCGCGTCGAAGATCCCGAAGTCTTCTCCACCGTGCACGCGCTGATCTTCGATCTGATCGGCCGCGGCCGGGTGACCGGGCTGCGCATCGATCATCCGGACGGCCTGTTCGAACCGGAGAAGTACTTCCGCTTCGTGCAGGACGCGGCCATGTCGCGAATCGGCCCGAATGGCAATGGCAACCCGGAAGGCGCGCAGCGCACCTTCTATCTTGCCGCCGAGAAAATCCTCACCGGGAATGAGCAACTGCGCGCCGCATGGGCCGTCGAAGGCACCACCGGCTACAGCTTCCTCAATCAGTTGAACGGCGTGTTCATCGATCGCACCCGGGACAAGGCGTTCCTGCAGCTCTACCGCCGCTTCACCGGCATCGCACCGCAGTTCGAAGATCTTGTTTTCGACAGCAAACGCCTCATCCTGCAGGTGACCATGTCCAGCGAGCTGAACACGCTGGCGCGCGCGCTCGACCGGCTCTCCGAGCAACACCGCTGGTATCGCGATTTCACGCTGGCTAGCCTGACCGATGCGCTGCGCGAGGTGGTGGCCGCCTTCCCCGTTTACCGCACCTACATCCGCGCCGACGACAAGGAGCCCGACCCCGAGGACCGCCGGCAGATCGATCTGGCCATCAACGAAGCGATGACCCGCAATCCGGCGATCAGCGGTTCGGTCTTCGAGTTCATCCGCAACGTGCTGCTGTTGCGGCATCCTGAAGGACTGGACGACGCGCAGCGCGCCGAGCGCCACCGTTTCGCCATGCGCTTTCAACAGCTCACCGCGCCGGTAATGGCCAAAGGCGTGGAGGACACGGCTTTCTATCGCTACTACCCGCTGGCGTCGTTGAACGAAGTGGGCGGGAGTCCGGAGCGCTTCGGCGTTTCCGTCACCGCGTTTCATCGGCGCAACCTGATTCGCGCCCGCGTGTGGCCGCGTGCGATGAGCACTACTTCGACGCACGATACCAAGCGCGGCGAAGACGTGCGGGCGCGGCTGAACGTGCTTTCGGAGATGCCCGCCGAGTGGTTCCGCGCGATCCGCCGCTGGCGTGAGATGAACCGGCCGGGCAAGACGCTCATGGACGGCGAGTGGATGCCGGGCGCGAACGAGGAGTACCTGTTCTATCAGTCGCTGGTGGGCACGTGGCCGCTCGCGCCAATGGATGCCGAGGCGCACGCGTGTTACGTGGCGCGCATTCAGGGCTACATGGAGAAGGCGCTGCACGAAGCGAAGGTACACACAAGCTGGATCAGTCCCAACGCCGAATACGAGCAGGCGGTGCGGCGCTTCATCGATCGCGCGCTCGACCCATCGCCCGGCAACGCGTTCCTCGAAGACTTCCAGAGCTTTCACGGGCCCATTGCGCGCGCGGGAATCTGGAATTCCATATCGCAGGTGTTGCTGAAGATCGCATCGCCCGGTGTGCCCGATTTCTACCAGGGCAACGAGCTCTGGTGTTTCGATCTGGTGGACCCGGATAACCGGAGGCCGGTGGATTTTGCCGTGCGGCGGCGGATGCTGGAGAAGTTGCAGTCGCCCGCCGCCGGCCGCGCCGCGTTGCTGGACAAGCTCGCCGCTCATCCGTGCGACGGGGGAATCAAGATGTACGTTACCAGCCAGGCCCTGCAACTGCGCCGCGCGCATCGCGAGCTGTTCGCGCAGGGCGCGTACCTGCCACTCGCAACCTCGGGCAGCCGGGCCAATTCGGCCATCGCGTTCGCACGCAGCCTGGGCAATGCGACGGCCGTTGCCATCGCCGGGCGTTTCTTCCTGCGGATGCTCAACGGGCATCCGGCTCCGGTGGGCGATGTCTGGGGCAACACCGAACTGCTCTTGCCAGGCAAACTCGGCTGCCGGCGACTCACGGATGTGCTGTCCGGTGAGACCATTGAGGCGGAGAGTCGCGAAGAACATCTGGCAATCCCGCTAACGCGTGCCTTCGCGCACTGTCCTGTCGCCCTGCTCTTATGCCAACGGCCTGGAAACTGAAGTATGGCGCGAATCCGCGCGCCGGCGGGGGCGTCGAGTTTCGCGTGTGGGCGCCGGCACCGCGGACGCTCGCCCTCAACGTCGATGGCCGCGTCGTGCCCATGACTCGTGAAGGCGAAGACTTCGTCGCATTCGATGGAGCCGCCGGAGCGGGTTCGAACTACTCGCTGATCCTCGACGGCGAGCGCGAGAGACCCGATCCGGTCTCGCGCTGCCAGCCGCTTGGCGTGCACATGGTGTCGCGCGTCATCGATCCGGACGCGTTCCCGTGGACCGACGGCAAGTGGCGCGGCCTCCCGCTCGAACAGTACATCTTCTACGAATTGCACACCGGCACGTTCACGCCGGAGGGCACCTTTGAGGGCGTCATTGACCGCATTCCCTACCTCAAGGAGCTCGGCATCACCGCTCTCGAACTCATGCCCGTGGCCGAATTCCCGGGCGGCCGCAACTGGGGCTATGACGGCGTCGATCTCTACGCGCCGCACTGGTCCTACGGCGGGCCAGTCGGTCTGAAGAGTCTGGTGGATGCCTGCCATCGCGCGGGAATCGCCGTCGTGCTCGACGTTGTGTATAACCACGTCGGCCCGGAGGGAAATTATCTGAGCGAGTTCGGACCCTGGTTCACCGACGACTACCGCACCCCGTGGGGCTCAGCGGTCAACTACGACGGCCCGGGCAGCGACGGCGTGCGCCGCTTCGTCATTGAAAACGTGCTCTACTGGCTCACCGAGTATCACATCGACGCGTTGCGCCTGGACGCGATTCACAGCATCTTCGATTTCAGCGCGTGGCACATTCTGGCGGAACTGGGTGAGCGATTCCATGAGCAGGCCGCGCTTCTCGGCCGCCGCGCCTGGCTCATCGGCGAGAGCGACCTGAACGACGCGCGCGTGATCAAACCGCGCGCGGCCGGGGGCTGGGGGCTGGACGCGCAGTGGCACGACGAATTCCATCACACCGTCGCGAGCTACCTGACAAAGGCAGAGCGCGGTTTTCTCGGCAGCTTCGGCCGGCTTGCGGATATCGGGAAGGCCCTGACCGAGGGCTTTGTTTACGACGGCATCTATTCGCCCTGGCGGCGCCGTCGCTTCGGCAGCTCTTCTCGCGATCTGGCCGGACGGCAGTTTGTCGTTTTCCTGCAGAACCACGATCAGATTGCCAATACCCACGCCGGCCAGCGGCTGGCCGGCCTCGTTTCCGACAGTCATCTGCGCGTTGCCATCGCGCTGCTGGTATGCTCGCCGTATCTGCCGTTGCTGTTCATGGGCGACGAGTTCGCCCAGACCGAAGGCTTCCGCTATTTCACCAGCCACGGCGACCCTGACCTGGCGCTCGCGGTGACCGAGGGCCGGCAGCGGGAATATGCCGAGTTCCACGCCGGCGCCGAGTTCTTCGACCCGCAGGCCGTGGAGACCTTCGAGCGATCGCGCGTCGCCTGGGCCGAGGCCGCCGGGGAGCGGCACCGGGCGATTCTCCGCCTGTTTCGCGATCTGATCGCGCTGCGAAAGAGATGGCCCTGTCTGTCGAACTGCCGCAAGGATCTCACGCGCGTGGAAATCGACGAGCAGGCGAAAACGCTGCGCATGGAACGCAGCGATCCCGCTGGCTCGCGCGCGTTGCTGGTGTGCAATTTCGGCCCTGACCCGGTCCCGATGGCGGAGCCGGACCCCGCATTGCGGACTTCGCCGGCGCCCGCGGGCAATCTGGCCGGAGAAAGCGCCGCGCTGTTCCTCCGCGAATAAACCCTCCGCCCTGTGAACCTTCTTCCCTGCCCTGCGTAACTAGCGGGCAGAGAGGAACAAACGGCGATGTCCAAACGAATAAGGCGAATCGCGGCGGCCGGGCTGCTCGCGGCAGCGGCGCTGTGGGCCCAGGGCCCCGACAACTCCGGTCCGAACGCGCAGAACGTGAAGACGGAGCTGTCCCTCATTCTGGACCGCTGCCCGCCGACGCTGCGCGGAGTGCTTGCGCTCGACCCGAGCCTGCTCAGTAACCAGTCGTATCTTGCGCCGTATCCGGCCTTGAGCGCCTACCTGAACGCGCACCCCGAGATCGCGCACAACCCGTCCTTCTACATCGGCTCGCCGGACAATCAACGGCCTGACCACGCCACGCAGGTAATGGACATGTGGCGCGACGCCGAGGACGGGCTGGCGGTGTTTACCGGCATCGGCCTGGCCATCTCGCTGCTGGTCTGGCTGATCCGCACCCTGGTGGATTACCGGCGCTGGAGCCGCCTGGCCAAAGTGCAAACCGACGTGCACACCAAGCTGCTGGACCGTTTCAGCTCGAACGATGATCTGCTGAACTACGTCCAGTCGCCGGCGGGGGCGAAGTTCCTGGAGTCCGCACCCATCATGCTGGATGCGGCGCCGCGCAGCGTGGGCGCGCCGCTGGGGCGGATTCTGTGGTCGATTCAGGGCGGTGTGGTGCTGATCGCCGGAGGGACGGGCCTGAAGCTCGTGAGCGGAAGCGTGTCGGTAGATGCGGCCGTGCCGATAAACGTGCTCGGGGTGGTGGCCATCGCGCTGGGCATCGGGTTTGCGATCTCGGCTATCATCTCATTTGCGATTGCCCGGCGGATGGGACTGATTGAGCCGCTGCAGAAACCCCAGGAATCGCGCGCCAACCCATGATCCATGAGACGACATTCGCCGACGTCCATCGCACCGCCGAAGACGCCGCTGCGTGCTTCGTAATGGACGAAGACACCTTTCGCGCGTTCTACGAGCGAACCGCGCGCGGGCTGTGGGCGTACCTGGCGCGCGTCACCGGCGACAATCATCTGGCTGATGACCTCCTGCAGGAGAGCTACTATCGTTTCCTGCGCGCCGCGGCCACCCACGAAGGCGACGCGCACCGGCGCAACTCGCTGTACCGCATTGCCACGAATCTCGCGCGAGACGCGCGGCGTCGCCAGACGATCCGCGGCAATCTT
>Ga0335080_10009370_pt1 | contig 10239 bp, 8 predicted proteins | sample Lox_Sample_34_FD_206720 | JGI IMG/M metagenome (GOLD analysis project Ga0335080, IMG submission 206720) | Soil microbial communities from Loxahatchee National Wildlife Refuge, Florida, United States - Lox_Sample_3.4 | ecosystem: Environmental > Terrestrial > Soil > Wetlands | place: USA: Florida... | reverse complement strand
CATCGTCGATGGCCGCAGCGACCTGGTGGTGACCGCCGAGGGCGGCCTGGCCGGGCCGTTCAACGCGTTCGTCACGGCGCCTGGCGCCGGGCGGCGGCTGTCCTCGCTCGGCGCGAAGCTCAGGTTCGGCACGTCGATCGAGCGGCGGCTGTCCGAGATCGCGATCATCACGGTCGGCGCGCGGTGGCAGGCGGAGTTCGAGTGGTGGGCGCACGCGGCCATGGCGCGGGCGCACGGCGTCGCCGACGCGGTGGTGGACGCGATCGGGCGCGGCGAGGATCCGCCGTTCGAGGCGGACGACGAACGGGCCATCTACGCGGTGGCCCGTCACCTCAGCCTCTCCGGCCGCCTGGACCAGGAGGTCTACGACGCCGCGCACCGCTACCTCGGCGACGCCGGGATGGTGGAACTGGTGTCGCTGTGCGGGTACTACACGCTGATCTCGTTCCTGCTGAACGCCTTCGCCGTGCCGCTGCCGCCGGGCGCCGCGCCGATGTGGGCGCGGAATCGGTGATCTGATGGCGTCCCCGGTGACGTAACCAGGCCGGAAGCCGTGCGTCACCAGGGAGGGGTTCACGTGAGTTCTGACGCCAACATCAAGACCATCATGGGTGTGTACGAGGCCTTCGGCCGCGGCGACGTCGCCGCCATCCTCGACGCCGTGACCAGCGATGTCGACTGGGCCGCCGAGGCCGATCCGGCCGTCGCCCCGTGGCATGGCGTGCGCCATGGCCAGCAGGCGGTGGCAGCGTTCTTCGCGGAGTTCGGCTCGACCATGGAGGTCGAGGAGTTCACCCCGGTCTCGATCGCCGCCAACGACACCGACGTGCTCAGCGTGGTGCAGTTCCGGGCCCGGTCACGCGCCACCGGGAAGACCGCGGCGATGAACCTGCATCACTTCTTCAAGTTCCGTGACGGCAAGATCGCCCATTACCGCGGTACCGAGGACACCGCTCAGACGCAGGCTGTGCTGCAGGGCTGACGGTCCGGCTCAGGCCGCCACCGACACGGTCGCCGTCTTGATGACGTCGGCGACCGCGTCGGGGTGGCGACCATGGCCACGTGCCCGGCGCCATATCCTCGCGCTGCACCGTAGGCTTACGGCGCGGTACAGGAGGTGTGGTGTGGCCCGTCGTGCGACCGTCGCTTTCGCGGCCCTCGCGGCCGCCGACACGCTGCTCGCGGCGACAGGGCACGACCGGCCGCGCTGGCTGACCAAGCCGTTGCTGATGCCGGTGCTGATGGCGGGCCGCGACCGCCCGGCGCAGCGGGCGCTCGCCCTGGGCGGCGCGGGCGACGTGGCCTTGCTCGGCCGCGGTGAGGTCGCCTTCACCGCGGGGCTGGTGAGTTTCCTGGCCGGCCACGTGGCCTGGATCGTCGCCCTGCGCCAGCGGCCGGGCGGCGGGTACCTGCGCGCCAGGCCGGCCCTGGCCGGGCCGCACGTGGCGACGTTCGGCGCGATGAACGCCTACCTGTGGAAGCGCACGGGCCAGGACCGCATCCCGGTCTTGGTCTGCAGCGCCGCCTTGCTCGCGATGTCCCTGACGGCGCTGGATACCGGCGCGCCGCGGACGGCTGCCGGGGGTGCGCTGTTCCTGGCCTCGGACACGCTGCTGGCGCTGGAGAAGTTCGGCGAGCTGCGGCTGCCCGCGCACGAGGGCCTGGTGATGGCGACCTACGCCAGCGCCCAGGCGCTGCTGGCCGGGTAACCGATGGGCGAACCGTCAGCGGCGTGCCTCAGCGGAGGAAGTCCAGCAGCAGGGTGTTGACCTGGTCCGGGGCCTCCAGCTGCAGCCAGTGTCCCGGGCCGTCCAGGCGCTCGTACCGCCACGGGCCCGTCACGTTCTCGGCGGAGTCGGTCATCTGCACTTCGGTGAGCGCGCCGTCGCCCGTGCTCCAGATGCCCATGGCCGGCGCCTGAACCGGCGGCAGCTGAACCGGCGGGCCCAGCCAGGATTCGGGCGCGACGTTGGCCCGGTACCAGTTCAGGCCGGGGGTGAGCGAGCCATTCGCTTCCAGGTCGGCGATCACCTGATCGGCGTCCGGGTGGCCGGTCCGGCGGAAGTTGGCCCAGTTGTCGTCGCTCAGCCAGCGTTCGGCGATGCCGGGGAACTGGAACAAGAGCATGTACCACGACTTCTGGCATTGCTCAACGGTGCGGCGGAAGGTGACCGGGTTGCCGACGGACAGGACGACGAGGTGGTCCACGTGGCCGGGCGCCAGGGAGGCGAGCACCCAGGCCAGCGCGGCGCCCCAGTCGTGACCGACTATGTCGGCCTGGCCGATCCCGAGGTCGGCGAGGACCGCCGTGACGTCACCAGCCAGCCGGGTCATCGAGTAGGCCTCGACCGCCTCGGGCTTGTCGGAGCGCCCGTAGCCGCGCAGGTCGGGGACGATGACCTGGAACCCGGCCCCGGCCAGCGCCGGTACCTGGTGCCGCCAGAGCCGCCCGGAGTCGGGAAAACCGTGCAACAGCACGACCGGGCGTCCGTGGCCGGTCACCTGGTACTCGATACCGATCCCGTTGACATCCACCCGGCTCATACCGCTAGGTTCTCCAGGACCGGTGCGGGGGTCAAGCGGGTGAGACGATCGGGTTAGCACCCGTGGGTCCTTTGGCCGGAACCCTGGGCACGGTCGGCCAGGAGGCTGAGCCGCATTCCCGATGCGACGGAGGCTAACCGCATGGTTGCCGCGCTCATGTTGTAAGAGCTGCACGAACAAGGCATCCACATCGTATGAACGGACGGGCGGGGCGACCGGTCGTGTATCAGCGGTCACGGGAGCGGGGCGGGAGCGCACCGGCACCAGGAGCCCCGCTCATGCGGGGCGCAGCAGGCCCCGCTGGAGGACCACCGGCACGAAGAGCTCACGGTAGCCGTGCTCGTCGAACAGCACCGTGACCTGGTCGCCGTCGTAGCGCTGTACCGTGCCCTGCCCCCAGCGCTCGCTCACGACGCGCGCGCCCACGGCGAACGGGACCTCGGCGGGCGGGACCTCGGCGTGCGTGAGGTCGTTGTCGCAGTTCCCGCACGGCCCGGGATAGTCCTGCCCGAAGTAGGTGAGCAGGAACGAACGCCGACAGCCGGCGTGCTCGGCGTAACGGCGCATCATCGTCAGCCGCGTGCGCTCGACCTCGTCCTCGCGTTCCGTCTGCGCCTCCGAGGCCGCCAACGTGTCCGCGACGGTCATCGTCCCGGCCCAGCGGACCTCGCCGTCCGCCCGCCACGTCACCGCGCCCAGATCGGCCAGGCGGACCAGCGCGGCCGTCTGCTGCCGTGCCGATCCGCCCGGCTCGACCGGCTGCCCGGCTGCGAGCGCGGCCGCGACGTGCGCGACGGCCGCGCCGGAGATGCCGCGCGCGGTCAGATGGCGCGCGGTGTCGAAGTCCTCGTAGCGGTACAGCAGCCGGGCCTGCGCCGGCGCGCCGTCCCGGCCGGCCCGCCCGAATTCCTGGTAGTACGGATCCAGTGAGGGCGGCGGATCGGCGTGCAGCACCCAGCGCACGTCCGGCTTGTCGATCCCCATGCCGAACGCGACCGTAGCCGCGATGACGCGGGCCGAGCCGTCGAGGAACGCGGTCATCGCGTCGTGCCGTTCGCGGCCGGACAGCCCGGCGTGGTAGAGCGTCACCCGCTCTCCCGCCGCGGCGAGCGCGTCGTGCGCCGCCTGGGCGCTGGCGTGCGTCGCCGCATAGACAATCCCCGGGCCGTCGAACCCGCCCGCCGCGCGGACCAGTTCCTGCCGCTTGTCCGAGACGGTGCGCGCGCAATGTACCGAGAGGTGGATGTGCGGCCGGTCGAAGTCGCCGATCACCACCTCGGGATCGCGCAGGCCCAGCCGCTGCACGACCTCCTGCCGCACCGGCGGCGCGGCCGTAGCGGTCAGCGCCAGCCGGACCGGCGCGCCGACCGCCTCAGCCTGCGCGCCGAGCAGCATGTAGTCCGGCCGGAAGTCGTGGCCCCACTGGCTGATCAGGTGCGCTTCGTCGACGACGAACAGCCCCGGCCGCGCGCGCTGCAGCGCCTGCCGGGTCCCCGGGTTGGCCAGTTGCTCCGGGGCCAGGAAGACAAACGTGCCCGGGTCGCACGAGGCGAGCAGCGCGGCCGCGCGCGCCCCCGCCGACTGCTGCGAGTTGAGCACGATGGCCGGCAGGCCGGCCGCCTGCAGGTGCGCGAGCTGGTCGTCCTGCAGCGCGATCAGCGGCGAGACGACGACGGCCGGCCCGTCCCGCAGCATCCCGGCCAGCTCGTAGATGGCCGACTTCCCGCCGCCGGTGGGCAGCACGGCGAGCACGTCGCGGCCGTCGGCCAGCGCCTCCACCGCGCGGAACTGCCCCGGACGCAGCTGCTCGAAGCCGAGCCGCTCCCGTGCGAGCTCCTCGATCGCGGCTCCGGACCGGGCGGCATCGTCAGTCACGCTCACCACCGTACGGTCCCGCGATGGCCAGGTCTCGTTCAGGCATGGTCCGAACGGTCCGGGTGTGGCGGCCTCGTCGTCGGCCGGAACGTGGACGTCATCTGGCCGCTGTGGTGATGGGCGGCACTGTCGGGTGGCCGGCTGGCCCGCGCGGCGCAGGGTGGCGGCGCAGGTTGCCGGCGATCACCCGCAGCGCGACGGCGGGACGCAGCAAGCGGGCCGGCGGGTCGAGCAGCCCGGTCACGCGCATGAATTGCTCGGTGAGCGCGGGATCGTGTTCGGCGGCGGTCTGCAGCCGGCCAACGTAGGCGTTGATGGCACGTACCGGCATCGGGCGTGGCCCCGCCACGGCGGGGATAGCCAGGTCGGCACCCGAGGTCAGCTGCCAGGCGCTGTTGATCGGCTTGGCCGCGGCGCGGAAGAACCGGCGGGCGAGTTCGGCCTCACCGCCGGCCAGGCTGTCCCGCAATGCGACCGCTTGCAGTGCGGCCACGGACATGCCCTGCCCGTAGACCGGGTTGAAGCTGCAGATCGCGTCGCCGGAAACCAGGAGCCCGGCGGGGAACCGGCGCAGCCGCTCGTACCGTCGCCGCAGGTTGGCCGGGAAACGGTGGGCGCGGATCCCGTCGAGCAGTTCCGCGTCGCGGATCGCGGCGAAGACGTGCGGCGGGGCGACGGCGCGGGCGAAGGCGAGGAACCCGTCTTCGTCGGTCGGCGGGTGGTGGCCGGCGTACCCGGCCAGCGTGAGGATCCAGCGGTCGCCCTCCTGCGCGAAAAGCGCCATGCCGACAGACTGCTCGGGCGGCGCGCCGATCAGGATCAGCTTCTCGTCCCCGAGCGCTCCGGCGCCCAGCCGCAAATGCCGGCTGGCGTATTTGATGTCCACCCGGAGCTGCTCCTCGGCCGGCGGGTCGTAGCCGATTTCCTTCAGCCATGTCGCGGTACGCCCGCCCCGGCCGGTCGCGTCGACGACGAGATCGGCGGCGAGGATCTCCTCCATGCCGCCCGCGCGCAGCACGCGGGCTCCGGTGACCCGGTCGCGAGCCGGCGTGGTGACCAGGCCGGCGACCTCGCACCGGTCCTGGATTGAGACGTTGGGCAGGACCCGGACCCGGTCGCGGACGTGGGCTTCCAGGCACGGCCGGCTCGGCAGGTACGACGGCTCACCGGGTTCGCCGTCCAGGCACAGCTGGTGACCCCCGAAGATGAACCGGAACTCGCTCGGATCACGTAGCACCGGGACACCGTCCGCCACCAGGTCGGCGAGCAGCCCGGGAAACAGCTCGTCGAGGATCTGCGCCCCGCGCGGCAGCAGCCCATGGGCGTGCCGGCCCTGGGGAACCCCCTTGCGGTCCAGCGCGGACGCCGGCAGCGGGTCTCGTTCGATGATCGTCACCCGCCGGTACGCATCGGCCAGCACCCGGGCCGCGAGCAGGCCGCCCATACTGGCGCCCAGAACCGCCGCGTGATCACCAATCTTCTGCATTTTCGATCCCCCGTACTCGCAGCCAGGCCTACAGCGACACGGAGGCCGCCGCCGCGGTAGCTGATACATCGACCGCGCGTCCGGGCGCCGTTCAGAGGATGAGCTTCATTCCTTCGTGGGTGGCGGCGAAGCCGAGCCGTTCATAGAAGCGATGGGCGGAGATACGGGACTTGTCGGTAGTCAGCTGCACAAGCGCGCATTGCCGCCGCCGGGCTTCATTGATCGCCCAGCCGAACAGGGCAGCACCGAGGCCACCGTTGCGGTAGGCCTCGTGCACCCGGACGGCCTCGATCTGAGCTCGCATGGCACCGCGGCGGGCGAGGCCGGGCAGGAAGGACAGCTGCATCGTGGCCACAATGTCAGGGCCGGATTGCGCGACTATGAGCAGGTGCGCCGGGTCCCGGTCGATGGCCTCGAAGGCGGCCTGGTAGACGGCCAGGTCCTCGGCGCTCGCCACGCCGTCTCGGGTAGCACCGAGCTGGTCAGCGGCGAGCAGGCTCACGATCGCCGGAACATCACTAGCTGTGGCGCGCCGGATCGTGACGCGGACCGGACCTAGGTCAAGTGTTTCCAGGATCTCCACCCGCCCAGTCTGCCTGCCGGCCGTAGGCTGTTTCTGGCTGGTTTGCGCTGGGGGTGGGGATGGAGCGTCCGGGTGGGCTCTCGGCTATCGGCAACACGCCGGTGGTCCGGCTGGCTCGTATGGCCGGTGACGGTTGTGCTGAGGTCTGGGTGAAGCTGGAGGCGGCCAACCCGACCGGCTCGTACAAGGACCGGATGGCCCTGGCGATGATCGAGGCGGCCGAGGCCGATGGCCGCCTGCGGCCGGGTCAGCTGGTCGTCGAGTACACCGGCGGGAGCACCGGCTCGTCCCTGGCGCTCGTCTGCGCGGTGAAGGGCTACCCGCTGCGGATCGTCTCCTCCGACGCGTTCGCCGAGGAGAAGATCCGCACGATGCGGGCGTTCGGCGCCGAGGTCGAGCTGATACCGAGTCCTGACGGCATCACGCCCGAGCTGATTCCGTCCATGATGCGCCGGGCTGCCGAGATCGCCGCGCAGACCGGCGCGTTCGCCACCGATCAGTTCAACAACACCGACATGGTGGATGGCTACCGCAAGCTGGGCGAGGAACTGCTCGATCAGCTTCCCGGCCCGCCGCCGATCAGCGCGTTCTGCAGCTATGTCGGCACCGCGGGCTGCTTCCTGGGCGTCAGCCGCGCGCTGGCCGCCACACTGTCCGGGCTGCACCGGGTCGTGGTCGAGCCAGCCGAATCGGCCGTGCTGTCGGGCCGGCCGCCCGGCACCCACCACATCGAGGGCGGCGGCACCGGTCAGCGCCCGCCGCAACTCCGGCCCGCCGACTACGACGAGGTCATCGCCCTCCCCGAAGCCAGAGCGTTCCAGACGGCCCGCCAGGCCGCCCGCGACGAGGGCATCTTCTCCGGGCCATCGACCGGCGCAAACCTCGCCGCCGCGCTGGATGTCGCCGACCGGCTCGGCCCCGGCCACCGGGTGGTCACCATCCAGGTCGACAGCGGCCTGAAATACCTCACCGGCCAGCTTTACTCCTAGACGCTGGCCGTATTTGACGCCATGCCGGAATCCGCTGATTGGTCTTATCACCGGCGGGTAGTTGGTCCTACCGCTGGCGGGTAGGGCGCCGTCCATTCGCGGGAAGGGGTCTCAAGGAGGCTGCGCGGTTGAGTACAGGAACGGAACGACGCCGGCGCTCGCCCGCCGATTTCGCAGGCACGGCCGACCGGATCAGCGCCGCGGTCGAGTCGGTGATCAAGGGTAAGTCCGACGTGGTGCGGCTCATCTTGACTGTGCTGCTGGCCGAGGGCCATGTGCTTATCGAGGATGTGCCCGGGGTGGGCAAGACGATGCTGGCCAAGGCGCTGGCGCGGTCCATCGACTGCTCGGTCAAGCGCATTCAGTTCACCCCTGACCTGCTGCCGAGCGATATCACGGGCGTGAGCGCCTATGTCCGCCAGACCAGCGAATTTGAGTTCAAGCCCGCTACCGAAGCGCAGCGGGACAGGTTCACCGCGCGGATCTCGATGGGTTATCCCCCGGTCTCCGCCGAACTGGACATGCTAGACGAGCACTCAACGTCATCGCCGCTCGATGATCTCATCCCCGTCGTCGATGCCGCCGAGGTCCGCGCCCTCATCCGCACGGTGCGGGAGGTGCATATCTCCGCGCCACTCCGCCAGTACGTCATCAACCTGGTCACCGCGACTCGCGCCCATCCCGGCCTGCGCCTTGGCGCGTCACCGCGGGCAACACTGCACCTGGCCCGCGCATGCCGCGCGTATGCGGCGCTCGACGGGCGCGATTACGTGATACCGGATGACGTGCAGGCGCTCGCGGTGCCGTTGCTCGCGCACCGGCTTCTCCTGGCGTCTGCCGCGCAGTACTCGACCCCTGGACAGGTAGTAGCCGATCTGGTCCAGCGGCTCCCGTTGGCGGAGGACCCACTGCCCTGGCTCGACCGGGACGAACACGAGGCGCGCTTGGCGTCATTATCTGGCGTGCTGCCACGCTGGTAGCGCCGCGGGGGAAGACGCTAGCGATTCTGGAGGCGTTCGGCCAGGGTGGCCGCGAGCCTGGCCTTGACGGTGGGCTGGGTGTCGACCAGCCACTGGAGGTCCTGGCTGGTCAGCCGGAGGAGCCGGCCGGGTTCGGCGCAGCGGATGGTGGCCAGGCGGGCGTAGCCGTAGCCGCCGCCCCAGTCGCGGGCGGCGAGCTCGCCGAAGTGGTCGCCGGGGCCGTGGGTGCGGATGAGCCGGGCGTCGATGAAGACGTCGTAGCGGCCGGCCAGGACGATGTAGAAGAACCGGTCGGCATCCCAGCGGCGGATGACCTCCTCCCCCGCGGCCACGTCGAGCGAGACGCCGCGAGCGTGGACCGCGTGCCTGGCCGAGGCCGGTACGCCGGACAGCAGCGGGACGGCGCGCAGTACGTCCTGGCCGGAGCCCGCCATGATGTCGGCCCGGGCACCGGCGTAGGCCGGGCCGCCGGCCGGTACCGTCTCCCCGGCCGGCGCCGGGGCCGGGGCGCCGGCGAAGTGCTCGATGACCTGCCGCACGTGCTCGGCCGAGCTGGTCGGGTTGAGGATGCAGAGCCGGACGGCGTGCCGGCCGGCCAGCCGGGTGGTGGAGACCAGCGCGGTGCCGCCGCGTTCCAGCTCGTCGGCGAGGGCCGTGCCGCGGCGTTCGGTCTCGGCTTCGTCGCAGCCGGGCCACTCCCGGCGGAAGCAGACGATCCCGAGCGTGGCCGGTGCCATCAGGGTGAGCTGGGGGTGGCCGCGGATCAGGCCCTCGGCGTACTCGGCCAGGTCGAGGTTGCGCTGGATGCAGGCACGGAAGGCCTTGAGGCCGAACGTATGCATGGTCATCCACACCTTGAGCGCCCGGAAGCCACGGGACAGTTGCAGGCCCCGGTCGGCGAAGTTCACCTCACCCGCGCCGTGCACGGCGTCGCCGTCGAGGTAGTCGGGGTGAATGGCGAACGTCCGTTCCAGCCGGGCCCCGTCGCGGATCAGCACGCAGCCGCACTCCATCGGCTGGTACAGCCACTTGTGCGGATCGAGCGTCACCGAGTCGGCGCGGTCGAGGCCGGCCAGCGCCGCCCGCCCCTTGGCGGTCAGCGCGGCGAAGCCGCCGTAGGCCGCGTCGACGTGCAGCCACAGACGTTCGGCCGCACAGACATCGGCGAGGTCGCCGAGGGGATCGACGGCGCCGGTATTGGTCGATCCCGCGCTGGCGGACAGGGCGAAGGGGATGCGGCCCGCAGCGCGGTCAGCCCGGACGGCCGCCGCCACGGTGTCCGGCGCCAGACACCAGCGGCCGTCGGTCGGCAGGACCCGCACCTGGTGCGGGCGCAGTCCCATCGCGCGCGCGGTCCGGGCCAGAGACGAGTGAGCCTGGTCCGACACGTACAGCACGGAGTCAGGTGACGGGCCGCTGACGGCCTCGCGCGCGACGAGCAGCGCCGTCAGGTTGCCGGCCGAACCGCCGTTCACCAGCACGCCGGCGGTGCCTGCGGGCAGGCCAAGCCAGCTGCGGAACCAGTCGACGACCTCAAGCTCGACCTGGGTGGCGCCGGCCGACTCCATCCAGGCGCCGCAGTACACGTTGGCCGCGGCGGCGATCAGCTCGGCCAGGGCCGCGGGCCAGGTGGTGAAGCTCGGGATGAAGGCCAGGTACCCGGGATGATCGGACCGCGCCGCGTAGGGCAGCACGTCGGTCATCACCCGGGCCAGGACCGCGCCGTAGTCCCCGGGCTGCTCCGGCGGCGGGCCTCCGAGCCGCGCGCGCATGTCGGCGGCA
>Ga0335080_10009368_pt1 | contig 10240 bp, 10 predicted proteins | sample Lox_Sample_34_FD_206720 | JGI IMG/M metagenome (GOLD analysis project Ga0335080, IMG submission 206720) | Soil microbial communities from Loxahatchee National Wildlife Refuge, Florida, United States - Lox_Sample_3.4 | ecosystem: Environmental > Terrestrial > Soil > Wetlands | place: USA... | reverse complement strand
GTCCGCTTCCGCGATGCACGGCGAGAGGAAGTCCTCGCCGGAGGGCTCGTAGGCGAGCGGACAGTTGCGGTCCCTGAGGTAGAAACGCTGCGCAGCATCCTGCAGCAGCGCGCGCATGCGCTCATCCTGCGCGATCCCCGCCCAGTCCCAGAGGAGGCCGAAGGAAAAGGCCGTCTGATCGTGTTCGCCGATGCGGATCGGGTAGTGCAGTTTGGGGAGCCAGCTCGCCATGCGGGTTGCCGCCTCGCTCTCGAGCGGCGCGAGCGTCGCACGCCAGCGGCGTGCATCCGGGTCGTCCCAGGTGCGCAGTTCCGCGGCCAGCCGCAGCAGCCACGCCAGGCCGTAGGGTCGCTCGAACGAGGCCCGACCCGCCCCCTGCAGGTAGGCGACCTCGGCGGCGATGTTCTGCGCGGTGAAGGTGCGCTCGAGCGCCGCGCGCGCCGGTGCGGCGAAGGGCGCATCCGGAAACAGCCGCACCAGGCGCACCAGCAGCCAGTGGCCGTGCACGTCTGAGTGCCAGTCGTAGCAGCCGTAGAACGCCGGTGTCAGCGCGCGCGGCGCGCGCACGTCGGCGTCGCTCGCGAGGGTGTGCGAGATGTGGTTGGGATATTCCTGGTGCAGACACGTGAGCGCGAGTCCCGCAAAGCGAGCCGCCGCGGCCGCATCGAGGGTGCTGCGCGCACCGGCGTCCGGCGCCGCCGCGGCGCTCACGGCGCAGGCCCCGCAGGCGAGGGTGCAGAGGAGCAGCAGTCGCGCGATGCGATGGCTCATGGGCACATGTTACCCTCACCCCCGTGAGCGAGTCCCTGCCCGTCGTGCTGGTTCCCGGGCTGCTGCTGACGCCGCAGCTCTACGCGCCGCAGCTCGGGGAGCTCTGGGCGGACGCCTCCGTGGTGCTCGCCAACCACACCCGCGCCGACAGCATGGCCGAGCTCGCCCGCGGGATCCTCGCGCAGGCGCCGCCGCGCTTTGCGCTCGTGGGACTTTCCATGGGCGGCTACATCAGCTTCGAGATCCTGCGCCAGGCGCCCGAGCGCGTCGCGCGGCTCGCGCTCCTGGATACCGCGGCACGTCCCGATACCCCCGACATCAGCGCGGCGCGCCGCACCGGCATGCAGCTGGCGCAGAGTGGCCGCCTGGGGGAGGTCATCGATGGCCTCATCCCGCGCCTGGTGCACCCGAGCCGGGCGCGCGAGGCTGCCCTGATCGAGTTGATCCACCGCATGGGTACGCAGGTGGGCGTGGCCGGGTATCTGCGGCAGCAGGCCGCCAACATCGCCCGCCCCGACTCGCGCCCGATGCTCAAGGACATCCGCTGCCCGACGCTGGTGCTGGTCGGGGATGCCGACCAGCTGACCCCGCCGGACCGGGCGCAGGAGATTGCCGCGGCGGTCCCCGGCGCCGAACTCGTGGTCGTTCCCGAGTGCGGCCATCTCTCCACGCTCGAGCGGCCGGAGCGGGTGACCCGCGCCCTGCGTACCTGGCTCGGGCGCTGAGGGGACCCAGGCCATGCTCGTGACGGGCGCCTCGCAGGTCGTGCTGGTGGTGCATCCGCAGACGCCCGCCGCGCTGCCCGTAACCCTCCTCGGGGAGGCGCGCCGGCTCTCGGCTGCCGTGCTGCGCTGCGACTTCGTGTTGGAAGCGGACCTCACGCGTTTTGCCCTGCCGGCGCGGGGCGGCGGTGCGCGCCGGGATGAGCTCTGGCAGCACACCTGCTTCGAGACCTTCGTGGGCACGCCAGACGGATCGGGCTACTGTGAGTTCAACTTCTCCCCCTCCGGGGACTGGGCGGCGTACCAGTTCGAGGACTACCGCCGGGGGAGGGCACAGGCTCCTCTGCGCACGGCGCCCGCATTGCAAGTGGATGAGCGTCCCGGCCGGCTCACGCTCTCCGCGACGCTCGAGCTCGGCGGCGTCGCGGCGCTCGAGCGTGCGCCGCAGCTGCGGCTTGCGCTCGCGGCCGTCCTCGAGGACGGGCAGGGGTCGCTGTCCTACTGGGCGCTGCGGCACGCGCCCGGGCCGCCCGATTTCCATCACCGCGCGGGCTCTACCCTTAAGCTGCACGCACCATGAAGACCGGACTTGACCGTCTGATCGCCGATGCCGCCCTGCGGCAGTCACTTGCCGGGCGCCGCGTGGCGCTGCTGGCACATCCTGCCTCCGTGACGGGCGAACTCGCGCACTCGCTCGATGCGCTCGCGGGGCTGCCGGAAGTGCGTCTGACGGCGGCATTCGGGCCGCAGCACGGACTGCGCGGCGATAAGCAGGACAACATGGTCGAGTCGGGCGACTACGTCGATCCCGCGCACAACATCCCGGTCTTCAGCCTCTACGGCACGCAGCGTCGCCCGAGCGATGCGATGCTCGACACCTTCGACGTGCTGCTGGTGGACCTGCAGGATCTTGGCTGTCGCATCTACACCTTCATCACGACGCTGCGCTACGTGCTCGAGGATGCAGCGCGTGCGGGCAAGAGCATCTGGGTACTCGACCGGCCGAACCCCGTGGGGCGCGTGGTCGAAGGGCTCGCCCTGCGGCCGGGCTGGGAGAGCTTCGTCGGCGCCGGGCCCATGCCCATGCGCCACGGCCTGACCCTCGGGGAGCTGGCGCGCTGGTTCACGAGTGCTTTGCGGCTGAACCTCGACTGCCAGGTCGTGACGCTCCAGGGCTGGCATCCGCTGGCGTCCCCCGGCTACGGCTGGCCGCTCACCGAGCGCACCTGGGTCAACCCGAGTCCGAATGCGCCGAACCTGTCGATGGCGCGCTGCTATGCCGGCTCGGTGATGCTCGAGGGCACGACGCTCTCGGAGGGACGCGGCACCACGCGCCCGCTGGAACTGCTCGGCGCGCCCGACCTCGATGTGGCGGCGCTGCTGCGCAAGATGTACGCGCTTGCACCGCAGTGGCTCGAGGGCTGCCGCCTGCGGCCGTGCCACTTCGAGCCGACCTTCCACAAGCATGCCGGCAGGCTCTGCGCGGGTTTCCAAGTGCACGTGGAGGCCCCGGCGTACTACGACCACGAGCGCTTCCGTCCGTGGCGGCTGTTCGCGCTCGCCTTCAAGGCGCTGCGGAGCCTGCGGCCCGACTACCCGCTGTGGCGCGACTTTGCCTATGAATACGAGCGCGACCGCCTGGCCATCGACGTCATCAATGGCGGCCCGCAGCTGCGTGAGTGGGTCGATGACCCGGCCGCGACCCCGCAGGATCTGGAGCAGCTCGCCCGGGCGGATGAGGCGGACTGGCAGCGCGAGCGCCACCCGCACCTCATTTATTAAGAAGCCGCGCCGCTGCCCGCCGCGCCCGCCGGTGCACCGAGGGCACGGTCCATGAGCACGATGAGGAGCGCACTGGCGGCGTACTGCAGGAAGCGTGTCGGCCACTCGCCTCCGAGTGCCGCCAGGAGCTGCGCGCCGGCGAAGGCCAGAAGCAGCAGCGCAAGCCCGAGCCACTGCGTGCGCCGCCCGAGCAGCAGCAGCGCCCCCAGGATCTCGGTCGTGGCGAGCGACACGCCGTGCGCGGCGGCGGCGTGCCCGCTCAGTAGGATCTGCACGCTCGCGAGCACTATGAGCCAGCAGAAGAGCTGACGGTACCGGTCGAGGAGCCCACGGGCGCTCATGCTGCCGGGTCCGGCATGAGGAACACGCGCCGCGCCAGCGCGGAGGCGAGCTGCTCGGGGCGGTACCAGCGAGCGAGTACGTCCTTCGCGAAGAGGTCCGGATTTGCGCGCGCGAACGCGGCAAAGTCGCCGGTGGCGCCCACCGCCAGGCGCTCGGCGATCAGTGCGAGGAACGCGATGGTCACGGTGAGGTTGAAGGCCTCGGGCCGGCCGGCGCGCGCGGTAATGGCGCGCAGCGCGTTCGCATAGCGCAGTGCAGCGTCGGCGAACTCGTAGCGGCGCAGCAGAGCGTAGGCCATGCGCACGTGCTCGCGGTGCGGGAAGTTGCACGCCTCGATGGTCCCCTCGAGAAAGCGCGCAAGGTCCTCGCTGTCAGCGTCCATCCTCGTCCGCCTCGAGCAGCTGGTGCGAATCGCGCGCCGTGAGCTCGAGCCCATAGACCCCCCGCAGCGTGCGGATCTTCTTCAGCGTACCGGCGGAGAAGGGCGCCTTGCCCTCGAAGGCGTGCAGCACGATGCCCTCGAGCAGGTCCCCGAGGGTGAGGTCGAGCTCGGTGGCGAGCGCCTTGAGCACCTTCAGCAGGCGGCTCTCGAGCCGCACCCCGGTCTGGGTCCGCGTGATGACCTTCATGGGGTGCATGTTACCAAGTTACCAGAGTAACACAAGCGACGGCCGCACGACCGCCTGCCGCGCGCGCCGGTACGAGCGTTTTGGGGGCTGCTTTCCCGCCGGTCGGGCCGATGTGACCGCGCAGGCGGGCTTCTGGTCTAATTCGCGGTTCCATGGAGAGCGCGCGCGAAATCGACGGCTATCGCAAGCACTGGGCGGCGCGCCTGGGGACGGCGCCCTTCCTGCCCATGTCGCGCGCCGAGATGGACGCGCTCGGCTGGGACAGCTGCGATGTCATCATCGTCACGGGCGATGCCTACGTCGATCACCCGAGCTTCGGCATGGCGATCATCGGCCGCGTGCTCGAGGCGCAGGGCTTTCGCGTCGGCATCATCGCGCAGCCGGACTGGCACAGCGCGGCGGATTTCGGCGCCCTCGGGCGCCCCAACCTGTTCTTCGGCATCACCGCCGGCAACATGGACTCGATGGTCAACCGCTACACCTCCGAGCGGCGTGTGCGCAGCGATGACGCCTACACCCCCGGGGGCCTCGGCGGCCGCCGCCCCGACCGCTCCGTGATCGTGTACGCGCAGCGCGCGCGCGAGGCCTTCCGCGACGTGCCGATCGTCATCGGCGGCATCGAGGCATCGCTGCGGCGCATCGCGCACTTCGACTACTGGTCGGAGAAGGTCCGCCGCTCGGTGCTGCTGGACGCGAAGGCCGACCTGCTGGTGTACGGCAACGGCGAGCGGCAGATCTGCGAGATCGCGCACCGCCTCGCCGCCGGCGAGCCGATCGCCGACCTCACCGACCTGCGCGGCACCGCCTTTGCGCGGCGCGCAACGCCTGCGGGCTGGATCGAGATCGACTCCACGCACCTGGATGCGCCGGGGCCGCTCAACGCACCGCTCGACCCCTACGCGATGGAGCGCGCGCCGGCGGCGGCCGCGGGTTGTGCGAGCCCAGCGGCCGCCGAGAAGGTGGTGCGCTTCGTGCGCGGGGTGAAGAACGCCGACCGCGGACGCAGCGTCATCCGCATGCCCGCGCATGAGGCGGTGGCCGCCGATCCGGTGCTGTACGCGCACGCCTCGCGCATCCTGCATCTGGAGTCCAACCCCGGCAACGCGCGCGCTCTGGTGCAGCGCCACGGCGACACCGACGTGTGGCTCAACCCGCCGCCGCTGCCGCTTTCCACGCGCGAGATGGACTGGGTGTACGAGCGCGCCTACGCCCGCGCGCCGCACCCGTCCTACGGGGACGCGCTGATCCCTGCGTACAAGATGATCCGCTTCTCGGTCTCCATCCAGCGCGGCTGCTTCGGCGGCTGCACCTTCTGCTCGATCACCGAGCACGAGGGCCGCATCATCCAGAGCCGCTCGGAGGACTCGGTGGTGCGCGAGATCGAGGCAGTGCGCGACTCGGTGCCGGGCTTCACCGGGGTGATCTCGGACCTTGGTGGCCCGACGGCCAACATGTACCGCCTCGCCTGCAAGAGCCGCGCGATCGAGAGCGCCTGCCGCCGGCCCTCGTGCGTGTACCCGGGGGTGTGCCCGAACCTCAACACCGACCATGCCCCCCTCATCCGCCTGTACCGCCGCGCGCGCGCGCTGCCGGGCATCAAGAAGGTGCTGATCGCCTCGGGCGTGCGCTACGACCTCGCGATCGAGTCACCCGAGTACGTGAAGGAACTCGCGCAGCATCACACCGGCGGCTACCTGAAGATCGCGCCCGAGGCGCTCGCCGAAGGACCGCTGTCAAAGATGATGAAGCCCGGGGTCGCGGCCTACGATCGCTTCAAGTCGCTCTTCGAGCGCTACTCGAAGGAAGCCGGCAAGCAGCAGTACCTCATCCCCTACTTCATCGCCGCGCATCCCGGCACGAGTGATGAGGACATGCTGCAGCTGGCGCTGTGGCTGAAGAAGAACGGCTTCCGCGCCGATCAGGTGCAGGCCTTCCTCCCCGGACCGATGGCCACCGCCACCGCCATGTACCACTCGGGCAAGAACCCGCTGAAGCGCGTGACGCGCACGAGCGAGGAGGTGCGCATCCCCCGGGGGCTGAAGGTCCGAAGGCTCCACAAGGCGTTCCTGCGCTATCACGATCCGCACAACTGGCCGCTGCTGCGCGAGGCGCTGCGCCGCATGGGGCGCGCGGACCTGATCGGCAACGGCCGCCAGCAGCTCATTCCCGCCTACCAGCCGGGCAGCACGGGCACGCCGGACGAGGGCCGCCGCGGCGGCGCCCGCCCGTTCCGCACCCAGCACACGGGCCTGCCGGGAACTGCGCGCGCGCGCCCGCGGCGCCCCTGAACCGTGGCTTTGACGTAACACCTGCCGCGCCCGCGGGCGATTGCGGACGGCGCGCGCGCGAGAGTAGGGTGTTCCTCATGGGATCGCTGCACCGCATCGCCCGGCGTACGTTACTGACCGCGCTGCTCACCCTCGGCGGCATCGGCGCCACCGCCGCCGAGACTGCCGCCGCACCGGCAGCGGCCGCCCCCGCCGGTACCGCCACCGTGCTCGCCATCCAGGGGGCGATCGGTCCTGCGACCGCGCGCTACGTGGTGCATGGCATCGCCGCCGCCCGGGAAGCGGGCAGCCGCCTGGTGGTGCTCGAGCTCGACACGCCCGGCGGGCTCGACAGCGCGATGCGCGACATCATCCAGGCGATCCTCGCCTCGGAAGTGCCGGTGGCGGCCTACGTGACGCCCCAGGGCGCGCGCGCGGCGAGCGCCGGCACCTACATTCTCTATGCGAGCCACATCGCCGCGATGGCCCCCGCCACCAACCTCGGGGCCGCCACTCCCGTGCCAATCGGCGGGGAGTCCCCCGGCGCGCCCTCCCCGCTCCCGGGGGGAGCCGATGCGCCCAGGCCCGGGGGCGCTGCGGCGCCCGCGAAGCCGGCCGCGGAGCCCGCCGCCGGCGGTGCCATGGAGCGCAAGGTCGTGAACGATGCGGTCGCCTACATCCGCAGCCTCGCGGAGCTGCGCGGCCGCAACGCCGAGTGGGCCGAGAGCGCGGTGCGCGGGGCGGCGAGCCTCTCGGCCACCCAGGCACTGCACGAGAAGGTCATCGACCTCATCGCGCAGGACGTGCCGGACCTGCTCGCGCGCATCGACGGGCGCGAGGTACGCGTGGCGGACCACACGGTGAAGCTCGCCACGCGCACGCTCACGGTGGTGCAGGCCCGCCCGGACTGGCGCACGCGGCTGCTCGCGGTGATCACCCACCCGACGGTGGCCTACGGGCTGATGCTGATCGGCATCTGGGGGCTGCTGCTCGAGGGCTACAACCCCGGCGCCGTGCTGCCGGGCGTTGCCGGCTCGATCTGCCTGCTGATCGCGCTCTTCGCCTTCCAGGTGCTGTCGGTCAACTATGCGGGGCTTGCGCTCGTGGCGGTGGGCGTCGGCATGATCATCGCGGAGTTCTTCTTCCCGACCTACGGCTCGCTCGGCATCGGGGGCCTCATCGCCTTCGTGGTCGGCTCGCTCATCCTGTTCGACTCCGATACGCCCGGCCTTCAGGTCGGCCGCTCGCTGATCGCCGCGATCGCCACCGTCGGCGGCTTCATCATCGCCGGCATCGCCTACCTCGCGACGCGCGCCATGCGCCGCCCGGTTGCCACCGGCGCGCAGGCCATGATCGGTGCGAGCGCCGAGGTGATCGCGGATTTCACCGGCCGCGGGCGCGTGCGCTATGGCGGGGAGCTGTGGAATGCGCGCAGCGCGGCCGCGCTGCACGCCGGCGAGCAGGCGCGCATCGTGAAGGTGGAAGGACTAACATTGTGGGTGGAACCGCAGTAAGCGCGGCCGCGCCCCCTGCAGGAGAATTGCATGCCCTTTGGAATTGCGCTGCTGGTGCTCCTCGTGGTGCTGATCTTCAGCACCCTGCGCGTGCTGAACGAATACGAGCGCGGCGTCATGTTCACGCTCGGGCGCTTCACCGGCATCAAGGGCCCGGGCGTGGTGTTCGTCTTCCCGGTGGTGCAGCAGATGCGCAAGGTGGACCTGCGCGTCATCGTGCTCAACGTCCCCAAGCAGGACGTGATCACGCGCGACAACGTGTCGGTGAAGGTGAACGCGGTGGTCTACTTCCGCATCGTCGATCCCGGCAAGGCCATCATCCAGGTGGCGAACGCCTTCGACGCCACCAGCCAGGTCGCCCAGACCACGCTGCGCTCGGTGGTGGGTCAGCACGAGATGGACGACTTGCTCTCGCAGCGCGACAAGCTCAACGTCGACCTGCAGCGCATCCTCGACCAGAACACCGAGTCCTGGGGCATCAAGGTCTCAACCGTTGAGATCAAGGACGTCGACCTGGATGAGAGCATGATCCGCGCCATGGCCAAGCAGGCCGAGGCCGAGCGCACGCGGCGCGCCAAGATCATCCACGCCGAGGGCGAGGCCCAGGCCGCGCAGCAGTTGGTCGAGGCGGCCGCCGCGCTCGCGCATGCCCCGAGCGCGCTGCAGCTGCGCTACCTGCAGACCCTCGCCGACATCTCGCACGAGAGGACCCAGATCATCGTCTTCCCGCTGCCGCTGGATCTGATCAAGCCGTTCCTCGGCCCGCGCGGTGACTAGCGCCCGTGCGCTCATTGCGGCCGGCGTGCTGCTCGCACTGGCGACCGCCTGCGGTGCCTTCGGCGCCCACGCCCTGAAGGGGGTGCTCGCGAGCGAGCGCCTGGCGCTGTGGGAGACCGCCGTGCGCTACCAGTTCTTCCAGGCCCTCGGGCTGATGGGGGTGGCGCTTGCGATGCGCGAGATCAGCGCCGCGGCGCTGCGCACCGCGGCCGCGCTCATCCTGGCGGGCGTGCTGCTCTTCTGCGGCAGCCTCTACGCGCTCGCCTGCGGCGCGCCGCGCGTGCTCGGGGCGCTCACCCCGCTCGGCGGGCTCGCCTGGATCGCCGGCTGGCTGCTGTTTGCCTGGGGCGCCTGGCGCCGTACCTGAAGGGAGTCACCGCCGATGCTCACCCGCCTGATCATGTTTGCGCCGGTGGCGCTGGCACTTGGCGCCTGCGCGCCTGCCCCGCCGCAGGGGCCGCCGGCGGGGCCGTCCACGCAGGCGCAGATCCCGCCGTGGGGGCTGGACCTGGGCGCGCGCGACCTGAGCGTGCGGCCCGGGGATGACTTCTACCGCTACGCCGACGGGCGCTGGCTCGCCACGCACACCATCCCGGCCGACCGTACCCGCTGGGGCTCCTTCGATGAGCTCGACGAGCGCTCGCTCGCGCAGGTGCTGCAGGTAGTGCAGGGGCTGCCCGCGGATGCCCCCGAGGGGAGCAACGCGCAGAAAGTGGGCGACTACTACCGCGCCTTCGTCGACACCGCCGCGATCGATGCGCAGGGCATCGTGCCTGCGCGCGCCGGGATCGACGCGATCTCGGCGGCCAGGAACCACCACGACCTCACGCGCCTCATGGGGCGCACGGACCTCGCGCTGCGCGCGCCGCTGCGCCTCTCGATCGGCGTCGACCAGAAGGATCCCGACCGCTACGCGGTGATCATCACCCAGAGCGGCCTGGGATTGCCCAACCGCGACTACTACCTCAAGAGCGAGGCGGTGTACGCCGGGATGCGCGAGAAGTACCGTGCGCACATCGCGCGCATGCTCACCCTGATCGGGGAGCCCAATCCCGCCGATGAGGCCCAGGGGATCCTCGAGGTCGAGACGCGCATCGCACGCCTGCAGTGGCCGGAGGACCGGCGGCGCGAGCGCGACCTGACCTACAACCCGCGCACGCGCGTGCAGCTCGAGCAGCTGGTGCCCGGGTTCTACTGGGAGACGCTGCTGGCCACCGCCGGCGTCGACGCGCAGCCGCAGTTCATCGTGCGCGAGCTGGATGCGGTGCAGGCACTCGGCAAGCTCTTCCTCGACGTGCCGGTGGATACCTGGCGGCCGTACTTCAAGTACCACTACGTGGTGGACAACGCCGCGGTGCTGCCGCAGGCCATCGACGCCGAGGCTTTCGACTTCTACGGCCGCACGCTCAACGGTCAGAAAGAGCAGCGGCCGCGCG
>Ga0335080_10009366_pt1 | contig 10240 bp, 9 predicted proteins | sample Lox_Sample_34_FD_206720 | JGI IMG/M metagenome (GOLD analysis project Ga0335080, IMG submission 206720) | Soil microbial communities from Loxahatchee National Wildlife Refuge, Florida, United States - Lox_Sample_3.4 | ecosystem: Environmental > Terrestrial > Soil > Wetlands | place: USA: Florida... | reverse complement strand
TACGTCCATCGTTTGTCCCCGCGCCAACCCTGTTCCTGCCAACCCTACTTCGTGACACCGATGCTCGTGAAGTATTCCTTCACGGACTGCCTGAGCTCCAGCGGGATCTCGTCCCGCGCAAGCGCGCTTTCGGCTTGACGCGAATAACGGTTGAGGATCGTGTCCTCGGGCAGCCGGGACCCGGTCCACTCCGGCAGGGAGCGCGCCAGCAGGCGCGTGGAGTCTCCCTGGCCGCCGCTGCCCCGCGCCTGGAGTGACGGTCCTCGGTCGCCGTCAATGATCGCAGAGGCAGGTCCACGTTTTTCCGGCGCAGCCTGGGTGCCGATGCCGCTGGAACCCGGTTGACCGGGCTGCTGGTCGGTGCCGGAGCCCCTGCCCTGCCCGCCGGGAGAATTGTCCGCATCCTGCTGGTCCGACGTGCCGGTGCTCCCAGGTGCGTTGTGGCCCTGCCCCATCGGCGCCCCGCGCCTGCTCGGGCCCTGCGGGGTCTGTGCCTGGTCGGAGCCCCCGCGCTGGCCGGGCTGCCGGCGCAGGTCGCGCTGCGCCTGTCGAAGCTGGTCCAGCGCATCCCCCAGCTCCCGGGTCGTCGGGTCATCCGTGGCCGCACCACTCTTTCCCGCGCGGTCGGCGCCGGGCTGGCCCTTCTGACCCGGCTGGTCGGAGGTCCCGGAGTCCGCGTTCCCCTGGGTACCCGGTTCTGGGATTCCCGAGGCGTCGGGAGACTGGACCTGCTGCGTCCGAAGCTGGTACTCCTGGGAAAGCCCCGACTCAAGCTCCGACATTCGGTCCATCGCCTCGTCCGGGGTGACGCGGCGATCCACGAGGTCCCGGCCAAGCTGCGCAAGCTGCTGCGAGAGCTCGAGCGACCTCCCCAGGTCGCGCTGGCGGGCATCCTCGGCCAGCTTCTCCCCTTTCTTTCGAAGGTCCTCGCCGATCTGCGCAAGCTCCCGGTCGCGGCCCGCTGACCGTGGCAGGAGCGCTCGAAGGTCCACGGGGAACGCCAGTGCCGCCGCGGTGAGAGCCGCGGCCAGTGCCGCGTACGGCGCCAGCCCAAGGCGCGGTCGGCCCAGGATGTCGCGCGGCCGTGTGCGCAGGAGCAGCGCCGCGGCATCCTCTACCACCGCCTGGGTGAATGCGCTGACGGGCTTCCGTTGCAGCTCGAGCGCGGTGCTCAGCACTTCCCTGCTTCCCAGCGCCGCGTCGGCCCGGTTCAGGAGCCGGCGTCTGTCCATCCTGACGATGACGGCAGAGGCCACCCCCGCGCAGAGGCCAGCCGCCGCGGCGCCGGCCGCGATCTGGAGCGCCGGCACGGGGAGTGCCACCGTCCCCGCCAGCAGCGCCGCGGCCCACCCGGGCAGCAGACCGTAGAACAGCCCGGCGGCGCCGCGGCGCAGCACGAGGCGGAGCCGCGCCCGCCGCGCCAGGCGGGCGGTGCCGGCCTGAAACTGCGCGCGTGCGTCCTGGACGGATGCGTCCTGGACGCGTGCGTCACCCACGGTCAGCCGCTCCCCGCTGGCGCTGCCCGGCGCGGGCGCGCATGACCGCGAACACCGCCAGCGCGCCGGCCGCGAGCACCGCCGCGGCCGCGGCATCAGCGGCCGCCGGGAGAAGAGGCGCGCGCACCGATCCCCGGCCCAGCGCGCCCACCACCCGGAACGCGCTTGCAGACGGCGCCAGGAGGAAGACGGCCGCGGCGGCGCCGGTCACGCAGAAGAACAGGATGATGTCCCGAAGCGGTCGGCGCGCGCCGGTCGCCGACCGGACCAGAAGCCCGGTCATGCGGGCGGCCAGGCTCGCGGAGCCCACCAGCACCAGGGTCTGCAGGAGCTGAGCTGCATCCGCTCCGCCCACGGCCATGGCAGCCACCAGAAAGGGCGCACCCAGAAGGAGCAGCAGCAGTGTATGAAGCACGCCCACGGTGAGCCGCTCCGCTGCCAGGGAGAGCAGGGGAACCGGCGTCATCGTGACGAGCTCCTGGAGCTGGACGTTGGGGTCCGTGGAGAAGTCTTCCGCCCCGAACCGTGCCCCGAGGTAGAGGCCGGCCACCAGCAGGCAGATCGCCACCACCGAGAAGGTGGCGGAGACCTGCCCGGTCCGAAGCGCGGCCTCAAGTGGCCCGCGAGGCCACACTGCCAACAGCGCCAGTGCCAGCAAGGCGGCGAGGTACAGGCAGGCGCGAAGCGTCCTTCGGTCGGAGAGGTAGACGTGCATGCCTTCCCGCACGCTCATTCCGACTCCACGCTCACCAGCGCAAGGCCCGGCCTGCCGGCCGCCGCGCGCGCGTCAGTGATCCAGAGGGGAAGCGCGGGTCCATCCATCCAGCCCACCAGGCGCGCGGGCCCGGCGCGCGGGCCCTGGTCACCCTCCACGGCACTGAGGAGAGCCGCACGCCTGCGATCCCCGCCCGCGGCTATCGCATCTCCAGCCGTCACCTCCGAGACATCGAAGGTCTTCCTGACGGTGGCTCCCGCAGCGATGTCGCCCAGGGGATACGCGCGGCCCGACACCACGATGGAGCACCCCAGGAGGGACCGCGCGCTCCCGTTGCTCACGGCGGCTTCCACCCGGGAGTCCGCCGCCTGCACGTGCACCGTTACCGGAAACGGCTCAACGTCCTGGAAGGTGAGGAGCCGGAAGGTGAGCCGCTCGAGGTCCAGCCCATGGATCACGGTCTCCGAGGCCCCTGGTTCCAGGTACAGGTGCGGCTGCACCCACGGGCTGTTCGATCCTTCACGCCAGGGCGCGGCTTCCAGGACGGCGCTGGAGGTTCCCAGACGGACCTCGGCCTCTCGGGCGGCAGCGGAGAAACAGGCCACTTTCTCCGTCACCAGTGCAAGCCCGTCCCCCGAGCGGGAGTCCACCACCGCGGCATCCACCACCTGGAGACCGGGTTGGAAGAGCAGCCGGTTGAAGACCACCCAGGCCGCCGCGCAGGCGCACGTCGCGGCCACGGTGAGGAGCAGGAGGCGCACCCTGCCCTTCATCCGGCGCTGCGTCCTGCCGACGAGGAGCGGCACCAGCACCGCGAGGTAGACCCCCAGGAACACCAGCAGCGCCGTAACCGGCGGGAACGAGGCAGGGGCCGCGGAAAAGAGCCCGGCGATCCACGGGTCCTGGATTGCGGATTCCGGCTGGGGAGACCGGGATGCGGCGGCGAGGGCCGGCAGGCGGTCCCCTTCCATAATGGCGCGCCACAGGGAGAGCGTCCCGTCCCAGGTGCTCACAGGCGGAATGGTCGGGTCAAAGGCGAGGAACCAGACCGCGCCGCGGCCAAGCGTTCGCCGCACCACCACGGGAAGCGTCCCCGCTGAGGCGAGGGCCGCTCCGCGTGTCACCGTGGACTGCGCCACCTCGACGCGGCCGGGGATCCGCCGCGCGCCGCCCGGGCCGGCGCTGACCGGGATGCCGCTCGCCTGGGTGAGCCCCGTGACCCGGACCGGCAGCAGCGGGCCGAAGCCCGCGGGCTCATGCTGCAGAGCCGCGGCCCCGCCCGTGAAGACGAGCACCCCGCCGGTCACCACCCACCGCTCCAGCGCCTGTACCTGGTCGGCGCGAAGCTGCTGGAAATACGTGTCATGGACGATGACCGCATCCACCCCGTCGTAACCGGCCCAGGTCTGGGGCAGGTCATCCAGGCGGGGGTAGACCACGCGCAGCGCGCCGGCGCTGCCTCCAAGAGCGCTGAGGCCGTCAAAGGACAGGTCACTGGTGATTGCCGCCACGATCCGGCCCGGCGTGGAAAGGGCGCGGAGGTCCGTGTCCAGCCGGCCAACCTCGGCGCCCTGCGCCGTGACCACCGCCTGCAGCGCGCGCACGTCCCGCGGGAACGGCGTCACGAACGGCAAGCGGCGCGTGGCCCCCGCATCCAGGATGGTGTCCCGCGTGATGGTCCAGCCCGGCGGCTGATCGCCGCGCGCGCCCCAGGTCACGGTCACGGTGACCCGCGCGCGCATGCGTGCGCCCGGGTTCTCTATGCTCAGGATGATCGGCGTGAACCGGCCTTCCCGCGCGGTCCCGTTGAATCCTACCAGGGCGTCCACCTGGACGGCCGCCGCGGCCCGCGCGGGGGCCGGCGCCAGCGCGGAGAGCAGGGCGAGCGCGCAAGCACTCCTGGCGAGCAACCCTGCGAGCAACCCGCGGGACCCCATACCGCTCAGTATAGCCCTGCCCGCTCCACCAGGGAATCCAGCATGGCGTCTCCGTCAAAGATGAAGTAGCCGGTGAAACGCTCGCCGCGCAGCAGGAGCGGGAGCCACAGCGAGTCGTCCGCCCACATGCGGTCCCAGGGGATTTCCGGCAGCGGCGTCCACCGCGGCGCTGCCTCATGGGTCTCGCAAAGGTCGCCCGTGAAACCAGTGGCGGTGAACACCGTCCCGTGAAGGGCGTAGCCGTCCACGAACTGGAAGTACAGCTCGCCGGCCTCCGTGACACCCGTGGGGGTCACGCACAGCTCCTCCTGCACTTCCCGGATGGCGCCCTGCCGCGCGGTCTCTCCCGGCTCGATCCTGCCGCCGGGACCGTTCACCTTGCCCGCGCCGAGGCCGGTCTTCTTGTCGATCAGGAGGATATGTCCATCCCTCAGAACGAATAGCAGCGTGGCGCGCTCGTCCGGATTCCAGGTCTTCCACTCGATGTCCCGCACCTTGCGGGCAGGGTGAGGTGGGCCATTCTTACCCATGCGGTGAACCTATCCGAACCAGGGACAAGGGGCAACCTGGGTCGGGCGTGAAGGGCGGGGTTTCCGGGAGTGCTACCCGTACCCCTAGTGAAATCCCCCCGTTTTGCACTCAGAGTGCAAAGTGCACGGTTTGTCAGGAAACCCCCTGGTTTGCAACCTGCGTGCAAACCGAGGGGGATTTGCTATGTCGACCCACCCCACCTTCCAAACCCCTTGTGAAAATGGAGAAAACCCCAACCAACTTACAAATCGTGCAACCGCACCTCGCGGCAACGGCTCTCGAGATTTTCGTTGCATTCCCGGACCGCGGGGTCTATACTGGCGCCGATGAATCACCTTCATCACTGAAGGGGATAGTGAGAAGCAGGAACCTCCCGATGGAGGTGAAGGTCTCTCGAAGAGAGCAACCCTACCAAGCGCATCTCACATCCCCTTCCCCTTTTTTCCAGGAAAGCTAACCGAACAGCGCGATCAATCTCGGGATGACACTTGGCGTGAACACTCTGTGCCCGGTGACCACCTGCAGCACCGCGGCCAGGGCGATGACCAGCAGCAGCACGCTTCGGGCCACGCGCGGCTGCATCCCGCGCACCACCGGTCCGGAAGCGACGAACGCGCAGAGACCCACGGCGGCGGCCACCAGCACGCACAGTGCCCAGCCGGCCGCGGCCGCCATCGCCAGGCTGCCACCCGGATCCCCACCGAACAGGTGTCCGGCGGCTCCCCAGCCGAACCGCAGGCCCGCCGCGGCCGCCGCCAGCGCCGCCGTGAGCGCCGCCAGCCCGATCCGAAGCGGCCGCTGCGGGCCGGGTCCGGCCTGCGCGACGCCCATGCAGGCCGCCGCCACCACCAGCAGGTCGATGGAGGGCGCCAGCAGGGAGCGCACCGGCTCCGCCGGGGTGAACGCGGGGAGGTTCAGCAGGACGTCGAACAGCAGCACGCCCGGGACCAGGCCCAGGACCGGGCCTCGGACGGGGCCGTGCGCCGGGCGCATGATCAACGCGCGCGCGGCGTGAGGACTTTCAGGTACATCGCCTTGGCGTCCCCGGGGGCGTAGAAATCTTCCAGCTCCGCGATCTGCGTGTAGCCGCGCGCGAGGTAGAACGCGCGCGTCGGCGCGTAGAACGGGCGGGCCGAGGTCTCGATGTACACACGCGTGCCGCCGTAAGTGGCAATCGAGTCCTCGGACTGCTGCAGGAGCTGGGTGCCAAGGCCCCTGCCGCGGAAGTCGCCGGTCACCACGATCCAGTACAGATCGTAGCTCTCCCTGGTGCAGGCGATGGGACCGAAGCTGGTATAGCCCACCGTGCGTCCCTCGTGCTCGGCAAAGAGGAAGTGATACCCGCAGCGCGGGCCCTTCATCAGGCGGTCCTCCACGAGCTCCACGGCGGTGTCCACCTCCTCCGGGTAGAAGAAACCGGTGGATTCGGTGATCTGTCGAACAGAGAGCAGGTCCTTCTCAGAGACCGTAGTGCGGTAGCGGATCTTCTCTCCCAGTTGTTCCTCTAGCGGCAAGCCCTTCCTCCCGGGACCGCCGCGTCCGCGACGATCCTCTGAATGACGTCCTCTATCGAAAGCCCCGCTCGTGCCGCGGCCGCCACAAATCCGGCGTCCGGGGACAGGCAGGGATTCGCGTTGACTTCCAGCACGTACGGCCGGCCCGCGGCGTCCACGCGGAAGTCCACGCGAGCGTAGCCGCGCAGGTCGAACGCCTTCCAGCAGGCGCGGCTGATGCGCACCAGGCGGTCCGCCAGCGCGCAGTCCTCTTCCGGCAGGTCGTAGCTCGGGGGCGTGTGGTCGAACTCGTAGGAGCCCGCGGCCCACTTGGCCTTGTAGCCCACCATCCGCGGCTTGCCCTCCGGGTAGCCCAGGAACTGGATCTCGGCCGGGGGAAGGTTCTGCGGCTGCCCGTCCGCCGCGCCTCCCAGGAGGGCCAGGTTGAACTCCCGCCCTTCCACGAAGGCTTCCACGAACAGGTGCTCCACGCGCTCGTGGTGAGTGCGCCGGCGGATCTCGGTGGCAAGCTCCTCCGCGGTGCGCGTAACCGAGCTGTCCTCCAGCCCCACGGACGCGTGCTCCCAGACCGACTTCACGATCCAGGGCGGCGCGAAGCCGGGCGCCCCGGAGAGCGCGGCCGCGGCGGGGAGCCACGCCGGCGTGTCAATGCCGGCCTCCTGCAGTACGCGTTTCCCCAGGAGCTTGTGGGAGGTGAGCAGCATGGCTTCCCAGCTCGCTCCCGTGTAGGGAATCCCGAGGCTGTCCAGCAGGGTTGGCACGAAGTGGATGTAGCTCCCACGGCCGTCGATGGATTCCGCAAGGTTGAATGCGAAGGCCGGCGAGGCCGCCTTCAGCGCAGCGGCGGCTTCCTCCAGGTCCAGGCTGACCGGCAGGATGAGAGTCTGGTGTCCCAGGGAGGCCAGGGCGCGGCGCACGACCTCTACTTCCACCAGGACGTCCTGTTCATCCGGGGACGCGGAGTCTTCCACGCGGCCATGAACGATGACGACCGGGCGGCTGCCGCCTCCGGGTTTCATCCTGCCTGCTCGTTCGCTCCCGCCGGGTCGGGGTATCGGAAATGCCGCCCCTGGTAGTTGCGAAGCACCAACTCCTCGCCATCCCGCCCCACCACGTACTCCGGCAGGAGCGGGATCTTGCCGCCTCCCCCGGGGGCGTCGATGACGTAGGACGGCACCGCGTATCCCGTGGTGTGCCCGCGCAGGCCCTGGATGATCTCCAGGCCCCTGCGGACCGACGTGCGGAAGTGGCTCGACCCCACGATGGGGTCGCACTGGTACAGGTAGTACGGCTTCACGCGGGCCTTGAGCAGGCCGTGCATCAGCCGGGTCATGGTCGGCACCGTGTCGTTGATGCCGGACAGGAGCACCGTCTGGCTTCCCAGCGGGATGCCCGCGTCCGCCAGGCGCGCGCACGCCTCCACGGTCTCCGGCGTGAGCTCGTCCGGGTGCGTGAAATGGATGCTCATCCACAGCGGGTGGAAGCGCTTCAGCGTCCGCGTGAGAGACGTGGTGATGCGCTGGGGCAGCACGACCGGCACCTTGGTGCCGATCCGCAGGAACTCCACGTGCGGGATCCTGCGCAGGCGGCTCAACAGCCAGTCCAGCTTCTCGTCCGACAGCGTGAGCGGGTCACCGCCGGACAGGAGCACGTCCCGGACCTCCGGGTGCGCGTCTATGTAACCGATGGCCTGCTCCCACTGGGACTGGAAGAAGATGCTGGCCGAGTCCGGATTCTCCACCATGCGCGAGCGGGTGCAGTAGCGGCAGTTGGAGGCGCAGGAGTTGGCCACCAGGAACAGCACCCGGTCGGGATAGCGGTGCACGATGCAGGGCACCGGGCTGTCCTTGTCTTCCGACAGCGGGTCTTCCGCTTCTCCCGCGGTGTGCAGGTACTCGTCCGTGACGGGAATCATGGTCCGCCGAAGCGGCTGCTCGGCGTCGGACGGGTCCAGCAGGCTCAGGAAGTACGGGGTGATGGCAAAGGGCAGCGAGCCGGTGTGGCGCTGGATGGCCGTGCGCTCGTCCGCGGTCAGGCTCACCACGCGCTCCAGATCCTCCAGCGTCTTCACGCGGTTACGAAGCTGCCACCTCCAGTCCGACCACTCCGCGGGAGTGGCCAGCGGGAAGAACCGCGCGCGAAATGCTTCGGACCTGCTGGACGCGGGGAACTTGACGGGAGGGAAGCTTGGTCGGGGGGACGGCGGTACGGAAGGTTGCTTGAAGGATCGGGTGAAAGTGCCCAGGGAGGGGATCGTAGTCCGGATGCCGGCCAGTTCGGCAAAGTCCGTGACTACGGGCATGGTACCTGGAGGTTCTGCCTCCTCGGCATTCTGGACCAACTCGGTGCTCTGTGGCTGGCTGTCCATTTCCGGTGGAACTCCTTATTTCATTTTCGGGTCTTGCAGGGATTGGTCCGCTGGCGCTCAGCGTGGTCGGCGGGTCCCCTCCCTTGTATCGGTTCTGCAACCCCATTCATACACCAGCAGGATCACAAATGCAAGAGGTTTCAGGTTTCCACGGCTCGTTTTCAGGTTATTGTAGGTGCGATGACAACAGATGCCGCCGCGGATCGGCCAGATGGAGGCGCGCAATCCCGTGCCGTCCTGGTCGGCGTGGAGCTGAAGGGAAGCTCGAGCGCCTGGACGCTCCAGGACTCGCTGGACGAGCTGGGGCGCCTCGCACAGACCGCCGGCCTGGAGGTGGCCGCCACCACCTATCAGAAGCTCGCCCATCCCGACGCCGGGACGTGGATCGGCTCGGGCAAGGTCCGCGAGATCGGGGAGATCCTCGCCGCGACCGGCGCGGGCTATGTGCTCTTTGATGACGAGCTTGCCCCGGGGCAGCAGCGCAATCTCCAAAAGGCGCTCGGGGAAAACGTGCGGGTCATCGACCGCACCCGGCTCATCCTGGACATCTTCAGCCAGCACGCCCGGAGCCGTGAGGGCAAGCTGCAGGTGGAGCTGGCGCAATACCAGTACCTGCTGCCAAGGCTGGCCGGCATGCGCTCGGGGCTTTCGCAGCAGACCGGCGGCGCCGGCGCAGGCCCGGTGGGCCTCCGGGGACCCGGGGAAACCCAGCTCGAGCTGGACCGACGGCAGGCCCGGCGGCGGATCGCCGCCCTGCGCTCGGAGCTGGAACGGGTAAGGGTGCAGCGGGACCAGCACCGCGCACGGCGAGACCGGGCGGGCCTTCCCGTCATCGCCCTGGTGGGATACACCAACGCGGGAAAGAGCTCGCTGCTGAACGCGCTCACGGGTGCCGGGGTGCTGGTGCAGGACAAGCTGTTCGCCACGCTGGACCCCACGACCCGACGCCTGCAGCTCCCCGGAGGGAGGGAGGCGCTGCTCACGGACACCGTCGGCTTCATCCGAAAGATCCCGCACGACCTGGTGGCTGCCTTCCGCGCCACCCTGGAGGGGATCGAGGAGGCGGGGCTGGTGGTGCACGTGGTGGACAGCTCTCACCATGCCCCGGGCGAGCTGGTAGCGGCCGTGGACCAGGTCCTGGCCGGGCTCCAGCTCGGGGCCACGCCCCGGCTGCTGGTCTGGAACAAGGCGGACCTGCTGCCGGACGGCGGCGCGCTCCTGCTGGGCGGCCATCACGAGCACGCCCTGGCCGTGAGCGCGCGGACCGGCAGGGGCCTCCCCGAGCTCCTGGCCCGGATGGAGGCGCTCCTGTCCGAAGGGATGGCGGTGACGACGCTCGAGATCCCGTGGTCTCGCTACGACCTGGTGAAGCTGGTGTATGGTCAGGGAACGGTGCTGTCCCGGGAGGACGGCGCGGACGGAATCACCCTGCGCGCCCGGTTGCCGGAGGCGCTTGAGCGGCTGCTGGAACCGTTCGGGCGCGGTACTCCGCGTACGTCGTGAGCCGGTCCCCCTCCGCGATCACCACGAGGTTCCTGCGCTTCTTGGCGGCGTAGAGCGCCCGGTCGGCCCTCTCCACCGCGCGGGCCAGGTCCGTGACGCCGGTGATGTCCGACACGCCGATGGAGAGCGTGCCGCAGGGCTCTCCCCCGTTCTGCCCGGCTTTTCGCACGTCCTGC
>Ga0335080_10009363_pt1 | contig 10242 bp, 8 predicted proteins | sample Lox_Sample_34_FD_206720 | JGI IMG/M metagenome (GOLD analysis project Ga0335080, IMG submission 206720) | Soil microbial communities from Loxahatchee National Wildlife Refuge, Florida, United States - Lox_Sample_3.4 | ecosystem: Environmental > Terrestrial > Soil > Wetlands | place: USA: Florida... | reverse complement strand
ATCCGGTCGATCCAAGTGGTCTCGGCGTTAATGTCCCGACACTCATGCCCCGGTCGGTCCCCATCGAGCTGCTGAGCTTCCGGCGAACGTTCGCCCTCCTGATGGTCCTGGTGGCGGTGCCCTCGGCGGGGCTGACCGGGCTCGGGGTGGTGGCGATCCTCAACGAGCGCGCCGCGGTCGAGAAGCGCCTGGCCGCGCTGTGGCAGGACCGTCTGGACACGCTGAGCACCCGATTCCGGCAGGCGCTCGAGGCGAGCACGGTGACCCACACCGCGGGCGGAGTGGAGGTCACCGCTCCCTCGGGACTCCTTCTGTCGGGTGCCGGCTTCCGCCTGTCCCGCGACGTGCTCGATTCCCCCGATTCCGACCTGGTGGCCGCGCTCACCCCGCTCCGGAGCCAGCTGGCGTTCCTGCCCCAGCGCCCGAGCTTCCTCAGCATCGCCGGCCCCGCCGGGCCGCTGCTCATCGTCGCGCTCCGGACCTCCGATGGGGTGCGGGGTGCCGAGCTCGCGCCCCGTGCGCTCGAGCAGCTGCTCGCCCTGACCGGGCAGGACCTCCTCGGCAAGGGGGAGCGCGTACGCTTCGAGCTGGCCGCGGTGCAGCCGGTGCGGCCGGGCCTGGTGGGCAAGTTCATCGGCGGTGTCCCGGGGGCGAAGAACGCGCTCGACGCGAGTCCCCTCGCCGAGCGGCCGCTGCCCGCTCCACTGCAGGAATTCCAGCTCCGCGCGATGCCCGAGGCGGGCGACCCGGTGGCGTTCGCCTCGCTCCGCAACCGGCTGGTCTACGCCGGGCTGCTCGGCGCGTTCTACGCCACGCTGGTGGTGGGCGTGGTTTACACCGCACGCGCGCTCTACCTCCAGGCGAGGCTCTCGCGCCTGAAGACCGACTTCGTGAGCCTGGTGAGCCACGAGCTGCGGACACCGCTGACCTCCATCCGGATGTTCATCGAGACGCTGGCCCTCGGGCGGGTGAAGGACCCTGGCCAGACCCAGGAGGTGCTCGAGCTGCTGCAGCGGGAGACCGAGCGGCTCTCGGCGATGATCGAGCGGGTGCTGGACTGGGCGCGGCTCGAGTCCGGGCGGCAGCGGTACCGGAAGGAGCGACTCAGCGTTCACCAGATCCTGGACACCTCGCTGGATGCCTTCCGGGCCCAGCGGCTGGACAGCCAGGTGGACCTCCACTGCCAGCTGCCCGAGTCCCTCCCCAGCGTGGAGGGTGACCGCGAGGCGCTCGCGGGGGCGCTCCTGAACCTCCTCCACAACGCCTACAAGTACTCGGGGGGGGAGAAGCGAATCGAGCTACGGGCTGGCGTGCGGAACGGCGGCGTGGACATCGAGGTGGAGGACCACGGGGTGGGCATCTCCAAGCGCGACCGCAAGCGGGTCTTCGAGCGCTTCTACCGGGTGGACAACCTCCTCACCCGCCAGACCGAGGGCTCGGGGCTCGGGCTCTCCATCAGCCGGCGCATCGTCGAGGCCCACGGCGGAAGGCTCACGGTGAAGAGCGAGCTGGGCAAGGGCAGCACCTTCACCATCCACCTCCCGGTGGTGAAGGAGGCGCGGGCGTGAGCCACGCGAGGCCGCGGGTGCTGGTGGTGGAGGACGACCTGTCCATCCTCACCGGCGTCTCGATGAACCTTCGCTACGAGGGCTACGACGTTCTCCAGGCGCAGGACGGAGCGCGGGGACTGGAGATGGCCGTGGCCGACGCGCCGGACCTCATCGTCCTCGACGTGATGATGCCGCGGCTCAACGGCTACGAGGTGCTCAGGGAGCTGCGCTCCCGCGGGGTGCGCACGCCGGTGCTCGTCCTCTCGGCCAAGGGGATGGAGCGCGACAAGGTGCTGGGCCTGGACCTCGGCGCCGACGACTACGTGGTGAAGCCCTTCGGCGTGGCCGAGCTCGTCGCCCGGGTGAAGGCCGTGCTCCGCCGCCGCTGGGGCGACGACGGCCAGGTGATCCGCTTCGGGGACGTGGCGGTGAACCTCGCGAGCCGCCAGGTGACGCGCCGGGAGGCGCCGGTCGAGCTGACGGCCCAGGAATTCCGGCTCCTGGCCCACCTGGTCTCCAATCCGGGGCGCACCTTCTCCCGCGAGGAGCTGGTCACCGGCGCCTGGGGGATCGACTACGAGGGGACCCCCCGGACGGTGGACACCTTCGTCCGGCAGCTCCGCCAGAAGCTCGAGCCGGACCCGGAGGCGCCCCGCCACATCCTGACCGCCCGGGGGCTCGGGTACCGGTTCGAGCGGGGCTGAGCCTGGTCGGCGACGGGAGCGAGGGGCCCCGGGGAGGCGCCCGGTCCCCGGGGAAGATCCGGCCCCGTCCCCCGACTGCTCTCGGGGACATGAGAACGGTCGTCGCACTCTCGACGCACTCCTTGACCGTCGTTCCGGCGGGGTGGCAGCGTCGCGTGATTCCGGCGCCTTCGAAGTCCCGCAGTCCAACGACAGTGGAACCTTCCCTGCGGGCGGCCGTCGTCGCGCTCCGGCCCGTCCTGCTCGCCCTGGCGCGGCGGATGTGTGCCTCGGAGGCGGACGCCTCCGACGTGGTCCAGGACACGGTCGAGAGCGCACTTCAGGCCGGTGACCGGCTCCAGGCGGTGGCCAACCTCCAGGCCTGGCTGGTCACCATCCTCCACCGCCGGACGATCGACCAGTTCCGCCGCCGCGAGCGCGAGCTCCTGGGGGACCCACCCGAGGAGCCGATGGTCACCCAGGAGCCGGGTCCGGGCGACGCACCGCTCTGGGAGAAGATCGACGCCGAGCAGCTCCGGGCCAAGGTGGACGAGCTCGAGCCCGAGTTCCGCGACGTCTTCGTGCTGCACGCCTTCGAGCGCCGCTCGTACAAGGAGATCGCGCTGGCGCTGAGCATTCCACTGAACACGGTCGGGACGCGCCTTCTCCGGGCGCGCCGCAAGCTCCGGGTGCTGCTGCTGGGCGGCCCGGAGGAGGTGGGGACATGAGGCCCGAGGACCATACCGGCGGTCCGGTCGGCTGCGATCAGCTGGGCCCCTTCGTCGACGGCGAGCTGGGGGCGACCGAGGCCGCCGCGTTCCGCCGGCACCTGGTGGACTGCGCGCGCTGCCAGCAGGAGATGCACGGGCTCATGCAGCTCTCGGCCCTGGCCGAGGCGGCGCGGCTGCAGCGGACGGCGCCCTCGTTCGGGCGCGCGCCGGTTCCGGTCTCCGCGGCGGACCGGCGCGCCCGGCCCCGTCGCGCGGCGTGGATGGGGGTGGTGGGCGTGGCGGCACTGGCCGCCGCGCTCGTGCTGGCGCTCCGGGGCGGCCGGAGCGGGCCGAACGTGCCGGCGCTGCTCGCCTCGCTCGATGCCCGCACCGTGTCCGGGTGGCCCAGCGCTGCGGGCCCGGCACAGTACCGGCCCTACGCCGTCTCCCGCGGCACGGAGCAGAGCACTCCGCCCTCCCTCGCCCGCGCGGCGCTGAGGGCGGAGGAGGCGAACGACCTTCGCTCCATCGCGACGCTGGCGCTGCTCCGCCGCGACTTCGTTCGCGCGGACGCGGTGCTGGGGCAACTCCCGGCGCGGCCGGACGTGCTCGCCGACCGCGGCCTGGTCCGGATGGAGCAGGGGCGCTGCGAGGAGGCACTCGAGTACCTCGACCGGGCGCTCGGGACGCAGCCGGACTACCTGCCCGCCCTGTTCAACCGGGGGCTCTGCCTGCGCCAGCTGGGGCTTCCGGTCGCGGCGGCGGCGGCGCTCGGGAAGGTGACCGACGCGCAGGCCGGCGGCTGGAGCACCGAGGCCGGAACCGACCGGCTCGCCGTGGAGCAGCGCGCGACCGGGCAGGCCGCGCGCGAGCAGGCGTTCAAGGACGCGGGCGCGGCGCTGGTGTCCTCGCAGCGTCCTCCCTCGCCCGAGCTCCTCCAGCAGGCCCCGGGGCGTGTCCGGGGCTCCCTGAACGCGGCGCTCGCCTCCGCCGGGACGCGCGCGGAGCTGGAGCGCCTCCTTCCCGTCGCCCGCGAGCTCGATTCCATCGCCGGAGGGGGCGTGCTCGAGGCGCGGGTCCGTGCGGCCGTGCGCTCGGTGCAGCCCGCCCGCGTCGCGCTCGCCGAGCGGTTCCGCGACTGGTACCTCGGAATCAAGGCCATCCCAAAGGAGCAGCTGGACGGGTTCGTGCGGCAGGCCATGGCCGCGGGCCAGCACGATCAGGCGCTGGAGGCGTTCGCCAGCTTCGCGTGGCGGGACGCGAGCGCCCTGCGCGCCCAGCTGGTGGCCGAGGCCGGCGACCCCTACCACGACCTCTTCCTCGCCGGGGCCCGGGCCGCCGAGCAGACCGAGCGCGGGGAGACGCTCGCCGCCGAGCGGAGCATCCGGCAGGTCCGGCCCCGCTGCCTGCAGCCCTCCCTGGACCTCGCGTGCTGGTACCTCGATCAGGAGTCGATCGAGGCCGAGACCCTCCTCGGCCGCTTCGGCGAGGCGGCTGCCCAGGCGGAGGCGAGCGTCGAGCGCATGCGCCGGCTGGGCCTCCTCGGGGCCGAGCGCAACGCGCTCCTCCAGCTCGGAGGGGTGAAGCTCGCCGCGGACCGGCTCGCCGCCGCGCGGGCGACCTACGAGGAGGTCGGCCTGCGCGAGCCCGCGCAGTGCCACGTGACCGTGTTCCGGCTGGAGAATCTGGCGATGGGCTACGTCCGCAGACTGGACGGCCGCTCGGCCGACGCGCTCCTCGCCTCCGAGCCGCCCTGCGACGTCGCCATGGACTGGTGGCGCCTCGAGCTCCGCCTCGATCTGGCCCAGCTGGCGGACGACCCGGGGCGAATGCGAGAGGTCTCCGCCGGCCTCCAGCGTGCGTCCGCCGACGCGTCGCTCGGCGAGCGCGAGCGCTTGATGAACGCGCTCTTCCTCGAGCGGTCGCGACTGGAGCTCGGCGAGCCGCCGGCGTCGATTCCGCGGACCGTCCCGGGCGGTCACGAGGACGATCTCGAGGTTCGTCGCGCCCTGGCCCGGACGCGCATCGCCCGATTCTTCGCCGCGATCCGCGCGAGCGACGCCGCCGGGGCGGTGGCAGAGCTGGCTCCGGTCGCCGGCTCTCCCTCCCCTGGCCGGTGTGCGATCGCCGTCGGCCGCGACCTGACGCGCACCGGGTGGAGCGCCGTCGGACCTGCCGGGGAGCGGGCCTCGGCCTGGTCGCGCCGCGACGGCCGACCGGACTCCGCGCTGGTCCCGCCGGAGGCCCGGCGGATGCTGGCCAACTGCCCGCAGGTCGCGGTGCTGACCACGGCGGATCTCCACGGGGCTCCGGACCTCCTTCCCGAGTCGCTGGCCTGGAGCTACCGGGTCGCGGCGGAGCGGACTCCCTCCCCGTCGGGAGCGGCGCGTCTCCTCGTTCGCGACCCACGTCCACCGCCCGAGCTCGAGCTGCCCCCGCTCCGGATCGAGGGTCTGCCGGCAGGACAGGGCTGGACGGTCCTGGAGGGCAAGGAGGCCACGCCGGCGAAGGTCCTCGAGGCGATGACCCGCGCGGGCTTCATCGAGTTCGCGGTGCACGGCCGCATCGACGCCCAGATCCCGGACGGCGCCATGCTGGTGCTGTCCGAGGACCAGGACCGCAACTACGCGCTGTCGGCCTCGGCGCTCCGGACGACGCGCCTCCAGGGCCGGCCGCTGGTCATCCTCGGGGCGTGTCACGCCGGTGCCGGGAGCAACATGCGTGACGAGCCGTGGAGCCTCCCCCGGGCGATGGTGGACGCCGGCGCACGGGCGGTCATCGCCTCGAAGGCGGAGCTGCCCGATGCGGAGGCGAGCCAGTTCTTCGAGGGCGTTCGCCGCCGGGTGGAAACGGGAAGCACCCCGAGCGTCGCGCTCCGGGACGAGCGGCTGGCCTGGATCGAGAAGGGCCGACCCTGGGTCATCGAGGTGGTAGCCTTCGACTAGACCGGATAGGGGGGAGTGATGCCGATCCGCATCGTCGTGGCTCTGCTGGCGGTCTCCCTGGTCGGGTGCGAGAGCACGCGCAAGGAGACGCACGAGGAGGGGGCCGTCCGTTGCTGCCGGCCCGTGGTCTATCCGCCTTACCGGGGGCCGATCCCGGCGGTCACCGCACCGGGCGGAAAGCTCCCCGACGATCCTGGCCCGGGCCTGCTCTTCACGCGCATCGTGTACAGCATCGAGACGAACAGCGCGTTCGCCTACCTCGTCCACGCGAGCGAGACCGGCACGCGGCTGCTGGCGATCGTCGGGCCGCTCGCGTCCGAGAAGGACTATCAGCAGTTCTACCTGGCGACGGGCGCGGCGTACTGCAAGCACGGTCCGGGAACGCGGTGGGGCTGCTCCGAGGGCAACCGGAGCGGAGGGGCCGAAGGCGGGAAGAAGCCGCTCACTCCCATTCCCCCGCCGGCTCCACCCCCGCCCCTGACCGCCGTGGCCACCCAGATGAGCCAGCAGCAGGGGCCGGTGGACACCACGAGCGCACAGGTCGCCGGCGATGCCACCGGCCCGGCGGGGGCCGCGCTGCCCGTGCTGAGTGGGTACTAGCCGCATCCTCCTCGCCGCGCTCGTCGCGACTCTCTCCGCGTGCTCCACCGTGTCGGCGCCCGGGGTCCGACCCTCGGAGGACTGCGTGGCCCGTCCGGCCCTTGATCCGCCTCCGCCTCCGGGGGGGTTCCATCCCGCGGCAGCGGGGGGGAGATGCGCAGCGGGGCAGGCGCGATCGGGAAGCTTCCCCTCCGCGCCTCCGGAGGCGCCACGTGGCTGCGGGGGGGCGGGCTGCTGGGCCTGGGCAGGAATGGGCGCGAGCCGCCCCGTGCTCGGCGCGGCCGCACGTCTGTCCGTGCACCGCCCTCTTCCCGCGCCGGGTGGCCACTCCCTGGCCGAGCTCGCGGTCGGAGGCCCCGCCGAGGCACGTGATGCGGTGGAGGTCGGCTGGCGCGTCTCGCCGGTCCTGCTCGGCGACGACCTGCCCCGCCTCTTCGTCCATCGCCTCGTCGCCGGACGGCCGTGCTGGACCGATTGCCGCTGGACTCCCTGGAGCTCGCGCTGGGCACCGGGGGACGCGCTCGATGCGCTCGTGGGGCGGACGGCCGAGGTCGGCCTCGTCGTCTCGGGCGGGCGCTGGTGGGTTTGGTTCGAGGGAGAGTGGCTCGGGTTCTTCGAGGCGGCGGACTGGCAGGGGCGCCTCGACGGGGCAGCGACGGTGCAGTGGTACGGCGAGGTCCACTCTCCGGGCTCACCGGTCGACGGGGAGATGGGGAACGGACGCGGCGCCGCGGACCCAGCGGCGGCCCGGGTCGAGGCGATGTGCCAGGTCCTCCCCGGGGACTGGACCTGCCGGGGCGGCCTGCCCGCGTTCGTCCAGGCGAGCATCGCCACGCGCTACGGGGTGCTTCCGGTGAGCCCCGACGGCTTCCGATACGGCGGGCGCTAGACCGCGTCCACCACCTTCGTCAGCCAGCGCAGGAACGCCTCGGGCGAGAGGAAGGTCAGCGCCATCTCCCCGACGTGGATGCGGGTGGCGCCCCCGAGGGGCGCAGCGGAGTTCGGCTGCAAGGGCACGCCGTCGACCAGCGTCCCGTTCCGGCTCGCGGCGTCCACCACGTTCCAGCGGGCGATCTGCGTCGGGTCCGGGGTGAGGTAGGCGTGGAAGCGGGAGACGCTGGCGTGAGGGAGGACCAGGTCGTTGTGCTCGGCGCGGCCCATCGTCACCCCGGCGCCGAAGGGATTGGCCCTGCCGGGGACCTTCTTCACCAGGAACACCACCGGGTTCTCGGGCGACGGCGCGTGCTCGGGCGCCTTCGAGACCCAGCGCGCCTCGGAGAGGTCGCCCTCCCAGACCAGGAGCGGCGTCTCCAGCGAGGACTGGAGGCTCGACTCGTCGTCCACCAGGCGGCGGACCCAGTCGGTGAGCGGGGCGCTGGTCGGGAGCTCCATCATCATCCGGACGCGAAAAGGATTCCGCACGCCACTGTGTAGGTTCAAGTTTCCGTCCGGGGGAGCTATGTGGGACGTGCGCATGTACCGCCGATACACCGTGCATCGGGATGGTGACCTCCTGGTCGAGGACCTCGGTCCGGACGGCAAGCCGATCGACCCCGAGCCGGTCCGGGCGGAGGACCGCCTTCCCGTCGAGCTGGTGCTGCTCGCGCCGGACAGTGTGGACGGCCGCGCGCAGCTCCTCGACCTCCTCGAGCTCGCCTTCGAGATGGAGTCGACGCCCGAGGGCGAGCGCCCGCCGCAGAGGCCGCGGGGCTGAGCCTCCAGGTCCGACGGACGGTCAGGTCGAGGGCGGCGCGCCGCGCACCTGCGCGACCACCACGATCCGGTCCGCGTCCGGCTCCCAGGGCCGGCCCTCGAAGTCGCGATCGCGACTGAGCGCCTCGAGCCCTGCCGCCGCGAGGGATTGGTCCACCTCCCGCGCGGTGAAGTGGCGGAGCAGGAGGCGGTGGAGCCCCGCGTGCCCGGTCCGGGTGCGGCGGCCGCGGAGGTGGGGAGTGAAGACGGCGCGTTCCGGCTGGACGCCCTCGTGTGGATCGGCGTCGTCGGGCGTGAGCCAGCGGACTGGGGGAAGGGACAGATCGAACGCGAAGCTCGCTCCCGGCCCGAGGTGCTCGCGGGCGGTGAGGAACAGCGCTTCGAGATCTCCCCGGCTCGCCACCAGCGCCACTGCGTCGCGCGGGGCGAACACCGCCGTGAACCGCCGGGCGAGCCGGAGCGAGCGGAGGTCCGCCCGGTTCAGCTGCATCCGGCCCTGCATCTCGCCGGGGAGTCCGGCCCGCGTCTCCTCGGCGCGGACCAGCATCCGCGGGCTCGGGTCGACCCCGGTCACGGTGGCCCCCCGGCGGACCAGCGCCTCGGCGAGCCGGCCATCCGCGACCCCGAGCACGAGCACGGTCCCGCCCGTCTCGGGCAGGAGCGAGGCGTACCGCTCGACCTCGCCCCGTGCTCCGCCCACCACCGTGAACGATCTCCGCCGTTCTCCGCGCGCCATGTGTGCGACCGGGCCTCGGACGAACGGACTACCACACCGTCCGGCGGTCCGTTGTGCGCGAGGGTGTGTGCTGCGGCGCGCGCGTCTGGCCGGACCTTTCGTTGCTTCGCGAGTTCCGTAGAATGGGTCCCCTCCCCGAATGACGACCGGTTCCTCCGCGAGCATTCCCGCACACACGGTCCTGGGCCTGCGCGCCCAGACCGAGCGCCTCGGTTTCCAGGAGTTTCACCTCGTCCTGATGAACACCGATGGAGTCGGGAAGTCGTTCCCCATCACCGACACCTCGCTGAAGATCGGCAAGTCGCCGGACAACGACGTGGTGATCGACTCGCCCACGGTGAGCCGCAACCACCTGGTGATCCAGCGCCAGGGCGACCGGTTCCTCGTCCAGGACCTGCAATCCACCAACGGGACCTTCATCGACGGGGCGCAGATCCGCGAGGCCTGGCTCAAGCCCGGGCAGCTCCTGGAGCTGGGCGACGTGCAGCTCCGGTTCCAGTCCACCTTGACGCCGGTGAAGATCGCGCCGGCCGTCGAGGACCGCCTCGGCGAGCTGGTCGGCAAGAGCGTGCCGATGCGGCAGATCTTCGCCCTCCTCAAGCGGATCAGCTCGACCGACTCGACGCTCCTCCTGGTCGGCGAGACCGGAAGCGGCAAGGGCGCCGCGGCCAAGGCCATTCACCAGCTGTCGCCCCGGCACGAGGGCCCGCTGGTGGTGTTCGACTGCGCGGCGGTGAGCGACAGCCTGATCGAGAGCGAGCTCTTCGGCCACGAGAAGGGCGCCTTCACCGGTGCGGTGAACCAGCGCATCGGCTGCCTGGAGCGGGCCCACGGCGGCACCCTCTTCCTCGACGAGATCGACGACCTCGCGCTCGACCTCCAGCCCAAGCTGCTCCGGGCCATCGAGGACCGCGAGTTCCGGCGCCTCGGCGCGAGCAGCTCGCCCATCGCCTTCGACGCCCGCATCGTCGCCGCGAGCAAGAAGGACCTCTGGGCCGAGACCCAGGCCGGCCGCTTCCGCGAGGACCTCTACTTCCGGCTCTCGGTCTTCACCGTGAGCCTGCCGCCGCTCCGCGACCGCAAGGAGGACATCCCCCTCCTGGTGGATGCCTTCTCCGGCGAGCCGCTCTGGGACCGGCTGCCGGCGGCGGTGCGTGATCAGTTCCTGGCCCATGCCTGGCCGGGCAACGTCCGCGAGCTGCGCAACGCGCTCGAGCGGGCGCGGCACATGGTGGACATCCCGGAGCTGTCCAGCGGCTCGCTGCTCCGCGAGTTCGCCAAGGATGTGCCGGTCGGCGGTGACTT
>Ga0335080_10009361_pt1 | contig 10243 bp, 10 predicted proteins | sample Lox_Sample_34_FD_206720 | JGI IMG/M metagenome (GOLD analysis project Ga0335080, IMG submission 206720) | Soil microbial communities from Loxahatchee National Wildlife Refuge, Florida, United States - Lox_Sample_3.4 | ecosystem: Environmental > Terrestrial > Soil > Wetlands | place: USA... | reverse complement strand
GTGCGGGAGCTGCGGCTGGGCGAGTACGACGTGCTGGTCGGTGTCAACCTCCTGCGTGAGGGCCTCGACCTGCCCGAGGTCTCGCTCGTCGCCATCCTCGATGCGGACAAGGAGGGCTTCCTCCGCGGCCGAACGTCCCTCATTCAGACGATCGGGCGTGCGGCGCGGAACGTGAACGGGAAGGTCCTCATGTACGCGGACAAGCAGACGGAGGCGATCAAGGACGCGATCGACGAGACGACCCGCCGCCGGTCGATCCAGCTCGCGTACAACGAGGAGCACGGCATCACCCCGGAGTCGATCTCCAAGGGCGTATCCGACATCGCCGAGTTCCTCGCGCTCGAGGCGCCGCACGTCCCCGCCCGGCGGCGTCGCGGCGCGGCGAAGGTCGAGGGGATGGACCGCGCCGAGCTGGAGAAGCTCGTGATCACGCTCGAAGAGGAGATGCTCGCCGCGGCGGAGGAGCTGCGGTTCGAGTACGCCGCGAAGCTGCGCGACGAGATCAAGGAGCTCCGGCGCGAGCTGCAGGCGGTCGAGGCGCCCGCGTGATCATCGCGTCGGTCACGTTCGGGACCGTCGTCGGCGTGCTCATCTCGGCGTTCGTCACGGGCGGGCTCGCGCGGCTCGCCGTTCCGGGCCCCGACCCGATGCCGGTGTGGCTGACGATCCTCATCGGGCTCGGCGGCTCTCTCGGCGGCGGCGGGATCGCGTACGCCGCCGGCGCGCGGAACCCGTACATCATCAGCACCGTCGGCTTCGCCGTTGCCATCGGGCTCGTCGTCGCCTACCGACGCCTCGTGCAGCGCCGTCCGGTGATCGGCCGCGATGCATACCGGTTCCCGCAACGGGGGATCGGCATCAACGCGTACCGCGAGCGGCTTCAGCGCGCCGGCATCGACCCCGACCGGATCGGCACCGTTGCCGTGCCCGGCGCTGCGGCCCCCGCACGCACTGCGACGGCGGAGGAGCCGACCGAGAATCCCGCCCATTTCATCCGCCTGCTCGACGAGCTGCACGACGCAGGCGTCCTCGAGGACGAGGAGTACGACGCTGCGCGGTCGCGCCTCCTCGAGCGTCTGCGAAGCTAGGAGGCAGCGATGGTTCTGTGGTTCATCCTGGTGCTCGTGCTCGAAGGCCTCGTCGTCGGCGCGCTCGCGCGGCTCGCGCTGCCGGGCCCGGACCCGATGAGCATCCCGATGACGATCGGGCTCGGCATTGCCGGCACCTTCCTCGGCGGCATCGTCGCGTGGGTGTTCATCGGCCACGCGGGAGGGCTGATCTTCGCCGTTCTCGGCGCGACGCTCCTGCTCTACCTCCACCGCCGTTTCGTCCAGCACCGGCCGCTGACCGGGCCGGGCGCCCGGCAGCTGCCGCCCCGCTAGAACACACGCGTCGCGGTGAGCGACCAGTCGTCGCCGCGCCAGACGTGCGTCCGGACGGTCAGGGCGCGTCCCTCCACCTCGTAGACGTGCAGCCCGCGCGCCTCGCCGAGCCGACGAGGACGCGGCTGCCCGAGGCCCGGCGCGATCGAGATGACGACGGTCGGGGCGTCGCGGTCCACCACCTCGAACTCGTGCCGTTCGCTCACGGCCGCCTGGTGGATGTGCCCTGCGACGACGAGGTCGGCGCCGGCGGCGACGAGCTCGCGGAGGACGTGGTTCCGCCTGGCAACCGGCCGCTTCCTTGCGGTTCGCCAGGGCGCGCCGATCATGTGGTGGTGGAGCACGACCACGCGGTACGCGCCCGGCGCGGCCTCGCCGAGCCGGTCCGCGGCGCTGCGCAGCTGCGCATCGCGGATGCCGCCGCTCTGCTGCCGGTACGGGCGGGCGGAGTTGAGTCCGACGACATGGAGCGTGGGAGAGGCGAACGTCGGCTCGGTCGTCCCCCAGACGCGCTCGAACTCCTTCCAAGGCGAGATGAAGCGCGCCGGGAACGTGTACGGCAAGTCGTGGTTGCCCGGGACGGCGACGACCGGAGCGCCGAGAGAGGTGAGGAGCGCATGCGCCCGCTCGAGCTCCCGGCGGCGGCCGCGGTTGGCAAGGTCGCCCGAGGCGATGACCACCTCCGGCCCGACGCGGGCCGCAAGTCGGGCGAGCGCTTCCTCCACCTGCGGCTCCTCACGTGTACCGACGTGGAGATCGGAAACATGGAGGATGCATGCGGTCACGGGCGAATGAGGCTATAGATTCAGGTATGGGCGACGAGTCGGCCGAGATCTTCGACGACGTCTACCTCGGTCTGCGGGCCGGCGGCGCGCTCCGCAAGCAGCGGCGAGGCGAGCAGCTGACCACCGAAGAGGAGGAGGCGCTCGGCCGCTGGCAGCGGCTCTCGACGTGGCGGAAGGCGGTCGCGATCGGCGGCTTCGCCCTTGGCACCTTCGGGCTCGGCTTCACGCTCGGCGGGCTCGTGTTCGGTCGCTGGCGGAAGCCGGCCTGATCAGCCCTCGGCGTCCTTCGCCGTCGCCGCCCGCCACGCCGTTCCGCTCATGCCGAGGGGTTTCCCGCCCGGCGGCGAATGACGCAAACCCATGGAGGAGCGGGTCTATCTGGACGCGCGCCGGCACGGCGTGGTACTCGTGCGACCGCTCGGCCGCGCTCTGCTGCTCGCGTTTCTGGGCACGATCGCCTTCCTCGGCGGGTGGCCGATCTCCGTCGCGGGTGCTGCGCTCCTCTGCATCGCCGCCGCCGGCGCCCTCGCCGCGGTCTGGCGCTGGGACCGCACGCACGTCGTTCTCACGGACGAGAAGCTCTTCGTCGTCCACGGGACGCTTCGACGCCGCGCCGCGGCCGTCAGGCTCGCGAAGGTGCAGACGGTCGAGATCGACCAGTCTCTTCTCGGGCGCCTCCTCGGCTACGGCACGGTGGTCGCCGGCGACCTCGAGATCAGCTGCGTCGCAGGCCCCGAGGAGATGCACGGGCTCCTCGACCGGGCCTGCAGCGGCGCCTGATCACCTTTACGAACACATGTTCGGTGCAGTACACTGGCCCTCTATGGCTGCCGACGAGCTCGTCGTCCACGGCGCCCGCGAGCACAACCTCAAGGACATCACCGTCCGCCTGCCGCGGAATCGTCTGATCTGCATCACCGGGCTCTCCGGCTCCGGCAAGTCGAGCCTTGCCTTCGACACGATCTATGCGGAGGGGCAGCGGCGCTATGTCGAGTCGCTCTCCGCGTACGCGCGCCAGTTCCTCCAGATGATGGAGAAGCCGGACGTCGACCACATCGACGGCCTCAGCCCGGCCATCTCGATCGACCAGAAGACGACCTCGCGGAACCCGCGCTCGACCGTCGGCACGGTCACCGAGATCTACGACTACCTCCGCCTCCTGTACGCGCGCGTCGGGCGGCCGCACTGCCCGATCTGCGGGAAGCCGATCGCCGGCCAGTCGATCGACGCGATCGTCGACCAGGTGCTGCGGCTCGAGGACGGCACGCGCTTCACCGTCAACGCGCCGGTCGTGCGCGACCGCAAGGGCGAGTACCGCGACGTCTTCGAGGAGCTCCAGCGCGAGGGCTTCACGCGCGTGAAGGTGGACGGCGAGCAGTACGTCCTCGAGGAGGGCGTGCCGGCGCTCGACAAGAAGTTCAAGCACACGATCGAGGTCGTCGTCGACCGGCTGGTGATGAAGGCGGACCTCCGCCTGCGACTGACGCAGTCGATCGAGGCCGCGGCCGGGCTCGCCGAGGGACTCGTCGTCATCGACGTCGTCGACGGTGAGCCGATGCTGTTCTCCCAGAACTTCGCGTGCCCCGACCACGGCGTCTCGCTGCCGGAGCTCCAGCCGCGCATCTTCTCGTTCAACGCGCCGCACGGCGCGTGCCCGCGCTGCACCGGGCTCGGCTCGCAGCAGGAGATCGACCCGGACCTGCTCGTCCCCGATCCGTCGCTCTCGATCGACGACGGCGCGCTCGTGCCGTGGTCGGTCGGCGGCTCGTCCGGCTTCTACGAGGCGGTGATCCAGGCGATCGCCGAGCGCTACGAGATCGACACGTCGAAGCCCTGGGAGGAGCTGTCCGAGGACGAGCAGGCGAAGTTCCTCTACGGCACCGACGGCGAGCGGGTCTACGTCCAGTACCGCAACCGGATGGGGCGGCGGCGCCAGTACATGCTCGCGTTCGACGGGATCGTCGCGAGCCTCCAGCGCCGCTACAAGGAGACGGACTCGGCGCAGCAGCGCGAGCGGATCGAGGAGTACATGTCGTTCCGGCCGTGCCCGGTCTGCAAGGGCGCGCGGCTGAAGCCCGAGGTGCTCGCCGTCACCGTCGGCGGGCTCTCGATCAACGACTTCACGAAGATGTCGGTCACGCGCGCGCTCGGCTTCCTCGACGAGCTGGGGCTGACGGAGACCGAGCAGCTGATCGGCCACCGGATCGTCAAGGAGATCCGCGAGCGGCTGACGTTCCTCGACGACGTCGGCGTCGGCTACCTGACGCTCGACCGCGCGGCGGCGACGCTCTCCGGCGGCGAGGCGCAGCGGCTGCGGCTCGCGACGCAGATCGGCTCGCAACTCGTCGGCGTGCTCTACATCCTCGACGAGCCGTCGATCGGGCTGCACCAGCGCGACAACGCGCGGCTGATCGCGACGCTCGAGCGGCTGCGCGACCTCGGCAACACCGTGCTCGTCGTCGAGCACGACGAGGAGATGATGCGCCGTTCCGACTGGCTCGTCGACATGGGCCCGGGCGCCGGCCTGCACGGGGGCGAGGTCGTCGCCGAAGGGCCGGCGGCGAAGGTGGCGCGCAACCGCAAGTCGATCACCGGACGGTTCCTCGCGCACGACCGTGCGATCGCGATTCCGGAGCGGCGCGTCGACGACCGCGGCTCCTTCCTCGTGCGCGGCGCGTCGCAGCACAACCTCAAGAAGATCGACGTCGAGTTCCCGGTCGGCAAGTTCGTCTGCGTCACCGGCGTCTCCGGCTCGGGCAAGTCGACGCTCGTGAACGAGATCGTCTACAAGGCGCTCGCCAACCGGCTGAACAAGGCGCGGGTCAAGCCGGGCGCGCACCGCGGCGTCGAGGGGATCGAGGTCTTCGACAAGGTGATCGAGATCGACCAGAAGCCGATCGGGCGGACGCCGCGCTCGAACCCGGCGACGTACACCGACCTGTTCACGCACATCCGCGAGCTGTACTCGCTGACGCCGGAGGCGAAGGTGCGCGGGTACAAGCCGGGCCGGTTCTCGTTCAACGTGCGCGGCGGCCGCTGCGAGACGTGCAAGGGCGACGGGCAGATCAAGATCGAGATGCACTTCCTGCCGGACGTCTACGTCCCGTGCGAGACGTGCAAGGGCGCGCGCTACAACCGCGAGACGCTCGAGGTGCGGTTCAAGGGCCGGTCGATCGCCGACGTCCTCGACATGTCGGTCGAGGAGGCGCTCCAGTTCTTCGCGAAGATCCCGAAGATCCGGCGGCGGCTCCAGACGTTGCACGACGTCGGTCTCGACTACATCAAGCTCGGCCAGCCGGCGACGACGCTCTCCGGCGGCGAGGCGCAGCGCGTCAAGCTCGCCGCGGAGCTGTCGAAGGTGGCGACGGGGCGGACGCTGTACATCCTCGACGAGCCGACGACCGGGCTGCACTTCGCCGACATCGAGAAGCTGCTCGAGACGCTGCAGCGGCTCGTCGACGGCGGCAACACGATGCTCGTGATCGAGCACAACCTCGACGTGATCAAGCAGGCGGACTGGATCGTCGACCTCGGCCCCGAGGGCGGCGAGGCGGGCGGCGAGATCGTCGCCGCCGGCACGCCCGAGGACGTCGCGGGAGTCGAGGGCAGCTTCACGGGACGGTTCCTCCGCCACGTGCTGCCGGAGCCGGCGGTCGCGGCCGCCTAGAGAACGGCCTGCGTCTGGGTCACGCGCGCGACGAGGTTGTCCTCGTCGTCGTAGAGCTCGGTGTCGACGACGATCGTGCGGCGGCCGGTGTGCAGCGGGCGGCCGATCGCGTGCACGTGGCCGCCGCGCACCGGGCCGAGGAAGTTCGTCTTTGACTCGATCGTCGCGGTTCCGGCGGCGCCGTCGGGCAGGTTGAGGAACGCGATGAAGCCGCCGACGTTGTCGGCGAGTCCCATCAGCGCGCCGCCGTTCAGCACTCCGCCGGTCGTGCAGAGCTCCGGCTTCCACGCCAGCCGCGCCCGCACCTCGTGCGGCGACGCGGAGACGATCTCGACGCCGAGGAAGGCCGTGAACGGCGACGCGGCCGCGACCTGCGCGGTCAGCTCGGGGTCCGCGGGCTCCATGGGCGGAGGCTACTCTCCCGGCGATGAGCGGCGAGGCCGCACCCGCGACGCCGGTCGCGCGCAGCTGGTGGCTGCGGGCCTCCGCCGTGCTGATCGCGCCGCGGCCCGTGTTCGTCTCGCTGCGCGACGAGTCGGAGGAAGCCGTCGAGGCGCGCGCGGAGCCGATCTCCGCGATCGTCGGGCTTGCCGGCGTCGCCGCCGTCCTCGGGACGCCGGTCGCTCGCACGCTGCTCAACGACGCGTCGATGTCCGTCGCGCTGATCCCGGTGTGGGCGTTCCTCGGCGGCGCCGTCTACGCGCTCGCGCTCTACTGGCTCGGCGGCGGCCTGCTCTACGGCGCGGTGCACGGGCTCGGCAGCCTCGGCAGCTACCGCCGCGCCCGCCAGACGCTCGGGCTCGCGACCGCGCCGCTCGCGCTCACGCTCGTGACGCTGTGGCCGCTGCGGATCGCCGTCTACGGCACGGACCTCTTCCGCACCGGCGGCAACGACTACGGGCGCACGGACGCGGTCTTCGGCGGCGTCTACTTCGCCTGCCTCGCATGGAGCGCGTGGCTGCTCCTCGCCGGCGTGCGCGCGACGCACGGCTGGACGTGGGGCCGTTCGGCCGCTGCGGCGGCGCTCGCGGCCGCGTTCCCGGTGCTCGTCGTCCTCGCGACGAAGCTTTAGTGCCCCGCCCAGCGATACATGTCCGCTTCTGGCCCGCGATCACGCGGCGCGCTGCCGCGTCCTCGGTCGCGCCGATAGTCACCGCTATCGGCGTTCCCTGCGTCCTTGCATCGCTTGGTGCTCGCGACCCAGAAGCTAGACGGCATCACTGGACGGGGCACTAGGGGAAACCCCGCAGGGGCGCTCCGGCGGGGCGCGGATGCCGCTCGGGCAGCGCGGAGGCATCGTGCTCGCATGGAGTCCATGTGGGCGATTCGCAAGCGCGGACCCGAGCCGGGGCTCGCGCTCGAGGAGGTGCCCGTCCCCGTCCCTGCCGACGACGAGGTGCTCGTCGAGGTCGAGGCCGCGAGCGTCTGCGGCACCGACCTGCACATCTTCCGCTGGGACGGATGGGCGCAGAACCGGATCGTCCCGCCGCTCACGCTCGGGCACGAGTTCGCCGGGACCGTCGTCGACGTCGGCCGCACCGTCCGCCACGTCGTACCCGGCGAATTCGTGTCCGCGGAGAGCCACGTCACCTGCGGCGCGTGCTTCCACTGCCGCACGGGCCGCGCGCACATGTGCGAGCACACGCAGATCCTCGGCGTCGACCGCGACGGCGCGTTCGCGCAGTACGTGGCCGTCCCCGAGTCGGTGGTCTGGAAGAACGACCGCGCGAAGCTGCCGCCGGAGATCGCGACGCTCCAGGAGCCGTTCGGGAACGCCGTCTTCGCGGTCGGGCACGAGGACGTCGCGGGGAAGACGGTCGCGATCCTCGGCTGCGGGCCGGTCGGGCTGTTCAGCGTCGGGATCGCGCGCGCGTCCGGCGCCGGGCGCGTGCTCGCGTCCGACCGGACGCCGTTCCGGCTCGGGCTCGCCGAGCGGATGGGCGTGCACGCGGCACTCGACGTCCGCGACGTCGACGACGTCGCCGCCTGGTTCGTCGAGCAGAACGAGGGAGAGCATCCCGACGTCGTCTTCGAGATGTCCGGCGCCGTGTCCGCGATCGCGGACGCCTTCCAGATCGTGCGGAACGGCGGACGCGTGATCCTGTTCGGGATCCCGGCGCACCCGGTCGAGCTCGACGTCGCCGAGGCGCTCATCTTCAAGAACCTGACCGTCTCCGCCGTGAACGGACGGGAGGTCTTCGCGACCTGGTACAAGACCCGCTGGCTGCTCGAGCACGGCGTCGTCGACCTGCGCCCGCTGATCACGGCGGAGCTCGACCTCGGGCAGTTCGAGCGTGCGTTCGCGCTGCTCGAGTCGGGCGAGGCGTGCAAGATCGTGCTCCATCCGCAGAGCGCGCCGCAGGAGCCGATCGTCGCCACGCCGACCGGCGAGGCGCGCACGAACGGGCATCCCGCGAAGCTGGGGAGGTGGGCGCACCGATGAGCGCATTGACGGAGGAGATCGGGACGGAGCTCGACGCGCTCCGCGAGGCCGGCACGTACAAGACGTTCAACACGCTCGAGTCGCCGCAGGGGCCGGTCGTCCGCATGGCGGGCCGCGGCGAGGTGATCGTCCTCTCCTCGAACAACTACCTCGGCCTCGCCGAGCACCCGGACGTCGTCCACGCCGGGATCGAAGGCCTCGAGCGCTACGGCGCAGGCACCGCGTCGGTGCGGTTCATCTGCGGGACGTTCGCGCCGCACCTCGAGCTGGAGCACGACCTCGCGGAGCTGTCGGCGACGGACGCGGCGCTGACGTACGTCTCGTGCTGGAACGCGAACGAGGCGGCGATTCCGACCCTCGCCGACGAGCGCACGGTCATCCTCTCCGACGAGCTGAACCACGCGTCGATCATCGACGCGGTGCGGCTCGCGAAGCCGGCGCGGAAGGAGCGCTACGCGCACTCCGACATGACGCAGCTGCGCGCACTGCTCCAGTCGTGCGAGCCCGGGCAGCGGAAGCTGATCCTCACCGACGGCGTCTTTTCGATGGAGGGCGACCTCGCGAAGCTCCCGGACATCCTCGAGCTCGCGCGCGTGCACGACGCGGCCGTCCTCGTCGACGACTCGCACGGCGTCGGCGTCGTCGGCAAGACGGGACGCGGCGTCGCGGAGCACTTCGGCGTGCTCGGCGAGGTCGACGTGATGACCGGGACGCTGGGCAAGGCGCTCGGCGGCGCGGCCGGCGGCTACGTCGCGTCGTCGGAGGAGGTCTGCGACCTGCTCGCGCAGCGCTCGCGCCCGCAGCTCTTCTCGAACGCGCTCCCGCCGACGGTCGCGTGCAGCGCGCGCGCCGCCGTGAAGGTGCTGCGCACGCGCCCCGACCTCGTGGCGAGGCTGCGCGAGAACACGCGCTGGTTCCGCGGCGCGCTGCGCGAGCGCGGATTCGAGCCGCTGGACGGCGAGGCGGCGATCATCCCGATCATCGTCGGCGAGACGGCGCGCGCGATCGAGCTGTCCCGGCGGCTGCTCGATCGCGGCGTCTTCGTCACCGGCTTCGGCTATCCCGTCGTCCCGGAGGGAACGGCGCGGATCCGCGTGCAGATGTCGGCCGCCCTCGAGCCGGTGCACCTCGAGCGGGCGCTCGACGCCTTCGTCGAGGTCGGCCGCGAGGCCGGTCTGGTTCCCGCTTAGCCCCGCTCCGCTTCGCTTCGCTTTCCGGCTCGCGGATGGCACGAGTCGGCTTCACCGACTCGTGCGATGCGACATCCGGCGGGAGTGAGCCGCGCCCGCGCATGTCGGTCGCGGCGGCGGGCCGAAATCACCGATCCGACGTCGCCGTGCTCTCGAACGCCTTCCGCTCCTCCTCGGGCATCGCGTACGTGTGCTGCTCCTCCGGGAAGGCGCCGCTGCGCACCTCCTCGGCGTAGCGGCCGAGCGCCTCGGTGATGACGTCGCCGAGGTCGGCGTAGCGCTTGACGAAGCGCGGCGCGTGGCCCTCGTAGTAGCCGAGCATGTCGTGCCAGACGAGCACCTGGCCGTCCGTGTCTCCGCCCGCGCCGATGCCGATCGTCGGGATGCGCAGCGCCTGCGTCGCGGCGCGCGCGACCGCGGCCGGCACCGCCTCGAGCACCACGGCGAAGCAGCCGGCCGCCTCGAGCGCGAGCGCCTCGTCGATCACCGCCTGCGCGCGGTCCGCCGTCCGCCCCTGCGCCTTGAACCCGCCGAGCACCGTCGCCGTCTGCGGCGTCAGCCCGACGTGCCCCATCACCGCGATCCCCGCGTCGGCGATCGCGCGCACGCGCGAGACGGTCGTGCCGCCGCGCTCGAGCTTCACCGCGTCGGCGCCGCCCTCCTTGACGAGCCGCACCGCGTTCTCGACCGCCTGCTCGTCCGAGACCTCGTACGAGCCGAACGGCATGTCGGCGACGACGAGCGGCCGCTTCGCCCCGCGCACGACCCACTGCGTC
>Ga0335080_10009360_pt1 | contig 10243 bp, 9 predicted proteins | sample Lox_Sample_34_FD_206720 | JGI IMG/M metagenome (GOLD analysis project Ga0335080, IMG submission 206720) | Soil microbial communities from Loxahatchee National Wildlife Refuge, Florida, United States - Lox_Sample_3.4 | ecosystem: Environmental > Terrestrial > Soil > Wetlands | place: USA: Florida... | reverse complement strand
TCGTATCGTGAATTGCTGCGTGCCTTGAGGGAGCGCCGTGCGTGGTTCGCCACGGCTGCCAACGCGGTCTCCTGGTTCAACAAGCGGCGCACTGTGGTGTTTGAGACGGATGCGACAGAACCGGGCGGCGTTCGGGCGCGCCTTGCGTCCGATGGTGCGGACACTCTGCCGGGCCTGCGGCTCAGGCTGCACAAGGCGCGTTCTTTCGATGCGCTGCGTGGGTGCAGCGCGGACGACTACGTGGACCTGCCGTTGGACGAACACGCCCCCGCGGACCTGCACGTAACGCAAGAGCAACGGTCGTGAACGTGACAGCACCAGATGCCGCCGCCAGGCCCTCCGCCCGCGGGACGCAGGACTTTACTGTGAGCCTGCTTACCGGGGGCAGTGATCGGCCGTACGCGTTTGGCCTGATGACTGCATTGCTCTCACGGAATGTGACGCTTGATCTGATCGGCAGCGACGAGCTCAATACGCCGGAGTTCAATGCCCGTCCAGGGGTGAACTTTCTACACTTTCGGGGCGACCAGAACCCCAACGCGAGCCTGGCGAGCAAGATGAAGCGAATCGCATTGCTCTATGCCCGGCTGATTCGCTACGCCGCCACGGCCAAGCCTCGGATTTTTCACATTCTGTGGAACAACAAGTTCGAGTACTTCGATCGGACGCTGTTGATGTTTTGCTACAAACTGGTGGGAAGGAAAACGGTTCTCACCGTCCACAACGTCAATACAGCCAAGCGGAACCACACAGACACAGCGCTGAACCGGTTGACTTTGCAGGTCCAATACCGGCTGGCCGATCACATTTTTGTTCACACGGAGCAGATGAAGGCGGAGCTGCTGCAGGACTACGGCGTGCGGGAAAGCCGGGCCACTGTGATTCCCTTCGGCATCAATAATTCGATTCCGACCACGGCGATGAGCGGCGCAGAGGCAAGGGAGCGCTTGGGTCTGTCGAAGGACGAGAAGGTCCTGCTGTTTTTCGGGCGCATTGCTCCGTACAAGGGCATCGAGTACCTGATCACCGCTCTCCGGGAGCTCGCGCCAAGAGATAGGAAGTACCGGCTGCTGGTCGCCGGCCGCCCGCACGACAGTCCGAAATACGCAGGGGAAATTGCGGACATGGCCGAGCCCCTGGTCAAGGAGGGGCGCATCGTGCTCCGGGCCGAACACGTGCCCGAGAGCGAGATGGAAATGTACTTCAAGGCGGCCGATGCGCTTGTCCTGCCATACAAACAGATTTATCAGAGCGGCGTACTCTTTCTGGCCTACAGCTTTGGGTTGCCGGTCCTGGCCGCGGATGTCGGTTCACTGAAAGACGATATGGTGGAGGGCAAGACCGGGTTCATGTTCCGGTCGGAGGATTCGCAGGATCTGGCGAAAGCGATTGAAAAGTACTTCGCCAGCGATTTGTATGCAGAACTGGATAGCCGCAGGCCGTCGATCATGGACTACGCGGAACGTCGGCACTCCTGGGACACCGTCAGCCAGATGACATTGAGGGTCTATGCCAGCCTGCTGGGCGTGGCTGTGCCGGAAGACGTGGCGAAGCACGAAGCGCCCGGGGCGCCCCTCGACCTTCACGTATCTCCGTAGCTCCGTGTGTTGGAATTGCCTGTCGACGAACGGCGACGCGCCCGCCACCCAACAACGCTACTGAACGCAAAATGCCGGCTGAACAACAAGTGGTGGACGTCCTCAGCACCGAGCACCTTCGCAAAGACCTGAAGGAGCGCACGGTTCGCGGCGGCGTGCTGACGCTAACGTCGCAGGGAACCCAGTTTGTGCTGCAAACGGTATCCACGGTCGTTCTGGCGCGGCTGCTGACGCCGGCCGAGTTCGGCCTAGTGGCAATGGTTACTGCGGTCACCGGGCTGGCCAGCGCATTTGCCGACTTCGGCCTTTCCGAGGCCACCATACAGAGTGACGACATCAGCCACGACCAGGTGAGTATGCTGTTCTGGATCAATCTGGCGGTGGGCCTGGGCCTCATGGTGATTACGGCGGCGCTGGGCCCTCTGCTTTCGTGGTTCTACCGGGAGCCGCGCCTTACCAACATCGCGCTTGTAATGTCGCTGATGTTCTTCTTCGGAGGGCTGCGGGTGCAGCCGAATGCGTTGCTGCGCAGGCAGATGCGCTTTGGCGCCATGGCTGTGCGCGACATCACGGCGTACGTCATTGCGGTGCCCGCAGCGATCTTGATGGCGCGTAAGGGCGCCGGTTATTGGGCGCTCGTTGCGATGCCGTTCATTCTGAACTTCATCCAAATGGCCCTGTCCTGGCTGATGGTGCGGTGGACGCCGAGCCTCCCGCGGCGCGACGTAAGCGTCCGCTCGATGCTGGCGTTTGGCGGAAACGTGTCAGCTTCGTACCTGGTTACGAGCCTGAATCGCAGCGCTGACGGAGCGCTGGTCGGCTGGTATTGGGGCGCTGGACCGCTGGGACTCTATTCGCGGGCCTACAACCTGCTGATGCTACCGGTCCGGCAACTGAGCGCGCCGGCGGGGAGCGTTGCGGTTCCGGCCTTCAGCAGGCTCCAGGGAGATCCGGAGCGGTTCGCGCGATATTACCTGCGTTGCGCCAGCCTGATGATGTGGATCTGCTCGCCACTGTTCGGCTTCCTGTTTGTGGCCGCAGGTCCGGTGATCGCACTGGCACTGGGCCGGCAGTGGGGAGAGGCGGCGCCGGTATTCAAGATCCTCGCCATTTCGGCGCTCGCACAGCTGTTCCTGGAGATGAGCATCTGGATGCTGGTAAGCCGCGGCCTGGGCGGGCGGCTTCTGCTGCTCCTCCTTGTCATCTCGCCGATGCTCATCGGAAGCTTCCTGGTCGGGCTGCCTTATGGGATCAAGGGCGTGGCACTGGCCGGCGCGCTGGCACAGGTGGCAATCCTGCCGTGGATGCTGCAGTATACCTTTCGTGGAACCAATCTGACTCTGCGGCGCCTTGGACAGGCGATCCTCTACCCAGTCGGATTATGTTTCCTGGGGATTCTTTTCGCAGAGTCTGGCTTGCGCATGGCAGGTCCGCAGGCCATATCCGTCCAGTTGCTGCTTGCCGCTCTGGGGTTTGCCGCGGCCTTCGGTGTCTCGGCGCTAATGCCCCAGGTGCGGGAGGAAATCAGGTCGCTCAGGGATGTGGCAGGAGCGCTGGGATTGTCGCGGCGGCCTGCCTGAGCGGGTGTGTTGGGCAACCGATGGTTTTGGTCGGGATTGACCCAGGAGAAAAAGCAGGGTTCGGATGCAACCAAGCCTCAGCGAGAATGATCAGAGAGACGCGGAAATCGCCGCCCAGCCTTCCCGCGAAGCCATGAGGAAGGGTCTGCGAGCAAGGCTCGCGAGACAAGTGGGAGGCGGCCTCTCATGAAACCGCTAGTTTCCATACTGATTCCGGCCTTCAACATGGAGGCCTGGATCGCCGAAACGCTGCATTCGGCCCTTGCGCAGACGTGGCCACGCAAGGAAATCATCGTGGTGGACGATGGGTCGACAGACCGCACTGCAGAAATCGCCAGGTCCTTTGATTCCAAGGATGTAAAGACGGTATCCACGGAAAACCGCGGGGTAGCGGCGGCCTGCAATCACGCCTACCGCATTTGCCAGGGCGACTACATCCAGTGGCTGGCCGCGGATGATCTGCTGGCTCCGACTAAGATCGAGAGCCAGATCGCCGCACTCAGGGGCGAGAACAACCGGCGCATCCTTCTGTCCGGACCCTGGGGCTATTTCTTCTATAGAACGACCACCGCGCACTTCCAGCCGACTTCGTTGTGGCACGATCTCCCACCGGTGGAATGGCTGCTGCGAAAGATGTCGGAGAACCTTCACATGCAGCCCTCCACCTGGCTAACCAGCCGGGAACTGGCCGAGGCGGCGGGCCCGGAAGACACGCGCCTGACCTTCGATGACGATGGCGAGTACTACTGCCGCGTGTTGATGGCCTCTGAAGGCACCCGCTTTGTGCCGGAGGCCAAGGTGTTCTACCGGGTCACCGGCACCAGTCGGGTGAGCTACATCGGCATCTCCGACAAGAAGAAAGAATCTCTGCTGCTCTCGATGAAACTTCACATCCAGTATCTGCGTTCGATGGAGGACAGCGAGCGCGTGCGGCAGGCTTGCTTGACCTATATGCAGACGTGGTTCGAGAACTTCTACCCGGAGCGGCCCGACATCGTGGAAGAGATGCACAAGCTGGCCGCAGGGCTTAACGGGAAGCTGGAGCCGCCGCGATTGCGGTGGAAGTACGCCTGGATGAAGCCGCTGGTTGGCTGGAAGGCCGCGAAGTGGGCGCAGCGCACGCTCCCTCAGTGGAAAGCCTCGATGCTCAGACGGTGGGACAAGGCCATGTACGACCGGGAATCGCGGGAGCGGCGCGGCGGGAGCGGCGACGACGACTTGCGCGTTCCACAGGAAGGGTGAGCGCCCGGACGCGTAACATCGGCGCCGCCAGCTCTAAGGTGGCCGGAAGCTTTGTGTAGTGGATGCTCGAGACAGTTCCCGTTGCTAAACGTTGCTGACCTGTTGTACTTAAGCTACCTCGATTCAGGGCCACGGACTCCGGACCTCGCTGGTTGGTGCTATTCGTGAGATCGCATAGGTACGGGAAATGAACGGTCCCCTCGTTTCTATCCTCATCCCGGCTTACAACGCGGAAGCCTGGATCAGCCACACGGTCCGCTCGGCCCTTGCGCAGACGTGGCAACGCAAGGAAATCATCGTTGTGGACGATGGTTCGACCGACCGCACAGCAGAAATTGTGCAACGCATGCGCGAACCGAGTGTGACAGTTGTTTCGAAGAAGAATGAAGGCGCGGCGGCCACGCGGAACTACGCTTTGAAGCTCAGCCGCGGTGACTATATCCAGTGGCTTGATGCGGACGACCTGCTGGCGCCGGACAAGATCGAACGCCAGCTCGGGGCGCTGCGCGGGAACCACGACGGGAGGCTACTGCTTTCCTGTTCGTGGGCTTACTTCTATTACCGGACGCAGAAGGCGCGTTTCATTCCCACCGCACTTTGGAAGGACCTCAGCCCCGTCGACTGGCTGCTCAGCAAGATGTCTGAAAACCTGCACATGCAGCCCGCCACGTGGCTTACCAGCAGGGTGCTGGCAGATTCCACGGGACCCTGGGATACGCGCCTGATCACCGATGACGATGGAGAGTATTACTGCCGCATCCTGTCCGCCTCTGCCGGTACGCGGTTCGTCCCAGAGGCCAAGGTCTACTACCGAGTCGTGTCCATGGGCCGGTGGAGTTATGTGGGCAACTCGGACAGGAAGAAGGATGCGCTACTGCTGTCGATGAAGCTGCACATCAAATATCTGCGCGCTCTGGAAGATAGCGAGCGCGTGCGGCGCGCGTGCCTAACCTACCTGCAAACCTGGTATGAGCACTTCTATCCCGAGCGGCCGGACATCGTCGCGGAGCTTCAGCGACTGGCCGCGGAGGTACAAGGCGAGTTGAAGCCGCCACGGCTGCGCTGGAAATACGCCTGGATGCGGCCCGCGTTTGGTTGGAAGGTCGCGAAGTGGGCACAGCGGACGCTCCCACAATGGCGCGCATCCCTTGTGCGAGAATGGGACAGAGCTTTGTTCCGTCTAGACGAGCGTCAGAGCGCCGGACCCAACGGCCTGAGCGAGGTAGGAGTTGCTGAGGGAGATTCGCCCGCTTTGAAGGGCTAGGCCCACCCGCGCGATTCGACACCCAACCGGTTCCCGGCATTCAGTGAGATCCAGAGCACCCAGGAGATCGAAAACGTGATCATCACCCGCACCCCCATGCGCATTTCCTTTTTCGGCGGCGGCACGGACTATCCCGTCTGGTACCGCGAGCACGGTGGCTCCGTGCTTTCGACCACGATCAACAAATGCTGCTACATCACCTGCCGGCGGCTTCCGCCATTCTTCGAGTATCACAGCCGAGTGTCGTACACCCGGGTGGAGAATGTCACTTCGAACAGCGCCATCGAACACCCGTCGGTCCGCGGCTGCCTGCAGTTCATGGGAATGGAAGAAGGCGTTGAGATTCATCACGTAGCTGATTTGCCTGCCCGCGCCGGCTTGGGCACCAGTTCGGCGTTTACCGTGGGATTGCTGCTCGCGCTCTACGGCCTCCGCGACCAGATGCGCGACAAGAGCGCGCTCGCAGCAGACGCCATCCACGTGGAGCAGGAGATCTTGCGCGAGGCGGTAGGCGCGCAGGACCAGGTGAGCGCGGCCCACGGAGGCTTGAATCGCATCAATTTCATGCGCAACGGGGCCGTGGAAGTGAAGGCGATTCTCACCGCTCCGAGTAGACTGGCCCAACTCGAGCAGAACCTGGCGTTGTACTTCACCGGGTTCTCCCGGATCGCGTCAGAAATCGCGAAAGAGCAGATCCGCATGACCTCCCAGCGGACAAAGGAGCTCGAAACCATGCTGCAGCTTGTCGACGAAGGAGAATCCATCCTGACAAACTTGAGCTGCTCGCTGGACGATTTTGGCCGCCTGCTGCATGAAGGTTGGAAGTTGAAAAAGACGCTCAGCCAGAAAATTACGAACACCGACCTGGACGACATCTACGAGGCGGGTCTCAAGGCCGGGGCTCTGGGTGGTAAGTTGCTCGGCGCCGGTGGCGGCGGCTTCATGCTCTTTTATGTTCCGCCAGAGCGCCGCCGGGCACTGCGCGAGAGCCTGAGGAAGCTATTGTGCATTCCGATTGCGTTCTCGAATCGCGGAAGCCATGTCGTGGTTTACGAGCCGGAGGAAGCCTTCGACAAGGCGCTGGCTGTCGAACGGTCTGAGGTGTATGCGCAGCCTTCCTGATGCCATCGTGCTCTGCGGCGGCGCCGGCTTGCGGCTGAGAAGCGTCACGGGAGACGGGCCAAAGTCTATGGCCAGTGTGGCCGGCCGGCCGTTCCTGGAACTTCTTTTGCGCCAACTGCGCCGCTACGGGTTTCCACATGCCATCATGGCCGTGGGATACCGGAAGGAAGTGATCCGCGAGCATTTTGGCGCCGAAGCGCTGGGCGTGCGCCTGACCTACGCAGAGGAACTCGAGCCGCTCGGGACCGGTGGCGCGGTCCAGAATGCTTCCGCCTTCGTGACTTCCGACGCTGCCCTCGTGATGAATGGCGACAGCTACACGGATGTGGACCTGCGAGCGCTGGTCGAGCAATATGCGGCCTCCGGCGCCGATGCCTCCATGGTCGTGGTTCCCGCGGACGGCCGCGAGGATTGTGGGTCCGTGTTCGCGGAGGCAGACGGGAAGCTGACTGCATTCTCAGAAAAAGATCGGCCGGCGGGCGCGCCGTATATCAACGCCGGCATCTACCTGATTTCCCGGGCGCTGTTGGAGACAATTCCTGCGGGACAGCAGGTTTCACTGGAGCGCGAGTTGCTGCCGCGCTGGCTCAAGGAAAACCGGAAAATCCGAGCGTTTTTCGCACGGAGCAGCTGCGTGGACATTGGTACGCCCGAGCGCTTTCAGCAGGCGCAGGAGGCGTTGGCCACGGCGGAACGGAATGCGGCAGAAGTCTGATCGTCAAGCAGAGGTTCCCATGAGCACTGAGATCCTTCGCGCTAACATCGAACGGAGCCTCGAGATTCACGGCCGCGTTCTCGCTCAATGCCTGCCGGCGATGACGCGCGCCGCCGACGTCCTGATCTCCGCCTACTCGTCCGGACACAAAGCGATTTTCTTTGGGAATGGCGGAAGCGCAGCAGACGCACAGCATCTGGCAGCAGAGTTCGTTGGACGCTACCTGAGAGAGCGGCCAGCAATGCCGGCTCTCGCTCTGAACACGAATTCATCCGCGGTCACCGCTATCGGCAATGACTACGGGTATGCCGAGGTGTTCGCGCGGCAGCTGGAGGCATTGGCCGTAGCCGGCGACGTGGCCGTGGGAATCAGCACATCGGGAAACTCGCCCAACGTGATTCACGCGCTGCGCATAGCGCGCGGCCTCGGCTTGGTTACGATCGGATTGACCGGCGCCTCGGGTGGCGCCATGTCCGAGCTTGTGGATGTGCTGATCGCCGCGCCGACGCAGGAAACGCCGCGGATCCAGGAATGCCACATCCTGATTGGCCACTCCCTGTGCGACGCAGTCGAGCAGGCCGTTATGACGGCTCAGAGGTCGCCGGTGGGGGCGCGGGCCACAAAATAGGCAGGGGCGTTAGCGCTGCCGTGGCCGCGGGCGGACAATGAACATCCATGTTGTCAATCCGCTGGCGGACGACCGGTGGGTGCATTTTGCAGAGCGCCATCCAGCCGCTTCGCCATTTCACCAGAGGGGCTGGCTGGAAGCTCTGCGCCGCACCTACGGCTACGAGCCGCTGGCGCTGACGACAGCTCCGCCGGGTGACGGATTGCAGGACGGCCTGGTGTTGTGCCGCGTCTCGAGTTGGTTGACGGGCGAGCGGCTGGTATCCCTGCCCTTCGCGGATCATTGCTCGCCTCTGCTGAACGGTCGTAATGAATGGCCTGCGTACCTCGAATGGATCCGCGAGGAGTGCGAGCGAAGCCGCTGCCGGTATTACGAAGCCCGGCCGCTGGCAGGCCTTGAGCCGGCGCGTGGCCTGATGCAGGCCAGCGGATCGTTTTGCGTGCACATCCTGGACGTTCGTCCGTCGGAAGACGAAATCTTTCGTGGGCTGCACAAGGACTCAGTGCAACGAAAGATTCGGCGAGCCGAGAGAGAGGGGCTGGCGTACGCGTCAGGGCGCTCGGAAGAACTGCAGAGCGAGTTTTACCACCTGCTCGTGCGCACGCGCAGGCGCCACAGGCTGCCGCCGCAGCCGCGGAGTTGGTTCCGTAACCTGATGGAGTGCATGGGAGATCGGGCCCTGATCCGCGTCGCGCGCAAGAACAAAGCCGCCATCGCCGCGCTCCTGACACTCAGGCACGGTTCTTCCGTCGTGTACAAGTACGGCTGCTCGGACGAACGGTTCCACAACCTGGGCGGTGTGGCTCTGCTGTTCTGGAGGCTGATTCAGGAGAGCAAAGCGTCGGGAGCATCGAGCATCGATTTCGGACGCAGCGATCTGGATCAAGAGGGCTTGATCAAGTTCAAGAGCCATTGGGGAGCGTCCCAAGCGCCCCTGACCTACTACCGCCATCCGGCGGGCAGCGTGAAAAAGGCGTCCACCGGCCGTGAGTCACAGGCGGTGCGCCGAATCGTGGCATTGTTGCCGGACGCAGCCCTTGCGGCCGCGGGCAGGATTCTGTACCGGCATATGGGCTGATCCCGGCATACCGCCGGAAACCAAAACGCGAGAGACAATCGTTGAAAAAAACTGCCCTGGTAACCGGTGCAGAGGGTTTTATCGGTTCGCACCTCGTTGCGTTCCTCCAGGAAAGGGGATGGCGCGTGGTGGGGACTTACCGGCTGCATGGCTTCACGGGCGCAAAGTCGCGGACGAAACCGTCGCTGGCGCAGTGCGACTTGCGCAACGGCCAGCGGGTCGAGCAAGTTTTTCGAGAGGTGCAGCCGACGCACGTGTTTCACCTGGCGGCGCAGAGCCTGCCAACTGTTTCGTGGGCGGATCCGGTAGAGACGTTCGAATCCAACATCATGGGTTCACTCTACGTGCTGGAGGCGGCGCGACGAATGAGCAGGCCGCCAGTGGTTGTCTCCGCATGCTCCAGCGCTGAGTATGGGCACGTGCACCCGTCGAAGATTCCAGTTACCGAGGACCATCCACTGCGGCCGCTTCATCCGTATGGAATCAGCAAAACCTGCCTGGATCTTCTGGCGCGCGAGTACTTTCTGGACTACCGCCTTCCGACGGTGAATATCCGGCTGTTCAATACCACCGGCCCGGGAAAAACAAACGACGCACCCTCGGACTTTGTGCGTCAAATCGTGCGTATCAAGCAGGGATTGCAGTTGCCCGTAATCGAGGTGGGCAATCTTAAGCCCCACCGGGCGTTCATGGACGTGAAGGATGCGGTCCGGGGCTTCTATATGGCGGCGCTGAAGGGCAAGCGCGGCGAAACTTACAACTTGTGCGCAGCGAGGACGCACCCCATCGAGCAAATGCTTCACACGGCGATTCGCCTGTCCGGAGTGAAGGTTGAAGTGCGTCCTGTGGCGCGTCTCATGCGGCCGTCGGACGAAAAGATCATCTTCGGCAGTACGAAAAAGATGCAACGGGACACTGGCTGGAAGCCTCAGTTCGGGCTGGCCGAGACGTTGCAGTCCATGCTCGATTACTGGGAGCGGGCTGCCTGATCGCGGCAGGGAACTCATGTCCAAAGC
>Ga0335080_10009356_pt1 | contig 10245 bp, 8 predicted proteins | sample Lox_Sample_34_FD_206720 | JGI IMG/M metagenome (GOLD analysis project Ga0335080, IMG submission 206720) | Soil microbial communities from Loxahatchee National Wildlife Refuge, Florida, United States - Lox_Sample_3.4 | ecosystem: Environmental > Terrestrial > Soil > Wetlands | place: USA: Florida... | reverse complement strand
TCAATAAAATGTCAACGATGAGCCGTTTCTCGCCACAAAAGATCATCGCCACGCGGTGCGCTTATCTAATCCCTCTCCTTTTGCTTGCGCTTTTCATGGCCCTCTTCAGCTTGCCCGCTAACGGTGTTGCGGCGCAGGACAGTCCGGAGGTGTGCGAGCTGAAACAGAAAGCCCAGGATGCCTATATCCACGGCCGGTATACGGAGGCTGCGTCACTTAATCTGGAAATCGCCGAGAAATATCCGAAATGCGAGGCGCGCCACTACGCCGTGCAGATGCTGGGGACCATCTATGAAGACAACCTTACGGACATAAGGAAAGCCATCAAATGGGACCGGGAATTCCTGAAAAAATATGCCGACGCCCGCCAGGTAACCTTTTACAAGGAAAAAGTGGCATCTCTTGAAAAAGTGATAACCCAGGAAGATGCCTTCAGGACATACCAGTCGATCCGTTTCGCGAACAAGGGTGATGAGTTCATGGTTAAGAGGTTCGAGGCACTATTAAAGGATCACCCCGATTTTCTTCTGAAGGCCGATGTGCAAAGAGAACTGGCATACGCTTATGCCCGCCTGGATAAGCGCCGGGAGAGCTATCTGGCCTTTCAGGCTCTTTCCTCGGCGAAAGGCGGCAATAAACTTTCTTCGAGCGACCGGATAGCCACCGATACGAGCCGCCGCTACTGGCAGATGACCTCGGATTGGGGATATTACGCATGGGGGATCGTGGCAGCGCTCTGGGTCTGTGTCCTGCTGATGAAACCATGGGAGCGTCTCGACCGTACCTCCATGAAAAGGTTTGTTTTACTGGCCGTTGTCTGGATACTCATGATCGCCGCCAGTTTGCCGGTCTTCTATGGCATCGACACCAAGGGAGACAAGATCATCTTCCACGATACCGCGGTCTTCATGGCAGCTGGCCTCAACCTGACAATCCTTTTCTGGCTGCTTCTGTTGACGAAGGGGAACTTCTTGCAAACTCGGCCTAGGACGCTACGCTGGCTAACTCCTTTCCTTACCCTGCTGATGACCACGGCGGTCTTCTACCTGTTTCTGATTTACCAACCCAATGGACCTGAGATAACGGACGTTTTTGCCGTCAAGTATCAGTATTTGATGGGAGAATTGACGGAGAAACGATGATCGGGTGAATGTTGGAAAGAGTTGCAGCATTGCTCGAAACAAAGAATTATTTCAAAGAAAGAAGGCGCAAAAATGAAAGGGCGAATCCTGAAGATAAAAACCGGTTATAACCCGAACTCCAGCAGCATCGGAGTTGACATGGTTGTTTTTTTCACCGCCGGGGCCGCGGTAATGGTTCTCTTCAATACCGTGGCGGCGGTCCTCTGCTCCGCGAAGGCTTTAAAGGAAGGGCATCCGGCGCCGTCGGAGGAGCAAGTCAGCATCGGAGAGGAACAGTCATGCACGGAATGAAATATCGTCCGGAATCGTTCGGCGGCATCCTGGCGCTGGAAGATCCTCCAATGCTGGTTCATGTGGACAGGGAGTTCATGCGCGAACTGGGGTATGATCACAGCCCGCTGTGGGAAGGCTCCGGGACTTCGCTTCTCTCCGCCCCCCTGGAGGTCCATTTTTCCGTGACCAATGCCTGTTCACAGAATTGTGGACATTGTTACATGGATTCGGGTGAGAGAGATGCCGGAGAGATGTCTGCCGACGAATTCCGCAGGGCCGTCGATGTACTAGCCGGGATGGGTGTCTTTCACATGGCGCTCGGCGGTGGGGAGGCCCTGGAGCGGTCCGATTTCTTTGAGCTCGCCTCCTACGTGCGCGAGCGCGGCATGGTACCCAACCTGACCACCAACGGTCACCTGATGACCAGAGAGATCGCCGAAAAGTGCCGCATATTCGGACAGGTCAATGTCAGTATAGACGACGCCGAAGCCTTGCAGGAAGCCATTCGCGGCGAGGGATTTCTTGCGGAAAGAGTGCGGGCAGTGGATTCGCTGCGCGAGGCGGATATCAAGGTCGGCCTGAACTGCGTTGTGACCCGGCAGAACTTCACTCGACTGGACGAAGTATTCGGCTTTGCCGAGGAGCGCGGGCTCGCCGACGTGGAATTTCTGCGGTTGAAACCCACCGGACGGGGAAAAGCCGCTTATTTTGAGCGCCGCTTGACAGCGGCGCAGAACCGTGAATTCTTCCCCGCGATCAAGCGTCTCTCCTGGTCATACAGTGTCCCGGCCAAGATTGACTGTTCGTTCGTTCCCATGTTCTGCTGGCATTTCCCCGACAAAAAACTGATGGAACAGTTCTCGGTCTATGGCTGCGAGGCAGGCAACGTCCTTCTGGGGGTACGCTCCGACGGCAGGTTCGCGGGCTGCTCTTTTCTATCCGGCGAGGAGAGCGTCTTCGATCTGCCGCAACTGTGGATGGGTTCGGAACATCTTGCGCGCCTGCGTGAGTGGACCAGCAGAGCGCCGGAGCCTTGCCGTTCATGCGAATATCTGGACATATGCAAGGGAGGATGTCGCGCTGTTGCCGGGTTCGTCTCCGGCGATGGTTACGCTCCTGACCCGGAATGTCCTTTCCTGGACCGTGGGGAAAAATAATATTTTGTAACAATTGAACAGTCATCAATTTTTTTTGTTTTTGTAACATCATCGAAATGAGAGAGTGCTAAGCTCCGATCAAAATTGATTATTGCAAAAGTTGGATCTTAATTCGGATACTTTGCCGACCCCTGCCGGGGGACCGGAAAGCCCGCTACTGAAGAATCTTCGTAGCGGGCTTTTGTTTTTTTATAACCCTGACTTTTTGGCCAAACCCACCGCGAGGTGGGGACGGAAAGCCACGGGTCCCATGCGGACAGCCGGGTTGCCCTTTTTCTCAGGAGAGAGCACCCGGCTTTTTTTTGGCGGCCGGTAACGGAGAAAAGAGAATCAAATGATTATTGACAGGTACTTATGTTTCATCGGCTTGTTGTTCGCCTTCCTCTCCCCGGTGAAGTCTTATGCAGAAATATCGTTTTACGTTTCTCCCGGTGGTGACAACGAATTCTATATTGATGCCGACAATATTAATGACAAAGAAAATGTCGAAGTAACAGTCGCTTATGATTCAACGATTCTGACAAATCCACGAGTGACCATGGAAGGGGGGACTGTGACCAACACATTGAACCCCAATCCAGGCGTATTTACCTTCAATGCCAACCGTAAGGACAATCCCCTTCATTCATTCGAGGCCCATTTGAGCTTCGACAGGACCTGGGATTCCCAAGGGGGGATATTTTCCGTAACGGGAAAAATCACGGAGCCGGATGGAACGATTTCTCCATCCCATACAACCTTTAACATGACCAATCCATCTTTGTTCATTGCAACATCCAGCGCCGGAGGAACGGCGTCTACCCCGGAAAATTCTGTGGCATCGGAGGATGCGGCAGCTTCCGGCAACTCTGCCGACATCCGCATGAATAAGCAGGAGAGCGTCCTGCAGCGATTCAAGGAGTTCAGGGGGGAGCCTACTAAAAAGGCGCTTGTTGCGCTCTTTGCGAGAAATCCGGCGGACATGCTTGTTCAGGAACCTTTGGTGGCCCTTTCCGATGGAAAGACACCAGTAAGTATCAGAATTGAACTGCTGCAGAAGGAAGGAAATACGCCGAATATCGCCATGTCGGATGCGAAACTCCTTCAATTACAAAGGGATGGTGAAAAGGGCTGGGTAATAACGGCATTGCCCAACGAAGGGACATGGAATGCGTGCCTGATCATCGACGTGGATGAGAGAAGAATGGAATTCCCACTGGTAGTAGCGCCGCCGGTCAAGATCGAAAAGTACGTCAACGAGAGGAACTTCCCTGTTGCGCTTAACAGGTACCTTACCGCTCAGGCTGCCACGCAAAGAAACTCAGATTACACGTCACGGCGATACATCGATGAGTATATATTCACCGCAAACTGCCTGGCACGGGGATTAATGGGCGGGGCGGTAAAAGGGAACTGATGTCCGATTCAATCTTGAAAAAGTCTTTATTGCTGCTGTGCGCGCTTTTGCTTTTGGTCACGGCGGGGCCGGTCAACGCCCATGTGATGACCACGGGAGTGTCCAGATGGTGCTTCGGCAAGGATTATGTCCTGGTACAGATCGACCTTGATTCGTACCTGATGGGCTTTATCAAGGGAATCAAGGAAGGACGTTATAACCCTGACACCATTGATGAGAAGCTGTTTCCGAAAATAGCGGCCGAGGTCATCCAGCCTTATATAAACGACCGGCTGCACCTGACAATCAACAGCAAGCCATGCGCCCTGAAGGTGACCAGGTTGACAAAGAGCGGAGACAACCTGTTTACAATCTGGCTTTACGCGGACAAGGCCACCCTGAACAGACCCGATAATCCGGTCAAGATCGACTACAGGCTGCTTTTCACAGAAACCAGTTACGCGCACCAGAATCTCACGTTTATCTATACGGCCGACGGCTCGGTGGATGCGGTGCAGAAAATATTCGATTTTTCCCCTCCGAAATGGCAGGCCATCTTTGATCCGAGCGCACCGGAATGGGAAGTATCAATTACACGATAGGAGATTTTATGTTACCTGATGGTTTCGGATTGCTTGGCATTTACGGGGCCGCCCTGACGCTCGGGGCCGCGCACGCGCTGGAACCGGGCCACGGCAAGACCGTGGTCGCCGCCTACCTGGTCGGCTCGCGCGGCAGGAACCTCGATGCAATACTGCTGGGGCTCGTCGTCACGTTCACCCATTCTTTCGGCATCATTCTCCTGGGAATTGCCGCCAAGCTCTCTTCCAGCTACTTCACCGAGCAGCAGCTGCACGGTTATCTGGGGATCTTTGCCAGCCTCACGATACTGGTCCTCGGTGTATGGCTCATCAGGTCGCGCTGGCAGGCCCTGCACGATCCGGACGGTGGCTATGGACATCACCATTTTTTTGGCGGCCATCACCATCATGATCATGCCCATGACCATGACCATCACCACAATCACGATGAAGAGCCGCATAATACGCACTTCCATGAGCACGTTGGCAGCGACGGCACGGTCACCAGGCACAGCCACGACGATCACCACCAGCACGGCGGGAAAGAAAAGAAGCGGCTCGGTCTCTTCGGACTGGTTATGCTCGGCATCTCCGGCGGCATAGTCCCCTGCCCCGCGGCCCTGGCCCTGCTCCTGGCCTCCATGTCGGTGGGGGACCTGGGAAAGGGGCTCGCCCTGGTCCTGATCTTCAGTTCCGGGCTCGCCCTGGCCTTGGTGATGCTGGGCCTTCTGGTGGTGAACGGCGTCCGCGTCACGGGGAAATTCATCGATACCGAGCAGTACGCGCCCAAGATCGCCTTCGTCAGCGCGGTATTGGTCACGGCAGTGGGCATCTATACCTTTTACTCGTCCTGCGGGCATTTAGTGAAAATATGAAGCGCGCATTCTTCATTATCATCATGGTCATGACCCTTCCGGCCCCGGCCCTGGCCCATCCGGAAACCGGCTTCCTTCCCGATGCGATCGCGGAAACCGAGTACAAGATGGTAGTCCAGATCAACCCGGCCGACATCGCCACCCGCAACAGGCTGGGGATTGTGCTCTACCGGAAGAACAAGCTGAAAGAGGCGGAGGAGCAGTTCCGCGAAATATTGAAGATCGCCCCCCGGGATTTCGACGCTCACGACGGCATGGGGCTGGTGAAGATCAAGGAGCGCGATTTCCCCACGGCGCTTGCCTGGGTGCAAAAGGCGATCGCCCTCTCGGAAGCCGACACCATGGTCCGTTACAACCTGGGGTTGATTTACGAAATGACCGGCCGCTTCCGGGAGGCCGATGGGGCGTACCGTCAAGCCCTGGCGGTCAATGATCGGAACCTGCAGAAGGGTGTGAACAGGGACCTGGAGGCAAGCAAGCGGAAAATCATAGAGATCGCCCTGACGGGACTGAAGAGTAAGCTCAAAGTTCAATAGCCAACCGCGTTTTTCGTAAGTCAGATGACGGCGACTGTTTATCGGACGGTAATGCGGCTTGAAAAAGAAAGGAGGGCCGAGAGATCGGAATGGATCAGTAAAACGCAGGAAGAACAGGAAAAGCATTTCGGAAAAAACCGACAACAACAACTTGAAGAAAGGGAGACAACATGAATCGCACGATGAAGAAGTCTTTGCAGTGCATGGGAGCAGCGGCGGCTATTTCCCTGCTCGGAAGTGCGGCGGCATTTGCGGCCGATACAACAGGCATTCTGAAACAACCCTACCTGATCTATCCGGGGAACAATACCCAGATGGAAGTGCTCTGGCAGGATGTTGATACCGAAACCAACACTCTCAGTTGGGGTACCGACACGACCTACAGCGCGGGGAGCACGCCGGTTACGGAGAACAGCGCGGCGACCGGCATGCACCAGCACATTTACACCATCACTGGACTGCAGCCGAACACGAAATATTATTACCAGGTGTCCGGAGTGGCTGCCAATTCTGTCAGTGCCACCGGCGTTTTCACCGGATCGTTCATAACCGGGCCAGACGCCAGCGCGACTTCAGTGAAGTTCCTCGCCCTGGGGGACACTAGAACCAATCCCTTCGCCCTGGATAACGTCATGCAGGAAATGGGTAATGCAATCAAGAATATCGACCCCGAGTATCAGCGTCTAGCCATTCATGCCGGCGACTGGGTGGATAGCGACACCGAAGCGTACTGGACGAGCAAATGGTTTGACAACACGAAGACCGACATTGTCAACTTCACGGCAAATACGCCGATCAACGGGGTCAAGGGTAACCATGAGGACAGCAGCGGGTACAGCACGTACTTTCCCAAGTATTTCCCCTTTCCGTACATGACCGCAAATATGGTTCTTAAATCCGGTTCCACTGCGACATACAACGGCTACTACGGGTCGTTCGACTACGGCCCGGTCCACTTCATCCTTGCGGACCAGTATACCACCTACACTCAAGGTTCCCCCCAGTGGAACTGGCTCAACAGCGACCTCGCCGCTACCACCAAACCGTGGAAGATCCTCATGTTCCACGAGCCGGGGTGGAACTCCGGCACCCATACCAATAACCCAACTGCGCAGCAGGTATTCGACCCCCTCATCAGGCAGTACGGCGTGGATCTGGCTTTCATGGGCCACAGCCACAATTATACCCGCTGCGAGGTCTATAACAGCGCCCAGGCCAACGGCGACAGCATCGTTCCTTTTGTCCCGTACTGCACCTACGGCGCAGGCGGCGCACCTCTGGATGCAATCGATAAGACGAATCTTGGCGTATGGAAACACGTTGTGCTGGCTGACATGGTGTACCATTACGGGACGTTCAACATCCAGGGCAAAACCCTCACCATGAATGTCTACCAGGTCGGCAACGCCAGCACGACACAGATTAACACAACAAACAGCATACCGATTGAAACTTTGGTAATCAATCACTTCACTGACGTCTCAGCACAGGTCAGCGCGACTTCCAGCAATCTCGTTTACAGCAGGGCCACCAAGCTCTACTCCGGGAGCCTCACGATCACCAACAATGGCCCCGCTCTCACCGGCAATGTTGACGTCGCCCTCTCCGGCATCGTGGCAGGCGTCTCGGATCTCACGACACTTGCCGCGAACAACGGCCTCACGACGGGAGTCACGCTGACCAATGCAACCGGTCAGAACAACGGCGCACCGATGATCCAGGTCTCGACCGCTGGTCTGGCCAACGGCGCATCGATCACCGTTCCGCTCACATTCAGCAACCCGTCTAATGTCAAAATTAACTACACCCCAACTACTTTACAGGAATAGGAGAAAAAAAATGAACTTCCTTAAAATCAAATTACTCGTAATAGCTATCATCATGTTTGCCGCCAGCTCGGCCTTCGCGTCGCTCAGCTATGAAGTGACGGTCGATACCTCAAGCCTGAACGGCCAGAGCGGCTATCTTTACCTCCAGTACAACCCTTTTAATGGGGCATCTTCCACAGCAACCATTGCTAATTTTGCCACGGACGGCATTCTTGGCGCTCAGGACACCGCCGATGTGGTAAACGGTAGCGCGGTTTCCGGCATGCTGGCTGGTCCCGTCACCTTCAATAATACGAACGGCGTTAATGATTACCTCCATGCCATCACTTTCGGTAATTCGCTAAGTTTTCTGGCCTATTTCAGCAACCTGGCTTCCGGAGGACAGCAAGGCGGCGCCAGTACATTTTCTCTAGGCGTTTTCGGTGTTGACACTGTCACCCCGCTTCTCAACACAAACGGTGGGAATTATGCTGGTACCGTGGCCATGATCAACCTGTTTAATGATGGGACGACCAACGCCCTGTCACTGGACAGCACGACAACCGCCACTGCCACCCCGATCCCGGCCGCCGCTTGGCTCCTGGGGTCAGGGCTGATAGGTCTCGCGGGGATCAGGAGAAGAAAAGGTTAGAAGCGTAAAACTTTAACCCTGAAAGATCAGGACCCGCTACACATATAATAAATTAACTTTTTAACGGGGTGCACGATCCGCTTCAGGGAACGGTCCCGGGCCGGGGTTTCGACTCCGGCCCGGGATAATCATTATTCGGAGAGTCTTGGAACTGGCAGAGTACATCATCAGTCAATCGAGACCAGGGAGGGCATGTGTTTCATCCAGCATGGGGACCGGCATGGGTCCCCGATATTATTTTGTTCATATTCTTGAGTTATCTGTTCACCCGCTTGATTCGATCCAATGAAACCCGTATTCATGTTGGCCTGCGGTTGCGCCTGTGGACGACGGTTGTATGCCTGCTGGCCAGCGTTTCCGCCCGGGCCGAGGAGCCGGCCCCGCAAAATGCCGGCCCGGACCAGACGCAAAGCGGCGTAGCCACCCTGCCTACGGTCACCGTCCAGGAAAAGGCCCTGGACAGCGCTCGCGCCCGAATCACCCCCAATCTCGGAGCTACCACTTACACGCTCGACAGCGAAAAGATCGATTCCCAATCGCAGGGAGAGTTCGCATCATTCGATCAGACCTTCTACCGTTTCCCCGGAGTGGTCCAGGATGAGTTGGACAAGCGCCTTCATGTTCGGGGCGAAGAGGCCAACCTCCAATACCGCATCAATGGCCTCCTTCTTCCAGACGGCCTGTCCGGCTTCGGCCAGGAGCTGTCTACCAAGTTCCTCGACTCCGTATCGCTCATCACCGGCATCCTCCCGGCCCAGTACGGCGACCGCACCGCAGGCATCGTCGATATCCGGACGAAGAGCGGCCAGGAGCTGCAAGGTGGCTCCATTTCGCTTTATGGAGGAGACTACCATACCGTCACGCCGATTATCGAATACGGCGGCAGCAGCGGCCCGTTCTCCGGTTACGGACTTTTCAGCTATATGCACGACAGCATCGGCATGGCCAATCCCAACGCCGGTTACCGGGCAATGCACGATGATACGGACCAGTTCAAGGCGTTCGGCAATTTTTCCTATCTGATCGACAATACCAGCCGGCTGACGCTGATCCTGAGTGCCGCCCACAGCACTTTCGAACTCCCAACGACGGCCGGCCAGACCCCCCAGTTCCCCTTCGGACCAATCACTTTCTACGATTCCTCCAGGGTGAATGAAAACCAGTACGAGCAGGCATATTACGAAATCCTCGGTTACCAGAAGAGCTTCGGCGATATTGACCTGCAACTGACCCAGTCGTTTCGCTACAGTGACGTTTCCTTCAATCCCGATACGGTCGCCGACGTCATCTTCAACGGCATTGCGTCGGACGCCGACCATACGCTTATTTCCAACAATTTTCAATGCGATGCCAGTTACCGCGTCAGCGACCGGCACACGGTGCGGAGCGGCCTTTCGTTTATCGTGCAGCAGGCCGTGGTGAACACCTTGAACTCTGTACTTCCAGTCATACCGGGCGGCTACGGAGATCCCACCGTGATTCCCGACGACTATCACAAGACGGCGGAGCTCTACGGCGCCTATCTGCAGGACGAATGGCGCATCATTCCTGAGTTTACCGTCAACTACGGATTGCGGGCGGATTTATGGGCCGCCTATATCAATGAAGCGCAGATCAGTCCGAGGGTAAATTTCGTATACAAGCCGATCCCGTCCACCACCCTGCACGCTGGCTACGGCCGCTATTTCACTCCGCCTCCCCTCGAGTTGGTCCAGGCCGGCGATATTGCAAAATTCAACGGCACCACAAACGCCGTTGACCCCACCCTTTTGCCGACCACGGCGATTGCCGTGCAGAGCGAGCGCTATCATTACTTCGACGTTGGCATCAACCACGACATCACACC
>Ga0335080_10009355_pt1 | contig 10245 bp, 7 predicted proteins | sample Lox_Sample_34_FD_206720 | JGI IMG/M metagenome (GOLD analysis project Ga0335080, IMG submission 206720) | Soil microbial communities from Loxahatchee National Wildlife Refuge, Florida, United States - Lox_Sample_3.4 | ecosystem: Environmental > Terrestrial > Soil > Wetlands | place: USA: Florida... | reverse complement strand
GAGCACGCACCGGCCGGGGAACGCGCCGGTACCTCTCGGCCGCGGCGACCCCGCGGAACCGTGGATAGCCCGCGAGGAGCTCATCGGCGCCGTCGCCGGTGAGCGCCACCTTCACGTGCTGTCGCGTGAGCCGCGAGAGCTCGTGGACGAGGAGCGCGGTCGGGTTGCCGAACGGCTCGTCGAAGTGCCTGACGACCTCCGGAAGGAGGTCCGCTGCCCCTGCGTCGGCCTCGAGCTCGTAATGCGGCGAGCCAAGCGAGGCTGCCACTGCCCTCGCGTCGTCTCGCTCATCGTAGAGCTGCTCGCCGGCTCCGGAGAAGACGACCGTGAAGGTATCCAGCTTCGCACCGCCCTCCTGCGCGGCGGCGACGATCGAGCTCGAGTCGATCCCGCCCGAGAGGAACGCGCCGACGGGTACGTCGGCCACCAATCGAAGCCGCACCGCCTCCCGAAGCTCCGACCAGAGGTCGTCCTCTTGCGGCGGATCGGTACCGGCGTCCAGACCCCAGTAGCGCCGCACGCTCGTCCTGCCGTCTTCGTGGACGAGAAGATGGCCCGGCGGAAGCTTGTGAATGCCCCGGAAGGCGCTCCGTGGGTGCGGGATGTACAGGAACGCGAGATACGCCGCGAGCGCTTCCGGATCGAGCTCACGTGCGACGCCGGGGACAGGGAGGAGCCCCTTCGGCTCCGATGCGAAGGCGAGCGCGACCGCACCGTCGGGAAGGGCGTAGTAGAGCGGCTTGACACCCATCCTGTCCCGGACGAGAACGAGACGGCGACGGTCCGCATCCCAGACCGCGAAGGCAAACATGCCCCGAAGGCGGTCGACCATGGAGAGCCCGTGCTCCTCGTACAGGTGGACGAGCACCTCCGTGTCGCTTCGGGACCTGAACCGATGCCCGGAGGCTTCGAGCCCGCGGGTCAGCTCGCGGAAGTTGTAGATCGCCCCGTTGAAGATGACCTGGACGCTGCCGTCCTCGTTCGCAAGCGGCTGGTGCCCGCCGGCGATGTCGATGATCGAGAGTCGACGGTGGGCTAGCACTGCCACGCGGCCGTCGCCGAGCTCGAACACGGACTCGCCGGCATCGTCGGGGCCCCGGTGCGCGAGCGTCGAGGCCATGCGCTCACCGAGCCCGTGCTGCAATCCTCCAACGTATCCGGCGAGACCGCACACGCGGTTGATGTTACGCGCGGGCTTCCGCGAGAACCGCCAGCGTTGCCTCGACGTAGGCGTTCCAGGAGAGGTGTTCGACAGCGCGGGCCCGCGCGAGCGCGCCGAGCCGCTGCCGGAGCTCGGAATCCCGGAGAAGCCGCTCGATCGCGGAACGCAGGGCGGCCGGGTTGCCGGGCGGCACGAGCAGCCCCGTCTCACCGTCGGCGACGGCCTCCGTAAGCCCACCCACTGCCGTCGCCACCACGGGGCGGCCGTAGGCCATCGCCTCGCGCGCGACGACGCCGTAGCCCTCCCGCCGCGAGGGGACGCACACGACTGCTGCGCGCTCGTAGTAGGGCCCGAGCTCCGCGTGGGGGACAAAGCCGATCGCACCCGCCGCCCGCGACCTGAGCGGGCCGTCACCGACGATCACCCGCGGCACGCCGTCGGTCGCCTCCAGGAACTCGAGGATTCCCTTTTCCTCGCTCAGCCGGCCTGCGAAGAGGACATGGAGCGGCGGCTCGGGCTCGCCGGTGACAGCGGGGATCTCGACGCCGTTCGGGATCACGCGCACGTGGCGGGCACCGAGCCGTGTCGCCGCTTCGGCGAGGAAGCCCGAGGCCGCCACCACCACGCGGGCGCGACGGACGAGGGGGCGGACGAGCGAGGGGGCATGCGCGGCGAGCTCGACGTCGGTGCCCCACACCTGGAGCACGAACGGCTTCCGGGTCGCGAGGGCCGCGACCGCCGAGGGGATCCAGTGGGCGTGGACGACGTCCGCGCCCTTCGCCGCACGCCGAGCCGCAAGCGCGAAGGCGCCCAGGAAGAGCGGCACGAGGGGCAGCAGCCAGGGCTTCGTGCGCAGGTTCTGCACGATGCCGTCGCCGAATGCGATCCCGAAGTGCCGGAAGTCGGCCGGCGAGACGACGACCACGTCGACCCGGGCCCGGCGGAGATGCTCGACCGCCTCCTCCACGAAGACTCCGGCGACGTCACCCGGGGCACGCGGGTAGGACGTCGTGAGCACGCAGACGCGCACCTTTCTGCCGTCGTCAGGCCGGCGCGGGCAGGGCTCGCGCCGGGGCGGCCGCCCTCTTCGCAGCCGGCTCCGCGCGCTGGCCGAATACGAGCGGCATGGCGAGGATGAGCGTCAGGAAGACGTAGAAGTAGTAGAACTGCATGGTCAGGTAGAAGGCGTTCGCCGCCATTGTTCCCGCGAGCGCCGCCGTCCAGCCCCACGCGAGCGGACGGACGCGTCGCGCGAGCGGATCGCCGGCTCGGGCGAGCCGGTTGCCGAGCTCCCGGGCCACCGCAAGCCGGGCGAACACCCAGAAGAGGAAGATCACGAACACGGCGGTTCCGATCAGCCCGGTCTCGACGATCAGCGAGACGTAGAAGGAGTGGGGGCCCCAGTTCGTCTTCCCCGTGACCTGTTCGTAGTAGATCGAGAAGTTGTTCAGCCCGAGTCCCAGCAGCGGGTGGCTGTGAAGGATCTGCGGGATGAAGCTGTAGACCTGGAAATGGGCGGACTCCGAACCCCCGCCGGTCTGAAGACGAGACTTGATCACGACCCAGAAGAAGTGGAGCCTCGTCAGCACCACGACCGCGACCACGCCGAACACCCACAGGAGCGGGACGACCACCGCGCGCGTCTTCAGGTAGCTGCGATACGGGAGCATCAGGATCACGGCTCCGACGGTGAGACCGAGCAATCCGCTGCGCGACAGTGTCGCCAGCTCGACGACGAGCAAGAAGGCGATCAGGATCTCGAGCTTCTTGCGAAGCTCGTGGCCGGGCTCGAGCCTCAGGTAGACAGGCGTGAGAACGAGGAGCGGAACGATGAGCATGATCCCGAGGTGGTTCGGGTCGCCGGTGAGCGCATTCGGCCGGAAGACCGAGGAATGGTTGACGGCGCCGTAGATGTTGATCTGGCTCGCTCCGCGCGTGATCGGGTTGACGATGAAGTGGTCGAGGTTGACCCCCGCCTGGGCGAGCACGAGCTGCGCGACCCCGTAGGCCGCGTTCGCGGTGATCCCGGCGAAGAACCAGGTCAGCGAGCGCCAGTAGTAGCGGATCGAGCGTCGCGAGAGCCAGGCGACTCCGAGGGCCAGGAACGTGAAGTGGATCACGAACTTGACGAACCCCTTCACGAACTGGTCCAGGCCGGCCGCCGTGTCGAGGTTGTAGAACCCGAACAGGTAGACGAGGACGAAGACGATGCCGAAGGTGATCAGGACGGCACTCGTCCACGGGATGCGCGACCTCGAGACGGCTGCATACGTAGCGATGAAGCAGAGCGCCAGCAGATCGGAGAGCGCGATCTGCCCGCCGAAGCTCCAGTGGAGCTTCTCGAAGGTGCAGGCAAACAGCGTGGCGAAGAAGAAGAAGCTCGCCGCGTCTCTCATGCTCCAGGAAGTGCTCATTCGGACCGCTCCAGAGTGTGCAGGAGGTCGGCGAGCTCCTGCACCCGGGTCCGTCGGTCGAGCCGCACCCGCCACTCGTCTTCGAGGGGGGAGCCGTCGAGCTTGCCGGCCTGCCAGCGGTCGCGAAGGGCGACGAGCTCGCGCTCCATCCCGTCGATGTCGTCCGGGGCGACCACGACACCGGCGCCCGTCTTGCGGATCAGCTCGGCGGCGGCGCCGTCGGGCGGCACGACGGCGAGGATCGGGCGCTCGGCGGCCAGATACTCGAAGACCTTTCCCGAGAGCACGCCGCGGCCGCGGCCGTCGGCGTCGGGAATCAGGAGCAGGAGAGCCTCCGAGTCTCGCTGCAGCTCGAGCGCGCGCCGGTGCGGTGCGTAGGGGACGAGCTCGATCCGATCCATCATTCCCTCGGCCCACTCGCGGTCGGCCGCCCGGAAATCGCCGACGAAGCGCGCGACCACACCGTCGACCCGGGCGAGTGCGGTCAGGAACGGCCGAGGGTCGCGCTTGCCGAAGAACGAGCCTGCATGGGTAATCCGGAAGCGCTCGCCCGAGCGGTACTCGAGCCCGGAGAAGTCCTCGAAGTCGGAGCCGTTCGCGATCGTCAGCACCGGCCCGCGCGGCCCGCGCTCGCGCATCTCGCCGGCGATCGCGTCCGAGACCGCCACGATCGCGTCGGCCTGCCGCGCCACGAGCGAGGCCACCGCCTGCACGCCCTGCTCCTTCACGCGAACGGCGAGACGGGAGGCGTCGCGGTGGGGATGCGCAACCACCGAGTCACGCAGGTCCGCGACCCAGCGGGCGCCGGTCGCCCGCTTCACAGCGGCGCCGATGAAGTGCACCGACGGCGGCGGCGAGGTGGTCAGCACGACGTCGATCCCCTCCTCGCGGGCGATCCTGATCGCCGCCGGGATCGCGGTCAGGTTGTAGGTCACGTTCTCGTCCGGGAGCAGCAACCTCCGGCCGAAGAGGGCCACCTGACGGGTGTAGCGCTCGAGCCCCAGCGTGCCGTGCAGCTCCTCGGCCGGCTTGCGGCCCTGCGGCCCGATGAACCGCACGCGGTGAACCCAGGCGAGGGTCGGGTGCGGCAGCTCATCGTCCCGGTGGATCCACTTCGGGTCGTCCGGGGCCAGCACGTGCGTCTCGATCCCGAGCTCGGGCAGGTGGGTCGCGAACTTCAGCGGCCGCTGGACGCCCCCGCCGCCGGCCGGCGGGAAGTAAAGCGTGACGAGCAGCACCTTCATGACGGAAGAGGTTCGAGCCGGCCGTTCACGACCGCCCAGGTGGCACCGTACCTGCGCGGGATCGACGGATCGCCCGTTGCGAGCCAGTGCTCGACCTCGGCAACCCGCACCGCCGGGTCGTTGGCCTTCGTGTTCGCGACGTGGGCCACCGGCGCCGCGACCACGTACACGGGCGCCGCCGCGGCGATCTCGTAGCTCGTGTTGGGCGACGCGATCACGACCGCGCCCTTCGGCAGCTGCTTCAGCTGCGCGAGCAGCGCCGGCGAGAGCGCAGTCGGATCGGTCGTGTTGAGCGGCGACCAGTGCAGGAAGCCGTGCACGGCGACCGGCAGAACGAAGAGCGCCGCCGCGAGAGCGCCGAGGCCGTAGCGCTCACGTGGGCGGTTGCGGGCGGCAATGATCCCGACCACGAGGGCGACCGCGCCGCCGACGAGCGCGAACCACGTGACCGCCCCGGGCCCTCCGTGCCTCAGCCCGTAGGCGAAGTCGCCCGGCCACTGCCGTTGCAGCACGAGCCCTGCCAGGAGCGCGAAGGGCAGCACCCAAACCGTCCGGGCGAGCAGCGCGAGTCCGCCGGCGAACGCGAACGCGAACGGGATGAACCCGGCCGCCCGCCTCGACTGCGACAGCGAGACCGCGTTCGAGAAGCGAACGAAGAGCTCGGGCACGAGCATCAGCGCAAGGATCACCACCGTTCCGCCGAGGACGAGAGCGCCCCAGCGGCGCTTGGCGGCGAACCCGGCGAGCGGCACGAGCGCAAGCGCCGCGACCGCGACGGCGCCCGTCCGTCCAGGGACCTCCGCCGCCAGCCGGAACCGGTGCACGGAGCTGACCACCAGCTCTCCGCCGTAGCGGGCGAGGTTGGTCGCCTGAAGGGTGGCGGTCGGGTTGACGGCGAGCGTCTCGTCGACGAGCGGCTTGAGCCAGAGGACGGTGAGACCGACCGGGACCAGGCCGGCAGCCAGAGCGAGCCCCGAGCGGCGCCAGTCTCGCCAGCGAACGAGCGAGTAGGCGACGAGCGGGATCAGCGCGAACAGCGCGTAGGTTGGATGGACGAGCGTGAGCGCCCCGAACGCGACCGCGAGCGCGGCGAGGTCGGCGAGGCGGCCCGAATCGGCATAGGTGAAGAAGAGCGCGAACACCGCCGGGACGAGGATCTGGCGCGACCCGGTCGCCGGCAGCGCAAGCGAGACGTACGAGCCGCCGTGCCCGGCCGCGAAGCAGAAGAGCGCAACGGAGGCGGCCAGCACCGAGAACCCGCCCGCCGCCGATCCGAACACGGCGACTCCTGCTTCCCAGGCGACGAGGCATGCAAGCGGCACGAGCACCGAGGCCTCCCGATCAACGACGATCGACGGGTCGAGCCCCGAGACCTTCGTCACGAGGGCGAGGAAGCCGTGCCAGAGCGGGAAGGCGTACCCGGGATGGAGCCCGCCGTGAGCGAGCTCGTCGACCGAACGGAGGTGGAGATGCTGGAGAGCGACGAGCTTGCGCACGCGCGCCTCGTGGAAGAGCGCGTCACCGACGACGGCGCCCTCTACATGCCAGAGGAGCAGGCCGAGCACGGCTCCTCCGAGCGCGACGGCCCACCGCCCCCAGGCGATCGGGTCGGGACCCGGCGGGGATGCGGGCGCAACGGGCTTCACAAGCGACCGGCCGGCAACGATTCCCGCGACGAGACCGATCCCGACCAGGATCGCAACCGCCAGGTGGATGTCCCCGTGGACGGCGAACACGGCCGCCCAGGCGAGAAACAGCGCGGCGAACGCCCAGGCGAGCGACGCCGAGACGCTCCTCTGACGGAAAGCGCGCGCCACGAGCCAGCCGGGGAGGAGCACGACCCCCGTCGCGAATGCAAGCCGGAGGTAGTCGAAGATCATCCGAGCAGTGCCGGGACGTCACCCGACGCGAGGAACCGGGCGCCTTCCCGGTAGGTGTCGCCGCGGTCTCCGCGGAAGACGAGCGCCCGCAACCGGAGCGACCAGAGCAGGAGGCGGCGAGTCCGCTCGGCCTCGCGGGGGCTGCGGTTCTTGAGCTGGAAGCGCAGGATCCCGCGCAGGTTCTCGACGTACAAACGCCCCCCGTGGGAGGCGCCGCCGAGATGAACCACTTCGGCGTCCGGCGTGAACCACACCTGCCACCCCGCCCTGCGAAAGCGATAGAGCCAGTCGGTCTCCTCGCTGAACATGAAGAAGTCCTCGTCGAACAGGCCGACCTCCTCGACGGCCGAGCGCCGGACGAGCAGGGCAGCGCCCATCAGCGACTCGACCTGCCGCGGCTCGCCGTGGGAGAACCCGCCTCCGTAGAAGGCGTTCAGCGCCTGCGTTCGGGGGCCGAGCTTGCGGAGGAAGAGGTACTCGGTCGCAAGGCGCCACGTCGTCGGGTCGCCCCGGACGGAGCGCTGGAGCGACCCGTCCTCGTTCGAGAGCCGCGGCCCGACGACGGCAGCGCGCGGATGCGCGTCGGCGAAGGCGGCGATCCGGTCGATCCCGTCGGCGACGACCCGGGTGTCGGAGTTGAGGAGGAGCACGTATGGCTTAGACGTCGCCCGGATGCCCGCGTTGTTGCCGCCCCCCATGCCCCGGTTCTCCTGCTCGACCACCGTCACTCCGGGGAAGCGCTCGCGCACGAGGAGGACCGTCCCGTCGTTCGAGCCGTTGTCGACCACGACCGTCTCGTACCCGCGTACCGAGTCGAGGCAGCGCTCTACGTGTCCCGCCGCATTCCACGTCACGACGACGACCGAGACGTCGTCACGCATCCGCGACCGGGACGGGCGCCCGCCGGAATCCCTCCCAGAGGATGATCACGAGGCCCGGCAGGGCCAGCAGGAGCGTCATCAGGAAGAAGATCAAGCCCGTCGCGAAGGCGGCGTCGGGGTCGACCCCGAGCCGGCCGAGGAAGCTGACGAAGAACGCCTCGCGGACGCCCAGCCCGTTGATCGTGAACGGCACGAGCATGACGAGGAAGAGAAGCGGCCCGAGGACGATGTAGGGGCGGATCCCGACCTCGACGCCGACCGCCCGCCCGCCGGCCCAGATGGCGACGATCCGGGAGATCTGAGCCCCGGTGGTGATCGCGGCGACCGCCAGCAGCGTCGAGGTGTGGTAGCGGTAGCCGTGCACGCCCTCGTACACCGCACGCACCAGCCGCTCGACCTTCATCCGCTGCAGGAGCGGTACGAAGCGGCGCAGATGGCGCCGGAGGCCGGCCGAGAACACGACAACCCCGGCGAAGATCGTGCCGACCACGAACAGCAGCTCGATCCAGAGATAGGGCCCGATCGGGTAGTTGCCGATCGCGAGCACGATCCCGACCCCGGCGAGCAGGAGGGTTACCGCGCCTCCGATCGCCCGCTCGAGCAGGACCGAGCCCGCGACAGGCGAGCCGAACCCCGGATGGCGGCGGCTCGTCTCGTAGATCCGCGACGCGTCGCCGCCGACGCCTGTCGGCAGGACCTGCCCGACCGCGTACGACACGAAGTAGGCGCGGTTGAGCCAGGCGAAGGACTCGTGGATGCCGCGGGCGGCGAGGAGCATTCGCCAGCGCCACGCCTGCGGCGGCACCGTGACGAAGGTCAGGAAAGCGGACAGGGCTAGCCAGCCGATGCTCGCCGAGGCGATCGTGTGCGCCGTCTTGCCGAGGTTGACCTTCCAGAGCAGGTAGGCGACCGCGAGGCCGGTGACCAGGGCGGTCCCGGCGATTCTGACCCACCGTTTCCTCAGCAAGGCTCAGACCATCGCTTCGGCATCTGCCGTCACGAAGCGTATGCGCTCGACCGCCGCCTCGACCCGGGCAAGAGCCTCGTCGCGGGTCGCACCCACCGCCAGAACGGCACCCGCACGGTCGGCGGCGCGCCGGAGCGAGCCGAAGACGTGGCCGGGCTCCTGGTAGATCCTCGTCGAGACGACGCCCTTGAGGCCCTGCGGGATTTCGACCGACTCGAGCGGGCCCGGCGGAGCGACGAGGAAGCGAGTGGCGGCGCCGCCGACCTCAGGTCGCGCGTGAGCGGCCACCTCGCTTGCGGCGAGCGGCCGGCCGAGCGCCGCTGCCAGCGCGAGCCCATTGAGGTCGACTCCCGTGACGAGCTCGACCAGCTCGGCATCGTGGCCGCCCCCGAGCCGGGCGGCGACCTGGATCACCTCGGGGCCGCCGCGGCTGATGCGAAGCTGCGTGTAGGAGGGTCCCTCCGCAATCCCGAGTGCCTCGACGGCACGGCGCGCGACCTCGGTCGCCGGCTCCGCGTGGGCCGAGGGCCAGACGTGGGCGAGCGGGACGCCGAAAGCCGCACCTCCCGCCGGAATCCGGTCGGTGACCGCGAGCGGTACGAACTCGCCGGCCGCCGAGAACCCGCTCACCGTCACCTCCGGTCCGTCCAGGAACTCCTCAACGAGCACGGCGCCGCTCCGCGAGGCACGCCGCGCGGCCTCCACCGCCCGCCGAAACTCCGAAGGCCTGAGCACGAGCGCGATCCCGGTGCGCCCGGTCCGGTCCGCGGCCTTCACGACGACAGGGGCGATCGAGTCGAGGGCCTCGTCGGCTCCGGCGAGACGCCAGCCCGGCTGCGGCACGCCGGCGTCCGCCAGAGCCTCCCGCTGGCGAAGCTTGTTCGTCGCGAGGGCGGCTGTCGGGACGGAGATCGGGTGTGCCAGCCCGAGCTTCTCGGCCACCCGCGCGGCCACGATGACCGGGGGATCACTCCCCGGAGAGATCACGCCGTCGAGCGGGAGCGCCGAGGCGAGCCGCTCGATCCCCTGCTCGTCGTCGGTGGCGACGATGCAGCGCCGATCGGCGAGAGCGAGCCCGGGGGCGCCGGGGTTGCGATCGCAGACCGCCGTCCAGATGCGGTGCGCGCGCGCCGCCTCGATCAGGCCTAGCTGAGCCGGGCCGGCACCGAGCACGAGGAGGCGGCGGCCTCTGACGGGCGGTTCGGCGACCACCGTGCCCATTGTCGCGGCAGGGGGCGACGTTGGGCCGAGACCCGCCATAGTTCGACCGATGAGTCGACTCCCGCGGGGCACTGTCACATTGCTCTTCACCGACATCCAGGGCTCGACCGAGCTCTTGCGGACTCTCGGGCGCGAGCGATACGTCGATGCGCTCGGCATCCACCGCACCGTGCTTCGGGACGCCTTCACCCGCAGAGGCGGCGTCGAGGTCGAGATGCAGGGCGATAGCTTCTTCTACGCGTTCCCGTACGCCAGGGACGCCGTCGCGGCCGCCGCGGAAGCTCAGCGACGCCTCGCGGAGCGTGACTGGCCCGACGAGCCCGTCCTCGTCCGCATGGGAATCCACACGGGCGAGCCGATGGTCACCGAGGACGACCTCTACGCAGGCCTCGATGTCCATCGAGCGGCGCGGGTGATGAGCGTCGCCTCGGGCGGCCAGATCCTGCTCTCGGAGCGGACGACCGACCTCGTCGACG
>Ga0335080_10009354_pt1 | contig 10245 bp, 9 predicted proteins | sample Lox_Sample_34_FD_206720 | JGI IMG/M metagenome (GOLD analysis project Ga0335080, IMG submission 206720) | Soil microbial communities from Loxahatchee National Wildlife Refuge, Florida, United States - Lox_Sample_3.4 | ecosystem: Environmental > Terrestrial > Soil > Wetlands | place: USA: Florida... | reverse complement strand
ACTCCGCACCTTCGCTGTCCGCGTGAATAGGGCTCGAACTTGGCGGCCGCTTCGTGGACGGTGGCGTCGGCGCCGGGTAGCCTGGCGCGCCGGCCGGCCGGGGCTGCGATCGGCCGGCTGAGGTTCAGGGTGTCCCGTTCCCGGGTTCGCAATGCCTCCGGATTGGCCGGGCGTACGTTGAGATGAAATGCCGGTCCGCATGGGGGCGAACGGCGGCCGGGTTATCTGGCCCGTACTTCTCGGCAGCGGAGGCGCCGCCACGGGGTCGTTATGGGTTGCAAGGGTGATTGTCAGGAGTAACCGGCCGAAGCGCCGGCATTTTGGCCCGGCTGCCGAAGCGCCATCCACGCCGGATCGGACCGGCAGTCCGTGCTAAAGGAGATGTCTCCATGCCGAGCCGGGAAATGCAGGACGTGATCGACGCACTGAGGGACCGGCAGAAGGTCAGTGCCAGCCAGCCCCCGCCGACGCTGGAAGAGCGCCGCGCCGCCTTCGCCCCCGCGGGCCATCTCGGTGGCGGGGTGATCGAGGCGATCGTGGACGCGGCACTTGCGGCGGGGCGGCTGAAACCGCGGCAGCGGCGGCGCTGCCTGATCAGGTGCAATTCAGCCTCGCTGAGGGTGCCCTTGACCCCAGCAGCAGCCGGTCATTATGCTCGGCCGGGTCATAAACGCCGTCCTGGTCGCCCAGCAATGCCCCGGACAGCGCGCACAGCTCCAGCAGCTGATGCCACTCCCGGCCGGACCGGGCCAGCCGGGACATCTCGATGCCCAGCACGATGCCCACATGATCCAGCCCCACCTCGGCCACCAGCCGCGTGAAACCCGGACGTGCATCGATCCCCGAGGCCGAGTGCCCCAGATCCTCATCGATCACCACCACCCGCGACGGCGCCCAGCCCAGCGCGACCGCCCGCTCGGCCAGCCCGTACTGCAGCCGCGTCGACTCCTGGTGATCGTGGACCTGGGCGGTGGTGGACTGGCGGACGGTAGACCGCCGCCAGCCGGTCACGATGCCAGGACTGAACTTTGCCCTCAGCCCGCTCCTGAGGCAGCCTCGCTGCGAGGCTCACCGCGCTCACCCCCGTTCCCGCCGCTCACCACCGCCGCCTGCACCATCCGCTCGACCAGCAGGCCCAGCAGACGGCTCACGGCCACCCGGTTGACCTCCGGGAACGCCTCCCACACCGGCGCGGTTGCCAGTACCGGCCGGCTCAAGGGGGCACGGCAGCATCTCCAGGCACCGCTCACCTCCGCTGTCCGCCTTGGCCTGCATCTCACGCAGCCGCCGGACATCCGCGGCCACCGCCAGCAGGCCGTCGATTCCTATGACCGGAGGGTCCCCTTGGCGCGGTTCGCCTATGTATGCAGTCTGGCTTGCTCCTTGAGCGGGACTTCCGGCACATCAAGTCCGACGACCTCGACCTGCGGCCGGTCTTCCACCGGCTCGAAAAGCGCGTCAAAGGGCACGTGCTGATCTGCATGCTCGCCGCCTACCTCACCTGGCACCTGCGCCAGGCCTGGGCACCCCTGACCTACACCGACGAGGAACCCCCCGTCCAGGCCAGCCCCGTCGCCCCCGCGCGGCGCTCGGCAGCCGCCGAGGCGAAAGCCTCACGCCAGCACGACGAGCACGGGCGTCCCTACCTCAGCTACCAGGGACTGCTTGACCACCTGGGCACCCTCACCCGCAACGAGCTCTGCTTCCCCGGCACCCCCGCCACGATCCCCGTCCTCACCCAGCCCGCCAGGGCGCCAGCGTACTGCCGAGGATCACCAGGACCAGGCCAGCAACCAGGACCCTGGGCCACCGGCGGGCCCGCACGGTCCGCGCCATTGAAATACCGTGACTTATCCATGTCGCACGGCCTGCGGGCAGGCTCGCCGCGGCACGGCCCCGGCGGTGCATCCGCCCGGCCGAGGCGGAAGATGCCGGGAGCTGGGCTGCCTGCCCGCTGGCGAGCGGGCGCGGTGGCTGGCTGCCGCGACGCTTGTCAAGCCGGGAGCCGAGCGCCACCGACCCGGTGAGGGCCGAGGCCGCCAGCACCACGCAGGTAGTCCCGAACGCCGCGATGAACGCGGCCCCGTTATCCCTGGCGACGATCGCGATCACCCAGAACAGTGCAGCCAGCACGGCTGACACGCTGATGACGCGGAGGCCCGTCCGGACTTCCGCATTGCCCTCTGCCCCGGACCGGGTCCGGCGGGGCCTGCTGCCCGGCTGTCCGGCTCTGGTCAGGCCAGCGGGAAGGTCGGCAATAACCGCGGCCTGCTCCGCGTAGGTCCGCGACTTCAACGCCTGGCCCACCCGGAGGTGGAGCTCGTCCCCCGTTAGTCGGCCCTGGACGAACGCGGCCTTGAGCACGTCGATCACGTGTTCGCGGTCGGCGTCCGACGCTCGCAGGTAGCCGCGGCCCGCTGGGCCTGCTGCTATCTCGTCTCCGGACCCTGCCATCACGCCGCCTCCCGTCCGGACGATGCACGGAAAGCGTAGCGCAGCTGCGCTTTCGCCAGCCACCGCCGGATCACCTGATCCTTTGGAGGAGCCGACCCGTCCGCAGCCGCCGGACCCAGCGGCTGCCAGTCGCGCGATACTACCCGGCCAACGCGACGACGTGCAGCACAGCAAGCATCACGATTGTGCGCAATCGGCGTGGGCGACAGCGGGAGAGTTGCGCCGCTCTTGCTCGACTCCGTCGCACATAGTAGAACGAAACGATGGGAAGACAGGCGGCAGTCGTGCTTTACGTGCTCGCGCTGGTAGCCGTCGTGGTCGGTGTGGACGTCCTGTTCTTCAGGCACCATTTCTGGGAGCGGCTGATAGTAAACGTCGGGATTGTCCTGGTATTCGCGGCGTTCTATTTGAGGTTCCTGAAGCGTCCGTGAGCTCAGCCGCCGCAATGCGGCTCATCCACAGCGACTTCATATCCGCTCGAATTCGTGCCTGAGGAAATCGGGGTTCTGGGCATCCTCCCCGATCAGATCTGGTCGCCGTAGCTGCGAATCCGCCTGACGGCGGCTACCACAAGCCGCAAGCGGACGGATATTCTTGTTCAGTCTGCGCTGTTCACGATCAGGGCTGGCATCAGCGGTGGTCCCCGTGATGATCGGCGTACTGAACGGCCGCTAACGGCCTGCCCGCCCGGGGCTACCGCTGCGGCGAGAATGCCGGGGCTGGCGCCGACGATGCAGGCGGGTGAGCGGTTGCCCCATGTCGGCTGGGCTTACGGCTGATGCTGGCATCACTGCCGACGACGACGTCAGTGATGCCAGCATCGGCGTGAACCGCGAGTGCGGACGTTCGGTTCTGGGTTTTCGACCGCCCGCGATGCCCTCCACGATACCCACTGAAGACAGGCCGCCTGGCTGGGGCTACTACCTGATGAGGAACTTGGCCGAGCCCCAGACTGGTGAATCAACTGGCCGCCAGTCCGGCCACCGTGCCGGGCACCCCGCCGAACTCGCCGACCGGCGTGAGCTGGCCAGCCAGGCCCACAGCCCAGCCGAACACCTTCTGCGCGTCGGCGTGGATCGCGTACAGATAGCGGCCATCACCGGAGATCGCTTCATCGCGGATGCCCTTCTCGCCCTGCCCGGCCGAGGCCGCGACCGGATCGCGCAGCCGCAGGCTCCGGTCGGCGGTGATCTCATAGCTCGACACCGTCCCGTCGCCGAAGTTCGTGACGTAGGCGAAGCGGTCATCCTTGGTCAGCGCGACCCAGCACACCTCGCTGCGGGTGTCGCCCACCGAGCCGCTCACGATGGTCAGTTCGCCGGCCCCGGACACCGCGTAAGAGGAAGCCGCCGCCTCTCCCTTTGCTCCGCCGAACGCCTCGGAGACGATCAGCGACCCGTCTGCCGTCAGGCCGAAGCCATAGGGCGTCTGGCCCCAGGACTTGACCGTCGCCGGGCCCTGCGCGTAGCCGCGCTCGTCGATCAGGTAGCTGCTGATGGTGTCCGTGCCGCGCTCGGTCACGATCAGCACCGTGCCGTCAGTAGTGAACAAGACCTGGGCCGGGTCCGCATCGGCGCTGCTCAGCGGGCGTGTCGAGTCCGGGATCGCGGCCAGTTTCCCGTCCGCGAGATGAAACCCGCTGATGTTCGGGGTGCCGTTGTTGAGCACGTACACGAGCGCGCCGCTGACGGCGACGCTGGTCGGCTTGCTGCCGCCCGAGCCGGCGCGGTCGGCCAGCCGCAGGCCGTCCGGCTGAACCGCGAACAACGACAGCTCGTCGCTGCCGGCGTTGACCACCAGCAGCCACCGGCCATCGTGGCTGAGCACGACGGAACCAGCCGAGGCCAGGTGCGGCAAGCCCGTCCCGCGCCCGCCCGTGGGGTAGCGGCCCTGCGGGGCGAGGGCGCCGTCCCCCGTCCGGCTGAATCCGATGACTTCGTTTCCGGTGGCGTCATTGGTCTGAACGTAAACAGCGGGAGACATGGCTCTCCTTCAGGTATCCGGGGTCCTGCATCGGTGAGTCACCTCAAAGCCACGAACGTTACAGATGCGATCAGATCGCTCAACTCCACACAGATGATTCCCTGTCGTAGACGGCGATGGCGTTCCCGCTGGTGCTGTCGGTCTAGCCAAACACCCATGCCCGCGGGCCCGCGATTGCCGGCCCGCGGGTTGATCCGGGGGGTGCGTACGCCGGTCCCGTGTCCTCATAGCAGAGCGGTGCCTGCGGTGGCTTGCCGGTTTACCTGGGCGGGAACTGGGAGCCGGGCGCCGGGGGCGCGAGGTTCGCGGTGGGCGCCGTGGCGGTGTAGCCGATCACTGCGCAGTTGATGTCGACGCTGACCGAGCCGTAGGGCTCGGGCTGGCCGGTGGCCGGGTTGACCCCGGTCAGCAGGTCGGGCCGGGTGGCGGCCAGGTTGAACACCTGGTTCTCGTCGATCTGCCGCTTGTTGAGCCCTGCGGAGACCGCCTTGGGGTCCACAGGCCGAGCTGCGGGTACCGCAGCGGGCTGTAGGCGTCGGCATGCCAGGGGTCGGTCAGCGGCGGTCGGTCTTCATTGCGCCTGGATAGGTTCATCGCGGACTATGCTCACGGAGCCATGTCGTTGTCGTCGGTGCGGGCGGCTCGTCCGGCCGGCTATGCCACCGGCCGGTGCGCGGCGATCGCGTGGCGCACGGACTGGGCTTCGGCGTGCGTGAGGTCGAGGTCGGCGGGCTGGGCCACTTCTCGTTCGGCGTCGGCGACGATGATCCGGGCCTGCTCCTCGATGGCGGCGTACCGCTCGGGGTTGTCTCCGGCCATGGCGGCGCAGTTGCCGAGCAGCCGGAGCAGCGCGTTGGCGACGGTGGGCTCGCTGGCGCCGTAGCGGCGGATGAGCCCGCACATCACCGCGAGGTAGTTGCCGAACCGCCGGGCCGGGACGATCACGGTCCCCTGGCCGTCGCGGGCGACGTGGGGGCCCAGCGGCTGCCGGGCGAGTGCGCAGAAGATCACCGACAGGTGATCGACGGCCTGGACCGCGGTGTAGGGGTCGTTGACGGCCGGCGACAGGGCCTTGCACGCCACGTCGACGAGCTGCCGGATCCCGAACGCGGCGTCCTGCTCCAGGGTCCGCTCGAACCCGATCCGGACCCCGGCGTCCAGCACCCCGGTGAAGTCCTGCAGGTCCGGCTGGGGATCATCGTAGGAGGGGCGCCAGATCCACGCCAGCGTCGTCCCGGCCACCACGTGCTCGCCGACCCGCGGACGCAGCCGCAGGCAGACCCCGTGCCGGGCGGCATACGGCAGCATTGTCCCCGGGTGCACCGCCTGCACGTACCCCGAGCACCGGGAGGCGACCGGCACGGCCCAGGCCGGTACCGCAGGTGCTTCCTGGCCGCCGGGCAGCAGCCCGTCCTCGATCACCGCCAGGGTGTTGCGCTGCACCGCTTCCATGATCGCGTCAACCTGAATCGAGTGCACGAGGTGGTCAGCGAAGTACACCAGCAGGCCCAGGGAGATGAACAGCAGCACGAGCGCGCCGCTGACGGCCAGTCGGGGATAGCTGGCAGTGCGGCTGCCGCCGGAGACGCCGACCGTGTACAGCCCGGCCGCGCTGTAGGCGAAGGTCGCGACGAATGCGCTGAGCACGACCTGGTTCGGCCGGTCCCGCAGGAAGTTCCGCAGCAGCCGCGGCGAGAACTGGGTCGAGGACAGCTGCAGCGCCACCACGGTCAGGCCGAGCAGCAACGCGATGATGGTGATCACCGTCCCGGTAATCCCGAGCAGCAAGGTACGGGCGTCATCGGCAGTGCCCTGGAACGCCAGCGGCGACCGCGGTCCGACGCTGACCGATGACAGCACCGCCCCCGCGGCCAAGGCCACCAGCACCGACAGCGTGGGCAGCACCCACAGGGAGCCGCGCACATATTCTCTCAGCACGCCACGACCGACCATGCCCGCCTCCGCGATCTTGATCCTCTACCGCGCGCACCTACCCGGCCGGCCACTTCGCGAAGCGCCCCGCTGGCTCAGCCGCCTCGGTGGCACGGAAAGTCACCGGCCAGGAAACCCGTGCCGCAACAGACTTAACGCTGCCGTGGAAACGCCCTGGCCTGTGTCGGCGGACAAACCTGGAGGCGGGACTGATGCCTGCATATTCCTCACGGCCAGGCACAGCGGAGTTCCAAAGGCGCGATGCCTGCGGGGCGAGAGGATGAACTCAGCGTCTGCTGACTCCGCTCGGATCAGGCTCGTTCCCCTCAGCGTTTCCTGCGCTTGGCAGGTATGCCAGAGGGGGCCTAGGATCGAGCCAGGTGAGCCGGGAAGCCTGGTCGGCGATGTTCATGATCTTCGGACTCGTGGACGGCGGTTTCCCGATGACTATTAATGGCGCACCGGCCGACAGCTCGCCGCAGGCGAGCCTCGCCACACCCGCGAATGCATCGGCTGCCCCGTGGAGGCAGGTGGTGCTGTTCGTTGCCGGTGTTACGCAGCTGATTTCCATCCCGGCGCGTGTGAGCTCTGACCGATTGGGTGTCCTGGTGGTGCCCGCGGGCGCCGTCAAGCCTTGGAGCGAGCAGGCTTCGCGCGGAAGAAGGTATGAGCAGATGTCCTGCCATCCAGGATCCAGTGAGAAAGCGGGCTGAGCGGTGTTCGGCGTGGGCAGGGTGCTCGTCGGGACGAGCGGGTCGCCGGGCAGCCTGCAGGCATTGCGCTACGGGGAGGGCCTGGCCCGGGCGCACGATGCGGTCCTGATCCCGGTCATCGCCTGGGAAGTGCCGGGCGGTGACCGCGCCCACCGGGCCGGGTCGTCGCGCGAGCTGGGACAGGCGTGCCGGGACCTGGCCTGCCAGCGGCTCCGGGACGCGCTGATGGCCGTCTGGGGTGAGGTTCCCGGCGATCCCCGGGTGCAGCCGCATGTCGAACACGGGCCGGCGGGCTGGGTGCTGGTCAACCTGGCCAGCCACCCGGACGATGTGCTGGTCGTGGGCGCTGGCCGCCGGGGCACGCTGGGGCGGCTGGCCTTTTCCGAGGTGAGCCGCTACTGCCTGGCCCGCACTCAATGCCCCGTCATCGCCATCCCGCCGCCCGCCCTGGCCGGCGAATTCGGGCATGGCCGCCTGGCGTGGGCGTTCTGGCGCCGGTCACTGACCCCGGAACAGGTCATCCGCGACCACGACCGGCCAGCTGCCTGAGGAGCCAGCGCGAACCGGTACGGCAGAAGCCCGGCACGCCGACGTCAGCGTGGCTCGCTGAGCCGGGTGGCCTCCAGGTCCAGGCTGCGCTGCAATTGCTGCCGGGTGGCCTGGCTGATAGTGCCGTCGTCGTACAGGCGGGCCAGTTCGGCGTGCTCGGCGGCATTGAGGTCACGGCGCAGCTCCCGGTCGGTCAGCCCATCCGGTTCTGGCGCCCGGCTCCCGTCGATCCGGGCGCGGCTGCGCCCGATCCGGACCTGCAGGCTGGCCCGGGCCCGGTCGATCACGTCATCGGCGGCGCACTCGCCGGCCGCGAGCTCATCCAGCCGGGCCAGGGCCGCCTCGGCCAGGCGCAGCCGGGCGACAGTCTGCTCATGATGTGCTGCATCGGGCCGGGCGATCCCGGCCCGCCGGACCAGCGGTTCGAGGGTGAGTCCCTGCACGATGAGCGAGACCACGATCACCGCGGTGGCGATCGCCAGGATCAGGTCCCGCCGCGGCAGCGGAGTCCCGTCCGCCGCGGTCAGCGGAATCGACAGCGCCGCGGCCAGCGGCACCACCCCGCGGGCCCCGGCCCAGGACACCACGGCGGGCACCGGCCACGACGGGCGCCGGGCGCCGCCACGCCGCTGGATGACCACCGACAGCGGGAACACCCACACGATCCGGATCACGATCAGCGTCCCGGCCACCGCCAGCGCCTCGGCAGGCCACGCCTCACTGCCGGACAGGTCACGGATCAGGGTCGGCAGCTGCAAGCCGATCAGGCTGAACACGACGCTTTCCAGCAGGAAGATGACCGTGCCATAGACCGAGTGCAGCTGCAGCCGGGTCTGCGCGGTGGTGATCCGGTCCCGCCGGGCCCCGATCGCCAGCCCCGCGACGATCACCGCCATGACCGGCGACACGTGCAGCACCTCACCCAGCAGGAACGCCGCATACGGGGTGATCAGCGCCAGCACGGTCTCCAGCACCGGATCGGTCACCCGGCGGCGCACCGGAATGACCCCGCCCGCGATCACGCCCCCCTGCCGCCGGGCCGCCGGCCGCCAGCACCGCGAACTGCCCGGCGCCGTGCAGCAGCAACGCCGCCCACCGTGGTCCGGCCGGCCGTTCCCCCGACCGCGAAGGAGACCGCGATCTGGAACAGCACCAGGCTGGTCGCGTCGTTGAACAGGCTCTCCGCCTGCACCAGCGCCTGCACCCTGGACGGCAGCGACAGCCGCCTCCCCAGCGCGCTGACCGCCACCGGATCCGTGCTGGCCAGCACCGCGCCGAGCACGAACGCCATGCTCGCCGGGACCGCCGCCACCGCCCACGTCACGGCCGCGACCGCGGCCGCCGACGCCAGCACCAGGCCGACCGCCAGGACGGTCACCGGCCGCCACACCGCGAGCAGGTCACGCCACGGGAGTTCCTCACTCGCCGCGTACAGCAGCGGCGGCAGCACCACCAGGCTGACGACTTCAGGGGGCACATGGACCGCCGGGGACCTCGGCAGCAGGGCCACGATCAGCCCGGCGATCACCAGCAGCGACGGCGCCGGGACCCGGAGCCGACCGGCAAAGGCCGCCACCACCGTGCCCAGCACGACCAGGAACAGGATTGTCTCAACACCGCGCATGCCGCTGACCTCGTCCGTTCGGTCTTCATGATGGATGCCGACCAGACTTCCCGGCGCGCCACCACCAGCCTGTAAGTCCCCACCGTGCCAGTTGCCGTCCCAGTGGGACCGGAACACGCAGCGACGTTCACGGTGGACGAATGGATCAGGGTGAGGCCGCAGGGTGACCGGACGCGCTGGGTCGGCAGATGCTGTCCCGAGGACCAGCGCCTTATGGCTGGTAGCGGTAGCCCATGCCGGGCTCGGTGAGCAGGTGGCGGGGGCGCGCCGGGTTGTCTTCCAGCTTGCGGCGCAGCCGGGCCATGTGAAAGCGCAGGTAGTTGGTGCGCTGCTGGTATCCGGGACCCCAGACGGAGGTGAGGATCTGCGCCGACCCGACGAGCTGGCCGGGACGATTCAGCAGGAGCTCCAGGATCCCCCATTCGGTCGGCGTGAGCCGGAGCGTCTCCTCCTCGCCTTCAGACGCCCGCCTGACCTGATGTGCGGTCAGGTCGACCAGCCACCGGCCGATCGTCGCCTGGCGGACCCGGCCCTGGTCGGTCCCGGCGCCCTCGCCGTCGTCGCGGCGCAGCGTGGCGCGCAGCCGGGCCAGCAGCTCGGCCATCGCGAACGGCTTGGTCACGTAGTCGTCCGCGCCCACGTCCAGCGCGCCGATCTTGTCGCCCGGGCTGGTCCGGCCGGACAGCACGATGATCGGCGCCTGGTACCACCGGCGCAGCTCGATGATCACCTCGGTGCCGTCGATGTCGGGCAGGCCGAGGTCGAGGATGATCGCGTCCGGCGGGTGGCTCGCGGCCACCGCCAGCGCTTCCCGGCCGGTGCCCGCGCATCGCACGTCGTACTGCCGGGCACGCAGGTTGATCCGCAGCGCGCGGACCAGCTCGGGCTCGTCTTCGACGATGAGGATCCTGGTGGCGGCGGCCCGGTGCGGCCCGCTGTCAGCGGAAGGGGACCGCGCCGGGCCGGGATCTGGCTGGGCCGTAAGGTCCG
>Ga0335080_10009353_pt1 | contig 10245 bp, 8 predicted proteins | sample Lox_Sample_34_FD_206720 | JGI IMG/M metagenome (GOLD analysis project Ga0335080, IMG submission 206720) | Soil microbial communities from Loxahatchee National Wildlife Refuge, Florida, United States - Lox_Sample_3.4 | ecosystem: Environmental > Terrestrial > Soil > Wetlands | place: USA: Florida... | reverse complement strand
GGCGCCGCCCACGTCGGCCAGCGGGAGGTTCATCTTGCCCTCCGCGTCGGCGAACAGCCGGAGCCCCACGATCTTGTCGGCCATCCAGGCCAGGGTCGCCTCGCCGTCGGCGGGCGCGAAGCCCGCCAGGACGACGAAGCCGCGCCCGATCTCGCCGACGGTCTGGCCGTCGATGCGAACCGCGGCGCGGCTCACGCGCTGCAGGACGACCCGCACGCGCTACTCGACCGTCACGCTCTTGGCGAGGTTGCGCGGCTGGTCCACGTTGCAGCCCCGCCGCACGGCGATGTGGTAGGCCAGCAGCTGCAGCGGCACCGAGCTCAGGATCGGCGTCAGGAAGTCGAGCGTCTCGGGGATCGGGATCGCGTGGTCCACCAGCGGCGTGATCTCGGTGTCGCCCTCGGTGACGACCGCGATCACCTGGCCGCCCCGCGCGCGCACCTCCTCGATGTTCGACATGATCTTGGCGTGCACCGCGTCGCGCGGCGCCACGAACACCACCGGCATCAGCTCGTCGATGAGCGCGATGGGGCCGTGCTTCATCTCCGCCGCGGGGTAGCCCTCGGCGTGGATGTACGAGATCTCCTTGAGCTTCAGGGCCCCCTCGAGCGCGACGGGGAAGTTGTAGCCGCGGCCGAGGTAGAGGACGTTCGAGGCGCGGGTGTAACGCTCGGCCAGCTCCTCGAGCAGCGCCCGCTTGCCGAGGACGGCCTCGACCTGCTCCGGCAGCTTGCGCAGCGCCTTGACGATCTCCCGCCCCTGCAGGATGGACAGCGAGCGCAGCCGCCCCAGGTGCAGCGTGAACAACGCGAGCGCCGCGATCTGGCTGGTGAACGCCTTGGTCGAGGCGACGCCGATCTCGGGGCCGGCGTGGATGAAGATGCCGCCGTCCACCTCGCGCGCGATGCTGCTGCCGACGACGTTGACGATGCCGAGCGTGCGCGCCCCGCGGCGCTTGGCCTCGCGCAGGGCGGCGAGCGTGTCGGCCGTCTCGCCCGACTGCGAGATCACGATGACCAGCGTGTGCTCGTCCACCAGCGGGTTGCGGTAGCGGAACTCCGACGCGTACTCGACCTCGGTCGGGAGCCGCGCCAGCTCTTCGAGCATGTACTCGCCCACCAGCGCGGCGTGCCACGAGGTCCCGCAGGCCGTCAGGACGATCCGGTTGATCCCCGCCAGCGCCTCGGGCTTGAGGTTGAGGCCGCCCAGCCGCGCGGTGCCTTCCTCCTCGAGCAGGCGCCCGCGCAGCGTGTTGCGGATGCTCTCGGGCTGCTCGCAGATCTCCTTGAGCATGAAGTGCGGGTAGCCGCCGCGCTCGATGGTCGCGAGGTCCCACTCGATCTGGCTGACCTGCTTGCTCAGCGGGACCGCGTGCCGGTCCTTGACCTGGTAGCCCGACGGGGTCACGACCGCGAGGTTGCCCTCGTCGAGGTACACCACCGATCGCGTGTAGGCGAGCACCGCCGACGGATCGGACGCCACGAAGTTCTCGCCGTTGCCCAGGCCCAGCAGGAGCGGGCTGCCGCTCCGGGCGGCGACGATCGTGTGAGGCTCCTTCGTCGAGACCACCACGATGCCGTAGGTGCCCTCGACTTCCTGCAGCGCCTCGGCGACCGCCTGCTCGAGCGAGCCGTCGTAGAACTGCTCGATCAGGTGCGCGAGCGTCTCGGTGTCGGTCTCGGACGCGAACCGGTGACCCTTGGCCACCAGCATCTGCCGCAGGGACGCGTGGTTCTCGATGATGCCGTTGTGGGCGACGGCGATGGTGCCGGCGCAGTCCGTGTGGGGGTGCGCGTTCTTCGTCGTGGGCGCGCCATGCGTCGCCCAGCGCGTGTGCGCGATGCCGACGTTGGCCGGCCGCGCCTCACGGCCCAGCTGCGCCTCCAGCGCCGCGATCTTCCCCGCCGACTTCTCGACCACCAGCGTGCTGCCGGCGATCAGCGCCACGCCGGCGGAGTCGTAGCCCCGGTATTCCAGGCGCTTGAGCCCGTCCAGCAGGACGGGCAGCGCCTGCCGCGGTCCGGTGTATCCGACGATTCCGCACATTCCCGCTACCTCCCGCCCGCGGCCAGCGCCGCGGTGCCCTGCTCGACCAGCCGTTCCGCCGCCTCGCGGCTCGGCCCCTCCGCGATCACCCGGACCACCGGCTCGGTGCCCGAGGGCCGCACGTGCACCCAGCGGTCGGCGAACGCCAGGCGCAAACCGTCCTGCCGGTCCTCCGCCGCACCCTTCAGGACGGCGCTCAGCGCGGCGTAGCAACGCTCCAACGATCCGGATGGCCGGGGGACCTTCGCCTTAACAATAGTATAGCGGGGCGCGGAGTTCACGAGCGCCGAGACCGTGACGGCGCGGCCGGCGAGGAGCGCGAGCGCGAGCGTGGCGGCTACGGGCGCGTCCCGGCCGAGGTGCACCTCGGGCAGGATCACCCCGCCGTTGCCCTCGCCCCCGATCACGGCGCCGCGCGCCGCCATCCGCTCGACCACGTTGGCCTCGCCGACCGGGGCGCGCTCGACCGAGCCGCCCGCCTCCCGCGCGGCGTCGTCCACCACCAGGCTCGTCGAGAGGTTCGTCACCACGGGCCCGCGGCGCTGCGCCAGCACCGCGCGGACCGCGAAGGCGAGCGTGTAGTCCTCGCCGATCGGCCGGCCCGTCTCGTCCACGAGCGCCAGCCGGTCCACGTCCGGGTCCACGGCGATCCCGACGTCGCTGCCGCGCTCCCGGACCAGCGCCCCGAGCTCGCCCAGGTGCTCGGGGATCGGCTCCGGCTCCCGCGGGAAACGGCCGTCCGGCTCCAGGTTGATCGCCACGACCTCGCAGCCCAGGGCGTCGAGCAGCGGCGGCATGATCGTCGCGCCCGCGCCGCGCACGCAGTCCAGCGCGACGCGGAAGCGGCGCCGGCGGATGGCCCCGAGGTCGAGCCACGGCAGGGCGAGCACGCGCTCCAGGTGGCGCCGCACGGCCCCGTCGTCCGCGCGCCGCGTGCCCGAGCGCGCCGCCGCGTGGCTGCCGCCGGCGTCCACGAGGGCGAAGAACCGCTCGGCCTCCGCCTTGTCGAGGAAGCGGCCCCCGGGGCCGACGAACTTCAGCGCGTTCCACTCCACCGGGTTGTGGCTCGCCGTCACCACGATGCCGCCCCCGAGCCCGCCGTCCACCGTCTCCACGGCCAGCTGTGCGGTGGGGGTCGGGACCATCCCCAGGTCCACGACGTCCACGCCCGCCGCCAGCAGCCCCTGCGCCGCGGCGGCCACGAACGACGGCCCCGACTGGCGCGAGTCCCGCGCCAGCGCCACGGCCCGCCCGCCGCGCGACGCCACGTAGGCCCCGAACGCCTCGGCGTACCGGGTCACGACCGCCGGCACCAGGTCCTCCCCCACGATGCCGCGGAGGCCCGACACCGACCGCATCAAGGTGGAGCTCAGCGGGAGAGCGCGGCGACCGCCGCCTCGTGGAGCGCGCCCACGGCGACGGGGGTGGCGATGGGCAGCAGGGCGACGTTGCCGAACGCCTGCTCGAACGCCGCGACGACCGCCGGGTCGAACTGGCGGCCCGACTCGCGCCGCAGCTCCTCGACGACGGCCGGCGGCGGCAGCGGCGGGCGGTAGGCGCGGCCCGTCGTCATGGCGTCGAACGCGTCCACGACCGTGACGATGCGCACGGCGAGCGGGATCGCGTCGCCCTTCAGGCCGTCCGGCAGACCGCCGCCGTCCAGCCGCTCGTGGTGCGAGCGCACGATGTGGAGGATCCCCGGGCGGTCCCTGAGGAGCGGCGTCAGGATCTTCTCCCCGATCACCGTGTGCTCCATGATGTGGAGGTACTCCTCCTCCGTCAGCTTCGCGGGCTTGTTCAGCACCGACTCGCGCACGCCGATCTTGCCGACGTCGTGCAGCTCGGCGCCGATGCGCAGCTCCTCGAGCCCGTCGCCGGTCATCCCGAGCGCGCGCGCCACCGCGGTCGCGTAGCTCGCGACGCGCGCCGAGTGGCCGCGGGTGTACGGGTCCTTGGCCTCCAGCGCGTGCGCCAGCGACTGGACGCCGACGACGAACAGCTCCTCGATGCGCCGCGCCTGCGCCTCCACCTTGCGCTCGAGGTTCTGCTGGTAGTCCCGGTTCTCCAGGATCAGGCGCCGCTTCTCGAGCGCCTGCCGCACCCGCGCCTGCACGTCCTCGACCTGGAACGGCTTGGCCACGTAGTCCAGCGCGCCCTGCGTGAGGCACCAGATGGCGCTGCGCACGTCGGAAACGGCCGTCACCATCACGACCGCGCTGTCGGGCCAGCGGTGGCGCAGCTCGGGCAGCAGCTGGATGCCGTCCATCTCGGGCATCCGGATGTCGCTGATGACCAGGTCGGCGGGCAGCCGCTCCAGCTCCTCGAGCGCCTCGCGGCCGTTGCCGGCCTGGCGGCACGCGAACCCCTCCTCCGTGAGGAGGCGCACCAGGATGCTCCTGAGGTGCGGTTCGTCGTCCACGACGAGGCAGGTCAGCGCGTGCTCGGAGGCCACGCGCCTAGCCTAGAAGCCGCCCGACCGGGTGTCAACCCGGCCGCGCGGCGCCCGCGCGCGGATCCCGCACCGTCGTCCCGACGCCGCTTGCTGGCGCGCGGGGGCCCGATGTACCGTTCGCGAAGTCACTTCCGCCGAGCCGCCCATGACGCGAATTCGCGACCACGATCGGGAGCACGAGCTGGCGACGCGGGCCGTGCACGCGGGCCAGGAGCCGGAGCCCCTGGCCGGCGCGGTCACGACGCCGATCTTCCAGACCTCCACCTACGTCCAGGCCGCGCTCGGCAAGCACAAGGGCCACGAGTACGCCCGGGTGAGCAACCCGACGCGCGAGGCCCTCGAGCGCAACGTCGCCGCCCTCGAGGGCGGCACGCACGGGCACGCGTTCGCGTCGGGCATGGCCGCGATCGACTCGGTCCTGACGCTCCTCTCGGCGGGCGACCACGTGGTGTGCGGCGAGAACGTCTACGGCGGCACGCACCGCCTGATGGAGCAGGTGCGCTCCCGCCACGGTCTCGCCTTCAGCTACGTGGACACGCGCGACGTCGCGGCCGTCGAGCGGGCCGTCCGGCCCGCGACGAAGCTGCTGTTCGTCGAGACGCCCACGAACCCGATGATGCGGCTCGCGGACCTCGCCGCGCTGGGCGCGCTGGCCGCCGCGCGGAAGCTCCTGTTCGTGGTGGACAACACGTTCGCGACGCCGGTCTTCCAGCGGCCGTTCGAGTTCGGCGCGGACCTCGTGGTCCACTCCACCACGAAGTACCTCAACGGCCACTCCGACATGGTGGGCGGCATGGTCGTGGCGAAGCGCGACGACCTGGCCGAGCAGCTGGCGTTCTTCCAGAAGTCCATCGGCGCGGTGCCCGGCCCGTTCGACTGCTGGCTCGTGCTGCGCGGCACCAAGACGCTGGCGCTCCGGATGCGCCAGCACGACGCCAACGGGCGCCGGATCGCGGAGTGGCTCGCGGCGGACAAGCGCGTGCCGACGGTCTACTACCCGGGGCTCCCGAGCCATCCCCAGCACGCGCTGGCGTGCCGGCAGATGTCGGGCTTCGGCGGGATGCTCTCGTTCGAGGCCGGCTCGCTGGAGCGCGCCCGGCGCGTCGTCGAGCGGACCCGGCTGTTCGCGCTGGCCGAGTCGCTGGGCGGCGTGGAGAGCCTCATCGGCCATCCGGCCACGATGACGCACGCCGCCGTGCCGAAGGCCATGCGCGAGGCGATGGGCCTCACGGACGGGCTCGTGCGCCTCTCGGTGGGCGTCGAGGATGCCGACGACCTGATCGCGGACCTGGACCGCGCGCTGGCCGCCTGATCCGCGGCTGAAACGCGGGGCCGCGCGCGGCGTAGGGAAGCCGGAACGCTCAGGGAGGTTCGATGACGGACGCTGATCAGGCTCTGCCCGCGCGCCGGCCGCGCACGGTCCTCACGCAGATCTCCTCGCGCGCCTGGGAGCACGCGGCCGACCGCGCGGCGCTGAGCACGCTGCGGTCGATCCCCGGCTTCGACGAGGTGGTTCGCAAGGTGTACGGCTTCTTCGGCGAGCGCGGCGTCCGCCTGCTGTTCCAGGCCAACGCCGTCCGCGTGGGGCCGACGCAGTTCCCGCGCGTCCACGCCGCCTTCACGGACGTGTGCACCACGATGGACTGGCAGCCGCGGCCCGACCTGTTCATCTCGCAGACGCCGCTGGTGAACGCCGGCGCGTTCGGCATGGACCGGCCGTTCATCGTGCTCAACTCGGGCGCCCTCGCCCTGCTCGACGAGGAGGAGCTGCGCACCATCCTCGGCCACGAGCTGGGGCACGTCATCAGCGGGCACGCGCTCTACCGCACCATCCTCGTCATCATCCTCGAGTTCGGCTTCCGCAACCTGCCCTTCCTCGCCGGCATCGCGCTCTTGCCGATCCAGATCGCGCTGCTCGAGTGGTACCGGAAGAGCGAGCTGTCGAGCGACCGCGCGGGGCTCCTGGCGAGCCAGGACCCCATCGCCTCGATGCGGATGTTCATGAAGCTCGCGGGCGGCGGGAAGATCGACGAGATGAACCTCGACGCCTTCATGACGCAGGCGCGGGAGTACGAGGAGGGCGGCGGGGCGATGGACACCATCTACAAGGTGATCAACACCCTGGGCTACACCCACCCGTTCAACACGCTGCGCGCCGCCGAGCTGCAGCGCTGGGTCGCCTCGGGCGAGTACGACCGGATCCTCCGGGGCGAGTATCCGCGGCGCGGCTCCGACGAGGACAAGGCCCCGCTCTCGGCCGATCTCGGCGACGCGAGCAAGTACTACGCGGAGCAGGCGAAGGGCGCGGTGGATACCGTCGCGGACGTCGCGAAGAAGGCGCGCGAGGCGTTCCAGAGCGCGTTCCGGCCGGGCAACCCGTGAGGATCCTCGTCGTCGGCGGGGGCGGGCGCGAGCACGCGCTCCTCTGGGCGCTGCGGCGCGACGCCCCCCAGGCGACGCTGTTCTGCCTGCCGGGCAACGCCGGTACCGCGACCCTCGCGACCAACATCCCCGGCAAGAGCGCCGACGTGGACCTGGTCGAGCGCGCCGCCCGCGAGCAGCGCGTGGATCTCGTCGTGGTGGGCCCGGAGGCGCCCCTGGCCGCCGGCCTCGTGGACCGCCTCGCCAAGACCGGCATCCCGGTCTTCGGCCCCACGGCCGCCGCGGCCCGCATCGAGTCCTCGAAAGCCTACTCCAAGGCGCTGATGGTGAAGCACGGCGTGCCCACCGCCGCCGCCAGGACCTTCACCGACTTCGACTCCGCCGCCCGCTACCTCGACCAGCACGCCGAACCCCTGGTCATCAAGGCCTCGGGCCTCGCCGCCGGCAAAGGCGCCGTGGTCTGCCGCACGCGCGCCGAAGCCAAGGCCATCGCTTCGGCCATGCTCAAGGACGGCGCCTTCGGCGAGGCCGGGTCCGAGGTGCTCGTCGAGGAGTTCCTGGACGGGGAGGAGCTTTCCGTCCTCGCCCTCACCGACGGGGAGCACTTTGCCGTCCTGCCACCGGCCCAGGATCACAAGCGCCTGCTGGACGGCGACCAGGGACCGAACACGGGAGGCATGGGAGCATACAGCCCCGTCAGCGTAGCCTCCGAGGCGCTGCTGGCCAAGGTGGCCAGCGAGGTCTTCACGCCCACCCTGGCAGCCCTCAGGGACGACGGAGCATCATACCGCGGAATGCTTTACGCCGGCTTGATGATCATGAAGGACGGAAGCATCAGGGTCATTGAGTTCAACTGCAGGTTCGGTGATCCCGAAGCCCAGGCAATCCTGCCCGTGCTCCCTGGCGGCGTGCTCCCGGTGCTCCGGATGATCGCCGAGGGCGGCTGGATGCCACCTGGGCACACGCTGGGGGACGCCCGGTGCGCCGCCGTGACGACCGTGCTGGCGGCCGAGGGCTACCCGGACAGCCCCCGGGCGGGGGCGAGCATCTCGATCCCTCCGGCCCTCGAGCGGGATCCCGACGTCCACGTCTTCCACGCCGGCACGGTGCGGGACCCGGATGGGGGGCTCAGGGTGGCGGGGGGCCGGGTCCTGGCGGTGACGGCCACGGCGCCGACGGTGGCGGAGGCCGCGGCCCGGAGCCGCTCGGCGGCCGAGGCGATCGGGTTCGAGGGCAAGCAGTACCGGCGCGACATCGGCTGGCGCGAGATCACCCGGCGCCGCTAGCGCGTGCCGGAGCTCCCGGAAGTCGAGACCATCGCGCGGGACATCCGGCCCCACCTCGTGGGTGCCGTCCTCCGCGACGTCCGCATCGTCAAGTCCGACATCCTGCGCGGCATCGGCCCCGCCGCCCTGGTTCGCTCGCTCACCGGACGCCGCATCGTGGGCGTCGCCCGGCGGGCCAAGCACGCGGTCCTGGAGCTCGACGACGGCCGGCGGCTGGTGATCCAGCCGCGGATGACGGGCTCGCTGCTGGTGACCACCGCCGCCGCGGCCGCCGACCCGTACGTCGCCCTCGCCGCCCGGCTCTCGACGGGCCGCCACTTCGTCTACCGCGACGTCCGCCGGCTCGGCACCGTGCACCTGCTGGGCGCCGCCGCGTGGGCGCGCTATAGCGCGCGCATCGGGCCCGAGCCGCTGGAGCCGGGTTTCACGCCGGCCCGCCTCGCGGCCCTGCTCGCCGGCGGCCGCCTCGCGGTGAAGAAGGCGCTGATGGACCAGCGCCGGCTCGCCGGCGTGGGGAACATCTACGCCAACGAGGCGCTGTGGAGCGCGGGCGTGGACCCCTCGCGTCTCGCCCGCACGATCACCGCCGCCGAGGCCCGCCGCGTGCACCGCGCGCTGGTCGGGATCCTGCGCCGCTCGATCCGGCGCCGCGGCACCACGGTGCGCGACTACCGGACCGGCACCGGCGAGGCCGGCGCGTACCAGTCGCGGCTCGACGTCTACGGCCGGGAGGGCCGGCCGTGCCGCCGCTGCGGGCGGCGCATCGTGCTGACCCATGCGATCGACGCACGCGCCACCTACTTTTGTCCAGAATGCCAGCGCTAGCCCTGCTCACCGAGCCCGCCAGCGACTCCCTCGAGGCGCTGCGCGCGCGCGTCAAGGCGACGGCGCGGCGCCGGCCGGGCGTGTACCAGTTCCTGGACGCGAGCGGCGGCGTGTTCTACGTGGGCAAGGCGAAGGACCTGCGCGCGCGGCTGCTGAGCTACTTCTCGGCGCCGTGGCCGGACAGCAAGTCGGCGCACCTGATCCGCGCGGCCGCCGATGTGACCTGGCGCTACCAGCCGAGCGAATTCGCGGCGCTCCTGGAGGAGCTGCGGCTGATCGCGCGGCTGCGGCCGTTCTCGAACGTGCGCGGCAACCGCTCCCGGCGCCGCATGGTGTTCATCAAGCTCACGGGCGGCGTCGCGCCCAAGCTCAAGGTCACCGACCACACCACCGACCGCGCGGCGCGCTACTACGGACCGTTCCAGAGCGGCTGGCGCACGGCGGAGTCCATCCGCGTGATGAGCGACCTGCTGAAGCTCCGCGACTGCGCCCAGGACCGGCCGCTGCGCTTCGCCGACCAGGCCGACCTGTTCGGCGCGCTCTCCGAGCCCGCGGGCTGCCTGCGCCACGAGCTGGGCACCTGCCTGGGGCCCTGCGCCGGCAGGACCACCGCGGAGACCTACCGCGCCGCCGTCGCCGAGGCCGTGGCGTTCCTCGAGAGCCACGCCGTCGCGCCCATCGACCGCGTCCTGGACGCGATGGCCGACGCCTCCGAGGCGCGCGACTTCGAGCGGGCGGCGCTGTGGCGCGAGAAGCTGGAGGCGCTCGAGGAGCTGTTCGCCGCCGTCTCGCGGCTCCGCGCCGGCACCGAGGCGCTGACCTTCGTGTACGGCGTGCGCGACCGCACCGCCGCCGCCGACGGCGGGGGGAACGACGACCGCGTGTACCTGGTGCATCGCGGCCTGGTGCGCGCCCTGGCCGCCTGGCCGAAGACGCCCATCGAGCGCGACGCTTTCGCGGCGGAGGTGGCGCGGGCGGCCGCGCAGCCCCTGGCGGGCCCCGCCGCGAGGACGGCCTCCGAGATGGACGAGCTGCTGCTGGTGATGAGCTGGTTCCGCCAGCACCCCGAGGAGTTCGCGTCCACCTCCCCGCTCGAGCAGTGGCTGGAGCCGCCGGCTAGCTGAGCGGGACGATCCTCGCCCGCGGCGGGATCCCCGGCTCCGTCTCCATGATCGCCACCGATGGCTGGAGGTCGAAGCGCCGCGGACCCGCGGCGCCGGGATTGATCACCACGGTGAAATCCGGCAGGTCCCG
>Ga0335080_10009351_pt1 | contig 10246 bp, 7 predicted proteins | sample Lox_Sample_34_FD_206720 | JGI IMG/M metagenome (GOLD analysis project Ga0335080, IMG submission 206720) | Soil microbial communities from Loxahatchee National Wildlife Refuge, Florida, United States - Lox_Sample_3.4 | ecosystem: Environmental > Terrestrial > Soil > Wetlands | place: USA: Florida... | reverse complement strand
TGTCCTCTTTTCTCCGGGCTTCAACGTGATACGCTCGAAGCCCTTAAGCTGCATCACCGGTTGCGTTACGGAAGCGACCCGCTGGTGAATGTAGAGCTGCGGAACTTCATCGCCATCGCGACTACCGGTGTTCGTCACATCGACACTCACCTTCGCCGTACCTGACTGCATAATCTGTTGCGGCTCGACCTTCAGATTGTCGAATTTGAAGGTCGTGTAGCTCAGGCCGAACCCAAACGGGAACAGCGGCTGGCGTGTGGAGAATTCATAGCTGCGATTCGCCGAGGGCTTGTGATTGTAGTAATCCGGAAGCGCACCCACTGTATGCGGAAAAGTGATCGGGAGTCTTCCGCCGGGGTTGTAATCGCCAAAGATCACATCAGCGACAGCCGTGCCGCCCTCTTCACCGAGATAGAAGCCCTCGAGAATTGCCGGTACCGTTTCCGCTATGTAGTTGACTGAAAGCGGTCGCCCGTTCAGAAGCAGCACCACAACCGGCTTGCCAGTATCGACAACTGCTTTCACAAGGTCATTCTGCGCGCCCAGCAGGTCCAGCGAATCGCGATCGCCGCGATGATTTTCAGACCATGCCTCCCGATTCGTGCTTTCATTCTCGCCCACAACCACAAGCGAAACGTCTGCCATCTTGGCTGCATCTACTGCCGCCTGGATCGACGCCGTCTGCGTCTTTGGATCGACCAGTTCCACGTTGTCGGCAAACCAACCTTGAAAGCCCTGCGGCGCTGTCGTGATCTTGCAGCCCTCTGCGTAGAGCACCTTCACCTTGTCACTGGCCTTGTTCCTCATGCCATCCAGCACGCTCACGCCGTAGCCTGGATCGCGGCTGTATCCACCCAGGTGCACATCCGCAGCATTTGGTCCGATTACCGCTATCGACTTCACCTTCCTGATGTCGAGGGGCAGGAGATTCTTTTCATTCTTCAAAAGCACAATGGCTTCACGAGCAGATTGCACTGCAAGCTTCTTGTGCTCCGGACTGTTATTCACCTTCTCGGCATAATCCGGATCGACGTAGGGATTGTCGAACAGGCCCAGCCGGAACTTCGCAGCCAAAACGCGGGCAACTGCCTGATCCACCTCCCTCTCAGTCACCAGGCCCAGCTTCACCTGTTGCACAAGCCCTGGATAGATCGGCGAATCCGAAATATCGAAGTCTACTCCGGCTGCCAATCCAATCCGCGCTGCCTCTGCCATATCGTGCGCCACGTGATGCGTTTCATTCAGCATTTGCAGACCGTTATCGTCAGAAGACACATAGCCATCGAAACCCCACTCCTGTCGAAGCACCTTGCCCAGGAGCCAATGATTCGCATGCGAGGGAATGCCATCGATCTCGTTGTACGATGCCATTACGCTGCCCGCATGTGCTTCTTCCACCGCAGCCTGAAACGGAACAAGATAGTTTTCGCGAATCATGCGCTCCGAAATATTGCCAGGCGCGGTGTTGGTTCCGCCTTCTGGCACCCCATGCACTGCGAAATGCTTTGCGGTTGCCATCACATGGTGCCGATCGATGATGTGGGAATCGCCCTGCAATCCTTCGATCGCCGCAACGCCGATTCGACTTACGAGAAACGGATCTTCGCCATAGGTCTCTTCCGTCCTGCCCCACCGCGGGTCGCGAGCAAGGTCGAGCACCGGTGTGAACACCTGTCCTGCTCCACGCGAACCCGCCTCTTCCGCAGCGGCGCTGAACACTTTCTTCACGAGCGCCGGATCCCAGGTCGCGGCAAGGCCCAGTGCTTGCGGAAAACTCGTGCTTCCGTACTCCATGTATCCATGTAGCGCCTCGCCTGGAAAGATGATCGGAATCCCCAGCCTTGTCTTCTCCAGCAGATAGCGCTGAACGGCGTTGCGCAGGATCGCTGCGTTGCGCGGGGTGAGTTTGAAATCTGGACTCCACTCTGCCGCGACCGCCTGCCGCGCCGTTTCCGTCGTATAGGTTCCTGTGGGATCAATGACCTGCACGTTCCGCTGCCAAGTCCAGCTAAGCTGCTCCACCTTCTCTTCCAGCGTCATTCGCGCCAGCAGATCGGCAACGCGGTCCGTGATCGGGAGCGCCGCATTCTTGTAACGCGGAGAGTCGTCCTTCAACGCGTTCTGTTGCTGCGCTCGAGCAGTTATTGTGAACACGCCAAAACCGAGCATCAACGCCGATATCAGCAACTTCGAACCACTGCGAATCTTGTTATTCATGGCAATTTGCAGGACCCTGCAACCCCTTCCCGACTTACGGCGCGCATTCTAAATGGCCTGCACAACTCATGTATGTGCGGTTCAACCAAATCCTTCGGAATCTCGCACGGCCATGTCCTGTGCCTCCGGGGGAGGCCGCGTGACTCACGTTATTCTCATCCGGCTGCCGTGCATCCAAATAGAATCACGCTGTTTCGAGCGGTCTGTAGAATTAAGCTATTCTCCAGTGCAAGGGAGACAAACGAGGTTCCAGTCATCCATGCGCCGTGTCGCGCTGATCTACAACCCGGCCTCGGGCCAGCATTCTGCACGTCGCGATTCGTATGTGCAGAAGGTGCTGGCGATTCTCCGTCAGGCAGGCATCGATGCCGAGCCGCTGGAAACGCATGCTCCCGGTAGCGGAAGATCGCTTGCCCTGGCAGCGGTACGGCAAGGTTTCGATGCAGTGCTGGCATGCGGCGGCGATGGCACAGTACACGAAGTCTTGCAGCCCCTCGTTGGTACCAATATCGCACTTGGCGTAGTCCCGCTGGGGACGGCCAATGCTTTGGCTCAAAACCTCGGCCTTGGACGTAATCCCATCAAAGCTGTTCGCGCCCTTCTGGGTGCCAAGCCGATTGAAGTCCCAGTGGGCCGCATCTACTTCCAGGAGAGCAACGGCGCAAAGGGCTGGCGATATTTCACCGTGGCTGCTGGTGTGGGGGCCGATGCGCTGCTGATGTCCAGCATGGACCCCAACCTCAAGCGTCGCTACGGATACGCCCTGTACATCCTCGAAGCATTCAAAATCTGGGCGACCAATCCGTTTCCCTTGTTCGATGCATCGTTCTCGACCAATGGGAATCGAGCACCTCGCGTCGAGCAGGTCTCGCAACTTCTTGCTGTGCGCATCCGATCTTTCGGCGGAGCGCTCGGGGAACTCGCTCCCGGAGCAACTCTGCGCAAAAAGGACCTCAGCATCGTCGCTTTCAAAACCCGCAATCGCGTTCATTACCTCCGCTTTCTGCTCGCCACAATCATCGGCCGTCAGACCTTTTCCCGCACCATCGAACTTCTTGATGCTGACTCTGTTGATTGCCGTCCGGTCGACGGCTCGACATCCCACGTGTTTGTGGAAGCGGACGGCGAAGTACTCGGCTCCCTGCCGGCCAGGCTAGAACTCGCCCGCGAAACCCTCACCCTGCTCGTTCCCCCCGGCGCGCAACCCTGATCCCCGTCTGGAAGTGTGCTTTCTCGGGTGCGCTGACCACACACTCTCATTCGCCTGGGGCTACAATCATCCCCATGCTTCTCTGCGTTCTCACTGTCTCTGACCGTTGCTCCCAGGGCTTGATGACAGACACAGCAGGTCCCGCTGTTGTCGAATTGCTGCACGAGCAATGGCCGGCGGCGCGCACAGCCACTGCCATTGTCCCTGACAATGAGGATGAAATCACTGCCCGCTTGCTGGAGTGGGCCAGCATGAAGGCGCAGTTGATTCTGACCGTCGGCGGTACCGGCCTCAGCCCGCGCGATCGAACTCCAGAGGCCACACTCCACGTCATTGACCGTTACGTCCCCGGCCTTCCCGAGGCCATGCGCGCTCGTGGTTCGCAGAGTAATCCCTACGCTTGGCTTTCCCGCGGAATCGCCGGCATGCGTGGAAGCACCCTCATCGTCAATCTGCCCGGCAGCCAACGGGGCGCCGTAGATAGCTTAGGGGCTATCCTCGTGCCGCTCCGTCACGCGCTGGAGATCGCGGCCGGCAGTCAGAACCATCCGCAATAAGACTACCCTCCACAAGAATAAGACTACCCTCCACGAGCGCCGAAAACGTTTGCTGTCGGATACCATTGAAAACCGGTCGCCTCCAAATCGTAAACTCTCCGTCCTTCGCATAACTCGCTATCTGTCAGCAGTTTTGAAATGAGCATTTGTTATAGCAGTTCCAAAAACTCCTCGTGAAACACGAGAAAATACCTTAAAATCGTTTTACCGGTGGGCGGGCCCAGAAAAAACACGAATCGCCTTCGGGCTCCGAGCGCGAGCATCCGCGATGTCGCGCAGCGTGCACGTGTCTCCATCGCTACAGTTTCACGAACAGTGAACGGCATCTCTACCGTCGCCCCTGAACTTGCTGAGCGCGTCTGGAGCGCCGTCAAGGAAGTCGGCTATGTACCCAACACCCAGGCTCGTGCCCTTGTTTCAGGCAGAAGCCGACTTCTGGGCTTCGTAGTTTCCGAGATCACTAATCCCTTCTTTCCTGAGCTGGTGCAGGAGTTTGAGAACCTCGCGGTGGAGCAGGGGTACGAAGTCTTCATCGGTTCAACCAATTACGATCCGGGACGTACCGAGGCGCTCGTTCGACGCATGCTGCAGCGCAGTGTTGATGGCGTCGCGATCATGACCTTCGGCATCGAACAGGAACTTATCCAGAAGCTCGTCGATCGCGCATTCCCTCTCGTTTTCGTCGACTCTGGCCCAGACCTGCCCAACATCCGTCTTCTCAAAGTCAACTACGGTGAAGGAATTCGCGAAGCAGTGCAGCATTTAGCAGCGCTCGGCCATCGCAACATCGCCTTCATCAGCGGCCCATTGCATATGCGCTCAGCAGTTGCCAGGCGTGATGCCTTTATTAAGGCAATGGCTGAGCTGGGTTTGAAGGTTCCCACCGAACACCTAGTTGAGGGTAGGCATACCATGGAAGGCGGAATCAGGGCCACAGAGCAGCTTCTCCAACTTGGCGAACTCCCCACCGCCATCGTCTGCTCCAACGACATGACTGCGATCGGAGTGCTCCACGGTTTGCACCGCACCACCCACGAAGTGCCTCGCGATGTTTCCGTGATTGGCTTTGACGATATTCATCTCGCGCAATTCGTACTGCCCCCGCTGACCACAGTCCAGATGTCTTGCAAGCATCTAGCCACCGCCGCAGTGCAGGCTCTCCGCGCCGGCATCGAGCCCGAGAATTCTCTGGCCAAGCAGATTGAATGGCCGATTCCGACCCATCTCGTTGTACGCCAGTCGACTTCTTTCCCTCGCGGCAGCCTGCCGGCCCTCGCAAAAGCCAAGCCCGCAGCACGCCGCATGGGAGTCAAACGTTAGCCTATTGTGTCAAGAAGCTCTCTTGTAACTTGTCCGTCCCGACAGGTGTCTAATAGATACAGTCAGAGATTCCCCAGGGCGAGAGGTCAATTCTATGCTCATCGGTAAACCCTCCGATATCCCGTCGTCGGAGATCACATCGCAAGGAAGTTACAACCGGTTCCTCGGTCGCAGGCGATTTTTACGCACCGCGATCGCAGGCGCTGCTGCTGCAGGTGGTGCTTTCGCACGGGCAGACGGGCTCGCGAACTTTCTTTCATCTTCCAGCGATATGCCGCCCGGTACAAGGCTGCAAACGGTCAAGAGTCCCCTCACGACCACCGGCGAGCAACTTACCACCTTCGAAGACATCACTCACTACAACAACTACTACGAATTCGGCGTCGATAAGGGCGACCCCGCCAAAAATGCGGCCGTGCTTCCCACACGTCCCTGGACGGTCAAGGTGGAAGGCAAAGTCAAGGAGCCGAAGACTTTTGACATCGAGGCATTGCTCAAGCTGCGTCCCCTCGAAGACCGCGTCTATCGGCATCGCTGCGTCGAAGCGTGGAGCATGGTCGTTCCCTGGATCGGCTATTCGCTTTCCGAGTTCATTAACCAGTGCGATCCCCTGCCCAGCGCAAAGTTCGTCCAGTTCCTCTCTTATTACGACAAGCATGTTGAGAAGTGGACCAACGAGTCATCTATCTTCTGGCCTTACACCGAAGGCTTGCGCATGGACGAAGCGATGCACCCACTCACTCTGCTGACCTTCGGACTTTATGGCCAGGTGCTTCCCAATCAGGACGGAGCGCCGATTCGCATTGTGGTGCCCTGGAAGTACGGCTTCAAGTCAGCCAAGTCGATTGTTACGGTGCGCTTCCTCGATAAGATGCCCCCCACAACCTGGAACGAACAGAACCCTCGGGAGTACGGCTTCTACTCTAACGTCAACCCCAATCATGACCATCCACGCTGGAGCCAGAAGACCGAGCGTCGCATCGGGTTGCCATTCTACGCCCAGCGCCGGATGACCCTGATGTTCAACGGGTACAGCGACCAGGTCGCTTCGCTCTACAAGGGTATGAATCTGGATAACTACTACTGAGCCAAACGACGAACTTAGAAAAAGCAAAAGCGGATGAGCAAAGACGTTCTGGAGGCCCCACCGAGCCGGGATTCTGTGGTAGTGGAGCCTGATCACCTCTAACGGCAACAATCTCGACTATGAAACGCGCGACCCTCATCACCCTCAAGACGCTGACCTGGATCGCTTGCCTCTCTCCCTTTGTATTGCTGGTATACCAGGCAATCACTAACACGCTCGGCCCTGATCCTAGTGCAAAGATCCAACTCACCACCGGCTACAACGCCCTGCTGTTGCTTATCCTTTCGTTGGCCGTAACCCCGCTGCGCCTGCTCTCCCCGCGTCTTTCGTGGCTCATCAAATTCCGTCGCCTGCTTGGCCTCTTTGCCTTCTTCTACGCGACCACTCATCTGGCGACCTATATTTCGCTCTATCTGAACTTCGACATGAGCGTTCTCAAGACGGACATTACCAAACGCCGCTTCATCATCGCCGGCTTCCTCGCATACGTGTTCCTCGTCCCGCTGGCCGCTAGCTCGACCACATGGGCGATTCGCAAGCTCGGCGGCAAGGAATGGAACCGTCTGCACAAACTCGTCTACCTCGCCGCAATCTGCGGAATCATTCATTACTGGTGGCAGGTAAAACCCGGTGTCCTCAGCCCGATGAATCTCACCATTACGCTCTTCATACTCCTGCTTGCCCGGCCGGTTTTGCTCTTCTTGCAGAAACGCAGAGCCCGGCGAGCAGTTGCCGCGTAATCCTGCTGAATTAATTTATCGAATCAGTTCCGCAAGCTCTTCGTCGAACTCCAGCATTGTCTGGGCCACGGGACTCCAGTTCTTGCGGTGTAGGGGAGTCGGTCCCAGCCGGTCGAGCGCCGCCAGATGCTCCCTCGAGCAATAGCCCTTGTGTCTGGCAAGCCCATATCCCGGATAGATTGAGTCGAACTCCACCAGCATCCGGTCACGATGCACCTTCGCGAGCACGCTTGCCGCAGCGATCGAATAGCTCATCGCGTCCCCGTGAATTACTGACTGCTGCGGACATGGCCAGTCAATCGTGTCGCATCCATCAATCAGCAGGTAATCCGGCGCCGTTCCGAGTTGTTCCACGGCCGTACGCATCGCGAGAAGGGAAGCTCTGCGAATATTGATGCGGTCAATGGTCTCCACGTCAATGGCGGCAATGGCAATGGCTAACGCCCTTGCGCGGATGATCACATCCAGTTCATTGCGTTTCGGTTCGGAAAGCTGCTTAGAATCGTTCAGGCCCGAGATCCGGCAGCCCAGGGGCAGCACCACCGCCGCGGCTACCACCGGCCCGAACATCGGCCCACGCCCTACCTCGTCACACCCGGCGATCCGCAGAAAGCCGCTCTTCGCTGCTGCCTTCTCCAGTTTCCAACCACACACAGGCGCCTTTGCCATGCTTCAAGTATAGGAAGGAAGCCCACTCTAGAAAGGGGTGGACGGCTGCGGAAAACCCGTACCGGAAAACGAATTCGTCAAACCGCGAACGCCTGGCGGAACTTGCCGTCGACCCTATGGTGGCTCTTGCTACGGTGCCGGAACTGTGCGGGCGGGGTATTGTAGGCCCGCTTGAACGCCCTATTGAATGCGGCCTCGGAGTTGTATCCCACATCGAGTGCGATCTCGGCCACGCTCTTGTCTGTCTTCTCCAGCGCTTCCGCGCTTATCCTCATGCGCCAGTCAGTGAGGTAGGCAATCGGCGACATCCCCAGAAAATGCCTGAACCGCTCCGCCAATCGCGTGCGCGACAGCCCAACATCTTTTGCCAAACCTTCGACGGTCCACTCACGCGCAGGATCCTGGTGCATCAATGCAAGCGCCTTCGCGAGGTTTGGATCTCGAAGCCCCGCAAGCCAGCCGGTTTGCTCTTCCGGAAGGGCACTGATGTAGGAACGAAGCGTTTCGACAAAGAGAACTTCCGAGAGTTTGCCCACAACAAGGGAACTCCCCGCGCCCCCATTGCCTGATGCGTCCACCGAGAAGCGAATCGAATTCTCGAGCCACTTGCCAGAAGGACCGGACGCGACGGGCACCCGAAGAATGCGTGGCAAGCCCGAGAGAAACATATCGCAAAGCCTTGGATCGCACGCCATGTAGCCGCAAACGAATCGCGTGATCTCGCCGCCTCCGCCAAAACGCACGGCCTTCAGGCCATCCGCCACGTTCTTGGCAAATTCACGAAAGGAATCCACCGCCTTCCGAGGAGGGCCATTTCCGAGAAAATGCGACTCCCCGCCGGGAACAACCACAATGTCTCCCGCGCTCAGTTCAACGCGCTGGTCTTCCATAGACGCGTATGCTCGCCCCTCGGTGAGGAAGTGAAACATGATCAGGTGCGCATCTTTGAACGGCAGATAAGGCTCAATCCCCACCGCCCCCGATGAACTGATGCACCACGGAGCGCTGAACTCGGCATTGAAGAACAACGCGCCACGCAGCCGAACGGCGCTCAGGACCTCCGACAGAACATCCATTTTCTTTCGCACTCTCAAAATGGGCGTTTGGGGTAAGAATCCGGGCTGCTCAATCAAGCACAGGAAGGCCCGACAGCCGCATATTAGAGCTTGATCTTATCCGATCAGATCCCAAGAGAGAAAGTGTGAACATATGAGCACAAGAGCCGCGGTTTCCCCCGCCACAAAAAGCGATATTGACCAGCTGAAAGAACGTCTGAAAACAAACTGGATGGCTGGCGATTACGACATATTCTCCCGCTACCTTGAGCCCGATGCGTACCTGTTCTTTCGCCGGGTCGGCGTCGAGCCCGGACAGAGACTTCTCGATGTAGCTTGCGGTACGGGACAGATCGCCCTCATCGCGGCGCGTGCCGGGGCCACGGTGACCGGATGTGACATTGCCATAAACTGGCTCGAGCGGGCGCGCGCGCGGGCTGCGCAGGAACGCCTTGACATCTCTTTCGACGAAGGCGATGCCGAGTCTCTGCCTTACTCAGATGCGCAGTTCGACGTCGTCACCAGCCTGGTCGGCGCAATGTTTGCGCCGCGCCCGAATCTTGTCGCTTCGGAACTCATTCGCGTATGCAAGCCCGGCGGCAAAATCGCCATGGCCAATTGGACGCCTCAGGGTTTCGTTGGCCAGATGTTCAAAATCATCGCCAAATACATCGCGCCAAACGGCATGCCCTCACCGGTTCTCTGGGGCGATCAGGCAACGGTCCACGAGCGCTTTCGCGAAGGCGTTCTTGACCTCCGCTGCACCTATCGCTTCTACCAATTCGAATACCCGTTTCCGCCCGAGGTCGTCGTCGACTTTTTCCGCGAACACTACGGTCCCATGACGCGCGCGTTTGCCGCGCTCGATCACAATGGCCAGGCTCAGCTCAAGGCCGAACTCGTCGCGCTCTGGGCTGCCAACAATCGTGGCATCAGAAACGCAACTCTGGTTGACGCCGAGTACCTCGAGGTCACAGCCATCCGAGGTGATCGTGACCCCGACCTCCCCTTCATTCACTCGATTCCCATGCACGAGAAAAAGTCGAACCACCGTGCGAATCAACTCGCCGACCGCATCGAAGAAGGCGCCGCGCGTCTCGCCGACTTCGCTGGCCGCCTCACTGATTCGGAGTGGTCCACACCGACAATGGAAAGCGGCAAGCAAGGGCGCCCAGTAGGGGTGATCGTTCATCACGTCGCAAGTATGTACCCCATTGAGATAAACGTGGCTCAGGCGGTTGCCGCCGGCAAAAGCATCACGGATGTCACCTGGGACGTGGTTGCCCACATCAATTCCCATCACGCATCTCAAAACGCCAATGTCGGCAAGACTGAGACCATCGAGCTTTTGCGCAAAAACAGCAAAGAAGCAGCCGACGCGGTCCGTGTCC
>Ga0335080_10009350_pt1 | contig 10246 bp, 11 predicted proteins | sample Lox_Sample_34_FD_206720 | JGI IMG/M metagenome (GOLD analysis project Ga0335080, IMG submission 206720) | Soil microbial communities from Loxahatchee National Wildlife Refuge, Florida, United States - Lox_Sample_3.4 | ecosystem: Environmental > Terrestrial > Soil > Wetlands | place: USA... | reverse complement strand
GCGTGAATCTCCCGGCGGTTGGTCGCAGGATGATCCGGACAGCGGCTGGCCGACTCTCGACCCGAAGTGGTCGGAGACCGGCCACGGCGGTTACGACGAGCCCCGGCAGGACTGGGATCGACCCGACTACGGCGAGTACGGCTACAGCCCACGGGAGGAGATACCGGCGGATGAGCCCGTCGCGGATCGGTATGCAGAGCAGCGAAGCCGCGATCCACTCGCGCGCCTCTTTCCCGGCCTCCCGCATGGGGTCCGGGTCACGCTCGACTGGATCCTCACGATCGCGGGCGCGATCCTCATCGTCCTCGCGCTCAAGGAGTGGATCGTCAACCCGTACCGCATCCCGTCCTCGTCGATGGAGCCGACCCTGAACTGCGCGAAGCCGGCGCCAGGCTGCCTCGGCAACTCGAGCGACCGCGTGCTCGCGTGCCGCATCTGCCTCCATTTCGGGCCTCCGTCGCGCGGCAACATCGTCGTCTTCAACACGCCGCGGGAGGCTGCCCTCAAGTGCGGAGAAGGCGGGACGTTCGTCAAGCGCGTCATCGGGCTGCCGGGTGACACGGTTCGGGAGGACGCCGAGGGGTTCATCTGGATCCGCGCGCCCGGCTCGGCCAGGTTCGTGAAGCTCAAAGAGCCGTACCTCTCGAGGCAGAGCCGGCTCGCCGACACGAACCACTTCAAAGAGACCTGGCACGTCCCTCAGGACGAGTACTTCATGATGGGCGACAACCGCTCGGAGTCGTGCGACTCCCGTACTTGGGGCTCGGTCCCGCGCAAGAAGCTGATCGGAACCGTCTTCTTCGTCTACTGGCCCCCAGACAGAATCGGTTTTCGCTAGGCGAATCCGGTCGACCCCGATTTCGCTACCCTTGGCCGTCGCCGTTCGTTAGGCGGTCTTTTCATGAGCAACGTCATTCAGGACCTCGAGCGCGCCCAGATGCGCAACGTGCCGCGCTTCAAGGCCGGCGACACGGTGCGCGTCCACTTCCAGGTGATCGAAGGCACGCGCCGGCGTGTGCAGGTCTTCGAGGGGATCGTCCTCAAGCGGCAGGGAGCCGGCGTGCGCGAGACGTTCACCGTGCGGAAGCAGTCGTTCGGCATCGGCGTCGAGCGGACGTTCCCGCTTCACTCGCCGAAGATCGAGAAGATCGAGGTCGCCGCGATCGGCGACGTCAACCGCGCGAAGCTCTACTACCTTCGCGGCCGGGTCGGCAAGAAGGCTCGCGTCCGCGAGCGGCGGTACGGAGCCGGCTCGGAGCTGCCCGCAGCGGTGGAGGCCACGCTCGCGGAAGGCGAAGAGGCCGAGACCGCGACCGAGCCGGAGGACGCCGAGGGGCCACAGTCCGAGGCGGAGGTCGAGGCTGAAGAGACGGACGAGGCCGAAGAGCCGGCCGCCGCGGAAGCACCGCCCGACGAACCGGCCGAGGACGCGCGGGCCGACGAGGGCTCTGAGCCGGAAGCCGCGGTCGAGGCCGAGACCGCAACCGCCGAGTAACGACTTCCCGGAATTTGCGGCGCGGCGATCCTCGCCGCCCGAGGACGGCGGTATCCTCGCCGCGAGTGAAGCGGACCGGCCAGAAGCTCCTGCGCTTCGATCGACGCCTCGGCGCGCGCTTCGTCGCCGGCGCGGACGAGGCGGGGCGCGGCTCGCTCGCCGGCCCACTCGTGGTTGCGGGCGTCCTGCTCGACTACAGAGCCCTGCGCGACCACCGTGTCCGGCCGCTCGGCTTCCTCAACGATTCGAAACAGTGCTCGCCGGAGCGGCGCGAGGATCTGTTCCAGGCAGTCGTCGGCTGCGCGGAGCGCGTCGCTGTGCGGGTGATCCCTCCCGGCGAGATCGACCGGAACGGCCTGCACCGGTCGAACCTCGCCGGTCTGCGCGCGATGCTCGAGGCGCTGACGCCGCCGGCCGAGGCCTGCCTCGTGGACGGCTTCCGCCTCGGCCCCGCCGCGCCGGAACATACCGCCGTCGTCGACGGGGACGAGAAGAGCGCGGCGATCGCCGCAGCGTCGATCGTCGCGAAGGTGACACGCGACCGCGTAATGCGCCGCCTCGACGCGCTCTATCCCGCGTACGGCTTCGCGCACCACGTCGGCTACATCACCCCCGGCCATTCCGCGGTCGTCCGCGCGCGCGGCCCGTCCGCAGTGCACCGGCTGAGCTTCCAGGCGCTCTGCTACGAGGGCGCCGAAGCCGAAGCCGTTGCCTAGAGCCGGCCGCGGCTACGCCGCCGAGCGCAAGGCGGTGTGGTGGTACCGGGTGCGCGGCTGGCGGATTCTCGGCGAGAACGTCTGGGCCGGCGGAAACGAGCTCGACCTGATCGTTCGCCGCGGACGCACGCTCCGCTTCGTCGAGGTGAAGGAGAAGAAGGGCTCCCGCTTCGGCGATCCGCTCGAGATGCTCACCACGGAGAAGCAGCGGCGCCTACGGCGCGCTGCTGAGGCCTGGCTCGGCGCGCGTCCCGAGCTCGGCCGCCTCGCCGTCGGCTTCGACGTGATCGCCGTGCGCGACGGTCGCGTCGAGCGGCTTCCGCAGGCGTTCTAGCGGCTGCGTCGAATCGGGCTGCGTGGCTGTCACGCAGGACGCCCTCTACGCGACCCTGGACCTCGACCTGTCGTGGTCCGAGGCCGAGCTGCCGGAGCGCGTGCGGACGAAGCACGTCCACCGCCTCCACCCGTACCACGGAAAGTTCATCCCGCAGCTGGTGGAGATTCTTCTCGACCGGTACCTCACACCCGGCGATCACGTCCTCGATCCCTTTGCCGGCTCGGGCACGACGCTCGTTCAGGCGCTCGAGTCGGGGCTCGATGCGACCGGAGTCGACATTGCGGCCTTCAACTGCCTCCTGATGCGCGTCAAGACGGCTCCGTACGATCTCGCTGAGCTCGGGGAGGAGCTGCGAGGCATCGCCGAGCGCGTGGATGCCCTCCCGCGACGGGGGGTGCGCCGGAGCGGATATCTGCGCACGTGGTATGCGCCGCGGGCCGCCGCCGAGCTGCTCGCCTTCCGCGAGCTGATCCCGGAGTACCGGCATCGCGACGTCCTGCGTGTCGTCCTCTCGCGGGCTGCGCGGTCGGCGAGACGCGCGGCCCACTTCGACCTCGAGGCTCCGAAAGTGGCGCAGCGGGGCGAGTACTGGTGCCACAAGCACCGCCGGGAGTGCCGTCCGGTCGAATCGGCGGGTCGCTTCCTGCACCGCTACGTCCTGGACACCCTCGCGCGGATCGAGGAGTTTGCGGCCGCGCGGGACTCGGAGCGCGAGGCAACCGTGCTACACGGAGACGCGCGCGAGGTCCTGGTTGCCGGACCGTACAACGGGATCCTCACCTCGCCGCCGTATCCGGGCCTTATCGACTACCACGAGCAGCACCGCTACGCATACGAGCTGCTGGAGCTCGACGACCGGCGCGAGCGGGAGATCGGGGCAGCCGCTTCCGGTACCTCGCTCGCGGCACTCGAGGCGTACCGAGCGGGCATCGCGGCCGTTCTCACGCAGGCAGTGGCGGCGCTACGGCCGGACGCCCCTGTGCTCGTGGTCGTCAACGACAGGCGTGACCTCTACCCCGAGATCCTCGAACGCGCCGGGCTTCGTCTCGAGGCGCGGCTGCGCCGGCACGTCAACCGCCGCACGGGCAGGCGGGCGGGCGAGTACTTCGAGGACGTTCTCGTCGCTCGCGCGGGCTAAGGGGCCTCGCCGTCCCAGTAGCCCAGGTGGTCGCCGCGGCGGAGCATGTAGTGGGCGTCGCCGGCCCAGACCCCGACCTTGTCGCTGTCGGGATACTCGGCGATCCCGAACTCGTTCTTCGTCGAGATCATCGCGACGCGCGCCGGCTCCTCCGACGCGTTGCGCACCGAGTGCGCTCCGCGCGGGCCGGCCGGGAAGCACGCGACGTCGCCGGGGCTCAGCGCCGTCTCGCCGTCGGGTGTACGCACCAGCGGAGAGCCGGAGATCACGATCAACCACTCCTCGTCGGTCCACTCGAAGTGGTACGGGCAGATCGCTTCGCCGGGCGGCAGGTCATAGATGCTCATGCCCAGCAAGGATGCTCCGAGCTTCGGGCCGAGCCGCGCCGCGTGCGCGAGGTAGCCCGGCGGCTCCGTCCCGTCGGGTGGTATGTCCGTCTCGGCGTTGAAGAGATTGAAGGTCTGCATCGCCGGAGTATCGCGAGCAAGGCGGCACATGCGCGTCAGGACTCGGCTCGTAGCCTCGATGCGTGCTTGCACGCGCGGTCACGCATGCTCTCGTCGGCCTCGAGCCAAGGAGGGTCGACGTCGAGGCGCATGTTCGCGACGGGATCCCCGGCTTCGCGATCGTCGGCCTCGCCGACCGCGCGTGCCAGGAAGCGCGTGAGCGAGTCCGCAGCGGGATCACGGCCGCCGAGCTGAGCTTCCCGACCGGCCGCATCACGGTCAACCTCGCGCCCGCCGAGCTCAGAAAGGAGGGCTCGGGCTTCGACCTCCCGATCGCGCTCGCGTTGCTCGCGGCGTCCCAGCAATTGCCCCGGAGCGCACTCGAGCGCACTGCCGCCGTCGGGGAGCTCGCGCTCGACGGCCGGCTGCGCCGCGTCGGCGGCGTGCTCGCGGTCGCGGAGGGCGCGCGCCGTCTCGGCGCCGAGCGCCTCCTCTGTCCGGCCGACTCGGCCCGAGAAGCCGCTCTGGCGGGCGTCGCCGCGATTCCGATCCGCCATCTCGCCGAAGCGGTCGCCTACCTGCGCGGAGAACGCGAGCTGGAGCCCGAGCCGCCGCTCGCGACGAACGGCCTCGGCGGAGCTCCCGCACCCGACCTTGCCGACGTTCGCGGACAGGAACGAGCGCGGCGTGCCCTCGAGCTGGCGGCGGCCGGTGGCCACAACGTCCTCCTCGGCGGGCCGCCCGGGACGGGCAAGACGATGCTCGCGCGTCGGCTCCCGGGGATCCTGCCGCCGCTCGACTCCGACGCCGCACTCGAGGTGACGCGCATCCACTCGGTCGCCGGGCTCGTGGACGGCGAGCAGCCGCTCGTGGCGCACGCTCCGTTCCGAGCGCCGCACCACAGCGCGTCGACAGCCGCGATCATCGGCGGCGGCCCGCATCTCCGGCCGGGCGAGGCGAGCCTTGCACATCGAGGCGTGCTGCTCCTCGACGAGCTCGCCGAGTTCCAGCGGCCGGCACTCGAGGCCCTGCGCCAGCCGCTCGAAGACGGCTTCGTCTCGGTCTCGCGCGCGGCGGGCCGCGTCGTCTTCCCGGCCCGCTTCATGCTCGTCGCGACCATGAACCTCTGCCCGTGCGGCGGTCGCGGCGACCCCGCCGCACAGTGCAGTTGCTCGGCGCAACGCCTTGCGCGCTACCGGGACAAGCTCTCTCGCGCGCTCCTCGACCGGTTCGACCTCGTTCTCGCGATGCCCCGAGTTCGTGGTGAAGAGCTCGCGGCTGTGCGCAGCGAGAGCTCGGCTGCCGTCGCCGGGCGAGTGGCGATGGCGCGGCAGCGGCTCGGGATGACGCCGCCGGCACGGAATCCGGAAGCCGACGCCTTGCTCCGCCGCGCCGCCGATCGCCTCCACCTCTCCGGGCGCGGCTATGCCCGGGTCGGGCGGGTCGCACGAACGATCGCCGCTCTGGCGGAGTCCGACGACGTGCGCGGCGAGCACGTCGCGGAGGCGCTGTCGTATCGCTCGCCCGACGAGCTCGCGAGTGTCTGAGCTCGCGCTCGCGGTCTTCGCGTCCGAGACGGGCACACACCTCGTCCGGCCGCCGAGCGGCCAGCGGTGGCGCTCGTTCGAGCGGCGCTTCGACGAGCGTGCGTATCTCGATCGGCTCGCGGAGGGAGGTCACCGCTTCCTGCCGCGGTCGTCGCCGGATTTTCCACCGCTCCTGTGCGCGATCCACGACCCGCCTGCCGGGCTCTTTCTCCGCGGCAGCTCCGAGCCGGAGATCCTCTGTCGGCCGGCTGTCGCCGTGGTGGGGGCGCGGGCCAGCTCCGGCTACGGCGCGTCCGTGGCCCGCAACCTCGGCCGCGAGCTCGCGGGTGCTGGGCTCGTCGTCGTCAGCGGCCTCGCCCGAGGGATCGACGCCGAGGCGCATCGCGGCGCGCTCGAGGGAGCCGGGACGACGGTTGCGGTTCTCGGCTGCGGAATCGACCGCGACTACCCCGCCGCGCACTCGGAGCTCGCGCGCCGCGTTGCCGACTCCGGCTTGATCGTCTCGGAGTACGCGCCCGGAGTCGAGCCGGCGCCCTGGCGGTTCCCGGCGCGCAACCGCATCGTGGCCGGGCTCTGCGCGGCGACGGTCGTCGTCGAGGCCCGCGAGCGCAGCGGTGCCCTCATCACGGCGGATCTCGCCCTCGAGGAGGGCCGGGAGGTCTTCGCCGTGCCGGGTGAGATCACGAGTGCGCTGTCCGCCGGCACGAACACGCTGTTGAAGCTCGGTGCGGCGCCGCTCACGAGCGCCGCCGACGTCCTCGCCTCGTTCGGAATCGAGCCGGAGGTGGTGCCGTGTGAGCGCTCGCCACTCCTCGAGCTGCTCCCGGCGAGCGCCGACGAGCTCGTTCGCAAGACCGGGCTCGGCGCCGACGAGATCGCACGAGCGCTCGTCGAGCTCGAGCTGGAAGGTCGCGTGGCTGTGTGCGACGGCGTGTACCGTCGCGCTTCGTGAATCCGTACTGGCTGGAGGAGCCGAGGCCCGCGTGGCCCGAGACGAAGCTGAACGGTCGCGCCGACGTCGCAATCGTCGGCGCGGGCGTCACCGGCTGCTCAGCCGCTCTGCGTCTGGCGGAGAGCGGTCTCCGCGTCCGCGTGCACGACGCCCGCGGCATCGCGGAGGGAGCGAGCGGCCGCAACGGCGGTTTCGCGCTCGGCGGGGGCGCCGCTCGCTACGACGTCGCCCGCGAGACATACGGCGGGCCGCAGGCGGCGGCGTATTGGCATTGGACGAACGGCGCGCTCGATCGGATGGCGGAGCTCGCCGGCGACGCCCTGCGCCGCATCGGCAGCTACCGGCTCGCCGGAGACGAGGAGGAGCGCGAGGGCATCCGGCTGGAGTACGAGGCGCTGCGCGAGGACGGCTTCGACGCCGAGTGGCTCGAGGACGTCCCCGGCGGAGCGGCCGGCCGCTTCCACGGGGCGATCTCGCACGTGCATGACGGGGCGATCCAGCCGGCACGCTTCGTGCGCCGCCTCGCCGCTCTCGCGGCAGCGGCGGGCGCGGATTTCCGGGAGCACAGCACGGTCGAGGACATCGGAGAGCTCGAGGCCGACCGCGTTCTCGTAGCCACCGACGGCTACGGGCACGGCCTTGTTCGCGAGCTTGCCGACCTCATCTGGCCCACCCGCGGCCAGGTGATCGCGAGCGAGCCCCTCGACGAAGTCCTCTACGACCGCCCGCACTATGCGCGCCAGGGCTTCGATTACTGGCAGCAGCTGCCCGACGGCCGGATCCTGCTCGGCGGCTTCCGCGACGTCTCGATCCTCGACGAGCTCACGGACGTCGAGGAGACGACGCCTGCGATCCAGGCCTCGCTCGAGTCGTTCCTGCACGAGCTCGCCGGCCGCGAGGTGCGGGTGACACACCGCTGGGCGGGCATCTTCGGGCTGACGCAGGACATGCTCCCGCTCGTCGGAGCGGTGCCCGGCCGAGACGGCCACGTCTGGGTTGCCGGGGGCTACTCCGGTCACGGCAACGTGCTGGGCTTCGCCTGTGGCGAGCTCGTCGCGGACGCGATCCTCGGGCGTGAGTCGCCGCAGCTCGAGCTGCTCGACCCTGCGCGCTTCTCGGACTAGACGTCCAGCGGCGTTTGGTGCCGCGACTCGTAGAGGAGGATCTCGACGCCGCCGGGCAGCAACATCGTCGTCGTGATGCCGAAGCTCTCCTCCTCCGGCTCGCCGCGAAACTCGATGCCCTTCGCGCGCAACTCGGCCATCGTCTGCTCGAGGTCGTCGCACATCAAGCAGATCTGATGCTGCGTCGAACCCTCGGAGGGATGGACTCCGACCTCCGACGGCGGGAGCGCGAAGATGAGCCAGCCGGGATGATCCTCGACGTACTTCCACTCGAAGACATCGCGCAACACCGTCCGCACCGCTTCCGCCTCCGGGGTGTACAGGAGCATGTGGGCCGCGACGATCGCCATCAGAGGTTCTTCACGTCGGCGACGAGCTTCATGATCGACTCTTTCGCGTCGCCGAACAGCATCACGGTCTTCGGGTTGTAGAAGAGCGGGTTCTCGATTCCGGCGAAGCCCGGATTCATCGAGCGCTTGAGAACCACGACGGCCTGGGCGTCGTCGACGTCGAGGATCGGCATGCCGTAGATCGGGCTGCTGCGGTTCGCCCGCGCATCGGGGTTGACGACGTCGTTCGCGCCCACGACCACCGCCACGTCGGTCCGCGAGAACTCGGGGTTCGCGTCGTCCATCTCCTTCAGCTGCGGATACGGGACGTTGGCCTCCGCGAGCAGCACATTCATGTGGCCCGGCATGCGTCCGGCGACCGGGTGGATCGCGTAGGAGACCTCGACGCCCTTCTCCTCGAGCAGGTCGGCGAGCTGGCGCACGTCGTGCTGCGCCTGTGCGACCGCGAGGCCGTAGCCCGGGACGAAGACGACCTTGTGCGCGTACGCGAGCATCACGGCCACGTCCTCCGCGCTCGCGCTCCGCACCGTCCCGCCGTCGCCCGCCGCGACCGCGGCCGCCTCCGCCGTGACCTGGCCGAAGGCGCCGAAGAGGACGTTCGCGACGGAGCGGTTCATCGCCCGCGCCATCATCAGCGTCAGCAGCGTCCCCGAGGCGCCGACGAGCATTCCCGCGACGATGAGAAGGTTGTTCTCGAGCTCGAAGCCGCCGAGCGCGACGGCGATGCCCGTGAAGGCGTTCAGCAGCGAGATCACGACCGGCATGTCGGCTCCCCCGATCGGGAGCACGAAGAGGACGCCGAAGAGGAGTGACGCGGCGATCGTGACCCAGAGCAGCCACTCGTCCTGGACGCCGCCGACGAGAGCGATCCCGCAGCCCAGAGCGCCGATGAAGAGCGCGCCGTTGACGAACTGCTGGCCTGCGTACGTGATCGGCCGGCCGCCGATCAGCTCCTGGAGCTTCGCGAAGGCGACCATCGACCCGGAGAACGAGATCGAGCCGATCAGCGCGGAGAGGACGATCCCGAGAGAGATGTCGACCTTGGGCGCGCCGGGCGGCGGCAGGACGCGGTGCAGCTCCGCGAGCGCGATCAACGCTGCGGCGCCGCCTCCGACGCCGTTGAACAGCGCGACCATCTGCGGCATCGCCGTCATCCGAACGCGGCGTGCAGCGACTGCGCCGAAGCTGCCGCCGATCAGCATCGCGAGCGCGATCGCCCACCAGCTCGTGGAGCCGACCTTCAGCCACGTGACGACGATCGCGAGGATCATCCCCGCGGCGCCGATCTGGTTGCCGCGCCTCGCGTGCGCCGGGCTCGAGAGGAAGCGCAGCGCCAGGACGAACGCGACGATCGTGATCAGATAGAGGAGATTCGAGAGGTTGTAGCTCACGTGCCGTCGGGCTTCTTCGGCCGCTCGCGGCTCTTGAACATCTCGAGCATCCGGTCGGTGACGACGAAGCCGCCCACCACGTTCGCCGAGGCGAGCACGACGGCGGCGAAGCCGACGATCCAGGTGAACGCGCTCTTGTCGGGCTGGCCGAGCACGATCATCGCGCCGACGATGACGACGCCGTGGATCGCATTGGTCCCGGACATCAGCGGCGTGTGCAGCAGTGTCGGCACCTTCGAGATCACCTCGACGCCGAGGAAGATCGCGAGCACGAGGATCGTCACCTCGAAGACGAGCAGGGTGTCATGGCTCATGCCGCAGCTCCTTCCTTGCTGCCGGCGACGCAGGCGCCACTCGTGATCTCGTCGCTCCAGTCGAGGGTGAGCTCGCCCTCCGGGGCGAGATGGAGGAGAAGCGCCTGGACGTTCCGGGAGTACAGCGTGGACGCGTGGTACGGCATCGTGCTCGGGAGGTTCGTCAGGCCGACGAGCGTGACGCCGGCGCGCGCGACGATCTCTCCGGGCTCGGTCAGCTCGCAGTTGCCGCCGGTCTCCGCGGCGAGGTCGACGATCACCGAGCCGGGCCGCATCGTCTCGACGGCAGAGGCCGGGATGATCTTCGGGGCCGGCCGACCGGGGACGGCGGCGGTCGTGATCACTGCATCGAACTCCGCAATTCTCCCCTCGAGTCCCCGCTGCTGCGCCTCGATCTCCTCCGGGGTCAACTCGCGCGCGTAACCACCTTCCGCCT
>Ga0335080_10009349_pt1 | contig 10247 bp, 6 predicted proteins | sample Lox_Sample_34_FD_206720 | JGI IMG/M metagenome (GOLD analysis project Ga0335080, IMG submission 206720) | Soil microbial communities from Loxahatchee National Wildlife Refuge, Florida, United States - Lox_Sample_3.4 | ecosystem: Environmental > Terrestrial > Soil > Wetlands | place: USA: Florida... | reverse complement strand
CGGCTGCCGTCACTCCCCCTTTCGCGGAACCGATCGAACCCGTCAGGGTCGCCTCACCGAGGGAAAAGGGGCCCCCCCCGGCCACTCCGGCAGCTCCGCTGAGGGTTATTCCCGCCTCTCCGTGCCAGCTACCGGGCAAGCGCCCTTCTCCCCGGAAGAACGCCGATCCGGTTCCCGCGGAAAATCTCCCCCTCTCCGGCCGGAGGAAATCGTTCATGGCGGCAAGCGCCACCCGTGGCGCCTCCAGCCGCACCGCCAGCGGTTCCGGAGCCGCGGAGCGGTAGGACGCCTCGCCAGCAAGGAGGACCCCTGCAACCGTCGCGGAAAAAGGACCGGCAACGGCCTCGGCGGGGACGAACCGGGGAGAGAGGCGGACCCGGACCGGCAGCGAAAGAGCCTGGAGAAGGGCATTGTCGGAACTCACTTTCCGGACCACTTTTCCGGCAACGGCCCATCCCTCATCCTTCCGCGTCAGGGAAAAGGTGCCGTCAATACCGGTGCAGACGGGGCGGTTTCCCTTGGACAATGCGCCGTTTCGCAGGGTGAGGGTCGCACCGCCGGAAACGATGCCGCGTTGCCGGTCGCCGGTGCAGCGGAAGAGCATCGGTGCCAGGGTGCCCCGGAATGCGAGGCCCCGGCTCAGACGCTCCGGGAGAAGCTGCCGGATATCGCCCAGCTCAAGAGCAGCGCTCGCCACCTCCGCCGTGAAGGCAGCCTCGTGCCGGACGTGCTCGACGGTACCCCGTGCCGACAGCCGGAGGAGATCGTTCAGTTCCAGGGAGAAGGTGTCGAGAGATCCGGTGTCCCGGTTCATGTCGTAGGTTCCGGAGAAGTCCAGGTTCCCCTGCAGGGGAATCGTCCCCCCCTTCACCTCCACGGCAAGCCGGTCCGCTCCGAGGTGGCCCCGGACGGTAAGGACCCCCGCGGCAAGTCGGGCATGCAGGGAAAGGGCACCGATACCCCGGTCCGTGATCGGGCGGAAGCCGGCAGCAACGGGGAGCACAAGTCCCCGCAGGGAGAGGGAGGGGGCCGCCAGGGTGAGATCGAGGGAAGGGTCGGTTCCGAGGCGGGCCTTCCCTTCCAGACGGTAGAGGGTATTGTTGCCGTCACGAAAGCTCACCATGAGCCGGGAAGGTGTCGCTCCCCTGGTGGCAAGGTCGTTGACGGTCACTGACAGCTTATCCAGGCTGCGGCCGTCGATGGCGACGGCCGCCTCCTCCAGGACGAGCCTGTGGACGAAGGTTTCCACCGGGGTCGTGGAGGATGCCGGTTGCCTCACCAGGTCGCTGAAATTCCAGGCGCCCGTTCTGTTCCTGCGGAGAGCGACCCGGAGTTCCCTCAGCCTGATGAGGGAGAAGCTCCGTTTCCCCGCGAGCAGCTTACCCCAGGCGGGAGCGATGGTCATTTCCCGGCACGCGGCCAGTTCCCCGGTACCGAAACCTGCGGGATCGGCAATGACCACTCCCGAAAGTGTCAGAGAGGCGCCCTGAAGGGCTACTCCCCCCACCGTCACCTTGGTGTGCAGGGTGTCGGTCGCGAGCCTGCCGAGCCGTGCGGCGGCCCACGGCGTGGCGATGACCGTGACTGTCAGGAGGTATGCTGCGCCGATGGCAAGCGCCACCCCCCCGGCGAGCCGACGCAGAGTTCTTCCCGTGAAAGCCGGCCGTTTCTGGTGTGTTTCGTGCTGGTCCATGTCTACCAGAGACTTTACCTGCAGCGACACGTTTTGGCAAGGGGAGACGCTCTCCGCGGGTGAGACGGACGAATCACTCCACGAAAATTCTGTAACCGCACAGAATGCAGGGAGCGCCGGGAGAAGAGGGGGTAAAAGGAGAATTCCCCTCGATAGCACAACGCTTTCGTTGTGTTCCCGCTTCGCAGGCGGCAATGGCAAGAGGGGGGGTCATTGATGGTGGTTCGACATTGTTCGGCTGAAGATGAGGGTAGGGGAGCCGGGTGCCGGGACAAAAAAACGCCCCGCTGGTACGGGGCGTTTCATGATAGTAACTGCATGCGCCAGAAAGGGCAATGCCAAGCTAGCACGTTGTTGGAAGGGAAACCAGTCGCTCGCCGGCACTACTTTTTCTTGGCCACTGCATCCTTGAGGGCCTTGCCCGGGCGGAATTTGGGAACCTTGGCGGCAGCGATCTTGATTTCTTTGCCGGTCTGAGGATTACGACCGGTGCGGGCCTTGCGGCTTGCCACTTCAAAGCTCCCGAAGCCGACCAGGGTTACCCGGTCGCCTTTTTTCAGGGCGCCGCTCACGGTGGAGATGAACGCCCCTACGGCCTTTTCTGCCGCGGCTTTGGTGAGATTGGCCGACTTCGCAACCGCTTCAACAAGTTCTGCTTTGGTCATAACTTCCCTCCTCCTTTGTAGTAAGGTCTTTGACGGATACTATAGACATAAAATTTCAGTTTGCAAGGGGTTTTGTGAAAAAAAGAAATTTTTTTCAGGCGGAGTGTGATTTCGCCTTCATCACCTCCCCTGTATCCCCAGATGTCAAGGGACATTACCCTGCACCGGACGTGAACGGAAGGTGTGTCGTCTTTTGAAGATATCCTGCCGGGAAGCCGGCGATACCACTGTTTTTACGCCGGCTACTGGTCGTAGCCCGTCGGCTCCGTGCCACTGATGAACCCCTCCGTGACGCTGCCTTCGGTCCCGTCCCTGGACAGCTTACCGGTGCGGGGGTTGATCCGGGCAAAGGTGATGTTGCCCGGCTGTGTGAAGTTCTGTACGGGAATTCCCGCCAGTGCCCGCTGCATGAAATCGGTCCAGATGGGGGCGGCGGCCTGTCCCCCCGAGCCGCCGGCGCCGAGGGACTTTTCCTGATCGTAGCCGACCCAGACGCCGGCTACCAGTTGCGGCACGTAACCGACGAACCAGGCATCCTTCATGTCGTTGGTGGTGCCGGTCTTGCCGGCCACGGGCCGGCCGAGGGCCTTGGCCCGCTGTCCGGTACCGCTCGTCACGACGCTCTCCATGAGGTTGGTCATGATATACGCCGTATCGGGGGATATCACCGGGACCGGTGTCAGGGCGCCGCTTCCTTGCGGCGGAGGATTCCCTTCTCCTGCCGGAACAAGGGCGCCACTCACCTCGGGGGGCTTGGTCGTCGCATCGGCGGTTATCTTTACGGCCGAGGTCATGGACGTGAAGGCCGGGATCGACGGCGGGGTGAATTCCTCGAGGACCTTGCCGTTGCGGTCGGTCACCTTGGTGATGAAGTAGGGGGTCAGCCGGTAGCCGCCCGAGGCGAACACGGCGTAGGCGCTGGTCAGCTCCAGGGGGGTCAGGCTGGAGGAGCCGAGGGCCAGTGTGAGGTTTGCCTCGAGGGGGGAGGTTATCCCCAGCTTTCTGGCGTACTCGATGGCGTAGCCAACGCCGATGCGCTCCAGGATCTTGACGCTCACCACGTTGATGGAGTTGGTGAGCGCTTCCCGCATGGTCACCGCACCCCGGTAGATGTTGTCGTAGTTTTTCGGTTTCCAGCTCTTCTCCTGACCGCTGTTGTACTCGACGGGGGAGTCGTCGAATACGGAGGCCGGTGTCATCCCCTTGTCAATGGCTGCGGCGTAAATGATCGGCTTGAACGCCGAGCCGGGGTTCCGTTTTGCCTGGGTGGCGCGGTTGAACTGGCTTTTGCGGAAATCATACCCTCCCACCAGTGCACGCACGCCGCCGTTTTTCGGGTCCATGGCAACCAGGGCCGCCTGGGCCTCCGGTTCCTGATCGAGGGCAAAAACCGCCCCGCTCCCGTTCACTTCGGGGGTGATAACCGACACCTCGATGACCGCACCGAGGGGAAGGGCCTTTTCCTTCCCTTCCGGCTTGCCGTAGGTGGAGAGGAGGGCGACCTTGCCGGCCCAGGCCATGTCTTTGCGGGCGAGGGTGCCGGTCCGGTCTCCGACCCTCACCGAAACGACCCCTTTGGCGGGGTCGACACCGGTTACCACCCCCTGGTAGGTGGCGCCGACCTTCAGGGCCGACGAGTCGATCCCCTCTTCCACCTGGTCGCAGAAGTCATCCAAATCGTCCCGGGTGAGGTATTTCATAGCGCCCCGAAAACCCTGGCGCTTGTCGACGGCCTTGAGACCGTTCACGATCCCCTCGTAGGCGGCCTTCTGCATCTCGGCGTTCATGGTGGTATAGATCTTGAGCCCGTCCTTGTAGAGCCGGTCTTCGCCGTACTTCTGCTCCAGCTGGATGCGCACCTGCTCCAGGAAGTAGGCAGACTGCTCGCCGTTCACCTTTTTCCGGGAGTGGATCGTGATGGGGGTGTTCTTTGCGTACTCCGCCTCTGCCGGGGTGATGTACCCTTCCTTGACCATCCGCTCCAGCACGTACGCCTGCCGTTCCTTCGCCTTGTCGAAGTGCTTGAAGGGGGAGTATTTGTTGGGGGCCTTGGGGAGCCCCGCCAGCATCGCCATTTCCGCCAGATTGAGCTGGTCCACGTCCTTGGCGAAGTAGGTCTCGGCCGCCAGCTGGACCCCGTAGGCCCCCCCTCCCAGGTAGATCTGGTTCAGGTAGATGTAGAGAATCTCGTCCTTGGAGAGGCGGTCCTCCATCCGCTTGGCGAGAATCGCCTCCTTCAGCTTGCGGGAGTACTTCTTCTCCGGCTTGAGGAACATCGACTTGGCCACCTGCTGGGTGATGGTCGAAGCCCCTTCTTTCTTCCGCAGGGAGATGAGGTTCTTGGCGGTGGCCCGCACGATCCCCAGGTAGTCGATCCCCTTGTGCTGGTAGAAGTTGGAGTCCTCTGCCGCGACAAAGGCCTGGATGAGGCGGCGGGGTACCTTCTCCACCGGCACGACGGTGCGCCGCTCGATGTAGAATTCCCCCACCAGGCTGCCGTCCTCGCCGAATACCTGGGAGACGATAGGGGGGTGGTAATCGGCGAGACGGTCGACCTTCGGCAGGGTGGCCCGCAGATAGAAATAGTACCCGCACAGGGCGAAGAGTGCGGCGCCGGCAACGGACAGTGCGGCAAGGGCAAGGAAGCGGAGAAGGCCCCCGTCCGGCTTGCGCCGCGAATGCCGGGGAGGGGGCACGTGACCTTCATAGGTTCGCATGGAATGATGACTCCGGAAAAATGGGCTCATATTTCGGATAACACTTCATTATCCCTTTATTGCCGGGGGATTTCAAGGGATTTGTCACGGGGGGCAATTGCCCTGGTACGGGTCAGGCCGCGCGATACGGGGGAGAGGAGCGGTACTCCCGGAAGCGTCTCACTGCCAGGGGGAGGAGCACGGCGGCGAAGATAAGGATGCATCCCAGCCATTCCCGGCCCGAGAGCCGTTCGCCCAGGATCAGTATGCCGCCGAGCACGCTCCAGACCGGATCGAGAGTGTAGATGAGACCCGCCCGGGTGGGGGTGGTGAAGCGCTGGTAGGTGTTCTGCAGGGTGAAGCAGACCACGGTCGGGAAGACGGCGCAGTAGACGAGGGAGCCTGCGGCGAGCGGGCCGACCCGGAACGGCGAGGAGGGAAGGATCAGGACCAGCATCCCGCTCATCAGGGCCACCACGGCAAACTGGACGAGGCTCACCAGGTAGACGTCCTCGTCCCGCAGCACCCGGGAGACGGCGAGGATCTGGATGGAGATGAAGACGGCGCAGATGGTGGAGACGAGGTCGCCGCGGGTGAATCCTCCCGCGCTCCCCCGGGCGAGCTGCCACAGACCGGCCAGGGCGAGGATGATCCCCGCAAGGCTCCAGCGGTCGACCCGTTCCCGCCAGAGGAGAAAGCAGAGGAGGGGGATCACTAGGACGAACAGGTTGTTGAGGAACCCGGCCCGGGAGGCGGTGGTGCCGGCGAGGCCGACGACGAAGGAGAGGTTGGTGGCGGCCAGGGCGAGACCGACGATCGTCCCCTTGCGCAGGATGTCCCGGTTGAGGCCGGAGAGGCGCCGGAGGCAATACCCTCCCATGAGGAGGGTGGCCAGCGTGAAGCGGAGAAACATGAAGGTGACCGGCGGGATGTCCCGGAATCCGAGCTTGTTGAAGATGAAACTCCCTCCCCAGAAGAGAGTGGTGAGGATGAGGACGAAGTTGACTTTGGTGGCCGACGGGGCCGATGGTGCGGTGTTCATCCTTCCATTTACGACAGGGAGGGAGGGAAAGTCAACGGGGAAAAGGAAAACACGTCAGTGCGCAGTGCTCACGGCGGCGGAAACCCCTTCTCGGGAGGGCATACGTCACTTGTGATGAGGCGGACCTGGCGCTCGTGAAACCAGTAGTACCAGGCCCAGTTGAGGGTGACCACGAGCCGGTTGCGGAAGCCGATCAGGTAGTAGAGATGGAGAAAAAGCCAGACCAGTCAGGCAAGGAAGCCGGAGAAGGTCAGACCGAAGGCTTCGGCCACGACGGCGCTCCGGCCGATGGTGGCCATGCTCCCCTTGCCCCGGTACCGGAACGGGGCGATTGCACCTCCCCGCTCCCTCGCGATGATGGCGCGGGCTGCGTAGACCCCCTGCTGCATCGCCACCGGAGCGGTCATGGGAAGCGGTGCGCCCTTATCCAGGGAGCAGGCCATGTCGCCGATGACGAAGACCTCGGGGTGGCCCGCCGGATTGAGTTCCGGGCCGACCGGCACCCGCCCGCCGGGGCCCTTCTCCCCCGGCACCAGCGAGGCGAGCGGGGCGGCCTTCACCCCGGCCGACCAGAAGAGGGTGTGGGCGGGGATTCTTTCCCCCGTGGCGAGCTGGACCTCGTCCGGCGCCACTCCCTCCACCATCGCTCCGCACCGGACCTCCACTCCCATGGTGCCGAGCTTTGCCGCCGCATAGCGCCGCAACCGCTCCGGCATGGCGGTGAGGAGTTCGGCGGCGGCCTCCAGCAGGACGATGCGGGCCTCCCGCACATCGAGGGCCGGATAGTCCTTAGACAGGAAGAAGCGGACTATTTCGACGAGGGCCCCGGCGAACTCCACGCCGGTGGGGCCGCCGCCGACAACGACGAAGGTGAGGAGCGCCCGCCGCCGGCCCGGTTCCTCCTCCACGAGTGCACGCTCGAAGCAGTGGAGGATGGTGTTACGCAGGCGCTCCGCATCCGCCAGGCTTTTCAGCTCGCAGGAGTTGCGGGCGATGCTCGCATTCTCGTAGAAATTGGTGACGCTCCCCGCGGCCAGCACCAGGTAGTCGTAGGGAAGCTCACCCGAGTCGGTGATGACCAGGCGCCTCTTTAGGTCGAGGCCGGTCACTTCGGCCAGGTGGAAAGAGACGCCGGGGAGCCGCCGGAGCATGGCCTGCACCGGGTAGGCGATTGCCTCCTGCTCCAGCCCGGCCGTGGCCACCTGGTAGAGGAGGGGCTGGAACAGGTGGTAGTTGTGCCGGTCGACGAGCACCACGTCGAGACTGCTTCCCGCCAGCCCGCGGGCTGTCCGGATCCCTCCGAATCCCGTACCTACGATGACGACGCGCTTGCGCCCGGCCGGTGCCATGATCCCCTCTCTCCCGCCGGCAGCGTCCGGCCGGCGACTCTCGTTTCCGTGCCTCACCAGTAGAGCATACCAGAAGGCGCCGCCGTGTCACGCCAGGAATTCCCCGTTCCATCGTTCGTCCAGAGGCCCGCCCATGGCTTCTCTCCGGCGGTGCACGGTGGGTGGAAAAACCCTTTCATTCGGCCGGGGGTATGGTATAGTTGTGTTCCGGAGCAGCCAACGACGCAGACGCAAGGGGGGTGCCATGGGTGCGGACAGGGGATGCAGGGGGATGAACCGGCGTCAGTTTCTGACGGCCGGACTGGTGGGAACGACCTCGGCCTTTCTCGGCGGCAACGCCTTGGCCGAGGCGCTTCAGAAATACTCGGTGACCGAGCCGTTCGTCTTTCCCGACCCGGTCTTCCGGACCCTGGGAAGGACCGGGCTCCGGGTGTCGGTGGTCAGTTTCGGCGCCATGCTGACCCCCGAGGCGGAGGTGATCAGGATCGCCCTGGAGCGGGGGGTCAACTATGTCGACACGGCCCGCAAGTACATGGACGGCAGGAACGAGGAGATAGTCGCCAAGGCCTTGAAGGGACGACGGGACAGGGTGCACGTGGCGACCAAGACCCTTCCGGGATCGACGAAGAAAGAGGAGATCGTGAGGGACGTGGAGGCGAGCCTCAAGGCGCTGGGGACCGACCACATCGACGTCATCCAGCTCCACAATCTGACCGGCAAGGAGCGGATTTTCGTGGCGGAGACGCGGGAGGCGCTCCTGCAGCTGCGCCGCCAGGGGAAAGTCCGCTTCTTCGGCGTCACCACCCACAAGAACCAGGCCGAGGTGCTCAACGCCCTGGTGGACGACCCGGACCGCTTCTTCGACACGGCCCTCGTTGCCTACAACTTCAAGAGCGACAAGGAGGTGGGTGATGCGATCGCCCGGGCCGCCGGGGCCGGAGTAGGCATCATCGCCATGAAGACCCAGGCCGGAGGCTACGCCGCCGAGGCCCTCGGCAAGATCAGCCCCCATCAGGCGGCCCTCAAGTGGGTGCTGCAGAACCCCCGGGTCAGCTGCGCCATTCCGGGGATGAAGGACCTGGCCCAGTTGAAGGAAGACATCGCCGTCATGGGGATGCCCTTCACCGTCGCCGACGCGCAGCTTCTCAGGCGGTACGCCGCCGCCGTGGAGCCCTACTACTGCCGTCACTGCGGCGCCTGCGAAGAAACCTGCCCGGCCGGGGTGGAGATCAGCACCGTGAACCGTGCCCTCATGTATGCGGAGGGGGGATACCTCAACCGCGAGCTTGCGGTTGCCACCTACCGGGAGCTTCCCGCGGCTCTCTCCGCCGCTGCCTGTCTCGATTGCGGCGGATGTGTCGCCCGCTGCGGCAACGGCCTCGATATCGCCGCCAAGATGGAGCGGGCGAGGACGCTGCTCGGCTAGGGCGCAGACACCGGAGGAAACCATGCGCAGTGCACCACTGTTCGCCGTTCTCGCCATATCGCTCCTGGTCGTCTTCGCCGCCTGGGGGGAGGAGCTTTCCGTCGCAAGGCTCCTCCCCGCACCCGCCTGCGCTCCGGGGTGGGCCCGGGAGGGGAAGGTACTCTTCTACGACCGGGAGAACCTGTTCGAGCGCATCAACGGCGAATCCGAGCTCTACTTTCCCTACGGCTTCCAGCAGCTCGCCTCTGCCAGGTACGCCGACAGCAGGAATCCCCAGACTGCCATCGAGATCGATATCTACCGCATGGGCTCGCTTCTGGACGCCTTCGGCATGTACGCCAACTACCGGCGACAGGATGACGCCGACGTGCAGGTGGGGGCCGAAGGAACGGCGTCAACCGGCCAGCTCTTCTTCTACCAGGACCGCTACCTGGTGCGGTTGCAGCTGTCTGGCCCCGGGACAGCGGCCCGGGAAACCTTCCTTGCCTGCGGCAGGAGCGTGGCCCGCAATCTTCCCCTCCCGGCCGTCCCTCCTCGGGAGCTGGCGGCGTTCGCTTTCCCGGCCGTGGAAGGGAAAAGCGTCCGCTACATCGCCCAGAGCTTGCTCGGTTACGAGTTCTTCAGGAGGGGGATGGTGGCCGAAGCCAGTCAGGGGGCGGACCAGGGGCAACTCTTCCTGGTGCTGGAGGAGTCCCGGGAGGATGCGGGGAAGGCACTCGAACGGTACCGTGCGTATCTCCGGGCCTCGGGGAAGGAGCCCAGGCTGGGGGGGACGCCCGAAAATCCTCTCCTGGAAGGGATCGATCCCCTCTATGGACCGGTTGTGGTGGAGAAGGCCGGCAGTTCCCTTGCGGGTGCCATTCGATTCAAGGATGCCGCCATTGCCCGCCGGCTCGTGGAAGAGTTGCGCAAGCGCGCGGCCGGCAGCTGATTTCCCTGTCGGCCGCCGAATGGCGGGCAGGTTACTGCTTCACGGCAAAGCCGTACCGTCCGAGCACAGTCTTCGCCTCTTCGCTGTGCAGGTGCTTGTAGAAGGCGGCGGCATCCCGGTTCTTCGCTCCAGCGGTGGTCAAGCCCATGGGATACATCACCCGCGGATACAGTTCCTGGGGAACGGTGAAAAGAATCTTCGCCTGCCGCGCCTGCAGGGCATCGGTCCGGTAGACGAAAGCGCCGTCCACTTCCCCCCGTTCCGCATACATCAGGCAGTCGCGCACGTCCCTCGCCATCACCAGCTTTTTCTCCAACTGCCTGTCGATACCGGCTTTCTTGAAGGCCTCCATGGCGTATTCTCCCGCCGGGACGCTCTTCGGACTGCCGATGGCGATTTTATCGAGGGCGACGAGGTCGTGCATGTTCGCTGTCTTCTTCCCGGT